>ERZ824575.125-NODE-125-length-107051-cov-158.562572_pt1 | contig 107051 bp, 85 predicted proteins | sample MGYA00519470_ERZ824575 | MGnify/ENA primary metagenome ERZ824575 (study PRJEB31778, sample SAMEA3449170) | human gut metagenome | biome: human gut; feature: human-associated habitat; material: faeces | place: United Kingdom | collected 2010/2012 ... | reverse complement strand
AAGTTTATGCTTTATTAACGAGAAGTTTTCTATAGGGGTGCTGAGTAGTTACAATCGCAAGAAATAGTGTGAAAGTATGTGAAATGATACCTTGCTTTTGGCTGTTACTATAGATTAGCATTGAAATATGTTGCCAAAATGTTGCCAAAAATAGAAAAGAAAAAATCCTAACCGCTTATTATCAAGCAGTTAGGATTTTTATCGGTGCGCCTGATAGGACTCGAACCTACACGGCCTAAACCACTAGATCCTAAGTCTAGCGCGTCTACCAATTTCGCCACAAGCGCATTCTTGGGTGCAAAGATACAATAATAATTTGAATAAAAAGAATAAAAATGAAAAAAATGATGGTTTTACTTGCTTTTTACGAGAAATAATGGTAATTTTGCAAACAGATACTGTTCTATTTTTATTTTGTAAAAAAACGAAGGCAGGACAGTAAGGACAGATAAAAACTATAATAACAGGAATATGAAAAAAATATGGGTTATGATGCTGGCTACATTGATGGTTTCTTCCACGATGATGGCTGGAAATGTGAAGAAATCAACTACTCTTCCTATTGTGGGAGAGGTCGTAAAGGCTTCTCATCCGATGATTCAGTATGTTGGGCGTGTGAGCTTTGCTAAGAATCCTGATGTAGCCAGTTTCAATTATCCGGGAACTACGATTGAGGCTAGTTTTCAAGGGTCTTCTCTGAAAATGCTGTGTCGCCCGAAATCGGGATATTTCATGGCGCAGATTGATGGTTGCGAACCTTTCAAAGTGGGCTTTAATGCCGAACGCGATTCGGTTGTTACCCTGGCTGCGGCTTTGCCAAAGGGGGTGCATCATGCTAAGGTGATGTATGTGATAGAAGGCTTGTTCCGCAAACCGGAATTCAGGGGATTCGTTCTTGATAAGGGATGCCAGCTCGTTGAGGCTCTGGCTCTTGCGGAACGGAAGATTGAATTTATCGGAAACTCCATCACCTGCGGTTATGGCGTAGAAAGTATCAACATGTCTGATCCTTTTGAGGATGAAACGGAGAACCATTGGCTTACTTATGCCAATATTGTAAGTGACAGTCTGAAGGCTCAGCATACTTCTATCTCCCGCAGTGGTATCGGTGTATATCGTAATTATAATGGTCCGAAGACAGGTGATGCCGATAACATGCCTTGGCAATATGAATATACCTTATTTGACCAGCATGATGAAAAATGGGATTTTGCCAAGTATCAGCCTCAGTTAGTCTGTATCAATCTGGGTACGAACGATCTTTCTACCAAGAATTATGATATTCAACTCTACGAGAAAAATTATCGCATGTTTCTTAAAACGGTACGTAGTAAGTATCCTCATGCAAAGATTGTGATGTTGACAGGTCCGATGCTCGGCGAGAAGGAGAGTAGCAAGCAGCGAACTGTGCTTGATAGAATCTGTGCTGATGCCAATAAAACTGATAAGAATATTTACCGTTTCGATTTCTGTTTCCAGAAAGGAGATTTAGGTTATGGCGCCAGCTGGCATCCTAGTATGTTGCAGCATCGGAAGATGGCAGCAGAATTGCTTCCGTTCCTGAGAAAACTGATGAATTGGAATTAAATGAAATTGCATGTTTCCAAAACAAAATTATATGATAACAATGAACACAAAAAATCTATTATTATTGGCATCTCTTACATTGGCGATGCCTCTGACAGCACAGACTCCGCAAGAGGATTTCAAGCGGGATATTACGCTTTCGGGTAGTAACTATGTAGCTTATCGTGGTCCGCAGAAGCAGTTGACTGCGGCTCCTAAAGGTTATAAGCCTTTCTATCTGAGCCATTATGGCCGGCATGGTTCCCGCTATATGATTGGCAAGAAGGCTTATGATGTGCCTTATTTCTCTCTGCTCAAAGCGAAGCAGGAGGGCAAACTGACAGCTAAGGGCGAGGAAACGCTGGCTAAGGTGAAGATTATTCGTGAGGAGGCGAAGGGGCGCGATGGCGAACTGACTCCGCTCGGAGCTCTCCAGCATCAGGGTATCACCAGAAGAATGATGGAGCGATTCCCTGAGATTTTTGCCGGTAATACGAATATTGAGGCCCGAAGTACTTTGGTAATCCGATGTATCCTCTCTATGGAGAACGGTTTGCAGCAGATGCTGCGCATGAATCCGAAACTTCATATCTTCCATGATGCCAGCGAGCATGATATGTATTATATGAACCAAGACGACCGATACCTGGATAGCTTGAAGAACAGCGTGGGTATCAAGGTGGCACAGCAGGAATTTGCACAGAAGCACGTTAGCTATAGCCGTGTGATGCAGGAACTGTTCAACGACCCTGCCTGGGTGAAACAGAATATCAACCAGAGTGACCTGAACAGAAAACTTTATAAGATGGCAAGCTCAATCCAAGGCACGGAACTGAGGGGCAAGGTTTCGCTCTATGACCTCTTTACGGAGGAGGAACTGTATCAGAACTGGCTGAATGCCAACATCTCGTGGCAGATGGCTTACGGCAACTCGCCTTATACGGGCAATGTGCAGCCGTTCTCCCAGCGCAATCTCTTGAGAAACATTATCCAGAAGGCGGATAGCTGCATCGCCTTGCCGCATCCGGGAGCTACATTGAGATATGGACACGATACAATGGTTACTCCGCTTACCTGTTTGCTGGATTTGAATGGATATGGCGAAGAGATTAAGGATCCGGAGAAGATTGCTTCTCAATGGTGGGATTATAAGATTACTCCGATGGCTACGAATTTGCAGTTCGTTTTTTATAGAAACAAGGCGAATGATGTGCTGGTGAAGGTGCTTTTGAATGAAGACGAGGCTACTTTGCCTATCAAGAGCGATGTGGCACCTTATTACCACTGGAATGACTTCAGGGAGTATTGCTTGAAAAAGCTGGCGGGGTATAAAAGGTAAAAATGAAGGCTACTGACTGCTGGGGGACAGGCGATGGAATCGCCTGGAACGGGGGCAGGAGGGGGACTGGCTTCTTTTTTGCTGAACGCAAAACGCTAAAGCGCGAAATGCAAATGGCTAGATAATAAAAAAAAGGGCTTAAGCTTTTTGGGCTTAAGCTCCTTTTTTATGATGGGTGCTTTCCTTGCGCTTTCTTTTTCGCTTTCTTAGCGCTTTTTATTGCTTCGATAACCAGTCTTTATCCTTCTGGTCTTCTTCGAAATCTTTTTCTGAGAAGAGGTTGGTCTGACCAGTCAGTTCGTCAATCACCTGTTGCTCGCTTTTGCCAGCATCTGGATCAAGGTTTTCACCTTCATTCTCTGAGTCAGAACCATCCGGTTCCTCATCATTATCCTCAGAAGGAGGTTCTGGGAATCGGGTTGGTTCCAGTTCCTCGATACTTTCAATCTTCCATGTCGTGAGGCGCTTACCCTTTGCCTTGAAACTCTTCTGCGCAATGAACTGCTCGGCATCGATTTCTTCGGCAGGACGGATGGCATCCACACCGCCATAAGTAACCTTGATGCGTGGATAAACCGTATCGGTAAGCAAGATGAGCTTGCAGTTAGGGTTTTCTCCCATGAAATTCTGATGGCGCTTGGTGGCATCCATCGTGAATCGCTTGATGTATGGATATCCCTGATTGTCGGCATCGTAGAGAATTGCTGTCCATATCTTATGTTCATCCCATTTCTCTAAGCGGATGATGTTGTCCTCGTAGTGGTTGTTGACATCGAAATTGGTGATGTAGAATTCACCGTTGTCGAGTACTACCAAGATAGAATCATCATCATTGAATTCGCCCAGGAAGCGGCCGTTCTCATCGTAGTTGATGCGGTTTACGTCTGGGTCGAACCAAACCTTTCTGCCTCCTAACGTGCTGTGGCCGTGACTCTTCAGACCGATGCGGCGAATGGTGCGCTTGGTAAGGAGATTACCTTTGGCAGCACGCCCCTTGATCAGAATGTCTGAGAAATCCTTCTCCAGGAAGATGCTCTGGCGCTTCTTCGTCAGGTCTGGCTCCATCGTACACTTGATGATTTCAGCTTCTCCATTCGGGTTGGCGGTGAAATAGATAACGCGGCTGCCAGCTGTGCCCTGAGTGATGTCATACAACTTGTCGCGGGTCATGGCGGTTACATTGAATCGCTTGATGAAGTAATCGCCTTGTTTGCCGTCGCGGTAAACACAGTTGTAGATGGTGCGCTTGTCGTTCTTCTTGAATACCTGTACATGGAGGATATTCTTGCCAACGAATATTTTGTCGGCTACCTTGGTGACTTTAAACTTACCATCCTTATAAAAGATGATGATGTCATCGAGGTCGGAGCAGTTGCATACGAATTCATCCTTCTTCAACCCTGTACCAACGAATCCTTCCTGACGGTTGATGTAGAGCTTCTGGTTAGCCTCTACCACCTTAGTCACCTCAATGGTATCGAAGTTTCTGATTTCTGTTTTGCGAGGATGGTTCTTTCCATACTTGCCCTTGAGATATTCAAACCAGTTGATGGTAACATCGGTCATGTGAGCCAGGTCGTTCTCAATCTCAGCAAGTTCAGCCTTAATTTTCATCAGCAGTTCGTCTGCCTTATCCTTATTATATTTAAGGATTCGCTGCATCTTGATTTCCAGAAGTTTGAGGATGTCCTCGCGGGTAATTTCCCGATGGAAGGCATATTCTACCATACCCTTACCGTCTACTTCGGCAGTAAAGAGTTTGTCCTTGAATGGCTCGAGTTTTGAGTCGATGAAGGCAACAACCTCATCCTGACTCTTACTCTGCTCAAACTTTCGCTCCTTGTAGATGCGTTCTTCGATGAAAATCCGTTCGAGAGAAGAGAAGAAGAGCTGTTCCTCCAATTCACCCTTTCTGATCATCAGTTCCTTGCGCAGCAATCCCATAGTGCGGTCTACGCTGTGGCGCAACACATCGCTGATAGTGAGGAAAACAGGCTTGTTGTCTTCGATGACACAGCAGTTGGGCGAGATGTTGATTTCGCAATCGCTGAAAGCGTAGAGTGCATCCATCGTTTTATCTGATGAGGTTCCTGGTGCCAGATGCACAAGAATCTCAACATTTGCCGAAGTAACATCATCTACCTTGCGTGCCTTAATCTTACCCTTTTCTACCGCTTTGGTGATAGAATCGATGAGGCTGCCTGTAGTCTTGCTGAATGGTATCTCGCTGATAACGAGTGTCTTGTTGTCGAGCTTGTCTATCTTGGCTCTTACTTTCAATGCACCACCTCGCTGTCCATCATTGTATTTACTTACATCGATGGCACCGCCTGTAGGGAAGTCGGGATAGAGTTGGAAAGGCTCGCCCTTGAGATAGTGGACGGCAGCATCGCAAATCTCATTGAAATTATGTGGCAAAACCTTACTGCTCAATCCCACGGCAATACCCTCGGCACCTTGTGCCAGGAGCAGCGGGAATTTGGCAGGGAGCGTGATAGGCTCCTTGTTTCTGCCATCATAAGAGAGTTGCCAGTCGGTGGTTTTAGGATTGAAAACCACATCGAGAGCAAACTTAGAGAGGCGTGCCTCGATATATCGGGGAGCAGCGGCACGGTCGCCCGTAAGAATGTTTCCCCAGTTACCCTGCGTATCGATGAGCAGGTCTTTCTGTCCCATCTGTACCAAAGCATCTCCGATAGACGCATCACCGTGAGGGTGAAACTGCATGGTATGTCCCACGATATTGGCAACCTTGTTGTATCTTCCGTCGTCCATGCGCTTCATAGAGTGGAGGATGCGTCGCTGTACCGGTTTCAAACCATCCTCAATATGAGGAACGGCACGTTCGAGGATAACATACGATGCATAGTCGAGGAACCAGTTCTGATACATTCCGCTGAGGTGATGTACAGCAGAAGCATCGAATCGGTTCACCGGCTTATAATCGGAATGTTTCTCGGTCGAAATCTCCTCGTTGTCATCTTCTGCAGCATCCTGTTCAGATTCTGCAGAAGAATTTACCAAATTTGGCGATTTTTCCTCTTCAAGACCGTTTTTATCTTTAATTTCGTCGCTCATATATAGCTTTTAATACTTATTTTATTAATTTATGGCAAAAATACAACAATTTTTCGAGAAAAAAGAGTATCTTTGCCGAAAATTTGAAAAAAATAAGATTTAATCATGGCACAGGAAGATGTTTTTAAGAAAATTGTAAGCCATTGCAAGGAATATGGCTTCGTGTTCCCAAGTAGTGAAATTTATGATGGCTTGGCTGCCGTTTATGACTATGGTCAGAATGGTGTTGAGCTCAAAAACAATATCAAACAGTACTGGTGGCAGAGTATGGTATTGTTGCACGAGAACATTGTTGGTCTCGATGCAGCTATCTTCATGCACCCTACAGTATGGAAGGCATCTGGACACGTAGATGCTTTCAATGACCCATTGATTGATAACCGCGATTCAAAGAAGCGTTATCGTGCCGATGTGCTCATCGAGGATCACATGGCTAAGTATGAGGAGAAGATTGCCAAGGAGATTGCCAAGGCTAAGAAGCGTTTCGGCGATAGCTTTGATGAGGCTCAGTTCCGTGCAACTAATCCTCGCGTTCTGGAGAACCAGAAGAAGTTTGATGATCTCCATGCCCGCTATACTGAGGCTATGCAGGGGCCTAACCTGGAGATGCTGAAGCAGATTATCGAGGATGAGGGTATCGTCTGCCCTATCAGCGGTACCAAGAACTGGACTGATGTCCGTCAGTTCAACCTGATGTTCTCTACCCAGATGGGTGCTGCCAGCGATGCTACAAGCAAGGTATATCTCCGTCCTGAGACAGCTCAGGGTATCTTCGTAGATTATCTGAGCGTTCAGAAGACCGGCCGTATGAAGTTGCCATTCGGTATCTGTCAGATTGGTAAGGCTTTCCGTAACGAGGTTGTAGCCCGTCAGTTCGTATTCCGTATGCGTGAGTTCGAGCAGATGGAGATGCAGTTCTTCTGCCAGCCTGGTACTGAGATGAAGTGGTTTGAATATTGGAAGAAGGTTCGTCTGGCTTGGCACGAGGCTCTCGGTATGGGTAATGAGAACTACCGTTATCACGATCACGAGAAACTGGCTCACTATGCCAATGCTGCTACCGACATCGAGTTTAAGATGCCATTCGGCTTCAAGGAGGTAGAGGGTATCCACAGCCGTACCAATTTTGACCTTTCTCAGCACGAGAAGTACAGCGGCCGTTCTATCAAGTACTTCGATCCAGAGAAGAACGAGAGCTATGTACCTTACGATGTAGAGACATCTATCGGTGTAGACCGTATGTTCCTCAGCGTAATGTGCCACTCTTACTGCGAGGAGAAGCTGGAGAATGGCGAGACACGTGTTGTTTTGCGTTTGCCAGAGGCTTTGGCACCTGTTAAGTGTGCTGTGTTCCCATTGGATAAGAAGTATGGTTTGCCAGAGTTGGCACACGAAATCGTTGACGAACTGAAGTTCCACTTCAATACTCACTATGGCGATCCTAAGGATTCTATCGGTAAGCGTTATCGCCGTCAGGATGCTATCGGTACTCCATTCTGTATCACCGTAGACCACGAGACTCCAAACGATCATAAGGTAACTCTGCGTTATCGTGATACCATGGAGCAGGAGCGCGTAGCTATCTCTGATCTTCGCAGCATCATCGAGGAGCGCGTAAGCATCACTAGCGTATTGAAGAAGCTTGGCAAGGAAATCAAGAACTTCTAATTAATCAAATATATCTAGATGAATCTTAAGAGTTTGAAATATTTCTTCTTCCTCATGATGGCAGTGATCACACTGTCATCATGTAGCGAAGATGATGATAATGTCTCGGAATATGCCAACTGGCAGGAGCGTAACGAGCAGGCTTTTGCCGATACATTGGCTTATGCCAGAAAGATGGGTGAAGCTAACGGCTGGTACGTTTATAAGAACTGGACGTTCGAAAACCAGACTCCGACGAACAAAGATCAGAATGGTAATTTAGTGACCCTTCCTTATAAGGATTGCGATAATATCATCGTTCATGTTCTGAAGAAGGGAGAGGGTACAACTTCTCCTATCCTTACCGATTCGGTACAGGTGAGCTATCGTGGCCGTTTCATTCCTACTGATAATTATAAGGAAGGTTACGTCTTCGACCAGAGTTTTACGGGTACTTTTGATGCTGCTACAGCTAATCCTATCCGTAGTGTGGCCGGTGGATTTATCGATGGCTTTACCACCGCATTGCTCAAGATGCATCCGGGCGACCATTGGCAGGTGTTCATTCCATACCAGCTGGCTTATGGCGAGAGCGGTAATTCTTCAATCCAAGGCTATTCAATGCTCCGTTTTGAGATGGTGCTCAAGAGTTATAAGAGAGCTTCTGGCAAGAAGTGGATTACTAAATAATAAGAATAAAGATTTAGAGAAAAGTATGTGCATATGTTTGAAATGATATATGCACATATTTTTTTGTATGAGCGATATACGAGAAATTAATTTATGCTTTATAGCAAGAAGACAGATTATTTGATGGAGTCGATTCGCCTGGGTAGGGAGATGGATCGGCGCGAGAAACTCAATCTTATTGTAGGGTTGAGTATACCTTCTATGCTGGCTCAGATTTCTACGGTGATGATGTTCTTCATTGATGCTTCTATGGTGGGGCATCTGGGAGCAGAGGCTTCTGCCAGTATCGGATTGATTGAGTCAACTACCTGGCTTATAGGTAGCTTGCTCAGTGCAGCTGCTACTGGCTTTTCTGTACAGGTAGCTCATTTTATCGGAGCTAATGATTTTGCAAATGCCCGTCAGGTGTTTCGTCATGCGCTGATTTGCGGTGTGGCGTTCAGCATTTTTGTTTCTCTTCTCTGTGTCGGCATTCATGCTTATCTGCCTTATTGGCTGGGTGGAGGTGCCGATATTGCCACCAATTCCTCTCGCTATTTTCTGATATATGGTCTGGTACTTCCATTCGTTTTCCTTTATCATATATCCGAAATGATGCTGAAATCTGCGGGCAATATGCATACGCCTAGTGTGATGGCAGTATTGATCTGCATCTGCGATGTGATATTCAATTACCTGTTTATCTATATCCTGAAGTTGGGTGTTGTGGGGGCTGCCTTAGGAACGGCGATGGCTTATGTCTGCATCTCTCTGCCTAATCTTTATCTTGCAGGTTTCAAGAATAAGATACTGAATCTCCGTCAGGACCATGTCCGTTTCCGTTGGGTCAGGTCGTATGTTCATAATGCCTGTAAAATCAGCATTCCGATAGCCATACAGAACATATTGATGAGCGGGGCGCAGATAGTGAGTACCATGATTGTGGCACCTCTTGGCAATATAGCCATTGCTTCCCATTCTTTTGCTATTACGGCAGAGAGTCTTTGCTATATGCCGGGCTATGGTATTGGTGATGCGGCTACTACTCTGGTGGGACAGACGCATGGAGCAGGGCGAGTAGGTTTGTGCAAGAATTTTGCCTATATGACAGTAGGACTTGGAATGGCTGTGATGGCTGTGATGGGAGTGGTGATGTATGTCTTTGCTCCTGAGATGATTGGCGTTCTTTCTCCGGTAGAAAGTATCCGTGAGATGGGGACCATCTGTTTGCGTATCGAGGCTTTTGCTGAACCATTCTTTGCAGCTAGCATCGTGACCTATTGTGTTTGTGTAGGAGCGGGCGATACCAGAAAACCGGCGATGATCAATCTCGGTACCATGTGGCTGGTGCGCCTCACTCTGGCTTATGCTCTTTCCAAGAGCTATGGCTTGGAGGGAGTATGGATAGCGATGGCTATCGAACTCACATTCAGGGGAATCCTCTTCCTTATCCGCCTCTTCAGAGGTTCATGGATGAAGAGTTTTCATGTAGGTTAGGATTGGTTTTCTGCCTCCAATGTTAGTTTTAGGTTAAGATTTGCATACATCGCGAAGATATTCTCTAAAATGTTTGCAAATCTTTTTTATTTTTCTTAATTTTGCATCGCAGACAGTAACCATGTTGCTGGTTTTGTCGTTATATATAGGTGAACTTGTTAAGTAGCATGATATATATATAATAAGGTATAAAGAAAGAATGATATAGAAAACAATAAATACATAAATAATTAAAATCAGATGAAACTAAGAAAGATTTTTGCAGCAGTTGTGCTGTTCCTTTCTGCAGGTACAGCGATGGCACAGCAGATGCCAGCTATTCCGGTAGACAAGAATGTGAAGATAGGTCGTCTTGATAATGGATTGACTTACTACATTCGTCACAACAGTTATCCTGAGAATGTGGCCAGTTTCTACATCGCTCAGAAAGTGGGTTCTATCAATGAGAATGATGACCAGCGCGGTTTGGCTCACCTCTTGGAGCACCTTGCCTTCAATGGTACCGACCATTTCAAGGGCAACTCTCTGCAGGACTATCTGCAGAGCATCGGTGTACAGTATGGCCGTAATCTCAACGCCTATACAGCAGTAGAGAAGACTGTTTATTACTTCACAGATGTTCCTACTACCCGTACTACAGCCGTAGACTCCTGTATGCTTATCCTCAAGGACTGGAGTAATGGTATCAGTCTTACTGAAGATGCTATCGAGAGCGAGCGTGATGTGGTGCACAATGAGTACCGTATGCGCATTGTAGGTCAGCAGCGCATGATAGAGCGTTCACTTCCTAAGCTCTATCAGGGCGAAAAGTATGGCTACCGTTTCCCTATCGGTTTGATGAGCGTTATCGATGGCTGTAAGCCAGAAACTCTCCGTGCTTACTACCGCAAATGGTATCGCCCAGACAATCAGGCTATTATCATCGTGGGTGATGTAGATGTAAATCATATCGAAGCTAAGATTAAGGAACTCTTCTCAGGTATCAAGGTACCTAAGAATGCCGCTAAGATAGAGAAGGTAGAAGTATCTGATAATGATTCAGCCATCTATGTTATCGACAAGGATAAGGAGCAGCAGGTTGATCTCTTCCAGATTTATATGAAACACAATGCTGTGCCGGATTCTCTGAAGGGCAACATGAGCTATCTCCTGAAGGGATACATGGATAACGTGATTTCTTCTATGATTGCTGCCCGTTATGCAGAGAAGGCATTGGAGCCAGACTGTCCATATCTCCAGGCAAATGCCGGTGATGGTTCATACCTGATTTCAAGCACAAAGGATGCTTTCACCCTTACCGGTGTAGCTAAGCCAGGAAAGATTAAGGAGGCTTATGCTGCTGTTCTCCGCGAGGCACAGCGTATGCACGAGTTCGGTTTCACAGCTACAGAGTATCAGCGTGCCAAGGATGAATTCATGAGCCAGGTTGACAAGGCTCTTGCCAACAAGGATAAGATGAAGAACGAGCAGTTTACCACCCAGTATGTGGATAACTTCATTTCTAACGAGCCTATTCCGTCAGTAGAAGAGGAGAGCCAGATCTGGAAGATGGTAGTTCCAAACTTGCCTCTTGAGGTTATCAACAGCTATGCCAAGCAGTTGGTTTGCCAGAGCGATACTAACCTTGTATCATTGGTTATGATGCGCGAGCAGGCTGGTGCCGTTTATCCTACCGAGCAGGAACTTTCTGCCATCGTAAAGCAGGTACGTGCTGAGAAGCTCGAGGCTTATGTGGATAATGTTAAGCAGGAACCTCTCATCGCTCAGGCTCCTAAGGCTGGTAAGATTAAGAAGACTGTTGAGAACAAGAAGTTGGGCTTCAAGGAGTTGACTCTTTCTAATGGCGCTAAGGTGGTATTGAAGAAGACCGATTTCAAGGACAATGAGATTGCTTTCGCAGCTTCAGCCAATGTGGGCTATTCTACTTTCGGCAAGGAAGACTTCCTGAATGCTGCATTTGCAGCAGATGTGCTCGATGCTAGTGGTCTTGGCGATTTCTCAAGCAATGATCTTGATAAGGCTTTGGCAGGTAAGCAGGTTGGCGTTTCGTTCAGCTTGAGTCCTTTCAATCATGGTTTGAAGGGTAATTCTACTCCTAAGGACATCGAAACTCTGATGCAGCTCATCTATCTTAAGATGACCGCAGTAAGCAAGGACCAGAAGAGCTTCGACAATATGAAGAGTATGGTGGCTACTGTTCTTGCCAACAAGAGCAACAACCCAAACCTCGTATATCAGGATTCTGTTCAGAGCACCCTCTATTTGGGTAGCAAACTTGCCCGTGTGCCAGAGGCAAGCGATATAAAGGATATCAACTACGACCGTATCCTGGAGATTGGTAAGCAGTTCTACGGCAATGCCAAGGACTTCACCTTCTATTTCGTAGGTAACTATGATGAGAAGACTCTCCTCCCACTCATCGAGCAGTATATCGCCAGTCTGCCAAACAATGGCTTCAAGCTGAAGAACAAGCAGATTCCTTATGCTAATGGTAAGGTAAGCAATGTCTTTACCAAGGCAATGGAGAACCCACAGAACCAGGCAACAGAGATCTGGTATACCAAGGCGCCATTCACCTTGAAGAATTCTGTTCTTGCTGATGTTTCTGCCCGTTTGCTGGAGATGAAGTATTTGCGTACTATCCGTGAGGAACTCAGCGCTGCTTATCATGCAGGAGCAAACTATGGTTTGCTTCGCGATTATGATAACAAGGCTGCCATCTCTATTTCAGCCGTGGCTCAGTTGAACCCAGAGAAGTCAGATATCGCTATTCCTTACTTCTTCAAGGGTATGGAAGAGACCGTAGCCCAGCCAAATGCAGAAGACCTTCTGAAGGTGAAGGAGATTCTCCTGAAGCAGGCTGCTGTTAGCGAAAAAAACAATGTTTATTGGCTTGGTGCGTTGAGCACATACGAGCGTATGGGTGTTGATACTCATAGCGATTACAAGGAGATGGTGAAGAATCTGAAGGCATCTGAGATTTCAGACTTCCTGAAGAATGTCATCTTGAAGAGTGGTAATCACTTCGAGATCATCATGAAGGCAGTGAAGAACGAGAAGTAAAATCTCGGACTTGATATAATAAACTTGAATAATAAACGAAAAAATCCCGTTGTACAAGCCAGATGGCTGACAACGGGATTTTTACGTTTTTTTCTTTTCCCAAAATTTTTGAAACTCATCATTTAAGAGTCGTTTCGAAAATCTCTCTTAAAAAAGAAAGGATGCGTCTTTATATTGTATAAGAGCATCATCTTCCCTCCTTTACGTCATGTTTCCGAAGAGTATTAACCTCTTCTCTTTGCCTTAGAGGCAAGAGCCTCGCGGCGATCCTGAAGAATCTGTTGGCATCTATCGATTGCCTGATTCTGATTTTCTGAATTTACCTTAATTAAATCATTCATAACCTATTGATATTTGTTAACCGCTTGCAAAGATAGGGGTTTTCTACCTATTTCTAGGTACAAAATGCATGAAAATACGTGTTTTATTCGTTATTTTTTGATTTATGTCAAAAAAATGTGCAATCGTTTGAACAGTTCCCCCCCCCTAGAATGATAATTGGTATTTCCTGAACGATTTTTTTCATTATCTTTTAAACGAATTGTCATCGCAATCGTCTATAATAACGTAAAAAGAGTAGAAATGATGAGTTTTTAGGGAGATTCATACGCGAAATAGGGATTTTTCTTATCATATTCCCGATTTTTTTTGCGAACTTTGCACCCGAAAGAACAATAGGAAGTATTGGGTATATATAAATAAGAGTGATAAAATAAATATATAGAAAGCAATGAAAAAGGTATTTCTTTTGGCTGCCCTCGTGCTCGCATGCACAGCTGGCAGCAACGCAAGCGCTATGAACGAGGCAGCGCTCAATGCCTCAATGTCTGAGATGATGCCGGTTAAGAAAACGGCTAAGAAGACAACAAAGAAGACTTCTAAGAAGACTACGACCAAGAAGACTTCTACAAAGAAAACAACTTCTGCAGCATCTAGCACTACAGCAGCAACTACAACTTCTGCAACAACAACTGCTGCAACAACCAGCAATGCAGGCTCAGCCGTTGCAGGTATCTTGGGTGCTGTACTGGGCGGAAACTCTAACAGCAGCAGTTCTGCAGGTAGCAGTATTATCAATGGCATTCTGAATAATGTAATCGGTTCAGGTACCTTCAGTAAGCAGGATCTCTGTGCCCATACCTGGAAGTACAGCAAGCCGGGATGCGCCTTTACCTCTGAGAATCTCCTGGCACAGGCTGGCGGTGAGATTGCTGCCAACAAGGTAGAGGAGAAGTTGAGTGAGTATTACAGCAAGTTTGGCTTCAGTAGTTCAAACACCTATTTCACCTTCAAAACTGATGGAACTTTCGCTGCCAAGATAGATGGCAAGTCATGGCAGGGCAATTATACTTTTGATGAGAAGACTCACGCCATTCAGATGAAGGGATTAATCTTGAGTATGTCGGGTTATGCTACGAAGACTGCCAATGGCATCAGCCTGCTCTTCGACCAGAAGAAGTTGCTCAACCTCATCAAGACCATCGGTTCCCTCAAGGGTAATTCTACGCTCAGCGCTCTCGGTACTATCGCCAATAATTACGATGGTATGCGTGTAGGTTTCGAGATGACTAAGTAATCCTGAAGGATAGAATCCATTACTGAGCCTTCTGTTGGAGTGGGCTCAGTAGATGATAATCGCCCTGTAAGAAGTAAAGCATCTTTCAAGCTATGCTTTGCTCTTTACAGGGCGATTTTTCTTGTTTATTTCACGCTCAGTTTCATTGTCTTTACATCCTTGCTGTTGGTTCCTATCATAATCTGGAAGTCGCCTGGTTCTATCACGTGCTTCAGATCTGCGTTGTAGAACTTGAGCATATCTGGGGTGATATCAAAGCTTACCTCCTTGCTTTCACCTACTGCCAGATGGATGCGCTGGAAACCTTTCAGTTCCTTTACAGGGCGGGAGATGCTGGCTACCATGTCACGGATGTAGAGCTGCACAATCTCGTCGGCATCGCGGGAGCCGTTGTTCTTAATGGTGACGCTAGCTGTAATCTTCTTGCCATCCTGCCATTCGGTAGCCTCCTCATTGCTGATGCCGGCCTCCTGGCTGCTCAGGCGGAAGTTGCTGTATGAAAAGTTGGTATAGCTCAAGCCGTAACCGAAAGGATAGAGCGGACCATTGCTTACATCCAGACAGTTGCTGGCAAACTTGGCAAACTTCTCATTATCGTCTGCTACAGGGCGACCGGTGTTCTGATGGTTGTAGTAGAGAGGCTCCTGACCGGTAGTCTTAGGCATCGAAGTGGTGAGCTTACCCGATGGCGATTTGTCGCCAAAGATGACATCGCAGAGTGCATCGCCCATCTCTGAGCCTCCAAACCATACATTCATGATGGCTGGTACATGGGCTTTCTCCCAAGTAAGAACCGTAGGACGGCCCGCAAAGTTGAGGAGCACTACTGACTTGCCCGTCTTCAGGAGTTCGGCAAGCAGTTCGCGCTGTACGTCCGGCATCTCCAGGTTGGTACGGCTACCGCATTCGCCGCTCATCTCGGCACTTTCGCCCATAGCACATACTATCACGTCGGCCTCTTTCGCAATCTTCAGCGCTTCAGCCTTCATCTCAGCCTCGTTGCCCCAGTAGATTGGCTTGCCGCATTCGCCGTTTTGCTGCAGTTCCTGATTGCGCCAGATATTGCTTCCCTGGGCATATAATAAGGTGGCTTTTCCGGCAAGTGCATGCTCCATTGCCTCCTTGATGGTGGTATATTTAGATGGTACCTGTGCCACGCTCCATGTACCGGCTATGTTGTTTCGGGTGTCGGCAAGCGGACCTATCAGGGCTATCTTTCCTTCCTTCTTCAGTGGCAGGATATTGCCTTCGTTCTTCAGAAGCACGAAGGTCTCTGCTGCTACATCGCGGGCTGCCTGACGGTTCTCAGCGGTATAAATCTCGCTCTTGCTGCGCTTGGTGTTGCAGTAGCGGTAAGGGTCGCTGAACAGGCCCAGTTTATATTTCGCTTCCAGAATGCGGCGACAGGCGATGTTCACATCCTCCTCGCTCACCTTTCCTTCTGCTATGCTCTTAGCCAGATGCTTTACGAAGGCGTTGGAGCACATGTCCATATCGGTACCCGCCTTCAGTGCCTGTTCCGAAGCCTCCTGGATGTCTTTTGCCGTTCCGTGCTGCAGAATCTCGGCGATAGAAGCGTAATCGGTAACCACGAAACCGTTGAATCCCCACTGCTTTCTCAAGACATCGGTCATCATCCATTTGTTGGCTGTAGCAGGTATGTAGTCGATGAGATTGAATGAAGACATCACGCTGCCTACGCCAGCCTTCACCACTGCCTCGTAAGGTGGAAGATACTGGTTCATCATGCGCACGCGGCTCATATCTACCGTGTTATATTCCTTTCCGCTCTCAACGCCTCCGTACAGGGCAAAATGCTTCAGACAGGCCATGATGCGGTTGGCTCTCAGAATCTCTTCTGTGCGCATATCCACGCCCTGGTAGCCCTGAGTCATCGCTGCTCCCATCACGCCGCTCAGATAAGGATCCTCGCCATTTCCTTCGCTTATTCGTCCCCAGCGGGCATCGAGCGCAATGTCTACCATAGGAGAGAAAGTCCAGTTGATGCCGTCGGCACTTGCTTCCTTGGCCGATACTTCGCCTACCTTCTTCATCGCCTCGGTATCCCATGAGCAGGAGAGGGCGAGAGGGATAGGGAACATCGTTTCGTAACCATGAATCACGTCCATACCTACGAGCAGCGGGATGCCCAGACGGCTGTTCTTGATGGCGATTTCCTGCAGAGCCTTGATCTTGTCGAGCCCTTTGATATTGAAAACTCCGCCCATGTTGCCCTGGGCGATATCGCTGCCTACCTGAGTATCAAGTGCGCCGCCGGTGGTGATGTCGCCAGCTACCATCAGGTTCAGCTGACCTATCTTCTCCTGTAGCGTCATCTTCGCCATCAGTTGGTCGATATACTCCTTCATGGGTAGAATCTTGCCTTTCTTGGTTGTGGCAGTTACTTTTTTCTTAGGGGCTGCGGTATGGGCGAAAGCAGGTGCTGCCATAGTACCAGCCAAAAGAAATGTGAGTGATAAAAGTGCTGTTCTCATTGTTTATTATGTTAATTGTTATTTTTATGTTTATCTTTTGCAAAGATAATAAAAAAGATGATACGATGCGCGATAGGAATGTTAAAATGTGGATGAATTTTTCTTTTTTAGATAGAAATATATCTGATAATGAGATGGATAAGAAAAATGGAGAATATATAAAAAGTGGATGCGGTATAGACGAAAAATGCGAAGATATCTACATTTCTTCTATATTTGATTTGTCGTTTCCGATTTTTTTATTACTTTTGCACGTGAAACCTCATGAAAATAAATCAATCTTAAACGGAATCAAGTTGATGTATCGCATAAATGAATTATGGGGAAAGGCATTCTTCTTCCTGCTCTTTGTCTTGATGCCTCTTTCTCTTGCAGCAAAAACAACAGATAATATAGAGCAACTTTTTCAGAGTCTGGACAACGCCATTGCCCATTCGGCTGATTATGTGAAGGTACGTGAAGCCCGAATTCGCGATTGGGAGCAGAAACTGAAGACCGCCAGGCGCCTAAGCAGTAAGTATGATGCCTGTTTTGCGCTCTTTGAGGAATACCGCTCCTACAAGAATGACATGGCGCTGAAATACATCAACCAGTGTATGGAACTTGCCTTCAGAATGGGCGATAAAAAGAAGGTGGGAAATGCCAAGGCGCTGCTTGCTTTCCAGGAATCTACCACGGGCGATTATGCCGAATCGTACGACCTGCTGAAGTCTGTCAATATCGCTGATCTTGATGCTGAGGGCAAACGCAACTACCTCTGGGCTTGCCAGCACCTGTATGGCGAGATGGCATATTATTCCAACGTTCCTTCCTTGAAGAAATATTATGCCGGCAAGCGTAATGCCTATCAGGCTGCAATAGACAGCACATTCAGCCATGATGATGACCTTTATCTGCAGATGCAGGAGGTGAGGGCACGCGATGCAGGCAATATGAAGGAGGCTTTGCGATTGAGCGATAAGCGGCTGTCGATGACGAAACCGGGCACCCATCAGTATGCCATTGTACAGTTTTATCGCGGCTTGACCTACAATCAGTTTGGCGATGAAGAGCAGTTTCTCAGCTGCCTCTTGCGTTCTGCTATCTGCGATGTCCAGTTGGCTGTGATGGACCAGGGGTCGCTCTGGGAACTCGCCAATCTGCTCAATGCCGAACCGGGCGAGCAGAAGCGCTCTCACGAGTATATCAAGTTTGCCTGGAAGTCGGCTACCGTTTTCAATACGCCTATCCGCAGCCGCCAGATCATGCCTGTGCTCACGCAGATTGAGGAGGGCTATCAGAAAGAGCTTTCTTCGAGCAACCAGCATCTGCGGCTCATGGTAGCGTGTTCAGCCTTGCTTCTCTTTGTGGTTATGCTCTTGCTCTACTATGTCAACAAGCAGCGCAAGCGCATTGCTGCGGCCCATCATAAGCTGAAGGAAACCAACCATGCCTTGCAGTTGGCAAATGAGCGTCTTAACGAGATGAACCATTCTCTCAACGAGATGAACCAGTCACTCAACGAGAGTAACAAGATGAAGGAAGTATATATTGGTCGATTCCTGCGCCTTTGTGCCATCTATGTCGACAAGATAGAGACCATGCGCAAGCGAGTAGTGAAACTAGTGAAGGCAAGAGAACTCAACAAGTTGCTGGAGCAGATGCAGGCTGGCGAGGCCTACATGGGCGAGCTGTATGAGTATTTCGATTCCGCCTTCCTGAAGCTCTTCCCTGACTTTGTTGAGGAGTTCAATGCCCTCTTGAGGCCTGAAGAGCGTATCTTGCTCGAAGATGACAGCCGTCTTTCTACCACCCTCCGTATCTTTGCCCTTATCCGTCTGGGCATCGAGGACAGTTCTAAGATTGCCGAGTTCCTTCACTATTCTGTGAACACTATCTATAATTATCGCGCCAAAATCAAGAATAGTGCCATCTGTGACAGGGAAGAGTTCGAGCAGCGTGTGAAGCAGATTGGCATGAAATAAGCCTTTCTGGGCGTATGGGTAAAACTTCCGATAATCAGGGCGTTGACTATTTTCTGGGAAAGAGTAAATGCTTCGGGCACCCATGTACGGCGTTTTGCCGTATTATATGGGTTAACTAACCGATAATCAGCGTGTTGATTGTTTTTGCGGAAAGAGTAAATGCTTCAGGTACCCATGCATCGCGTTTCGCGATGTATGGGTAGTCATTTGATAATCAAAATATTGATGTTTGTGTATCCCTGTTTCTGCGAACTTGGTGATGGGTGATAGGCGATAGAAATCGCATAATAGTTTGACGTTGTGTTTTACAACGTCAAGTTGGTTAATCTTCTGATAATCAAGATATTGATATTTTTGAATATCCCGGTTTTTACGAGTTTGTCAATGGATGAAAAGCATGGGAATACAATAAAAGTTTGTTACGGCGTTTCACCGTAACAAGCTTTTATGCGTTATATTTATTTCTTCCCTCCGTTCAATTTCTCAGAATCGAATCATTCTTTTAAAAGAGCTCGAAGGCTTTCTTGAGCTTCAGGTTATCGGCTGCATTACCAACAAGAGCCTCAAACTTTCCGGCTTCAGCCTTCCAGGATGAAGATGCCTCATCGTAGAAACTGAGGGCCTCTTTGCTGATGGTGATGCTGATATCCTTGCTCTCACCTGGCTGGAGATAAACCTTCTGGAATCCCTTCAGCTCCTTCTGAGGACGGTCTACTGATGACTTGACATCGTGGATGTAGAGCTGAACCGTCTCGGCTCCGGCACGCTTACCTGTATTCTTTACGTTTACGGTAAAGGTGATTGTGCCGTCCTGCTTCATCTGCACCTTGTCGCTGCGCAGATTAGAGATGGCAAACTGGGTGTAGCTCAAGCCGTGACCGAATGCAAAGGTAGGCTTGATGCGCTCCTTATCTGTCCAGCGGTAACCTACATAGATGCCTTCCTTATATTCCTCATCAATGATGTTGCCCTTCGTGCTGGCTCCACCTTCCTGACGCCAGGTTCCCGGATAGGTATTGAGTGCATGAGCACCTGTTTCCTTCAGCGAGTTGACCCATGTAAACGGCAACTTGCCGCTAGGGTTGGCATCGCCTGTAAGGATGCTTGCAAGGGCTTCGCCGCTCTCCGAACCGATGAACCAGCCCTGTACGATGCCGGCAACCTTAGCCTTCCAAGGCATAGCTACCGCATTGCCCGAGATGTTGACATAAACGAAGTTTCTGTTTGCCTTAGCCAAAGCCTCGATCAGCTTATCCTGATGGTATGGCAACTCATAATGCTTGCGGTCGTGACCCTCACAGTCCTGGAAATCGCTCTTGTTCAGACCGCCAAACATGATGACATAGTCGGCAGTCTTGGCTTTCTCTACGGCTTCGGCTATCAGTTCAGCCTCGCTGCGCTTGTCTTCCAGGTTCTGGCCGGTTGTAACGCCATTGTAGTTGCCCGTTACATCGCCCACATATCCGCGGGCATAATCTACCTCGATGCCGTCTTTGCCCAAGCGTGTCTTCAGGCCATCGAGAGGCGAAATCTCGCGCTGTACCTTGAGCGAAGAAGAGCCTCCGCCTACGGTCATCATCTTGATGGCATTCTCGCCCACTACCAGCACGCGCTTAGCCTTCTGGGTGTTGATAGGGAGCACATTGTTCCTGTTCTGGAGCAATACGATGCCTTCCTCAGCAATCTGTCTGGCAGCTGCATAATGGCTCTCGGAACAGAGGAAACCATGAGGGCGGTTCGGATTCATCGTGGTGCGATAGAAGAGGCGCAATACGCGGCGCACCTTATCGTCCAGCTCCTTCTGGGTGAACTTGCTTTCCTGTATGGCCTTCATGTAAGGCATGGAGAGATAATAGTTGTCGTAGGCATTGGTAGCGCCCATCGTAAGACCGTCTGTCCAGGTGCCGAACTCCATATCCAGCCCGTTCTTTACAGACTGCTCCAGGTCGTGAGCACCGCCCCAGTCGCTTACCACGACACCATCATACTTCCAGTCGCCCTTCAGAATCTTGTTCAGGGTCCACTGGTTGTGGCAGTTGTGCTCATTCTTATATAGGTTGTAGGCTCCCATGATACCCCATGTCTTACCCTTCTCAACAGACGCCTTGAAGGCAGGGAGATAGATTTCGTGGAGAGCACGGTCGCTGACAATTACGTTGACCTGATGGCGGTATTCCTCATCGTTGTTCAGGCAATAGTGCTTTACGCAGGCTGATACGCCCTTAGACTGCAATCCCTGAATATACGGCACTACCATGATGCTTGCCAGGAACGGATCTTCGCCCATATACTCGAAGTTGCGGCCGTTGAGAGGCGTGCGGTAGATGTTGACGCCAGGACCCAGAATCATGTCCTTGCCGCGATACAGGGCTTCTTCGCCCAATGCTTCGCCATAGATGCGGCTCATCTGCGGATTCCATGATGCGGCAAGACAGGTGAGGGCAGGGAAGGCTACACAGGAGTCGTTGGTCTGGCCAGCCTGTTCCCACTCATCCCACAATACGTCAGGACGCACTCCGTGAGGTCCGTCATCCGTCCAGAAGTCAGGAAATCCCAAGCGTGGTACACCGGCTGATGAAAACTTGCTCTGAGCATGGATGATGCGTATCTTCTCTGCCAGCGTCATGCGGGAGATGGCATCATCGATGCGCTGCTCTACCGGCTTGGTCTGGTCGAGATAGACAGGCAATTGTCTGTTTGCCTGCTGTGCCTGTGATGGAGCGATGGCTGCCACAGACAAGACACATGATAAAATGAACTGTTTCATAAGTAATGAATATTTATTATGTTTTTGTTTATTCTTGCAGTTGTTGTTGTTATGCACAACGCTTCTCACGTTTTTTTTTGTGCGTTTAAGCGTATATGCTCATTCATCTGCAAAATTACTAAATAAATAATGAAAAAATGACGGGTGATAAGTGAAAAGTGGATGGGTGTAAAAATAGAACTTTTGTAAACCGCTGATAGTTAGGGAAATAAATGTGTTGTAGTGCGAATGAAAAGTGGCAGAGTGTGAACACTGAAAAATACTGATGTAACTTTTTAAGGGTGTTCCAGCCTCATTTTCTTAATTTTAATCCATCCACTTTCATATAGTTGCTAAAAATTGGTAAGTGTCTGAAAATTAATAGTATAGACTGTTTTAGAAAAGTTTTCTTTCCACTTATCTGTTGAAGGTGCTAGGATTTATCAAAAAAACATATTATATTTGCAAACGAAAACACGGCTTAACGCATTTTAGGAAATGCACAGCCGCACAGTCTTAAACATTATTATAATAGAGTGAACTAACAAACAGATATTTTTCTAAACTAATAATCGAATATGAAAACAAAAAGTCTATTGCTGGCGACCGCATTATTGATGTCGACGTCAGCGTTCGCACAGAAAAACACCTTCAAGGGTGTCGTGTTGGATGACCTGGGTGAACCCGTTATCGGAGCCACCATTCAGGTAAAAGGCGTCAAGGGAGCCGGTGCAATTACCGACCTTGATGGTAACTTCGTCATCGATGCAGATGCTAACCAGACCTTGCTTATTACCTACATTGGCTACAAGGATGCAGAGATCCGTCCTTCAGCCAACATGAAGATTACTCTTAAACAAGACGACAAGGCTTTGGACGAAGTGGTTGTTGTAGGTTACGGTGTTCAGAAGAAGAGCGTGGTAACAGCTGCCATCGCCAAAGTGAGCACCGAAGATTTGGCTGGCAAGAGCCCAGTGCGTGTTGATAACGCATTGAAGGGTCTGGCAGCCGGTGTCAACGTAACCTCTTCATCGGGTCAGCCTGGCGCATCTCCTAAAGTTCGTATTCGCGGTACAGGTACTATCAACAATTCAGATCCTCTCTATATCGTGGACGGTATGCCTATCGAGGGTGGTTTGGATTACTTGAACCCAAGCGACATTGAGAGTATAGAGGTGTTGAAGGATGCCGCATCAGGTGCTATCTATGGAGCCCGTGCTGCCAATGGTGTAGTACTTGTTACCACCAAGAAGGGTAAGATGGGCAAGGCACAGATCAACTACAATTTCTCTTACGGCTGGCAGAGCGCATGGAAGAAGCGCGATGTAACCAGCGCTACTGATTATGCAATCCTTCAGAATGAGCGTGCCTTAAACGGCGGTCAGGCTCCTATCTATGCCGATCCTTACAACCTGACCGACAGCAACGGAAAACCTATCAAGGGCTTTGGTACCGATTGGCAGGACCTGGTATTCAATGACAATGCGCCAGTGCAGAATCATGAGGTATCTATCAGTGGTGCATCAGAAAAAATCAACTACTATCTCTCTATGGGCTATTATAAGCAGGAGGGTATCGTAGGCGGTAACTACGGACAGAGCAACTATGAGCGCCTCTCCCTCCGCTCTAACAATATATATAATGTGATGGATGCATCGAAGGAGCGCAACTTCCTCAACAAGCTCGATGTAAACGTCAATATGGCCTATACACGTGTCAAGAGTACTGGTATCGATGCCAACTCTATCTATGGTTCTATCCTCGGCAGTTCGCTCTATCTGGCGCCTACATTGGCTCCTACGGTGACAGACCCGGCAATGGTTAAGAAGTATTATGATACCTATGAGGATCCTAATACATACGATGCAGAAGGAAATATTACCGGCAAGCGCAATGCCTATGAATTGCTGCGTGATGCCAATGGCAATTATTATACAATCCCTGGTATGGGAGGTACCTATCAGGAGATGAACAACCCACTGGCCATGTTGAGCATTCCTGCTGCCAAGAACTGGTCGCACAAGTTTGTGCCTAAGTTCTCTATCGACCTGCAATTGTGGGATAATCTGAAGTATCACTTCACTTACAGTGCCGACCTCAGCTTCTGGGGAACAGACAGTTATGTGGCTTCCAAATACTATCTCTCTGGCAATAATAAACGAGAGCATACTGAGGCCTATAAGAGTTCGGACAAGGGCATCAACTGGCAGGTGGAGAATACCCTGACCTATGACAAGACCATCGGCAAACATAGCTTTGCTGTAGTGCTGGGCCAGAGTGCGATGAAGAACAAGAGCGACTATCTGAATGGTAGCCGTTGGAACCTTGTGAATGTAAACAAGCCTTCTATCGACTATGCTACCGGCAACTACGAGCAGACCATCGTGAAGGATGCTGACGGAAAGATCATCTCTGTAGGTGCGCCTCAGATTCAGCATAGCGTATCGGGCGGTAACAACGTGGTACATGCCATCTCTTCACTCTTTGGCCGTTTGAGCTACAATTACGATGAGAAATATATGCTCCAGGCTACAATCCGTCGAGATGGCTCAAGCCGTTTCGGACCATCTCATAAATATGGTACCTTCCCATCAGCTTCTGTTGGTTGGAACATCATGAACGAGAAGTTTATGGAGGGCACCCGCAACTGGTTGAGCAACCTCAAGTTCCGTGCCAGCTGGGGTAAGAATGGTAATGATAATATCGGAGACTTCCGCTATACCGTATTGACAGCCATGGGCAACAACGTGCTCTTCGGTAAGGATGCCATCAAGTTTAATGGTTCTAAGGCGAATGCAACAGCCAATCCAGACTTGAAGTGGGAGGAGAGTGAGCAGACTGATATCGGTTTCGACTTCGGATTCTTCGGCAGTGCATTGACCTTCAGTGCCGATTACTATGTGAAGAAGACCAACGGAATGCTGATTACGATGCCAATTCCTAGCTATGTAGGCGAGACAAAACCTATCGGCAATGTGGGTGATATGAAGAACTCGGGTCTTGAATTCGAACTCGGCTATAAGTGGAATGTATCAGATGCCCGCTTCCATGCAAAGGCAAATGTTACCTATCTGCACAACGAACTGACCAATTTGGGTAATGATACTGGTTTCATAGATTTGGACACCTTCCAGGGCATCTTTGGCGGTGGTACACGCGGTAGCAACGGCCAGCCATTCCCTTACTTCTATGGTTACAAAACAGCCGGAGTCTTCCAAAATATGGCAGAGGTTCAGGCTTATGTCAACAAGGACGGCGAGATGATTATGCCAAATGCCAAGCCGGGTGATGTACGCTTCGTAGACGTAGATGGAGATGGAGCAATCAGTCCGGACGACCGCACCAATATCGGTAACGGTACACCAAAATGGACCTTCGGTTTCAACCTCAATGCAGAGTGGAAAGGCTTCGACCTCAACCTCTTCCTGCAGGGTGTAACAGGCAATAAGGTGTTTGATGCTACCTATCGTACAGACGTATTCTCTGGCAACTTCCCTTCTTGGATGCTCGACAGATGGACGGGCGAGGGTACCAGCAACAAGTATCCTATCCTGAAGAACGGTGATGCTACCAACTGGCAGGTTTCAGACCTCTATATCTGCGATGGCTCTTACCTCCGTGTAAAGAACCTCTCACTGGGTTATACCTTGCCAAAGCAGCTTACACAGAAGTTGTCTATCAGTCACTTGCGTTTCTACGTGATGGCAGAGAACCTGATTACCTGGACCAAGTATTGGGGCTTCGACCCTGAAATCTCATCAGGTGGTACTTCTCTCGGTGTAGACTATGGTGTATATCCACAGGCTCGCACCTACACCATCGGCGTAAACCTTTCATTCTAAAATAAGAACCTTTAAAATAAAGACTATTATGAAGACAATAAAATATATAGCTTTAGGAGTGTTGGCAACCAGTATGACACTGGTAAACACATCTTGCAGCGACAGTTTTCTAGAGGTGGAGAACCCATCAGGTGAAAACCTCGAAGAATATTATACCACAGATGCCCATATCAATGAGGCTCTGAATGCGGCTTACGATCCTATCCACTGGCCAGACTGGGGATTGGGACAGTATAATGCTCTCAATATCGATGCCGAGATAATGGGCGATAACTTCTGGGTAGGCGGTTCCAACAAGACCGATATGCAGAACTGGCACATGCTGGCCAATTATGAAGCAAATGCTAATAATACGCTGAGTTCACTCTGGACCGTGGATTATTCAGGTATCAAGCGTTGTAATGACCTCTTGAAGTATATTCCTTGGGCAGAGGCAAATTTGACCGAGAAAAACAAGGCATCTTATGAGATGCAGGGCAGAGCACTGCGTGTATACTTCTACAACAACCTGTGGCATTACTTCGGCAATATACCGTTCTATCTTGAGAACCTTTCAAGTCCTTATACTGCTCCTCAGTTGAAAGCTGATGAGGTTTACAGCCAGCTTATTGTCGAGCTGGAATCCGTAATCGATTCTAAGGTCTTGCCAATGCGCTGGGATGACAAGAACTGCGGTCGTATGTCGCAGGCGATGTGTTACATGATGTATGCCGAGATGGTGATGTATCAGAATGATAAGGCACGCTATCCTAAGGCATTGCAGTATATGAAGGACATCATCGGCGATACAGGCAATTATGGCCTCGTAGACGACTTTGCCTCTATATGGAAGGAGAGTGGAGAATGGTGCAAGGAGAGCATCTGGGAAGTAAACTATGAGGATGGTAACAACGAGCGTGGATGGAATTCTCCTCTTGCTATCGGTGGTACCGTATTGCCAACCTTGATTTCTCCAAACTCTTGGCCAGGTGGCGACGGTTGGGACAAAGGTGGTGACGGTTGGGGATTCTTGCCGGTAAGACAGGAAACCTACGATATGTATGGTACTGGCGATAAGCGCCGTGATGCAACCATCTGGGATGTTCGTGGTGTAGAGTATACAGAGCGCTATCAGGATACTCATCTCTGGCTGGCTAAATATCGTCCATTCACAGAAAATAATGCGGATGCAGGCTTTGATAACAACCTGAATTATAACAATAACCTCCGTGTTTATCGCGTAGCAGAAGCTTATCTCAATGCTGCAGAACTGTTGCTTGAGACTGGTGGTGATGCTGGCTTGGCAAAGGATTATGTGAATAAAATCCGTCGTCGTGCTGGAATCGCAGAGCTTGGAGCCGTAACTCTGGATGATGTTATCAATGAGCGCCGCTTGGAGTTTGTAGGCGAGGGTAAGCGTTACTTCGACCTCGTTCGCACAGGCAAGGCTGCCAGCGTATTGGTGCCAGATGAGTATGGCTATCGTACCAATTCTTGGACAGAATCTAAGAAGTATATCCCAATTGCTCAGGCTGAGCTTGACTCTGATCCTGCTTTGGTACAAAATAATTATTAACGTTAAGAATCCAACAATATGAAAAAGATATTTCGAAATATGGCTTATGCACTGTTCGGCGGACTGATGCTCGGTGCATGTTCAGCAGAAGAATTCTCTGGTGCCAATGGCGAATTGCCTGATATTGTAGATTATGCAGACAAGTTTAATATTGCTGTTGATCAGGAAACGAATACCGCTAAGTTCTCTTTCGATGGAACCAGTGGTGTTACACCGGTTTGGGTAATAGATGGAGCTTATTCTTCAGAATTCAATCTCTCTAAGTACTATCGCAAGAAGGGAACATACGATGTAGAGTGCTTCGTGAAAAACCGTAATGGTATCAGCAAGGAATCTGTTCGGAAACTGTTCTCTATCGAAAAGACTAAGATGAATGGTTTTGGCGGTTTTGTAGAGGACAGCGAGTTTAATCTCTTCAAGAAAATTACCTTCCCTGAAAAACCTTCTGCTGGCTATTATGGTCCAGGATGGAGCCAAATTGCTGACCCGGTTTGTAGCTATATCAAGGGATGCTATACATTGAAGCTCCCTGAGGCAACTACCGAACGTTGGCAAGCTCAGGTTCCTTTCACCAACTTAGGTATCTCTACTTCTGCCGACAAGCACTACGATTTCTCTGTCATCTTGACATCTGCCAAAGGACATAATGCCGTTAAGGTGAAACTTTGTGATTCTGGAGAAGGTGGTGACAACATCATCCTTTTCGATTCCAAGGATGCAAATACAAAATTGGAAGCAGGTGAGCCTAAGTGTATTTATGGTTCAGACCTCGAAGGCAAGGACATCAATAACTTGAAGATTGTATTCGACTTTGGTGGTAATGCTGCTGATGACGAAATCATAATAGAGAGCCTGGTATTGAAAGATCATGCCAACGATGACGGTACTGTGGTTCCTGTAGAATTGAAGGTGCCATTCGACTACAATACAGCGGGCAACCTTTGGAAGGATATTGATGCCAACAAGTCATTTACCGAGGAAACTTGGTATGGTGATGCTTCTTGGGCACAGATTGATGTAACTCCTGTTATCAAGCATGAGGGAAGCAAGCACATCATTATCGTGCCTTGTGAAACTCCTGCTGAGCTATGGCACGCACAGTGGAAAATGCTTGGTATTCCAGTATCTGCCAAAGCTGATAGCAAGATTGATTTCTCTTGCAAGGTTACCACTTCTGCTCCATTGCCAATGATGACATTGAAACTTTGTGATGACGCTAATGATGGAAACCTCTTCTTCCAGGAGTCTACTGATGTTAAAGGCGAATACGTCTTCCGTTATGAGAACCAACCAAACAGTACGAAAGAAGCTGATGGCGGCCCTCAGGATATGAGCAAGATGAAACTCGTCATCGACCTTGCTGGTGCTCCTAAGGATGCTGAGGTAACAATCAGCGACATTGTTTTGATTGTGAAATAGGCTTTAGGTTTTATAGGTTTATATAGAATTACACAGGAGCTGCTCCTATGAATAAGTAGGAGTGGCTCCCTTTCTAAATTTTAAATGACATGAAATTCTTGAAAATATTTTCCTTCCTTCTCTCGCTTATGCTGCTTTCTTGCAGCAGCAGCTCTTCTGACGGCGATGGAGAGGTGACGATATCCTGCTCTCCTACGAGCATAGATGTTCCTGCTAAGGGCGGTACTTATAAAATCATGATTGTGGCTTCTGAAGGAGGCTGGGAGGCGAGAGCATCCTTCCCTGGAGAAGGTCCTACGGCAAATGTATACCCTTGGTTTAAAGTGAGTGCCAGTGGTAATAACAAAGCTACGGGTATGGTAACTGTAGATGTTGAAGAGAATAAATCGTCTGTAGCTCTTGACGGAAGTGTCGAGATTTCATTAGAGGATAAGAAGGTATCGGTGCCAGTGCATCAGGCTGGAAAACAGGTCACTCCTATTGAAGGGGGCGAAATGGTGATTCCTGAGGGGTACAAACTGGTCTGGAATGATGAGTTCAATGAAGGCTCTGGGTTGAATAGTACCGACTGGCGCCATGAGGTGCAGAAGGCGGGCTGGGTGAATAATGAACTTCAGAATTATGCGAACGGCTCTGCTGATGGTAAGCGTGTAACAGAAATTGCTGATAACCGGCTTTATATCAACTGTTTCAAGGGCAGCAACGGCAAGATTTATTCGGGTCGCGTATATGCTCACGAAACCCAGGGCTGGCTTTACGGTATCTTCGAAGCTCGCATCAAATTGCCTAAAGGTAAGGGCACATGGCCTGCTTTCTGGATGATGCCTTGCAACAATGATTTCGGAGCAAATCCTTGGCCTAAATGTGGCGAGATTGATATTATGGAAGAGGTAGGCGTTAATCCTAACTATACTTCTTCTTCGCTCCATACAGAGAAGTTTAATCACGTGATGGGAACCCAGATTACCAAGGAACGTCTGACTGCGGGTGCTGAAGACGGTTTCCACGTTTATCGCCTGGAGTGGACTCCTGATTATATCAAGACCTATGTGGATGGTAAGGAACTGCTCAATTTCAACAATGACGGTAAAAATGATGTGGGTTCATGGCCTTTCAATAAACCATTCTATGTTATCCTCAACCTGGCTTGGGGCGGTGATTGGGGCGGCATGAAGGGTGTTGACGAAAGCGCCCTCCCTGTTCAGATGGAAGTGGATTACGTGAGAGTATTCCAGAAAAAATAAGGTTTGATTTTTTTAACTATATAAATAATAAGGTCTTAGGATAAGTCGTATCTGCACTTACTCCTAAGACCTTTTTCTTTTGTTCCAATTTTGCTCTTTTTATTGTCTTTTTCTGCTTTTCTTGCTTACAATTTGCTCATTTCGAATAAAAGTTATAATTTTGCAGTTGAATTTCAAAAATCAGGAAAATAGAATGAAACAGAATAATAGTAATTTATTATATCATCTTGTGGCTTTTGTCACCGTAGCCATCTGGGGAACTACCTTTGTATCTACCAAGGTGCTGATGCTGAACGGACTTTCGCCAGCACAGATCTTTACGCTCCGTTTCAGTATCGCATACATGATGATGCTGATGGTGAATCATAAGCGGATGTTTGCTGATAGCTGGAAAGATGAGTTTAAAATGGCGATGCTGGGTATTACGGGCGGTTCACTCTATTTCCTGAGCGAGAACGAGGCGATGAATTATACTACAACAACCAATACTTCGCTCATCGTATGCTCCTGTCCGCTCTTTGCTACCTTGCTGGTACGTCTGGTTTATCGCCATTCTTCGCATATCAACATGATACAGCTGTTGGGCTCTCTGCTTGCTTTTGTAGGTATGATTATCGTGGTGCTGAATGGCAGATTCGTGCTGCATCTGTCGCCTGTAGGTGATGCCTTGGCTTTTACGGCATGTATGAGCTGGGCTGTCTATTCGCTCCTGATGAAATCGGTATCGGGCGATTATGGCGCAGCTTTTATTACCCGCAAGGTATTCTTTTATGGTGTGCTTACTATCTTGCCTTATTATCTTATCATTCCTGGGTGGCCGTCATGGGATGTGTTTATGAAGCCTCAGGTGGTGGGTAATCTCTTGTTCCTGGGCTGTTTGGCATCCATGATATGTTTCCTTACCTGGAACTGGTGTATCTCTAAGTTGGGTGCCGTGAAAGCTACCAACTGGGTTTATTTCAATCCTATCACCACAATGATTTTCGCCTCTCTGGTATTAGACGAAAAGATAACTCCTTACTTCCTGGCAGGTGCCTGCTGCATTCTGGCAGGTATGTATATTGCGGATAGAATGACGAAGTCGGAATAAAAAATGACGAAGGAGGAATTAAAAGAGGGTGTGTCATAAGTCACATCCCATACGCCCTGAAAGTTCAGTTATATAATATTTGTTTAGGTTTTTATTAGGCGTTCCGCCGGATTTACTGTCCGGCGGAGCGTTATGGAGATTTCTTATTCTTCGATGACTGAAATCTGCATAGAAACATCCTCTTTTGGGCGATCGCCACGCAATGTTTCGCAGTTCTGAATCTTTTCTACGATGTCAAGTCCTTCCTCTACTTCACCGAAAACGGTGTATTGGTTATCGAGGAAAGGTGTTCCGCCTATTTCTGTATAAGCCTTCTGCTGCTCCTCGGTAAACTTAGGATAGCCCTGCTCCTTGCAGCGCTTCTTGGTTTCATCCACCAGTTCATCCTGGAGTTTCAGCAGGCCTTCACGGTCGCGGTTGCGGCGGAAGTTCATAATTTCATCATGATGCTCCTTGGCAAGCTGGTTGAAGATGTTCTGTTCCATCTGCATGCCCATCTGCTTTTCCATCTGCTTCAGTTCATTCTGCTTGTAGGTCTTTCCCCATACAATATAGAACTGGCTACCGCTGCTCTCTCGTTCTGGGTTTACCTCATCTCCCAAACGGGCTGCGCTCAAGGCACCACGCTTGTGGAAAAGTTGTGGATAAACGAACTCGGCAGGGATGGTATAGTCAGGACCACCTGTGCCCAGCATCTTGCCTTTAGGAGCGCCTTTGCTGTCTGGATCGCCGCCTTGAATCATAAAATCCTTGATGACACGATGGAAGAGAGTGCCATCGAAATATCCCTCCTTTGCCAACTTCAAGAAGTTGGCACGATGCTGAGGTGTCTCGTCGTAGAGGCGCACCTTGATGTCGCCCTCTGATGTCTTTATCAATACTTTTGCCATAATAATTTATAATCAGTATATTTTATTAATCAGTATATGTCGTAATCAGTATGTTTTTTTTACTTTTTTACCTTTTTACTTTTCGTAATACTCATTCCACTCCTTCATAGCCTCCTGCCAGTCGGTCTGTTCACCGCTGGCTACGGCTTCTTTCTGTCTCTCTGCCTCGTCGCGAGCCTTATCTCGGGCACGTTTTGCCTTCATTGCTTCGATGGTGGCATCGTCGAGAATCTGAATGGCGCCACGCTTGATGGCTGCCTGCAACTCCTCTTCTCCGAAAGCCTTACCAGGCTCATTGAAGTCAGAGATATTGAATTCATAATCCACACGAAGGTCGTGGCGTATCATTTTCTGTTGTAAACGGTTGCCTGCGTTTTTGAGTCGCAGCAACTTGCCGATTTCCTTGATTTCTCCTGCTGAGTATTTGTTTCTTCCCATTAATATGATTTGATATTATTATTTTTGCGTGCAAAATTAAGCATAATCCTCGACAAAACCAAGAAAAGTTTCAAGGAATTCACAAAAGAACCCCTTTCTCCATTTACTTTCTTGCCCTTTTTACCCTTTTACCTTTTTACTTTTTTACCTTTAAATCACTTCCATGCCTTCTTCTGGTTCAGTTCTATCAGGCGGTCGAATTCAAAGTCGGCTTTGATTTTATCCAATATCCTCTTTACGATGATATTCATCACGCTTCCTTTGCTGTAGTTGGCAGAGCACATGAAGTTTACCCGTCCCTCCTTGACAAGCTGGCAGGCAGTCTTCTGTTTATCCTCGTTATCATATACTGCAATCGAGTGGCCGCCATGTTCCTTTACCATCTTCATGCAAGGCACATCGGTTTCTCCATCTCCGAAGTATATCATTCGGGGGAAAGGGATAGGTCGCTTTTCGTCGGGGATATACTGGTTCACTCTTCTGTTGTCGCTCACCTGTTTGATACCCTTGTTGATTTTGAAGAGGAATTGCGTCTTGGTAGTATAGTCTACGGCTACGGCTGGCCAATAGGCGATTCCCTCCTTATTGTAGAGAAAGGAGCAGGCGTAGATGTTCTCAAATTCCTGGGCGATAGGTGTGCCCTCTATCATCTCCTTCAGTCCCGAGGAGTTGATGTAGTGCTTTACGTCCAGTCCGATACTGTTGCCATATTCATTCACGAGCGAAAACCATTGTTTTACGCCGCGGAACAGTTCTACATCCTTGCCGAATTTCTGAAAAGATTCCCGGGTGAGCGAGATATTGTTCTTCTTGGCTTCGTCGAGCATCAGATACATATAGGTCAAAATGCCGTTGGCATCCTTACCCTCTGCAAACTTTCTGTTTTTCTCCCAGAACTCGTCTTTTGTCTTGCCTGTAGCCTGTATGAATCCAAACTCCTGCATATTGCCCGGCGACAGTGTGCCGTCGAAATCATAAACCAGCGCTACCTGTGGTTTCTTCTTTGCCATATCTCGTTCTCCTTTCTTTTATATTTACCCTAAATTGTCTATCTCTTTCGGGAATGTTTTTCTCCCTTAATTTGCAAATATACATAATTTTCAGTGAATTAGCAAACTATTGGGATATAAAAAAACATAATGAAACAAAAAAGGCGTACAAAACTCATTTCTGAGCATTGTACGCCTTTACTATAATATTAGTCTGTATTACTTAACTTCTTCGAAGTCAGCGTCTTGTACATCTTGAGCGCCATCATTGCCGCCCTGTGCCTGCTGACCACCCTGTGCACCCTGAGGACCTGCCTGCTGGCCGCCCTGATACATCTGCTGTGAAGCAGCCTGCATGACGGTGTTCAAGTTGTTCATAGCTGAATCGATAGCTGCAACATCACCTGCCTTGTGAGCATCCTTCAACTGCTGCAAAGCCTGCTCGATACCTGGCTTCTTGTCAGCTGGAATCTTATCACCGTTATCCTTCAGGAAGTTCTCGGTGGTGAAGATCATGCTGTCAGCCTGGTTCATCTTGTCAATCTTCTCGCGCTCAGCCTTATCAGCAGCAGCGTTCTGCTCTGCCTCAGCCTTCATGCGGTTGATCTCGTCCTCGCTCAAGCCAGATGAAGCTTCGATGCGGATGCTCTGCTCCTTACCGGTAGCCTTATCCTTAGCTGATACGTTCAATATACCGTTGGCATCGATATCGAAGGTAACCTCAATCTGAGGAACACCACGGCGAGCTGGAGCGATACCTGTCAGGTTGAACTGACCGATGCTCTTGTTCTGAGCTGCCATTGGACGCTCACCCTGCAATACGTGGATGGTAACCTCTGTCTGGTTATCAGCTGCTGTAGAGAATACCTCGCTCTTCTTGCAAGGGATAGTTGTATTGGCATCGATGAGCTTAGTCATCACACCACCCATAGTCTCGATACCGAGAGTCAATGGAGTAACGTCGAGCAATACGATGTCACCAACACCCTCTTCCTTGTTCAGAATGGCACCCTGGATAGCTGCACCTACTGCAACAACCTCATCTGGGTTAACACCCTTAGAAGGCTCCTTGCCGAAGTAGTTCTTAACGAGTGTCTGAACGGCTGGGATACGGCTTGAACCACCAACCAGGATAACCTCGTCGATATCTGATGTAGAGAGTTTAGCATCACGAACGGCATTCTGGCAAGGTACCAAGCAAGCCTGAATCAGGTTGTGAGCCAACTGCTCGAACTGTGCACGGGTCAAAGTCTTAACCAAGTGCTTTGGCATACCGTCAACGGCTGTGATGTATGGCAAGTTGATTTCGGTAGATGTAGAGCTTGACAACTCAATCTTAGCCTTCTCAGCTGCTTCCTTCAAACGCTGCATAGCCATAGGGTCCTTGCGGAGATCTACGCCTTCTTCAGCCTTGAAGCCATCAGCCAACCAGTTGATGATTACCTGGTCGAAGTCATCACCACCCAGGTGAGTATCACCATTGGTAGAAAGTACCTCGAATACGCCGCCACCGAACTCCAGAATAGAGATATCGAATGTACCACCACCCAAGTCGAATACGGCAATCTTCATATCCTTGTTAGCCTTGTCAACACCGTAAGCCAAAGCTGCGGCTGTAGGCTCATTTACGATACGCTGAACGTTCAAACCTGCAATCTGACCAGCCTCCTTTGTAGCCTGACGCTGTGAGTCAGAGAAGTAAGCAGGAACTGTGATGACAGCATCTGTAACCTCCTGTCCGAGATAATCCTCTGCAGTCTTCTTCATCTTCTGGAGAACCATTGCAGAAATCTCCTGTGGAGTATACTTGCGACCCTCGATTTCAACACGTGGATAACCACCCTCGTTTACTACTGTGTAAGGCATTGCCTCAGCCTCTTTCTGGCTCTGAGTGTATGTCTCACCCATGAAACGCTTGATAGAATATACTGTGTTCTTAGGGTTTGTGATGGCCTGACGCTTAGCAGGATCACCTACCTTGCGGTCACCATCCTTAACGAAACCTACTACTGATGGAGTAGTACGCTTACCTTCACTGTTAGCGATTACAACTGGTTCGCTACCTTCGAAAACGGCAACACAACTGTTTGTGGTACCCAAGTCAATTCCAATTACTTTTCCCATAATTATATCTTTTTTTTATTTTTATCGTTATTAATATGTTATTTATCTCATGAACTGCTGGCTAATGGAAGTCTGCCGAAGATATGCATCTGTCGGGAACCTCTCTATTCAGCGTTCACGCTTTCCGTCATAACAAAGCATGTGCCAAGGGATTGTAAAATTTAAAGTGGCTGACAAGGTGTCAGATAATGCTGACAAAATAAAAGGAATCAAGATATGGGAGGCGATAAAATGTCGCATTCTCCCTATCTTGATTCCTGTAATATGATTGAGAAATCTTTCTTTTCAGATAAAGCTCCTATATATAATAAGGTGTGAAACCTTATCTGGCTTTATTTCTGTTCCTTAGCAGCAAGTGCTTCGCGAACCTTAGCTTCCAGTTCATCGAGAAGTTCAGGGTTATCCTTGAGCAATGCCTTGCAGGCATCGGCACCCTGTCCGAGTTTAGAACCGCCATAGCTATACCAGCTGCCGCTCTTTTCGATGATATCGTTGGCTACAGCCAGACCGAATACCTCGCCGGCACGGCTGATGCCTTCGCCAAACATGATGTCGAACTCTGCCTTGCGGAAAGGAGGAGCCACCTTGTTCTTCACAACCTTTACGCGAACCAGATTACCTACTACCTCATCGCCGTCCTTGATGGCTGTAGCCTTGCGGATATCCAAACGCACTGATGCATAGAACTTCAGAGCATTACCACCGGTGGTTGTCTCTGGGTTACCGAACATTACACCAATCTTCTCGCGCAACTGGTTGATGAAGATGCAGGTAGTGTTGGTCTTGCTGATGGTAGAAGTGAGCTTGCGGAGAGCCTGACTCATCAATCGAGCCTGAAGACCTACCACATTGTCACCCATATCGCCTTCGATTTCCTTCTTAGGAGTCAAGGCGGCTACAGAGTCAACAACTACGATGTCTACAGCAGCAGAACTGATCAGCTGGTCTGCAATCTGCAACGCCTGCTCACCATTATCTGGTTGTGAAATCCACAAGTTATCAACATCAACGCCCAATTTAGCCGCATAGAAACGGTCGAAAGCGTGCTCTGCATCAATGAAAGCAGCGATACCGCCAGCCTTCTGAGCCTCTGCGATGGCATGGATAGCCAATGTTGTTTTACCAGAAGATTCCGGACCGTAAATTTCGATGATACGTCCCTTAGGATAACCGCCTACGCCCAGTGCATTGTCGAGAGCGATACTGCCTGTAGGGATAACTTCGATGTTCTCAACGTGCTCATCTCCGAGTTTCATGATAGAGCCCTTACCGAAGTCCTTTTCTATCTTAGCCATGGCTGCCTGAAGAGCTTTCAGCTTGCCTTCATTGGGATTCAATTTTCCCTCTTGCATTTCTTTTGCCATATCTTATTTAGTTTAAAGTTTAGTCAATTTCCAAATCGCCATCAAACACCTCGTGCCATGGCAATCCCTGCTTGTTCAACTGCTCCATGAATGGATCTGGGTCGAACTCCTCTACGTTCCATACGCCTGGTTTCTTCCAGATGCCCTTGAGGAACATCATGGCACCAATCATGGCTGGCACACCGGTGGTGTAGCTTACGCCCTGCATACCGGTTTCGTTGTAAGCCTCCTGGTGCTTGCAGTTGTTATAAACGTAGTAGGTGCGCTCCTTGCCATCCTTCTTACCGCGGATGCGGCAACCGATAGATGTTTCGCCGTCATAGTTCTCGCCGAGATCCTGTGGGTTAGGCAATACGGCCTTGAGGAACTGCAGAGGAACAATCTTCACCTTGGCTGTCTTGCCTGAACCGTCTGCCAATGGAGCCTCGTATTCGATTTCGTCGATGCGGCTCATGCCGAGGTTCTGAATGCAGTCGAGGTAAGTGAGATACTGCTGGCCGAAGGTCATCCAGAAACGTGCCTCCTTGATGGTAGGGTAGTTCTTCACCAGACTCTCCAACTCCTCGTGGTGCATCAGATAGCTCTCGCGAGGACCGATGTTAGGGTAGGTGAGAGGCTTGTGGATAGAGAGAGGGTCGGTTTCAATCCATTCGCCGTCCTTATACCAGAGTCCCTTCTGGGTAATCTCGCGGATATTGATTTCTGGGTTGAAGTTGGTTGCGAAAGCCTTGTGATGGTTACCGGCGTTGCAATCCACGATGTCGAGCACCTCAATCTCATCGAAGTGATGCTTGGCTGCATAAGCGGTGAAGATGCCTGATACTCCTGGGTCGAAACCGCAGCCGAGGATAGCGCAGAGACCAGCCTGTTCGAACTTATCCTTGTATGCCCACTGCCATGAATATTCGAAGTGAGCCTCGTCCTTAGGCTCATAGTTAGCGGTATCCATGTAGTTGCAACCGCAAGCCAGACAGGCATCCATGATAGTGAGATCCTGATAAGGCAAAGCTAGGTTGATGACAAGCTCAGGCTTGTAGCTATTGAAGAGAGCCTTCAACTGCTCAACGTCGTCGGCATCCACCTCAGCTGTCTGAATATCCATCTTGTAGCCCTTGGCATGGATATCCTTAACCAGCTTATCGCATTTTTCCTTGCGACGGCTAGCAATCATAAACTCGGTGAAAACGTCCTGGTTCTGGACGATCTTGAAGGCAGCCACGGTAGCCACGCCACCTGCGCCAATCATAAGTACTCTACTCATTTATAATTTTATTTTTTTATGTTTATTATTTTAAAGTTTATTTTATTTCATTTGCCGAAATCCCCAGGGCATTCATGAGCGAATAACCGAGAATCTCCTGTCTGAAGTTGCCGCCTGGCATGGGCTGCATGGCAAAGAGGGTGATGCGTTTGTCGTCGTCATCTACCTTACGGAGTATCTCGCGGAGTCGGTCGTAAGCATCTCCATCCTCAGAATTTGGGATTACCATCACTCGCTTCACCTCCTTGGCGTTGCATACGGTGCGTGCCACATCTACGAGGAAGTCATCCTTGCCTACCATCTTCTCCTCTGTAGGATAAGAAGAGATGATGAATTCTCCGAGCTTATCATCCTTGAAAGCCTGAGCGTTCAGATCCTTCTCATAGTTGGCAGGGCGGAAGTTCTTCATCGCCATCGACTGCTTGTCGTGGATAAGCACAACCTGTGTCTCGTGCTCGCCCTCTCTCAGACCTCCGTCAAGGGCAATGCAGACTGCCCATTGTGCCATATCGGCTGGTTGGATGCGACGGTTAATCATTCGTTCGAAGTTGACTATCAGGTCGAAAGCCACTCGGTCGATATAGTCGGCATCAGCGATAATTACATTCTCGCTCCATTTTATGTTGTTTGTATCTAATGTATTCATTGGTGCAAAAATTAAGCAAACGAGCATGATGAAAGCTTGCTTTCAAATTGTCGAATGCAGATTATTTCTGCAAATTTACGAATAAATTTCGTAATTAAGGCATTTTGGAAATATAAAATAATAAAAAAGATAGTATTTTCATCATTTCTTCATTTGATGGAATACTATCTTCAGTATTTTATGTGATAATCCGGACTCTTCTTCTTTCTGTTCTCCGAAGTCTTTTATGCGATAATTTTCGCCAGATAATGTCCGGCGAGAACGGCGATAAGTCCCAGCGCCAGACTTCCGAAGAGATAGAGCATCATATAGAGGTAATTCTCTTCTTTCATCAGTCCTGCTCCCTCGTTCATAAAGGTAGAGAAGGTAGTGAATCCTCCGCAGAATCCCGTGGTGAGCAGCAGTTTGGCAGATGGCGACATCCATCCCCCTTCCCGCCAGTTCAATCCCGAGAGGAACCCGATGATGAGGCATCCCGCCACATTCACCGCCATCGTTCCGAACGGAAAGGCAATCACCGTGCAGGATTGCACCAACTTTGAAATCCAATATCTCATGCCGCCTCCGAAGAAGCTGCCGATGCTTACTATCAATACTTCTTTCATCTTCTTATCTCCTTATTTATAATGTATAATATATAATAACTTGTATGATATTTCCTTGTATATACTATCAGCCTTGCCGCTATTCTCTTTGAGTATGTTCTGCAATTCTTTCGAACGGCTTTTCAGTCCGTGCTAACTGATAGAACAATCTTAAGTTTGTTCCTCTCGGACAGAAAAGCCGCATAATCCTTTACATATCATTTCTCAAAATATGTGCCAATGGCTATGATAGGGATGTTTTCCATCCATTCTTGGTCTACATATCTTTTCATGGAGATACGTAACCCTTTCAACCCTGGGTTGTCTTTGATGAATTGTGCCAGGGAACGCGCACGTACGTTTTCCTCTGCCTTCACTTCTACTGGTATAACCCTTTGGCTATCTTGAATGATGAAATCAATCTCCGAAGGAGTCTTGGTATTGCTCCAGTAATAGGGCTTTAATCCCAAGGCCAACAGTTGCTGTAGCACATACTGTTCTGTAAATGCACCTTTGAACTCAGTGAATGCATTGTCGCCTATCAGCATCTGGCTTGCTGAGGCATCTGTCATGCATGCCAGGAGACCACAATCTAATAAGAACAGTTTAAAGGCATCCCTATCTTCATAAAATTTAAGCGGCATTTTAGGTTCCTTGATGCGGCTCACCTTATATACAATGCCGGCATCTTATATGCTACGTTTTTGTATTCCTTTTTTCCAAAGTGCTGCATGATCCAAGTCTTACCCACTTGTCTGGCACCTAGTAACATCAAGGGCTTTCTGTCCTTGCTTTCTTTCCATTTCAGAAGTTGCTTGTATATCTTTCTTTTCATAACTAACTGGAATTTAAATATTTCTGTTGCAAAGATACACTTTTTCGATGATAAAAACAAGTAAATTATACACTTTTTCGATGATAAGGTAGTAAAAAGACTGTCACCGCTTGTTCATCTTCGGATGATGACGACACTCCGGCTACTGGTGATATTAAGACCAACATCGTTGGTACATGGGAACTTACGCATATTAAGGGGTGGTATTGGGCTGATGATGAGGATGAAAGCCATATCACTGTAGATAAAAGTCCTGAAAGTGATGATAAATTTAGATTTTCTCTCAATGCTAATGGTGGTTGCATTTGGTATGATTATGATGCAGGGACTTGGAAATCTTATTCAGGAATTACTAAATATGAATTGAATGCCAACATTTTGATTATTAAGGATTCCTATTCTTCAGGGGATGAAACAGATTGGCAAACTTGCAAGCGCTTTAAGATTGTTTCTATCAAAGGTAATACGATGATTTGTACTGTATGCTTAATGGATGAGGGTGATACAGAACGCTTACATTTACGAAAAGATAAATATTAAAATAAACTAAGGATAGAGAAAAGCAGTATGTTGCGTGTTTTTCATACTGCTTTTCAGCTTACTTTTTGATTCTGTTGTTCTGGCGCAGTGAGTTGATCTGTGCCAACTTCTGCTCCCGCGAATAAGGATGCAATAACATGGATTCTACCTCCTTCACAGCACCCATACTGTTCTGACGGTGAAAATCGTTTATATAAGATCTTTCCAGTACTGAATTGTTCTGCATAATCATCTAATTTTGCTAGACCTTCAGATGTAAATCCTTCATTGATTATGTCACTGATGGACATCCAAAAATCATGGTTTGTCATAAATTATATTGTTTGATAAATTCTATTGGTGGCAAAGTTATAGTTTTTCTTCGATAACACCAAATTATTTGGGCTTTATTTCGCATTTGCCAGCAAATTGTTTCAATACATCTTTCTTTTCCCGTTGTCCTTGAAATTACATGGCGATGTAGGAATCTCTGCGTCGGGACGTAGGAAAGATTACGTCGCCATGTAGTAAAGTCTACATCGGGACGTAATTTTTGGGGTATCTATAAGGTATCATATCAGATTCTTTTTAGATTTAGCGTCGAGTTTATACGCACACGAAAAAAGTTTTTTCGAAAAAAAATTTTATGTGCAAGAAATAAATGGGGAGAAAATGCAGAAGCTGAGTGCTATTGTGACCACGATTTCTGATAAGCAGTATCATAATGATTAACTGCCTGGAGAAGGTTGTAGATAGGATTGATTTAGTAGAATGAGTTGGTTCTACTGGATGACGGAGTCGGCTCGATGGGATAAAGGAGTCAACTCAATAGGTTGATGCAAGCGTCTTCGTGAGTTGAAAGACATTACTCCTCGGGTTCCAGAAGATACCTTCTCAGCAGTTGCCACTAGGCTCAGCAGGTCTGCCGAGCCTAGTCGGCAGGTCTGCTGACTGCAGTCCGCAGCTTTGCTGAGCCTAGTGGTAACACTATATTCTAGCCGATATTTCTCTCATATCATCCGGAAGAAAAGAGATTGTCTTCTCTTTCATTTCTTGCGGAATACCGAATCGTGCTTCGGCGATGGAGCCAACGATGGCTCCGATGGTATCGCTATCGCCGCCATGAGATATGGCTAGGCGGATGGCATCCTCGAAGGATGAGGCTTGCGAGAGGAGATAGAAGGATAATGGCACGGCATCCATGCAGGTTTCATCGAATTTGCCTTTCGGATAATCTCGTGTTTCGAAATCCTCGTAATAGCTGCGGGCGATATCCTTGAAGGCTTTCATTGCCTTATCATCAGATTCTTTAGAATTCTTATCTACACACTCCTTAGATTCTTCTGAGAATCTGCTCTTGCGGAAATGCCAGATGGCATGAGCCACGGCTTTGGCTCCCTTGATTCCTTCGGGATGGTTATGGGTAGGAAGAGCCGTTTTCTCTGCCTCTTCCAAAACCTGCGACAGGTCATCGAATAGCCAAGCCACCGGCGATACTCGCATTGCCGAACCATTGCCAAAACTATTATATGGCTGCGGATCAAGAGAACGAATCCACCCCGCGAATCTTCCGCCATACGCTCCTTTCGGGGAAGGATAGCGGCGGCACCAATCCAGCAGGCTTTCCTGATAGCTTCGTCCGTTCAGTATCGCATCGGCTATCGCCACCGTACAAATGGTATCATCGGTGAAGTCGCATCCCTCGCCGAACATCTCGAAATCATAATCAAACGTATTGTTGAACTCATATTTTGAGCCAGCAATATCTCCTATTATTGCTCCTAACATAAGCTACTAATTCTCTATAACTTTATTCTATCACCTCCCAGAAACTCTCCGGCAGGCTGATGTTCTTCATCTCCTTTGCCTTCTCGAACAATGGGGCGATGTCTTCGGCTTCGAAACCGGCGATGCCGCAACCTATTGGGGTTACCAGGAAATGCTTCTCGGGATGTCGCTTGGCATAGGCGATGAATCTATCCACGTATGGACGGATGGTTTCCACGCCGCCCTGCATCGTAGGGATGGCATAACTCTGGCCTTGCAAGCCTACACCCTTGCCCATGACGGCACCGAAATGCAGGCGGGCAATGCGGGCAGCTCCACCACCATGCATGCCAGCCAGATTGCTGCCAAACACAAAAATCTCGTTCTCCTTCAATGAATCAATCCAGCTAGGAGTGATTCTTCCCTTCTTCATATCTTCCATATTCTTCTTATTATTAAATATGTTATTGCCTTTATCTGCCGATTCCTCGCAGCACTTGCATTCGGACATCATTCTCGGCATCGACATCTTCGGAGCACTTTCGATACATGCGTCTTTGTCGCCGAACGACAGATAGCTTCCGTATTCCGATGCATCGAAGTATCTCTTGAAATAAGGAATCACTACATCGTGCATCATCTTCTGACAACGCTGGGTAACGGCAGAATGGGATATGCCCAACTGAGCGGCTACGTCCTCGCCCCGGAATCCCTCTATATAGAGCATCTTCAGAATGATGCTGTTCTTGCTGTCTCTGCCATAATAGAAATTGCCGATGTCTTCTATCGTCTGGTAAAGATCGTGCTCAAACTGGTTGTCGGTGAAAATCAGTTTCTGAAAAATTCTTTTCTTTCTTCATATCGATTCGATATTCTAAATCCGTTTGCAAATATATACTTTTTCTTTGAGAAAGCGGAGAAATAGCTCCTTTTTTCTCTTCTCTATGATATTAAAAAAGAAAAAAGGAGGAAAAATTAAGCAGGTATCGAAAAAAATGCATCCCGCTTTTTACTTTTCCCTTTTCTTAAGGTCATATAATCGTAACGTTCATGAAAATAAACGAATATGAGTGTAAATGACAAAGGCATAGTGGATACGCTGAAGGAGTGTCCGGAGAACGGATTCAGAATGCTGATGATGAAGTATCAGGAACCGGTTTACTGGCATATACGCCGATTGGTGGTTTCGCATGATGATGCACAGGATGCTTCGCAGGAAACTTTTGTGAGAATCTATCGCTCGTTCAATCAATATCGGGGCGACTGCTCACTGAGAAGTTGGATTTACCGCATCGCTACCAACGAGGCCCTGCGGCTCATCAGCAAACGGAAACAGGAAGAAGTTTCTCTGGAATCAGATTCAACGGGCGTCAGTCTCATCCCAGCAGATAATTATATCGACTTCGATGATAAGGTGGCAGTAAAACTGCAGAAAGCGATTCTCTCGCTTCCGCCTAAGCAGCAGCTGGCATTCAATATGAGATATTACGATGAACTCGGGTTCGACGAAATAGCGAAGGTCGCTGATTCCACGCCAGCCAGTATCAAGGCAAGCTATCATGTTGCCAAGGAGAAAATTATCAAGTACATGAATTCGAACGATTAAGTGAGAGTTCTGTGAGTTTTTAAATGGTTATTCAAAATGGAAAAGAATATGGATACAAATTTTGATTTCAACAAAACCGGGAAGTTTGACTTCGGTAAGGTGGGTAAGCGGATGCCTTATTCTACGCCAGAAGGATTCTTCAAGGAGATGGAAGCCAATATCCTGGAGCAGGTGAAGAATGACAAACTGGCACCTGTCAGGATACAGCCGAAGAAACGATCTCTGAGGAAGGTGATTTGGACGGCTGCAATAGCTGTGGCTGCATCGGTGGCAGTACTCCTGGTACTCAACATCGATTTCTCAGCCTCTTCTTCCCAGCCTTCACAGGTGAATAACGGAATACAGGAGGTAGATAAGGCTTTCGCTCAGCTGTCTTCTGCCGATCAGGCTTATCTTCTCTCTGTATATCAGGAGGATGTGTTCCTCAACAATTAAACGGATTCAATAATAATTTAAAATGATAGAGTTATGAAACGATTTTTTGGTATTTTAATGATGGTCATCGCCATGATGACGGTTACTACAAATGTATGTGCACAGGCGCCTAACCAGAAGCAGCGCCTCAGTCGTGAACAGTTGGCAGAAAAGCAGGCTCAGTACATCTCTCGGAATTTGGGGCTTGATGAAAAGACCAACGCTAAGTTTATCGAGACCTATACTGATTATCAGAAAGAGGTATGGGCTTTAGGTCCTCGCCCTCATCACAAGAAGGGCGAAATGAAAACGGATGCTCAAACCGAACAGGAAATCAAGCAGCGTTTTGAGATGAGCGAAAAGATTCTCAATATCCGTCAGAAATACTACAAGAAGTATTCGCAGTTCCTGAGCCAGCAGCAGATTCAGCGTGTTTACGAACTGGAGCGACAGATGATGAAGCGCTTTGCCCAGAGAGGTTCTCGCAAGGGAAAGGGTAAGGATGGAAGACCAGGACCAAGAATGCAGAGACCTGCACAGCAGAAGTAAAAAACAGAATAGGTTTAGCGTAATAATATATTAGTCCTCTTATACAAGGAAAAAAGATTACTTTCTATATTCAAATATATGCGAACGACGATTGGTGCAAGAGCGCGCGCCAATCGTCTTTTCTTTCTCATGTAGTTATTTCTATCATCTTTTCATAAGAGATTTTTCCTGCTTGTCCTTCCAAGCCAGAATCAGACCGATGACACCGGCATAGCTCTTTCTGCCGCCTTCTACATGGTTGCCTCTCAGATAGAGTTCGAAGAAGAAATCCTGGGCAGCATCCAGTGCCTTGCATCTTTTGCCCTGCCAGTATTGGCGGTCGCTTTTCAGCAGCCTGATTATCTCAGGACGGATATGTTTCAGATATTTCTCACCTTCCTTTTCGCCGAGGATGTCGAATACATTATATAATACATGGGGCAGAATGTGGTAATATCCGCTGAATTTCACCGCCTTATCCTGTGATGCCGTACAGACGAGATAACTGTAGAAATTCGCCTCTCCTTCGTTGGCAATACCCAGGAAATGAGCAAACTCATGGGCATAGGTAGCAGGATAATCGTGTGCAAGAATATCGCCGTTCAGCGTAAATTCGCAGAAGAATGGTCCCATGCTGCCGGTTACACCCGACATCGAACTGATGGGCGAAAACACCATCGTCTTGGCATGTGGATGCTGGTTGAAAGGCGGATTGATGCCCTCCCGATAGCCTATCTTGTTATATTCCTTCAGAACCGCATCCCGCACCCGATTCTTCAGTTTATCATCCACAATACAATTGAATTTTTCACTCTTCCCTCTCTGTTCTTCACTCAAAAGGTTGAGGCTGTCGGCATACTGGTAGGCAAATTTCCGGAACTTCTCTTCCGAAACCTCAGCAGGCTGCATGCTAACTCTATAATAGATAACAGGCTGCGAATAGTTCAGTCCCCAAGCTGCATAAAACCATACATATATCCACAGCAGATATTCAATTACCCTCCCGAAAACCGCCTTTTTCTTCGGATAGCCGCCGCTCTTTGCAGCAAGAAAGATAAACCGACGGGCGAGTTTCTTCCGTAATCCCATCTCGTAGATAGGATAGAGGACGACCCAGGCGATGCTGAGAGCAATGAAAATATCGCCCACGGCAAAGGGAAAGATGCCTGAGATGGGCGAAAGAAGGCTGCCGATAACGGGATAAACATGGTAGGTGTAGATAACTCCCCAGAGCGGAATCATCTTGGTAAGGGTGACGAGGATGAGCAACAGCAGCAGTACCCAGTGGCGCCACTTCATTCTGTCGAGTCGTAAAGTATGTAATATCTTCATCTTGTTTCTTGTTTTTTATCTTGCATGGCTCTTGAACAGAGCTGTTTTTTGCACTTTTTGCCCCTGATGTGCAGAGATGGTGCAAAAATACAAAAGTTTTCTGAAATATTGACATCAGAAATCTGTTTTTTTAGTAATTTTGCCATATTAAAAGTTGAACATAATAAATAGAGGAGGAGTTATCATGAAACAGACACTGGAATCATTCGAGGCAATGAACCTTGAATATGAGAACCTCTATAATGAGGACGATGAACGTAGAGAATATAATTCTGTCTGGTACAGCTAGTTACAATGTATTATAAAAAGGCTGTAGTAGGTGAATTAAATTTGTATTACATATAAAAAAGATCGTTAGGATAATAAAAGGCTATGCCATAGTTACTAAAGAAATGATGTAACATAGGCATAGTCTTTTTTTATGTCCTTTCCTTGCTGGCTGTTCTTTCCTGCATTTCTATTTTTCGAAGTGCTGGTAATCCTTGCTGTGTTTCCAGTCACCTCCCCATCGGAATCCTTTTGCCTTGAAAATCCGGTAGCAGAGGTCGCCTTTCTTTATCATATAAGCGTGGTTCTTGCTGCGGTCCAGATAGGGGCGGGCGGTGGCAGGTTCCACCACTTCCTTGCCGTTCTTCAGCCGTTTGTGGTAAGGATTGTAGAGGGTGTTGATGTCTACGGCCAGTCCCCTTCCGTGCTTCGATACCGTATGGGTATGCGAGATGAAGCGGAAGTTGAAACTGGAGGAGTTGTTGGCTCTCATCGCCCTTTCGTCGTCGGCATCCCAGTAGTCAATGAGTCTCATCCGTTCTATCGGATATTTCGCCTCGTAGAGCTTTTTCAGAATGTCGAGCATATCTGTGGCTATCGCCCTGTTCACCACCATCTCTCCTACGATGTTTCTGCCGTCCTTGTCTACGTGCAGGCATCTTATGTATCTCAGTTCGCTTCTTGCCACGGTACAGTTCTTCTTGTATGTCTTGCCCTGCATCAGACGGAAGATATCATCGGGAATAGTAGAGATGGAGAAGAAATGCTTCTCGCCCAGTTTTCTGATGGTTTGAGAACTGACGTTTTCTCCAGGCTGCTGTGCCTTAGATGGAAGGCAGAAAAGTCCGGAAATAAAAAGGCATATCATCAATATATTTTTTGCTTTCATCACGTTTCTCCTTATTTAGCTACGGGTATATAATGCGAATCCTTGATTTCACCTATCACGATGATGCTGTGCAGACTTCCTATGCAGTCGATGTTTCCCAGCGTGTTGAGCATAAAGTCCTGATAGGCTTTCATGTCGCGGGCATATACCTTGATCTGGAAGTCGTAATCACCGGTGGTGTTGTAGCATTCCGTTATCTGGTCGATGGTCTGCACGGTATCCATGAATTGCTGAATCAAATCGTGAGTATGCTGCTTGAGCCGGATATTGCAGAGCACGATTACGTTGTGCCCCAACTTGTGATGGTCTACGATGGCTCCATATCGCTGGATGTATCCCTCGCGTTCCAGCCGCTTCTGCCGCTCGAAGGTGGGAGAAGGGGAGAGGTGTACTCTTGCAGCAAGTTCCTTCACGGTGAGTCGGGAGTTCTGCTGCAGTAACTTCAGTATTCTGATGTCTGTTTCATCAAGCTTTTCTTCTGTTGTCATTGTTTCTTTATTTCTGTTTTTACTGATTCTTACAGAATAATATTCTGCTGATTTGCTTAATTCGCTGCAAAGATAGTATATTTTTCTGAATTACGGAGAATATTTGGCAAATAAAATTCTTCTTCTTACCTTTGCACCCGCAATTCCGGATGCAAAGCGTCATTCATCGGTAATGACAGGATAAAGAGTCATTCACATCAAATAATAAAAAGGAGATAAAAATATGAGCAACGTAAGAAATATACATTTTGAGGCAGTGGGCAGCTATTTGCGCCCTGCAGAGTTGAAAGAAGCAAGAGCTAAGTTTGCTGATGGACAGATTTCTGCCATCGACCTTCGCGCCGTAGAAGACCGGCTGATTACTGAGGTCATCAGTCAGCAGAAGGCGCATCGCCTGCCTTATATCACCGATGGCGAGTTCCGCCGCAGCTATTGGCATCTCGACTTTATGTGGGGATTCAATGGCGTGGAGCATATCGAACTGGAGCATGGCTATCAGTTTCATGGCGAGGAGACAACCAAGGGTTCTATCCAACTGACCGGCAAGATTACCGGCGAGAATCATCCTTTTATCAAGGATTTCCTCTTTGTAAAGCAGTTTGAGGAGTTGGATGCCAATGGCGAATATATCTTCGAGGCAAAGCAGACGGTTCCTGCTCCGGCTCAGTTCCTTGCCGAACTGTTCCGTGGCAAGAATGCCGAGAATACCCGCAAGTTTTATCCTAACACCACCCAACTGATAGAGGATATTGCCCAGGCTTACCGCACCTTCTTCCAGGAGATTTATGCAGCCGGTTGCCGCACCATCCAGCTGGATGACTGCACCTGGGGAATGATTGTGGATAGTGATTACTGGAAGGCTAAGGTGGGCACAGGGTTCACCCTAGAGCAGGAAGCCCTGCAATATCTCAAGGTGAACAATCTTGCCATCGAGGGCAAACCTGAGGGGTTGACCATCAACACCCACGTATGCCGTGGCAATTATCATTCCTGCTATGCCACCAAGGGTGCCTACGATGCCGTAGCTCCTTATCTCTTCGCTCATGAGGATGTAGATACCTTCTATCTGGAGTATGACGATGAGCGTTCGGGTGGTTTCGAGCCGTTGAAGTATGTGGCTGATGGCAAGAAGGTGGTGCTGGGTCTGGTAACCTCCAAATCTCCGGTGTTGGAAGATAAGGCTACGGTCATCGCCCGCATCCGAGAAGCAGCCAGATATATCCCCCTCGATCGGCTCAGTCTCAGTCCTCAATGCGGTTTCGCCTCTTGCGAGATTGGTAATAAACTGACCGATGCTGAGCAGTGGGCAAAGATAGATCTGGTGAGAGAGATTTCCGAGGAAGTTTGGGGATAATGATATATTCAAGGAGAAGATGTGTTGTCTGTCATGGCTGCACATCTTCTCTTTTTTTATTTACTTTTTATCAAAAATGTTTGGTGTTTTCATGAATTACTAGTAACTTTGCACCCCGAAAATTAAAAACATCATTCATTAAGATTATCAGAGAAAATGGAATATATGTCTCAGGAAGGTTACGATGAGCTCGTGGCCGAACTTCAACACATGGTTAACGTAGAGTTGCCAGCCGTTCGCGATGCGATAGCTGAGGCCCGCGATAAGGGCGACCTCAGTGAGAATTTCGAGTATCATGCAGCCAAGCGTGAGCAGGGCAAGCTTTTGAGCCGCATCAGCTTCAAGCAGAAGGTCTTGGAGAATGCCCGTGTCATCGACAAGTCTCGCCTGAAGAGCGATACCGTTGGCTTGTTGAGCAAGATTAAGATTACCAATCTCGCCAACAAGTGCAGCATGAATTATACCATAGTAAATCCTCACGAGGCAGATCTCCATAGTGGCAAGATTTCCATCAAGTCGCCTATCGCCAAGGCCCTTCTGGGTAAGAAGGCAGGTGAAGAGGTAATGGTAAAGGTACCAGCCGGCTTGCTCAAATTCCGCCTGGATAGCGTGGAGTTATAATGTTTAATTTAAAAGGAAAACTCCCGATAATTTGAAACTGATCAAACTATCGGGAGTTTCTCTTTTTATTCTAATATTTCTCCAAAATCTTATTCAGTAAGAAGGTGGCATTCTGGTTTCTTGCCACGCCCTTCTGTATCTTATAAGTATAGGTAACATCTGTGCCTAAATCTATCTCGAAACAATAGTTATGGAATTTTCCTGATGCATCATTCTCCATCTTGGAGAGCTCCAGATCGTGGGTAGCGATGATGCCGCTCACCGGCTGCTTGGCAATGGCTTCGAGGAACTTTCTCGAACCATTCAGCTTATCCAATGAATTCGTTCCCTTCAGAATCTCATCCAGAATAATCAGCGTTCGGAGTGGCTCCTTATTGTCTTCTCCACTTTCCTTGCAGCACTTTCCCTCAGCACTTTCCCTGCAGAACTTCAGCAGCTCCTCCAGTCTTATCAGCTCAGCATTAAAGTAAGAGATGCCATGCGTCAAATCGTCGGTGGTTCTCATGCTCGAGAACAATCTGAAACGGGAAATCTTCAGCTGATCCGCAAACACCGGCATACCCGCCATTGCCAGGATATAGTTCACGCCCAGCGAACGCAGGAAGGTACTCTTTCCCGCCATGTTGGCTCCGGTGATGATATAATAGTTGTCGTCCTTGATGGTGAAATCGTTCTTCACCGCCTTGGCACCCAGGAAAGGATGATAGAGATTCTTACCCTCGAACACGATTTCCGGACTTCCGATTCCTGCATTTTCAGAAACATCGCTTTCGGTATCTGCTTCCGGACTTCCCGAAACAAATTCCGCCTCTTCTGCCTCCGGATGATTATATCTGAAATCCGCCATCGAAACCATTGCATCCATCTCGCTGATGATATGCATCCATTCCTCCATCTTCACCATATAGGTATTCTTCCATTTCAGGAAACTGCGAACCAGGAAGAAATCGCTCAGCATGAAGGCATCGGTGAAGAAAAGACCGAGGAAATTGCCTCTTCTGTCATACCCCTTCAATATCTTTTCCAGTTGGGCAAAGGAAGGCAGGGCATCTGCTAGGGAATTCTGCATCTCCTTGCCTGATTCGCTATGGAAATTGCGCCTGTTGATAAGCTGAAGTATCTGGGCATAGGCGATGAGCTGATGGCGAAGCTTGCCGCCATTGCTATCTATCTTATCAAGTGTCTGCTTGCAGACGAAGAATACCACCATGTATTGAACCAACACCCACCACAAGGCGAAATCCACCGAAAACATATTGCATATCGACAAAATCACGGAACCAACGACTCCGATAATCAGCAGCCATCCGATAACGAGCGATACCGGAGACCCAAACCATGCCGGCACCTCCATCTTCGAAACCTTCTGCATCGCATCCATCACCGCAGCAGAATCAATCTTTTTCATCTTGCCATTCACCATTTTGCCATCCGCAGTTTGGCTTCTGTTCTTTTCGCCAAGTGCCAGGAATTCCATCCGCCAGTTTTCGCCTTCTCCAGCCAATTCCTTCTGCAAATCCCTTCTTCTTTTGATATCCTCCATGCCCAAAGGCGTTTCCCGGGTAAGATTCCTGGCGAGTGCCTCCGAACCGCCCGATGTGATGGTTCGGCAGATGCGGTTGAACAGCGAACTCTTGCCGAAAACATCGAGGTCGAAGGAATAAGGATGCTGCGGATTCTGATAGGAATCGCCCGTCTCGAAAGGCGAGAAATCGCCCTCCAAAGCCTTGATTTCGTCCTGATAAACCTTGAGCAAAGCCGAAAGATGCTCTATCTTCTCCTTGTTCTTGTCGTCAATTCGTCTGATTCCCAGATAGGCAATCAGGCACAGCACTGCCCCCATCAGATAGTTCTGCGTATCTCCATCCAATGCGAAATAGCAGATCAGGAAGGCGAGGATGCCGCCAAAAGCCAGCAGCTCGCCCGTTATAAATCCCGTATTCTTACGCTTCAGGGCAGCCACCTCAGAAGCGTATCGGCTTACATATTGTTGATAATTCTCCTTGATATTCATACTTTTTCTTTATTTTTCTTTTTTGATGTGCAAAAATAGGTATAAAATCTAGATTTCCAAAATAAATTCTCTCATTTTAAGTCTTTTATACTTATATTCGTGATAGGAATCTGGCTTTTATGAACCCTTGGCAGTAAAAAGTGCTATGAAAATTTGGAGGATACACAAAAACATCGTATTTTTGCATTAAAATAGTTTGAATAATGAGCAAGTATAATTTTAATATAGACAATTATCATGCTATAGGGCATGCTGATATCGAAATAGAGGGTATCACAGTTATCGTGGGTAGCAATGGCTGTGGAAAAAGCACTATGTCCCGTTGGTTGTATTATATCGTCAATACATTGTCTGTGTTAGACAGTTTCTTTTTCTCTGATTTCAGAGATGTGATTATCAAATCATTAGAGAAATATTCTACTGCGCTGGATGATATCTCAAATTATCTGGATGATGATAAAAAACGATTTTTTGACCATACCTTATCATTAATGACAATGGTAACATTGAGTAATGGTGGTGTGGAGAAGCTCGATTTTTATTATAAAAGAGCGATTGGTTCACTTGATGACATGCTGGTTAACTTCCTTCAGAAAGAGCAGAATCCTCAGCAGGTGCGTCGAGTGCTTAATCTTTTTGGGATTACTGAACAAAATCATGTTCATGAGGATATAGAACGAAATTCCATTCAGCTGTTTTCTGAATATCTTCAGAAATATGAAAACAACAAAAAAAATCGTCCTATCAGTTACTTGAAAGAGAAAATCGCTTCTGTATATCGGGAAAAGGATGGCTTTCCTGCCAGCATAAGCTTTAAGGAAGATGAAGTGGAATTGCTTGTTGATAGACTTGGAAAGATATATAGTTTAAATAATGCCATATATATAGGAACACCAGCAGCTATTTCTCTTCGTCAATCAGATAGGGTTCTGATGACTTCCTTGGCACATAAAGTGGTTCACGTAAATGAAAAAGGAAGTGAGATTACCGGCAAACAGGAATTACTTCATTCTATTAATAAAATGATAGATGGTTCTATTGTAGAAAAGGAAAATTTCGATGCTGTTGATTTAGTTTATCACAGCAACAATGGTAAGGATATTAGAATTGAAGATATAGCATCGGGATTCAAACCGCTGGTTTATATGCTTCGTCTGATAGAAAACGGGTGGCTGACAGAAAACACTTTGTTGGAGATTGATGAGCCTGAAACAAATCTTCATCCACAATGGGTGGTTGAGTTGGCGCATCTTCTTGTTCGCATCAACAAAACATTTGGAACCAAGATACTCATCACGAGTCACAATCCCGATATGGTATCGGCTATCAGGTATATCTCTGAAAAAGAGGGCTTGTTGAATACTACTCGCTTTTATCTGGCAGAGCAAAGTGAAGGTACAGATTCGTTCTACTATAAGAATTTGGGCTGTGATATTGAACCTGTATTTGAATCATTCAACAAGTCTTTTGATACTCTTCAGAAATACGTAGAGAACTATGGCGAAATTTAAGATTGGCAATTATCAGGGAATCAAGATTGATTGTTGGACAGCAAAAGATTTATTTCTCAAAAACATCATGCTGATAAGAAATCTTCTGCAGATATGCTATTGCATGTGAATGATAAGAGATTACTTTTGGCCGATGCAAAATTCCGACTAAGCAATACCAGAAATTTGGATTCAAAGGAGATAGCAAAAAAGGTTAGTGAATCAAAGGCAATGGTTACTTCTAACTATTCTTTTGATAACAGTTTCTATGTTTTGCTGACAAAGAAAGCTGCAACTCCTTCCAATTTAAATAGGCTTAGAAGAAATGTAGGAAATAATCCAAATTATCAATTTATGGATGCCGTTGAATTTCATAAACTGTTCGAGGATTAATGTTTGAACTCCGTTCCTGATGTCTTGAAAACTCAGAAACGGAGTTTTTTATAACTTTTTTCAGTCGTTTATCGCCCGATACATCATGTAGTAAGCGTATATATATGCCGATGTCGTTGTTATCATACTGATGATATTCACGCTGGTGAAGGCTGTCTGCTGGGTGTTGTCTGCCAGGTAAAACACTGCTACAGGGAGTAGATTCGAGCATATCAGCCATACCATGAAAACCAGGATAAGGGCTAAGCCCAGTTTGCGCATGTTACCTCTGTGCTTGCTGTACAGATGGCAGCCGGCTATCAGGGAGGCGATGACGGAAATCAATCCCATAGAGCTTTGTATCCAGGTAAGAATAGTTGCCGTGGGTGTTATCTGTCCGTTCTGCATCATCGTTACGAGATGAAGATTGAAGCATTGGCCCAGGATGAATGAGAGCACATAGTAAAGTACCATCAACTCGCTGCAGCGTCGTAGCAATTTTACGCCTGCCGGTAGCGTGTAGCGGAATATTCCCCATAAAGCTATAGGGGCGAGCTGCAAGACCAGTTGCTTGATGGTAACCAGGATGGGACTTATTGGAATCAGGATGGGACTTGTTCTGAAGGATAAGCCCGCTTGTCTGCAAACAGAAAATGCCAGCGAAAACAATGCGAAAATGCAATATGCATACATGGCATATTGTGCAATGCGATTTATATCTATAGAATAACTTTTTCTTTCCATAATTCTACGTATGATGATTTTATAAACAGCTTATCTTGTATAAAGCCATTGCAAAGATACGAAGTTTTTGGGAAATTCTAGCAAAATAGGTGGAAAATGTTTGGCTATGATATATACTTGTTAAAAGAATGGCAGAGAGACCGATAAAAACTCTTAAAAATCATAACGTATCTTCTTGGATATCAATGTTTGTTGCTATCTTTGCACGGTATGTACTAATAACGCTACATGGATAAATACTAATAGTGCTACATGGGTATATACTAATTGAAATATAGGTTTAATCATACAATGAATAATATGAAGTTTAATCATACAGTGAATAATATGAAGAAGATATTTTTAGGATTGGCAGCTGCACTGATGTTGACTGCCTGCAATGAGAACAGACAGCCGGAGGCAATGACCAGCGTTGACTCTGCAAGTGTAGTAACCGATTTGATGATGAGTCGCAGAAGCATCCGTGCTTACAAGGATTCCGTCATCAGCCGCGATACCCTGAACGAGATTCTGAAATGCGGCATCCATGCGCCAAACGGGCAGAACCTGCAGTCGTACGAAATCAGAGTGATAGATTCTCCTGCTCTCATCGATTCAATCACCCAAGCCGTGGTAAAGGATAATCCTAAGATAGCAGAGCGCAAGGGCTTCAAGAACATCTTTGTGAATGCTCCATGCGTGGTTTGCATCGCCTACGATACTACTTATGATATGGCGCAGATTGATTGCGGTTTGCTTGGCGAGAACATCATTCTTGCAGCATGGTCAAGGGGCATCGGTTCCTGCTGCCTGGGCAGTTCTGCCCGTTGGATACTGGATTCTCCGTCGGCCAAGCCTTACCTCGACCGCATGGCATTCTCTAAGAATTATAAGCTGCTCTACTGCATCGCCCTGGGTTATCCTGACGAATCGCCGGAGGCAAAGCCAAGACGCCAGGACATGATAAAGTTCATGGATTAAGATAAATGAAGATTGAAGTCCTGTTTCAGGACATCAACGTTTCCCTCCATAACCCAACAAAAAAAGCATGGCGCAAATCACTGCGCCATGCTCCAATAAAAGAAAGCCTTATAGTCAAAATAGAAATTAGCGATTCTAATTCTTATTCCGGTACTAATCTTTTTCTAGTACTTTGCATTCTGAGGGTCAAAGTTGGTCCAACCGCTCATCCAGTTGTTGCTGCCATCGAAGGCTCCGATGTAGGTTACGGTGTCGAAACCTGTCCAGCCGGCGAAACTTGCGGCTCCAAGCAACGGACTGCCGGCGATAGGAGTATAACCGTCTGCGCCAACCAATGAAGCCCAACTGTCAAAATACTTGTTGCTTGGCTCTGAGAAGAAGAAGGTATTGCTGTATGACTTCTGATTCTTGTCGAGATCCTTCTTGTTGGCTGCATCATAGAGGTAATCCTCATACTTCTTGTTGGCATCAGTACCAACGGCATCCATACCTGCGAAATATACATTCTGAAGCTTGAATTTGCCTTCCTTGGCATTCTTCACGGTTTCACCCTTCTCACCATCAACAATCAAACCGATAGGCCAGCCTAAGGCCACTGAGTTGATGCAGTTTAGGTTAGAAGAACGGCGAATCTGCATGGCTGACTGGAACTTGCCGAGAGCTGAACCGTTGTTTGGATTGTATGCTCCGGCAGTAATATAATCTGTGGTGTTCTGGAACTTATCATCCAATACCTTAGGACCTACAAAGGTGATGTTAGAGAAGGTTGCCTTGGTACGAGGATCTACGGTAGCACCATCGGCGCAGTTGTCGCTCTCGAAACCGTTGCTCTGAGAGGTGTCGGCTATCTTGCTGTCGCGCAGAGAAAGACCATACTGCACCTTTCCTGAGAAACCGTTATCTGTATCGAAATCATCATCCCAGCCCTTGTAGGCTACGAGATACTTGCAGTTTACTGTACCGCCAAACCACTCGAAGGAATCATCATTGGAATAAGATACCTGAACGTGGTCAATCTCTGTGCCTGAACCTACAGAACCGAGAGTCAAACCATTAATCTCCTTATCCTTCTGGAATGGATAACCGGCAAACTCGATGCGTACATAGCTTAAAGTACCAGAATTATCTGCATCATCTGCGCCACCATGCTTGGTACGAAGCCCACCTTCTATCTGCTGTTCAGTCTGGTTGTTCTTTGCCTTACCGCAGAGAATGATGCCGCCCCAGTCGCCAGGCTTTCTGCTACCGGCAGCCTCTTCAGATGTAAAGACGATAGGCTCTGTGGCTGTACCCTTGGCGATGAGCTTGCCGCCACGCTCTGCGATGAGTGCCGCCTTGGTTTGCTTGTCGCCCTTGATAATCGTTCCCGGTTCGATGGTAAGCTCAGCACCATCTGCAATATATACCCATCCCTTGAGGAGATAAGTGCCTTTCTTCAAAGTCTGCTTGCCTGTGAAAACGAATTCCTGGTCGCCGTTGCCAATCTGTGTTCCGTTGGCGTTTTCCTTGTCATCTGTTCCGAAGAGGATGTGGTCGCAAGCCTTCAAGCCGCCATTGGTTGTCCACTTGTAAACTACTTCTGATCCAGGATTTGGAGAAGGAGTTGGATCGTCATTGTCACTGCTGCAGCTGCTCAACATGGCAGATGCTGCGAGGATGCCCATGCATCCTAAAAAATACATCTTGTTCATCATTGTTTCCTGTTTTATTAAACAAACATCTATTATTATCTTTCTTGAAATTCTACGGATAGTCTCTAAAATTTATAGATTGCCTGCAAACCGATGTTTCTACCCGGCTTGTAGCATCTTGCTATTTCTTCTACTTCCTTCTTGCTTCCGTCGCTATACGTTACATCAGCAAACTGCTTGTAATATATCTTTTCAGCAAGAAGATCTCTTACGTTGAGCTTCAGTTCCAGATGTTCGCCGAATTTCTTAGCCAGCGAGAAATCGATGGTGTTGCGAGGCATCTCGTAGCTGTGAGGCACTCGGGAATTGGAGTCATCGCCTGTGCTCCCCTCGCTTCTGCCCACACCGATGATTCGCTTGCCTATGCGGTTGTAGAGCAGGGCGATATCCATCTTTAATGGCGCATTCTTATAGAAGATGCCGGTGTTGATAAGGTATGGCGACTGACCCTGCATCGGTCTGTCTTCTTCCTTCGCTCCCTTCTCAAACTGAACCTTGCTCTTGATGAGGGCACCGTTAAACGACCAACTGAAATCCTTCAATCCTATGAATCCGAGATTCTTTCTGATATCCAGCTCCACACCATAGTTGTTGGCACTCTTTGCATTCTTGTAAGAGTAAATCAAGTCAGTGCCACCAGCCACCGTATAGGTCCACTCGATAGGAGAATCGAAGTGCTTGTAGAAGACTGCCAGCGAAATGAGCTCTCCACGGGATGGATACCACTCATATCGCAGGTCGAGGTTATCGACATAACAGTTCTTCAACTCAGTGTTTCCCTGCACATTGCTGGCAAGGTCGAAGTCGTAATACACCGACGACGATACTTCACGGAATTCTGGGCGGTTAATACTGCGGCCATACGAAAGTCGCACCTGGTGCTGGTCGTTGATCTTATATGTTGTATTGAGAGATGGAAAAACATCATCGGTCTTGTAATGACGGCTTGATTCACTCTTCTCGTAGTCACGGGAATTGGAGATGAGTTCCATATCATTATGCTCGAAGCGGACACCGGCGTGGATGCCGAGTTTGCCAAAGGGGAGAGACAACGCCAGGTATCCGGCGCCTAAGGTGTTGTGTCCGCGGTAGTTATTGCGCATCTGCTTTTCCTCCAGAAGATACAGCTTGTCGTAACCCATGTTTGCCTCGCTGGAGAGCAGGGTTGGGATGTCGCTGTGGCGGAAGTCGGATGGCATGTTGTTATCTGAAACATTCCAGTTGTAGATGAAGTTGCGGGTCTGGTATTCTCGGGTCCGATACTCCCCATAGGCACCCACTTGCAAGTCTGGCTCAAAGTTGCCAAACTTGAAGTGGTGCTTGTCATTTACACCAAGAGAGAGAATGTGTTCGTCGAGCTGAGTCCACTCGCGGGATATGTCGTTGCCGGTGCTCAGGGCATAAACGCCCGATTCAAGAGCATCGTCGATGAGGTATCTACGACGGTCAGGCAAATGACGGTTGGCATACGCATACCCGATACTCCAGTCAAGGGCATCGCTAGTGAAGGTGTGCTTGCCGGTAAGCTGACCGTTATATGTAGTTCGACTGCGGTAGTAATACTCTGCGCTTCGCTCCAGGTTCGACTGGGCGCTCACGCCATCACGCCAGGTATATCGGCTGGTAGCCAACTGGTTGAAGATGTTTTTGAGCTGATACTTGTGATTGCCGTCCTTGGAAAGGAAGGTGAAGTTGAGCATTGCTCCGAGTCTCACGTTATTATTATACTGGTCGTCAACAGAGTGACGAAGATAGTTCGGTTTGTCATTTGCCGCATCATAGATGCCATAGAGGTTGTTCTCCATGTTCTCGTAGGTGCGGTATTCGTTGGTATAGTTCAAAGCAGCGAGCATGCCGAGTGTTCTTCCGCCGAGCATCCAGCGCTGGTTCAGGCTGGCCGCCAGTTTCAAGTCGCCCAAAGGCTTCCTGTTCTTCACGAGCCAATCGTTGTTAAGCCCATTTCCCAGGAGCGAAGTAGCATAATCGCCCACCGGTTTTCCGTTGGCATTGAGCTGCGGATTCAAGGCAGCATGGATGCCTCCATTCAGGCTTCTCAGTCCATTGTCGAAACCCAGGAAATCTGTTCCGGAACCTTTCGAGTAAGAAAAATTCTGAAAGGCAGAAGATGTATTCCAGTTTCCGCCCACGGCGATGTTGAAACTGTTTTCTGCCGGAATCTCCTTGGTGTTGACGATGATGAAACCGCCCGAGTAGTCTGCGGGATATTCAGCCGTTGGCGACTTCACGATGGTAAGGTTGTCAATCTGCGAACTTGGGATGATATCGAATGAGAATGCCCTGGAATCAGCCTCAGAACTAGGCACTGCTCCTCCGTTCACCCACACATTGTTATAACGCTGCGACAAGCCACGAACCATCACGAATTTATCGTCGATGAGGCTCACGCCTGGCACTCGGCGTATCACCTCACCCGCATTCGTATCCTGAGTTCTGGATATTTCCTGTGCCGAAACATTACTCACGATGACGGGACTGTTTTTGGCCACCTGTATCATTGCCGCATCCGTATTACGCCTTTCCACTGCGGTAACGGTCACCTCCTTCAGCTGCTGTTCATCAGGTTGCAGCGCGATCACCTGGTCTGCGTCCTTCGCCTGAACCCCGTCAATTTTTTGAGTCTTATATCCTACATAATTTATATATAGTGTATATTTCTTTTCTTTATCCAATCCATCGATCTGGAAGTTTCCGTCGATGTTGGTGATAGCCTTCACGTTGGTTCCATCCACAGTGACGACTGCACCGATGAGTGTCTCTTTCGATTTCTGGTCGATTACGACACCCTTAATCTGTTGCGCCCACGTTGGCATGCTAGCCGCTGAGAGCAATCCTAATACAATAATTCCCCTTTTAGCATTCATAACCTATATCGTTTGATTTCGGTTGCAAAGGTACGGTGGTTATATTACACTGGGGTTGCAATGAGGTTGAAAGGCATTGACGAAGCTGCGACAAAGATGTTACTTTGGCAAATCAGCTCCATTTTTTCGGAAGAAAGCATTGGCAGCTATCTGTTTCGGATATTTGTGCCGTATTCTTAATCTCCCATCAGTCTGCGATAACCATGCAGAGTCTGAGCACATTTTCTTCGAAGTGCTCCTTGTCGATGGCATTGTTCTTGAGCAGGGAACGGTAGTTGTATACGGTTTGTGGCGAATAAGACAGGATGCCGGCTATCTTTGAACTTTCTGTGATGCCTAATCTTAACAGGGCGCACACACGGAGGATAGGGGGCATTTCTCCGTTCTCTTTCAGCTGGATGTGTGCCGATTCTGTAAGCTGCTTGTTCAGCTCGGTTATAAAAGTTGGGTACAGAGACAGGAATGCCTTGTCAAATTCCGTCAGAAACTCCTTGTTCTCTTTCTCTGTATTGGTTGAGGAAGAAAGGAGGCTCAGCAGCTCCTTACTCTGGTTGGCCTTGATCTTTCTAACTGCCAAGGTGCGCAGTTTGCTGTTTCTCTCTATGTTCTTATAGCACAGGTCAATATACACCTTTATCAGTCTCTCGCGCTTCTGGTTGGTGTCCTTCAGTTCGTCGTTGATGAGGTGCAACTGGCTGTTGAGAACTTCCATTTTTGCCGATGTAGCCGTGATTTCGTCTTTCTTCTGTTTCAGAAGTTTGTTCTTCTTGCGGATGAACAGACTGCTAAGTCCCACTCCGAGCAAGAGCAGGAAAATGACCGACAGCGCAATGTAGAGCATGCTGTTGGTGGCTCTGATGTCATCTGTATAGGCATTGGTAATCATCTGCAATTTGGATGAAATCTCAATGCGGCGCAATCGGTTGTTGTATGCATAAGCATCTTCCAGGGATAGGTTGATGTATTCCTGGGCTTTATTCAGACTTCTGGTCTTATGTTTGCAGATGAAGAGTGCGATGTCTTGCAGGGCTACGTTTTCTTTTGTGGCAGAAGTGATGTCTGAGATGGCTGCAACCAGCAGGTAATGTTCCGTCAGTTTTTGGTTGTTGGATTTCTTGTATACTTCGGATAGCGCAAAGGCGGTCATGGCATGGAGACGGCTGTCCGGCTTTTCCATACTCAGTGCTTTTTTGTAGTATTGGATGGTCTTGTTATTGTTGGAATGATTGCTGTAATAGTAAAACTCTCCCAGCAGGTAGTAATAGAATGCATCTTTCTTTGACGACAGTTCTAATGTTTTCTTCAGGTATTCCACTTTCTGCTGGTCGTAAATCTTGCTGAATTCATTGTTTTCACAATAGGTTGACCAGTTGTTGTATAGTCCGTAAAGTGTATAATAGTATTGAAACTGATAGTCAAGTGGATCTTCTTTCTTGGGTTCTATCTTCTGCATGATGTTTTTTGCTTCAGCATAGAATCCACGTGTGATAAGCAGGCTGGTTTGGCTAAGTTGGAATCTTTTATGATATAAGATGTTGTTGCTCTTTTGGGCAAGAACAAGGCCTTTTTTTACGTAAGTCATCGCCGAATCATACTCGTAGGCTTTGTATCCATTGGCGAGTTGCTCGTAAAGCTTGAGCTTGTCCTCGTTGCTGGTTACATACTTGGCACCCTGCTTGATGTCGTTCAGACTTTTCTCTTTTACTTCTACATAATGCGCACGTTTTTCTATGGCAGCATCCAGCTGTTTGTAGAGCTGGCTGTTGTATGCTTTTACGTAAATCGGCTGTAGCATCAGCAGTGTGATGATTATAACGAAAAGATGTCTCATTTTTCCTATGTTTTTAGATTCTGCTGCAAAAATAATAAAAAACATTGAGAATCTCGCATCTACTAGCCGTTTTTTTTGAGAATTTGCAAAATGTTGATATTCAGAGAGGTGAGGAGGTTGGTAGATAGCGGTAATCTACCAAGAACCTACTATTCGTACCAACTTATCGATTTTTGCCGTACTTTTGCAGCAACAAACAATTTTAAACAAAAAATATGAAAAAACTCTTTTTGCTCGCAAGCCTTCTGATGGCTTTTGGCATCTCAGCAGATGCAGGAGACATCACTTCTCCTAACGGACAAATCAAGGTGAACTTCACCTTGGATGGCACAGTGCCTACCTATAGTGTGACCTATCAGGGCAAGACCATCATCAAGCCTAGCCGTCTGGGTTATCAGCTCGCCAAGGGCGGCAAGGATCTGCTTTCTGATTTTAGTGTCATCAATGAGAAAACTTCCACTTTCGATGAGACCTGGACTCCTGTTTGGGGAGAGAATAAGTCTATCCGCAATCATTATAATGATATGCTGGTAGAGTTGAAGCAGAATTCTACAGACAGTTATATGAACGTTCGCTTCCGTGTTTATGACGATGGAGTTGGATTGCGCTATGAGTTCCCTCAGAAAGGCAATCTCAACTACTTTACCATCAAGGAAGAGCGTACAGAATTTGCCATGACGGGCGATCATACCGCCTGGTGGATTCCGGGTGATTACGATACCCAGGAGTATGAATACACCAAGACCCGTCTGTCGGGCATCCGTCCAGCCTTGCATGCTGCTGTCAGCAGCAATCTCTCACAGACTGTCTTTTCAGATACCGGTGTACAGACCTCACTCCAGTTGAAGACTGATGATGGTATCTACATCAACCTGCATGAGGCTGCCCTGGTAGATTATCCAGCCATGCATCTGAACCTGGATGACAAGACCATGACTTTTACCTCTTGGCTTACCCCTGATGCACAGGGTATGAAGGGATATATGCAGACTCCGTTCAAGAGCCCTTGGCGTACGATGGTCATTACAGATGATGCCCGCAAGGTGTTGTCTTCCAACCTGATTCTCAATCTCAATGAGCCTTGCAAGATCAAGGATACCTCCTGGATTCATCCTGTGAAGTACGTGGGTGTATGGTGGGAGATGATTTCCGGTAAGGGTGAGTGGGCTTATACCCATGATTATCCTACCGTGAAGTTGGATGGAACCGACTATGTACATGCCAAGCCATCGGGCAAGCATTCTGCCAACAATGCCAATGTGCGCCGTTACATCGACTTTGCTGCAGCCCATGGCTTCGATGCAGTCCTGGTAGAAGGATGGAACATCGGTTGGGAAGACTGGAGTGGCTATATGAAGGAAAAGGTATTCGATTTCCTGACTCCATATCCTGATTTCGACATCAAGGCGCTCAATGAGTATGCGCATTCCAAGGGAGTGAAACTCATCATGCATCATGAGACCTCCTCTTCTGTAATGAACTACGAGAAGTATATGGACAGAGCTTACCAGTTGATGAAGGATTATGGCTACGATGCAGTGAAGAGCGGTTATGTGGGCAACATCATTCCTCGTGGAGAGCATCACTACAGTCAGTTGGAAATCAACCACTATCTGCATGCCATAACCCGTGCTGCCGATTATCACATCATGGTAAATGCCCATGAGGCTGTGCGTCCTACCGGTCTCTGCCGCACTTATCCTAACCTGATTGGCAACGAGAGTGCTCGCGGTACTGAATATCAGGCTTTCGGAGGTACCAAACCGGGACATACCGCCATCTTGCCTTTCACCCGTCTGCAGGGTGGTCCGATGGATTATACACCGGGTATCTTTGAAATGGATTGCGCCAATGGTTCACATTGCAACTCTACCATCTGCGGTCAGTTGGCACTTTATGTAACGATGTACAGTCCATTGCAGATGGCTGCCGATTTCCCTGAGAATTACGAGAAGCACATGGATGCCTTCCAGTTTATCAAGGATGTGGCTGTAGATTGGGACAAGTCTATCTATCTGGAGGCTGAACCAATGGAGTATATCACCGCTGCCCGCAAGGCAAAGGGTTCTGATAACTGGTTTGTCGGTGGCGTTACGGGCATGAAGGCTCATCAGTCTACCGTAAAGCTCGATTTCCTCGAGAAGGGCAAGAAGTATGTGGCTACCATCTATCAGGATGCAAAGAATGCCAACTACAAGACAAATCCTCAGGCTTATGTCATCACCAAGAAGACTGTAACCAGCAAGTCTGTCTTGAAGTTGAACTCCGTTGCAGGTGGCGGATTCGCAATTAGCCTTCTTGCGCAATAAAATGCAGGATTTTAAGTTGTTATGAAAGAAATTATTCTTGAATTAATAATGATGCTCATGAAAAGAATGAATAAAATGTTGTTGGTTGCTGCCTTGGCGGCAACCACACTTTCTGCTCAGGCAGAACAGAAGAAGGGACCGGCTTGGTTGAGTGATGCACTTTTCTATCAGATTTATCCATCTTCCTATATGGATACTGATGGCAATGGTATTGGTGACCTGCCGGGTATCACTTCCAAGTTGGATTACATCAAGTCGCTGGGTGTGAACGCCCTCTGGCTCAATCCGATCTTTGAGTCGGGATGGTTTGATGGTGGCTATGATGTCATCGATTTCTACAAGGTGGATCCTCGATTCGGTACCAATACTGATTTGGTTACATTGGTCAATGAGGCCCATAAGCGTGGCATGAAAGTTTGTCTCGACCTGGTGGCAGGACATTCCAGTACCAAGTGTGTCTGGTTTAAGGAGTCTTCCGAGAAAGATCCAAACCAGCGTTACAGCGACTATTATATCTGGATGAACGATATTCCTGAGAGCGAGAAGAAAGAAATAGAAGCCCGTCATCAGGAGGCAAGTCCGGAGTCTAGTACCCGAGGCAGATATGTGGAGGCGAATGCTCCTCGTGCCAAGTATTATGAGAAGAATTTCTTCGAGTGCCAGCCAGCCTTGAATTATGGCTTTGCTCATCCAGACCCAAATCATCCTTGGGAGCAGAGCGTAGATGCGCCTGGACCACAGGCTGTTCGCAGGGAAATACGTAACATCATGGCTTTCTGGTTTGATAAGGGTGTGGATGGATTCCGTGTTGATATGGCGTCATCGCTCATCAAGAACGACCCCGACAAGAAGGAGGTTTCCAAACTCTGGAATGAGATGCGTGCATGGAAGGACAAGTACTATCCTGAGACCGTCCTGATTTCAGAGTGGGCTAATCCGCAGCAAGCCATTCCTGCCGGCTTCAACATCGATTTCTACATCCATTTCGGTCTCAAGGGCTATGCCTCTCTGTTCTTCGACCGCAAGACTCCATGGGGCAAGTGGGAGCAGAGCTATCAGAACTGCTATTTCGACAAGCAGGGCAAGGGTTCGCTTAAGGAATTTAGCGAGAACTATACCAAGGCATATAATGCTATCAAGAATCTCGGTTACATCGCTGTTCCATCTGCCAACCACGATTACCAGCGTCCTAACATCGGTACCCGCAACACGCCAGACCAGCTGAAGGTGGCGATGACCTTCTTCCTCACCATGCCAGGTGTTCCATTTATCTATTATGGTGATGAGATTGGTATGAAGTATCAGATGAATCTCCCTAACAAGGAGGGTAGCAATGAGCGCTCTGGTACCCGCACTCCGATGCAGTGGACCAAGGGCAAGAATGCCGGCTTCTCAACGAGTGCGCCTGATAAACTCTACTTCCCTGTAGATACGGAAAACGGAAAGTTGACCGTTGAGGCTCAGCAGGGAGATCAGAATTCTCTGTTGTCATATACCCGTAAGCTGACCGCTTTGCGTCATTCAGCCAAGGCTCTTGACAATGAGGGAGATTGGAAGCTCCTGAACCAGAAGGGTCAGGAATATCCGATGGTATATGAGCGCACTTTGGGTGATGAGAAGTATGTTGTTGTCGTGAATCCTGGTGCCAAGGCTGCCTCTCTCAACATCAGCTCTGTAGGTGGCAAGGCAGTTTCTGTTCTTTCTACAGGCAAGGTTGTATATAAATCAGGCAAGAAGACCGATGCTATCAAGGCTTCAGGCATTAGTGCCGCCGTATTCAAGGTGGCTAAGTAACCTGTGAACATGATTATTGCTAGCTTTATTAAATATCAGAATCCGCATGGATTTTAAGGAAGAATAAGAAAGAATACGAAAAGATAATCCGAAACAGAAGCGTTGTCAGCTATCTGTTTCGGATTTTTTTGTATAGTTTCCTTACTCCTTTATCTCTTTCATGTTTGCAGGATTATAGGGAGTCAACTGCTGCATCTCCTGCTCTGTTGCTTCAGGCAAGGAAGGTATCTTGTTTCTGATGCAGAAATCGGTAATGGCGGCAGCTGATTCTTTGGGAGTAGAAGAATCCGGTTTGATGGATTGCTTCTTTTCTACATACTCCTTTTCCGTGATATATAATTCGGTAATCACATGGATGAGTTGCTGCTGCTTGTCTTTCTTATGAGAGAAAAGATAGCTGTTGTCAGATTTCTGGAAGAGCAGGTCCTTGAAGGAATAGTAATCTTCAGGACTTATCTGATAGGTTTCCACCACATGGTCATAGATATCTGTCTGGGTATAACCGAAAAGCTGGTGCGTCAGATTCTTGTAGGTAGGAAGCTGGTTGATTTCTATCTGACAGATATTCCGGCTGCTGTCCGTTTGAATACTGCCTATTGTCTGCTGATTGAGCAGGACGAGTTGAGAGCCCAGTGAATCTTTCAGCTGATATTTCTTTCGATATTGCTCAATAAGTGTCTTCTCTTCCGGCCAAGGTCGGAAGGTTCCTTTGTCGCTGACCATGAATGCTCGCTTTTTGTCTTCGGAAACGAGTCGGCTGTTGTGAAGATTTCTTTTGGAATAGGCATTGAGATCCGTCTTTCCATTCTTCAGGTTGATGTAATACTCCACGATGCCGTCGTTGAAGTATTTCATTACAGAGTCGTTGGTCTGGTAACTGCGATAATATCCCTTGAGTCTGATGAAGTGAGGACGATTCCCTGTTACGTTCACATCCTCCAGTTTCTGTATTTTTGTGATATGTCCAGGCATCTTCTCTTCCTTGTTCTGTGCCATGAGACTGGTAGGGAGGAAGAGGAGAAGCACAAACAGATATTTCATATAATGATGATGTTTCATATTGATGATGCTTTAAAAAGAATACTTAATGATGTGCAAAAGTAAGAATAATCAGTTAGATGCGCAAAGAAAATCTGTTATTATTAGGTTAAAACCGTAAGTAAGTAAACGATTACATACAATTATAATAAGGAATCGTGTGGTTATTGCTTTTCTTTTTGTATCTTTGCAGCCGTTTGGCAATTGTGAGTACCAAATCATACATAAAGGAAAAAAGAATATCTAATAATAAATAAAAAGTAATGACTACACTTACAATTTCTATTATTGTCGTTTTCGTGCTCGGCTATGCACTCATAGCTACCGAAAGCTTGACTAAGGTAAACAAGGCTGCGATAGCCCTGTTGATGTTGGTAGGTTGTTGGACCCTCTACATGGTGGATCCAATGCAGTATCTCCAGTTGATGCATCCTGATTATACAGGCGGTGCTGCTGGAATGGTGGAGAAGGTGACCGGAATCATCCAGGAACATCTGGGCGATACCGCCACAACACTCTTCTTCCTGATGGGTGCAATGACCATCGTGGAAATCGTTGACCAGAACGGCGGATTCAACTGGGTTCGCAAGGTGATGAAGACCAAGTCGAAGCGTGCGCTCCTCTGGCGTATCGCTATCCTTACCTTCTTCCTCTCTGCCATCCTCGACAATCTGACCACCAGTATCGTGATGATCATGATTCTCCGAAAGCTCGTCACCGACCACAAGGACCGCATGGTTTATGCATCCCTCGTCATCATCGCAGCCAATTCGGGTGGTGCTTTCTCTCCAATCGGCGACGTTACCACCATCATGCTCTGGAACAAGGGACTGATTACTGCAGCCGGCGTTATCGCCGAAATCTTCATCCCGTCTGTGGTTTCCATGGTGATTCCAGCCCTCATCCTTCAGACCATGTTGAAGGGCGAACTCGTGATGCCTGAGGTTTCTGCCCAGCAGAATGCATCGGTCAGCGATTTCACCGAAGGTCAGCGCAAGGCAGTGTTCTGGTTGGGAGTAGGCGGCTTGATCTTCGTTCCTATCTTCAAGAGTATCACCCACTTGCCTCCATTCGTAGGAATCCTTCTGGTATTGGGCGTTCTCTGGACTGCTACCGAAGTTTTCTATCGCGGTTTGCATCGTGGAGCTGATGCCGAGGGCACTCAGAAGCGAGTAACCAGGTTGCTTTCTCGTGTTGATATGAGTACTATCCTCTTCTTCCTCGGTATCCTGATGGCAGTATCCTGCCTGGCTGAGATTGGCGTATTGACTGCTTTGGGTCAGGGCTTGAACGTCGTATTCGATGGCAACCACTACCTGGTTACTGGTATCATCGGTGTGCTTTCAAGTATTGTTGATAATGTGCCTCTGGTAGCCGGATGTATGGGAATGTATCCTGTGGCAGCCGCTGGTGATATGGCTGTGGATGGCGTCTTCTGGCAGTTGCTCGCCTACTGTGCCGGTGTCGGTGGTTCTATGCTGATTATCGGTAGTGCCGCTGGTGTGGTAGTAATGGGCTTGGAGAAGATTACCTTCGGCTGGTATATGAAGCACATCTCCTGGATTGCTTTCGTAGGTTACATTGCAGGTATCGTTTGCTACTGGTTCATCCGCACCTTCCTTTATGCTATCTAAAGGATAATAGTTTTCTCTTACGTGGAAAAGTTTTTTTTGAGAAAAAAGTCTCAAAGTCTCATTTTCTATTGAAAATATTGACTTAAAGACTTGATAGATAATAAGATAAAGAGAATGAGGCTTCTCGGTTTTGGTGCCGATAAGTCTCATTAAAGTATCATAGAAGTATCATTATTTCACTTTTTCTTTACAAGATACTTCATCCCATCTGCAAATCTCTTATGTTTTAACTCACTCATATTCGCCAGTTTTCTGCCGAATCCCATCAAACTGTTCACCTTGAGCGATGAACCTATCTGCTTTTTCAGATAGTCGAAAATCTCGGCAGCAGTCAGATATTCACCCTCTTTCTCATTCTCAACCAACTCGAAATAGAGTTGGAAATACTGGTCTATCGGCTCAGCCACCTCAAACTGGCAGTTGTTCTTCATGATCAACTTCACCTGTTCCGCATCAAAATAACTCTTCTCGCCATTGTGCAAAGCAGTCAGCGCCTGGGCGAAAAGTTGCTGATAGTTCGGACGCACGCTCACATCAATCGGTCCCGTCAGTTCCACTCCGATGAATCTTCGGTTGCCGGATGGGTCGGTGAGAATATCCGTGATGTTGCTCGTGGCGATGAACGAGGCGAGACGAGGAAATTCCATGACATGACTGCCATACGGAGGCTTGTATTTCAGCGTAGGCAACTGGATGAGATTCTTCAGAAATCCCTGCTGCACCTGTGGAGAAATCTGGTTGAACTCATCAAGATTTATGACCATAAACTGCGCCATCGCCTGATAAACCTGACGTTTTTCTGACAGAATCAGATTATCGTTATATCCCCACTGCAGTTCCGGCGGTAACAGCCGGCGACAGAAAGTACTCTTGTTGTAACCCTGCTTGGAAATCAGAAGCGGAGCCACCGAGTTGCCATACTGGCGATGGGTAAAGCTGCGCCACTGGTCAACCATGCCCAGAAACCAGGTGTAGAACCAGTTTGCCCAGTAAGGATTGTTGGTAGGAACCGTACGAGCCAAGGCACGTATATGGTCCTTTCCGTCCCATTTGTCGTAGCATTGGAAGAGATATTCATCTATCGGATTATAATTTTTGATATAATCAGACTCCAGAAAATTCCTGACATCCTTGATGCTCACTCGGATATCAGCGAGCTGCACCTCCAGCGTCATGCGTTTCTGCACTCTCGGATCCACGGGCTGGAAACCATACCAACCTTTCTCCTTCGGCATGTATTCCACGAATTTCATCACCGTGTTGTATCTGAAGTTATATTTACTTTTCAGCAGCTGCATCATGCTCATGATATTCTCGCGAACGCTGTTCTTGTCAACTTTCTTTTCTTCTTCCGAAGTATCGGAACCAGGAATCATCTGCTGATTATCTTCCGTGTTGAAAGCCTGGTTCTGAGGGTGCATGTTGCTGTTAATTTTCATTGCTACCGCCTTACTGTTGAAATAAGGTTTCGCATCGAGCGTCATCATAAAACTGTTGTGCATCGAAGGCTCAAAAGACAGGTTTGCGCCCGTTTCTATAGAAGGTTTTGGCCCGTCTGTGAGCACCGAATCCTTGGCAATCGCCTGATATACAGGCAAAATCTGCTGGTAAGCGATGCGGTACAGTCGTTCGGCATCCGCTTCGTCGGCAGGCAGCGAATCATCTTCATTGCTGAATTTCACCAATACGATAACCGACTTACCATCAGCACCTTCCAGCGCAGCAAAGGTTGAAGGCAGCATGGCAACCGAGCGCTTCACGCCCTCCACGCCGTCCGCATCCGTTATGTTTCCGAATTTCAGCATCAGGATACCGTTGCACGCCTTCATCTTCAGGTTGTTGTTTTCGTCTTTGGCGAATTCAGCAGCGGGGTAGATGTGCATCCATGTTGGCATATCCTTGTAATATTCGTAGCCGCTTTCCATATAGGTCACGTATTCGCGGAAATGGGTAACAGTAAGTCTGCTGTCATCTTTTGCGATACGTTGCAGCAACTTCTCCATCGTCTTGGTGCTGACGAGGAGCTGCTTCTTGTTGTTTGTATGAACGATTGTTACCTTCATTGGATATATTGATTAGGATGTTTGTTTGTTAACTATTAGTCATAAACTGTCAACTATAAACTATAAAATCTTATCAGTGTTGCCCAAAGTTTGGTTGGTAAATTGGGCACTCGTTTCCCGTTGTACGGGCAATGACTGCCCGTCACTTGTTCTCCAGTAGCCCGTCACGTGTTCACTGGTAGCCCGTCACGTGTTCACTGGTAGCCCGTCACGTGTTCTCTATGGGACCGCTTAAATGGCATGGCTGGAACATCTGGAGGGCAGAGAAAAAGATTAGCTTTTAGTGAAATCAATCTCTTCTGAGAAATGGTCGAATTCAACATCTTTATATCCGTATCTGGCGAAGAGCTGTTTGATATATGCCTGTTGTTCCGGCAGGAGTTTCAGTTGTCCCAGTTTGTAACGGTAGTATTGTCCTTTGCTGCCGAGGTAGTCTCTCATTTCGGCGCGCAGAGCAGGAGCGTCTTTCACTTTCATTTCGGCAAAGAGTTTGTCGAATCCCCATGCCATTTTCACGACACGCAGCGGAGCGAAGTACTTGCAATTCCCGTTTTTCAGGGCATTTGGGAAAATGGCATCCCCTCTATCAGTCTTCTCGTTTTTATAGAGACCGGATAGATAGTGGATACACTTGTCTTTCATCGGACATGGTTCGGTGAAGCAATAGGTGATGAGGCTAGGAACGTTTCCGTATTCGAAAGCCTTTTTCAAAAGTTCCTTTTCATCCATAGTTGCTATGTTTTTAGTAAAAATTTCTATTATAACGAGAAAATAGGGTATTTATTGTCTGAAAGCGGGGCTTTTTTATCTATTTTAGTAGCTTATTAGTGCTTTTTTTCTGCTTCTTATTAGCTTTTTCTGCATTCAAAAAGCTTCTTTTCTGTTTCTTAATAGCATTTTTATGATGCATTTCCAGGAATTTATGATACTTTCATGATACTTCTTTTGCTATTTTTAGAGAAGTCTCATTCGATAAAAGATTCTGAGAGTCAGATATATAATATTCATTTTTCATTGAATAATGAGACTTTGATACTTTTTTCGAGAAAAATTATTTATGAGTATGCGCGCGATGAATCCTTTGCGTTACCTACCATTCTGCTTGATGCAAAAACGTTGCTTACTCATAAAGGTCATCCAAAAACATATAAAAAGTACGAAATCTTTTGTGAGTTTCATGCTTTTTGTTTATCTTTGCACCAAATAGACTGCATTCGGCAATTTGAAAGCAGACTTTCATATTGCTTGTTTGCATAATTACTAGCTAAAAGAAAGGATTCGATAATGAATGTAATGCAATTGAATACTGATATTTATAATAGCTTGGGCGTACTTTCTAATGACGAGAGCTATTTGGAAAAAGCTGCACGTTATCTTAAAAAATTGGCGCAAGCTAAAAGAGACGTGGAGAATGCAAAGGCTAAGGAAGAAGCCCTTGCTAGTATCAATCAGGCTTTTACGGAATTGAAGCTTCATCGCGAAGGAAAAATGGATTTTATTCCTGCGGAGGATTTACTTAATGAGTTATAGGATAGAGGTTGCACCTGAGTTATTTCCTTTATGGCAATCATGAATGAAGAGGATGGTTTTATAGAACTATTGACCATTTATGATAAATCAGAAATGGAATCTATCTCTGATAAAGAATTGTTGGATTTAATGAAACGGAATGGTTTGTTTTAGAGCATAATAACGCAGAATCCTGCTGGTATCACAGCCAGCAGGATTCTGCGCTTTTCTTATATGACCTCTGCAAAATGATCTCTATTGTCTTTTTTGTGGATTCATTATCGAACCCGCTATTCATAGTCACAATCTGCGTGCCAAAAAGAAGAGCGAAAATGATATGTGCTGATTATCAGGTGTTTATGTTTTGTGTACCAAAAGTAGATGGCGTGGAAAATGAGGAAGGTAGGTGGAAGCATTCCTCAAAATCTAAAGCCGCTTGCCAAGTAAAACTACTTCTTCTTCCCATTTGTGTTCCCTCACACAATTTTTTTCGAAACTTTTTGGCTAAAAATTTTGTAGATTCGATAATATTTGTTACTTTTGCGGGAGAGTTTGAGCGAACGGAAAAGAACGGGCGTGATGAAGACTCGAATTAAAGAGCGTAGAGACGTTATCCTAATATTGGAATGTAGTAGTTTCGAAATCTGCAGGATGATAAGCAATACTGCTCACGCATAGGATTATTGTACCCTTTTATTAAGGGGATAGTATACCCCTAAGCATGGGCTATTGTTTGTTGCATGCAGATGGGTTCTACCATAACCTCAATATTTGTGACATACAATGGTTCCACGCTTTTTCTATTATATACTTTACTAATAATTCTGTTATGAAGAAAGTTTTTCATAAATTACGTGATTATGTATTAGCACTGTTAACCTTAATGGCTATGAGCGCTTGTAGTGAAAGTTTGAATACTTTAGGCAATTCACATTTTACAAAGGAAGGAGAGCTAATAAAGAAACCTTCTTTTGCAAAGCTGGATTATAATTCTGTAATTCATTTTTATATAGAATCTTCTGGTAGTATGAATGGTTTCTTTAGAGCTGGTCAACCTACTGGATTTAAACAAGACGTTTATGAAGTTATGAGTTATTATGCTGGTTTAACAAAAGATATCAATATAATGACTAATGATGGAAGTGTAGCAGGACAGCTGTCTTTGGCTCAATTCCAAACAGCAATGAATACTGGCGCTTTGGAATGCAATGCTTCTACTCAGGTACCTGTTATGTTACAGAATATTGTCAGTCGATTGAAAAAGAATGATGTGGCAGTTCTTATTTCCGATATGAAATATAGTCCAGTTGGTTCTGCGGCACCAGAGGTGTTGCTTACCCAGTATGCAGCGGATGTTGCAAGAATTGCTGGAAATTCAAAGAAAGCATATTCTTTGATTTGTGCAATATCTGACTATATAAATAAGGAGGGAAGAGTAGTGACCAATGAATCTCCTTATTATTATTTGGTAATCGGAGAGCAAGATAAGGTGTCTGCTGTTCGTAATGGTATCGCTATTATGTTGCAGAGACAGAAACGATTTGTTGACAATCTGGAGACAGGCTATAAGTATGCTTCTTGCCCTTATGATTTTGGAGTTCCTAAAAATGTTGTTCGATTAGAAAAACAGCCAACTTTCTATGGATATGGTGAGGCTGTTGATGAATGTGTAATACCTTTGAAATTGAAGTTGGAGTCATACAGATGGCTTATGTCGAATAAGGAAGTTTTGAAACAATGCTTTACATGCAAACCTAAATATAGTTCGACGGTAAGTGTTGAAAGTTTCGATGTGGAAGAGTGCAACAATGTAAATTTGGAACTGAAGCGTTCAGCTGTGGCAACCATAAAAATAAAAGTATCAAACATGCCTTCTGATATGGAGGTTTTGGAGTGGAATATTAATATACCATACGACAAACTCACTACTATGGTGAAGTTCTTGGATGACTCCAAAGGGGAGAACGATGTTACTACATCTTATTCTTTGACAAGTTTTATACGTGGCATAGGTCAGGACGGAGTTGTGAACTACCAGCCAAAACCAAATTATATATTGATTTCTAAAAATAGTTTATAGTTATGCATTTCTTGAAATTTTATCAGTTTTTGATAGGTAATAAAGCTAGTTTTTTGCAACATTATACAGGTGAGGGACAAGAAGAATTATATAGTCAGGCAAGTTTGTTTTGGGATAAATTGGATAGCTTGTCTATTGTCTTCATCTTATTGTTCTTTCTTATAGGTGTTTTGGCGGCTTGGTATTATTATAAGCCTTTCAATGAGCAACCTAATCGTCATTATTTGCCAAAATATTGGTGGATGTTCTTTATAGCGAGCGCAATCGTAAGTTTTTTAGTAACGTTGGGGGCAGCTATGGGCATAGCTTATCCACGAATAGATGGAACATGGACTATAGAAATAAGAATTGCTTTACAGAATGCTGTTCTTACTCTAGCTATTAATTGGTTAGCATCTGTCTTCATTTGTAAAAGGTGTGCGACTAATGCCTATCGAATGTTTTAGTAAACTTCAAAAGTTAGATTGAAATGAAGAAAGTATTTGTATTTTGCATAGGTGGAACTGGTGAGCGTGTGATGAAAAGTATCACGATGTTGATGGCTGCTGGTATGGATACCAATGGCTTTACCGTGGTTCCTATAATTGTTGATCCACATTTGGATTTAGATGAAAAGAAAAATCTGCAGACTTTGATAGATAAATATGTAGAGATTCATCAAGAGGCTTCTGAAGACCGAAAAAGTCCAAAGGGTTTCTTTGAGGCCGAAATGGCCCTTATCAATACCTTAGATACCCAAACAAATAATACCAATAAGGCAGCGGGCGAAAATCGCTCTTATGCAGAATTTTTAAATATTGGTAGTCTTGATACTAAAAGTATTAATAATTTCTTGATACAGACTTTGTACTCAAAGGAGAATCTGGATAATCATTTGTCTGTCGGTTTCAGAGGTAATCCTAATGTAGGAACTGTAGTACTTCAAGAAATGTTGGAAGGGGCTTCATGGTATAATGCTTTTAAAACTCATTGTGGAGAAGAGGATCGAGTCTTTATTATAAGTTCTATTTTTGGAGGTACTGGAGCATCTGGCTATCCGCTTTTGGAAAGAAAAATTAGAAATACCGTTGATTCTCAGACTGTTTCAGATGTATTTATGGGTGCAGTAACGGTATTGCCATATTATGGCTTGACCGATCCTAAGAAGAATAAAAGTAAAATAGATTCAGCAAATTTTATGACCAAGGCGAAGGCTGCACTTACATACTATGAACGTACAGTGAAGTCTGATTTACTATATTATGTAGGTGAAACAACCTTGCAGGCATTTCATGAGAATAACGAGAAAACTCAACCGGATGAGGCGAATTTTACAGAACTTGTTGCTGCTACAGCTTTGTTTGATTTCTTGCAACGTTCCAAGCCTCAGCAACGACAGTATCTGACTCGTGCAATTGAAAATGATGTTGCATCTTTGGATTTGGCTTCTGCTGGTAGTGGATATGCTTCTTTGGTCAAGTGTATTGCAGACTACAGTATATTGAATACATTATTAAAGGTGTTGCCAAATGAAAAGTATTTCCCATTGAAGCAAAGTCGTGGTTTTGATGCTAGCTTCTATAAGGGATCACTTTCTAAAGTTATTTCTTTCTCGGAGTCATTTGAAAAATGGTATTCTGAGTTGTCTGCAAAGAAGAGGGCGTTTGCACCTATTGCAGATATTAATCCATCTAACATGGTTAATATCATTAAGAATAGTGTAGAATTGGAGGCTAAGGACGATTCTTACTATTTATTGGAAATGATCAAGAACTCAAATAAGGGAATGACAAACAATAAAGTTCGAAATTTCCTGGAATATGCCTATGAGGCAATAAATACTTTCACTCAGAAAATTAAATAAATATGGCAAGTATAGATTTAAATATAATAGACCGTGGCATTCAGGGAACCGTATGGACTCCTCAGGATACTGGTATTCAAGCGACCAATTTAGATAAAGTCAAGGAACAACGCACTGATAATAGTGGTGCTTTGAATTCTTTGCCAACACCTTTTGCACGTTTTTTTGTCGTACAAGAGGCTTTTCGCCGACTGACAGAGGAAAAGCGTAATTCTACAGTTCATGCAGGTTTGGCTTATACCAGATTAGTTTCCGATTGTCTTGATGTCTTTGAGATTCTTTTTAATAAAAAGTTTCATGAAAATCAATGGGGAGATAACGTTAAAATTGTAGTTAAAGAGTGGAATAAAGCAGAGGGAATGAAGGAACTTCATGATAAAGTTCCTATCTTGTATAATGCTCTTAATTCTATTTATGATGAAGATATAAAAGAGGATAAATTGTTCTTTGTTATTCTAGAGAAGGATGGCAAGGAATATCTTCTTGGTACAAGTTCTCCTATGACAGGATTTGTGACTCCACCGGATATGGACAAATCGGATGTTTCTAAAAATAATACATCGTCAATTAAGTTTCAGGGGAGCTTGTATGAGACATTGGAAATCAATCGTAAAACCAAAGGACAGTATTTTCGTGATATTCTTTTGTTGGAAGATAGAGATAAGAATTTCAAAAATTATATGTATCAGCTGTTTAGTGGTTCCAACTTGGATAGCCGATATGATTATTTGCGAGATTATATCCGTGAGTTTAAAAATGATCCTGATATAAAGAATAACTATTCGATAAAAACGAATGAAGTTCTGACGTTGTTCAATTCTGAATTGATTATCAATGGATTGAAAGTAGGATATAATGATGAGACTGATGTTAATGATTTCTTTTTGCCTACACTCATCAAACTTCCTTATCGCTTGAACCGAAAGAATTTCGTAGGTATAAAGTATGAGCGCGAAGTTAATGAGCGTACGTATGATTATCTTCTGCCATTAAAGAGCGAAGCTTTGTCTTATTTAGATCAAGGCTTGGCAGAGTGTGTCTGTCAAGTTAAGCCATATAGTGTAGTTGTTAAGTTTAGATATAAAGGTGAGGAATATTTGAAAGAATACAGTGAACAGGATGAAATTCGTGATCTTTCCAAGGATAACCATTCTGTAAATGTAGGATTGTTTCCTAATATATTATCACCTGTAGATACTGAGAATAATTATTTCAAATTGGCATTGGCGGTTGCTGACAATAATAATGGTGAAGGTGAATGGCATACCTTGAAGATTGAAGATACTGCTCTTGGATTCTACAAAAAGGATGCTGTCGGTAATTATGTTAAGATAAATGAGGCTGATGCAGAGCGTGCCCAAAATGGTGTTGAAGCACCAGTTGTACGTTCTAAACAAGGTTCTGGTGCTGGTGCATTAGCTTGCAGTACGAAGTATTATGAGTTGTTCAATACAGCTTTTGATGCTATGAAGCTAACTATTGGTACAGATTGTGGCTTCTTGTTGCCTCAATGGAGAAAAGCGCAACGTACCAATAATAGTTATACTTATGCTATTGATTTGGGTACATCTAATACGTTTATTTCCAGAACGGATAATAATGCTAATGATGTTCCTGAAATGTTTGCAATGAAAGAGAGTATGGTTTCTTATCTACATGATAATGACTGTAATGCGCAGTATTCAGAAGTTGCAAATATAGAAGACTCTATGGGAGAACCTGTATGTGATATGATGAAGACAGAATTTGTACCTCCATTTATAGATGGAGTGGATTATAAATTCCCAATCCGTACTGCAATCTGTAAGGCTCGTAATATAGTAGAACAACCGAAATTATTTGATAACCATAATATTGCATTCTTCTATGAGAAGATGATGGAGACTACATTCCAGGAATGTAAGACCGATGTCAAGTGGGAAGAGAATGAAGATTGTATCAAACTATTCATTCAAGAACTACTTTTGATTATCAAGTGTGATATTTTACAGCATAATGGTGTGTTGAACCAAACAAGCTTAATATGGTTTAGACCATTAAGTTTTTCTGGAAATTCTAAGCGTATCTATGAAAGATGTTGGAAGAATTTAGCTCAAGAGATTCTGTTTACAGGTGATGTGACTTGTTATACAGAATCTGAGGCTCCATACTATTATTTCAAGAAGATGGATTATGTAAAGAACACAGATTCTGTAATGATTGTTGATATAGGTGGAGGCTCAACTGATTATGTGTATTTTAATGAGAACAAGCCTGTTGCTGCATCTTCTGTTCATTTTGGTTGTGATATATTATGGGGTAATGGTCACAAGGAATTTGATAATATCAGAGCAAATGGTATCTATCAGAAATACATTGGTACCTTGAATTGGGGCAAGAATGATAAGCTTCGTCTTTTGGAATCAGAGATGAAAGCTAATAAGCAATGTTCTACAACTGATATTATTAATTTCTGGTTGAGTAATAGCAAGAGTAATGACATTATGGATCGTTTGCACAATGATTATTTGCCATTGTTTGCTTACCATTTTACGGCAATTATGTATTATGTTGCCAAGATGTATAAGTTTGAAAAATATGCATATCCACGTTCTGTTGTGTTCAGTGGTAACGGTAGTCGTTACATTGATAACTTCATTACGGAAGATGTGACTTTGATAGAGGATATCGTGACAGCTATTTTCTCAAAAGTATATGGACAAGTTGAAACAATTCATGTCGTGATGCCTAAAACTCGAAAGGAAAGCACTTGTTATGGTGGATTATATCGTTCAAAAAGTGCTGTTGAAGCACCAAACTTGATATACCATGGTGTTGATAAAGAGTATGAGAATGTTGGACAGATGAATAATGATCCGTCGTTACAGTCTGGATTGTTAGAAAACTATAAAGAGATGAATGACTTGTATTGCTCTGTCCTTGATATATTGAAGAGACATGGAGTCGTTGATAATTCGGTTGATTTGAATCTCTTCAAGAATAATGTAAAATTGGGATATAATGAGAATCTTAGTACCCATTATCGTTCAGATGTAAAAGAGAAATATACTAATGACGATGATGTATGCTATGATGCAGTATTCTTTATTCCTGTTATTGATAAAATTTTCGAACTTACAACAATAGTTTAGTATGGATGCAGAATATATTGTACAGTTGGCTCTTTCTTTAAGTATCTCTATTTGTATGGCAATATGGTTTATTGTAAAACAAACCAAAGAGTACCATATAAATATGGAAGCAATAGAGCATTTAAAAAACTTTTTTTCTAAGAAGGAAGGATATTCAACTTATGATAGTATAACGGTTGACGCTGATACGGATAAGTCAACAATGAGTGTTGTCATTAAAAATGTAGCAAATGATGACGCTGAATTGAAAAGTCTAATACAGGACATTAATGCGTATATACGAAAAAGTAAGGGAACCGTTGCATTTTCGATTATTCAAAACAAGACGGAACGTCGAATCTCTATGTTGTATGAAATCGCAACTTCAAAGTTGTCCTTTCCTACACATATAGGTTTGATGGGTACCTTTGCTGGTGTTTTTATCGGATTGTTAATGTTTCTTGGAGGAACATGGTATTCTGGTGAAATTACGGATGCGAACATTCAGAGTTTGATAGCCGGAGTGTTAGTATCGATGATTACTAGTTGGTGTGGAATTTCTAGATTGATATCGAGCCACCGTGCGGCTAGCGAGGCGACTAATCAAATCGATAGAGACAAGAATGAATTTTATGAGTGGGTACAGAACGAGTTGATGCCATCTGTTGATGTCAGTATGGTTGAGGCAATAGGTAAGCTTCATGAGACTATTGATCAGTTTGAACCTACGTTCTCGAAAGTGATTGTAGAGTTTAAAGATGCCTTCAAGAATGTGACAGGTGCATTCGGTAATGAATTCCGTCAGAGTGTGCAAGTTGTGGCTTCAGCTGTTGACACAATGGGACAAAATATGAATAAAGTTAATAAAAACATTGAACTTCAGGGTGAATTGCTTGCAACAATTAAGAGTAATCAATTGATAAGGGGTATGGACGCTTTTGTTGAGGCATCCAAACGTTTTGGGGAAATAACGGGTTCTCTTGATCAGTTTGAAAGAGCAAGAAGACTGATGTTGATTGCTGCACAGGAAACCATTAATCTTCAAAAAGATTTCAATGAATCTCTGCAGGTACCAAAGCAAGTTGCAGCAGAAATCAACTCAATTCTTGACAGAATTACTAAGTTTGAGGCAAATATTAATGGACTTGGTGAAACTATTGCGCAAACCAAGTTGATAACCTACAAGGAGGTAAAGCAAATTGAAGAGAATATATCTGCGATTAAAAAGAAGCAAAAGGTAGCAGAGGATTATGCTGATAGAGCTAATGAAAAACTGGAGGTATATTTTGAGGCGCAGAAGAAGGAGATGGGACGTGTTATGCAGAAATATAATGAAGCCCTTGATTCTTATCTTGATGATTACGAAAAAATGCTCCAGGAACGAAAGGTTGAACTGGAACAACGTAAACGTGAGTTTGTTGAGGCTATAGACAAGAAGTTGTCTGTTGATGAGATACGAAGTGAATTCTCTTCTTTGAAGAAACTGAATGATATTTCTCAGAAGTTGGAACAACTTATGCGTAATCCAGTTGATGGCAACCAATTGATGAGAACTCTTTCTAAAATTCATACAGAATTGAATGCTATTAGTGCAATTCAGGAAGATAATAAGAAAGGTGGTTGGTTTAGCAATAATTCCAATACCGCAGTGGATAGAGCACAGCGTGAAAAAGAAGAGGCTAATCGTAAGGCGGAAGAAGCTGAGCGAGAGAAGCAAAAAATTATAGAGTTAGCAAGAATCCAAGCAGAGAAAGATCGAGCAGAAAAAGAAGCTCTTTTGGCAAAGATAAGAGAAGAGCAGGAAAGAGATCAAAAAGCGATGGAAGTTATTCAGCGAGTCCAGCAAAAGGACTCTCCTGTATATGAATCTGTAAATAACGAATCGATTTCTCGTTCTCAGATTGATACTTCTCTAGAAGAGCATTCTAAAGTAACTGTAGCAGAAGATGGCCCAACTGCTGCTCCGACTTCTATGGATAAAGGTATAGATGCGGAAGAAAAGTCAAATAAAAAGGGATGGTTTAGAAAAATATTTTGGAAAAAATAATGGATATAGGTAGAAAAAATAAAGAATCATTTTGGCCAAGCTATGTAGATATCATGACAACTTTGTTTGCCGTGATGCTCATATTGTTTGCCGTTTCTTATGCTCGCTTTAAGTTGAAGGAAGGGCAGTTGGAAATGTTGGTAAATGAGTACAAAGATATTATCGATGTATATTCTACCGTTGATTCCATAGATAATAGCGGATATTATGCTTATGATACTCAGTATTTGAAGCACACGTTAACGGTGAGTATTGCATATCAAGACAAAGAATATGATATTAGTAGTAAGTTGAAGTATGATTTGACTGATAAGCGGAAAGCTGATGAGAAACGTGATAGCATCCGCCAGGCTGGTTTGTTGGTTCAAAATATTATCTACGATTTGGAAAAATCCAATAGTGATAGTAAAAACATCAAGTTCTTGGTAGTTATAGAGGGACAATCTTCTAAGATTCCTTTCAATGATAATGATTGGCAAAATAATGAAACGCTTTCATTTCTTCGTGCAAAGTTCTTAAGGAAATTCTGGACAGATCCTGTTTCGGAAGGAGGATGTGGATTATTCCAACATACTAGTGAGAATGACGCTGATAGTAAGTGTGAGATTATTGTAGCTGGTAGTGGAGAAGGTGGTGTTCCTCGTTATTTCTATAAGGGTGGTGAAAATCCTATCACATTGAATCCTAATGAGGCAAAGTATAAGACCATCAACGAGGTTACCCCACAAGAATTCTTGGCATGGCGTGATGTGGAGCAGCAGAACCAACGCTTCTTGATTAATATCATTCCTATTATAGGTAATATTGATGTGACTAAAGCAAAGTTTGAGAATATAAAGAAATGATGCTTATGGAAGAGTACAAAATATCAGAAGCGATATATGCCGAGTCTCTTATATGTCAAAATTATCGAATTTCAGATAATATTTATGAGGAGACGGTCAACTTGTCTGAGGAAAGTCTCAGACAAGAACTTTCTTCGTCCTTTAAGCTATCTGGTAAATATTGGGTGTGGAAATTAGCTTCTGCTATCTACGAATACAGATGGAAGAGAATGCTTGCTGCTAATGAAATGCAAATGCCAGCGAAAGGGTTCAAGTATTTTCTCTCTTATCCAGATGTAGCATCTTTGCAGATGGCGTATTTTGAAAAGAATGGTAGTCGGGGACTGGATGGAATTCACAAAGTAGGAAAAGGCCTTGACCTGACGAAACCTGCTGCATATTATGCTTTCTCTCGCCAAATTAGGAAAGGGGATGTAATCTTGGTTGTTGGACCTAAGGCTCGATTAGTGGCTTGGGGACAGGTGAATAGTGACTACATGTATCGACCAACACGTTCTTATGGTAGACATTATCGGATGGTTTCATGGAGCCAGATTGATATGCCATTTGTGTTGACAAATAAGGCTGAATACCTTTACCAATTACCGAATGAAGATGTTGGAAATTTGAAAGAGAGGCTTGTTGGTCAGCTGTATCTTGTGAAAAATAGCTTACCATTTGGATTTATGGGCGATGCTGTTGAATTGTCTATACCTTTTAATGTGGAGCTTCCTTCACCTACTTTACAGGCTAAGCATTCTACTTCTACAGAGCAAGATTTAGTTTTGGGACAGATTATAGGGGCGTTGTTGAGAGCGGTACGATAGATTAAAGAAAAAAGTATGAGTTGGGGGGGATGAAGGAGGGTATGATGCCGGTTTCGATGATGGCTTCGCTGATAGTGGCTGTGACTCTGAGGAGGAGGAAATGGTTTTTTGCATGATTCCTCTCTATGCTTAAGAAAATAATATCATAAAATTAACTTATGGATAGAGGTGGATTTTAGTCGAAGTTTAGTCGGACTTTGTTGAGTTTGGTCGAGTTTTAGTTTGTTTTTTTATAGTAATATTCTGATAGATAGCTGTTTACGATGTGCTTGAGCTTAGCCGAACTTTTAAACGTTTAGTCGAACTCAAAATATAGAATATAATATTGGGTCATTTGGAAAGGAGTCCTCGTTAAACGTTTAACATACATTAGTTCTTTGATGTTTTGTAGTAACTACTAGGGCTTTGTTAGGAAACTACAGTTTTAAAATGAATATTTTTATGACTTCTGACGCCATTTTTTACAAATTAAGTAGGTTATTTGAAAAAAAAGTAGTAAGTTTGCAGGCAAAATAGTGTTTAGGTATTTTCATGGTAATAATAAATTGTCTGTGATATGTGTAACAACAGAATCTTAATTAAAAATTAAAATAATGAAACAGCTAAAAATTTTCTTTTTGTCACTATGTGCTATAGTTAGCTTAGTGGCATGTGACAGTGCTAAGACATCAGATGAGATTCTTACAGAATGTGGTTCTGGTGTTGTGATGGTTGCTAACCAGTTTTATTATAAAGTGACTTTACCAACAGGGAAAGTCTGGTATTTTACGGGCTTTGACAAAGACGGAGACTTTGAAAATTGGACAATGGATTTGGAAGAAATCCAAAAGAATAAGAAAATGCTTACGGGTACAGGCTTCTTGATTTCCAAAGATGGTAAGATTTTGACTAACAGACATGTGGCAGCTCCTACCATTGATTTATCTGATACCAAAAAGTCAGTTAGAGCTTTATTGGATGGTATGGCAGAGATGGTAAGAGCGGAAATGCAATCAATGTCTGAGAAATATGACGAGTTGGAAAATGCCAAAAGAGCATGTTATTCATATAATGAATATGATGGTAATATTTATGTAGATGATGAAAAAATGCAGCAAATTGAGCAGGAACAGGCAGAGTTGAAAGAGGCATATGATGGAGATTCAGAAATCAAAAATAGTCTTAAAACTATTGATTTGAGTGAATTGAAAGTGGAAACTGTTTGTGAATTGGGTATTGCCTATAATAATACTTTTGTTACTAAAATTACTGATTTCATTCCTTGTGTTATGACTTCAGTTTCTGATAAAGAAAATGTGGATTTGGCAATGTTGCAATTGAAGAGTAAGCAAACGCCAGATGGCAAATATGTATTTGCGGTTTCTGATAAAGATGAAGAGCAAGGCTTTGTAGACAAGGTTAAGAGTTTGTTTGCTCCTACTGATAAGGATGAATTGCAAACTGAACAGAAGCTTTATATGATTGGTTTTAATGCAGGATTTACACTGTCTAATACATCGCAAGGAATCAAGGCTCAGATTACAAGTGGTACCATCTCGCAAAAGCCTGATAATGATAAGATTATGTACACGATTCCTAGCTTGCCTGGTTCCAGTGGTAGTCCTGTGGTGAACGAATATGGAAAGTTAGTAGCTGTGAATTTTGCAGGCATGACAGGTACGCAGAGTTTTAACTATGGTATTCAAAGCAAGAGAGTTCTACAGTTTGTTAATAATGATTGAGTAGAGTAAGTTTCTAAACTATTATTACTCAAAAAGCGTTGAATCCAGCTGGCAGTGATTCCAGCAGGATTCTACGCTTTCCCTATTAATTTTTTTAATATGTCATCTGCAAAATGAACTCTATTGAACTCTTGTGAATTCTTGTTCAGCATTTGTCTGCTGCTCTGTCTCTGTAGTCTCCTGCTGCAGAGTTGTCTCCTCCTGAGTATTCCTTATTTGGATAATATTATAGAGGTCTCTTTATCTATTTTAAAAAAGCATGATCCTGGGCATAACGATCCTGTAAATTTCAACTCATTGATCGATATGCTTTAATCTGAATATAAAATCGCCTGACTTTTAGCTTAGAGCCTTAAGGTCAGGTGTTTTTATTTAAGTTGTATGAGTCCTCTTGGAAAGTGTCCTCGTTAAAAGTTTAACATACATTCGTTCTTTGACATTTTGTAATCTGGATTTTTGGGGCTAAATATTTAAGAATAATTGGCTTGCATATCTCGAAAAAAAGTCGTACCTTTGCTCTCGCTAAGATATTATTTTTCGGTTAAGAAAAGTGAATATTTGTTTGGCGATGTTCTTTAACTTGCCGATAATCAGTAGGTCTTATGAGGCTTAGTACTAGACTATCGTCCACTACAACAAGGATTAAGACGTAGCTAATTCACGCAAAGCTTTTTAGGGTTAGTTTGTGTTAGCCCATAGGTCAATGCAAGTTGATAGGACTATGTTTAAACCTGCAAATAACTTAATGATATAATAATAATGAAACGATACAACATTTGGAATATAATATTCCATAACAGTGAAGTAAACAAGAATATTGAAGATTACAAGTTTCAACAAAGTCTTGTTAACAGTTATGAGTATTGGCTTACTAAAATAGGTAATGCTAACACTCTAACTGAGTGTATGGCACTCCATAAGTATATATGGAGGCAAGGGTTTAAAAATACCAACTTAGGTCCAGATAAATATGGGATGTTTAGAGCTAAGGATATAAACTTTATGACTGCAAATGAAGTTTATATAGGAGGATTTAACGGTCTTAATATCTTAACTATTGAAGAATGGGAAGAGTGTAAAGAAGAATTATATGATTCTGAGCAAACTTGTTATAGTTTAATCTTAAGTGGTTATAAAAGATTATTAAAAGCTAATATTTTAGATATTACAGATAAAGCTAAAATGATGGTAGAACAATATCAGCAAAATAACTATAAATTATAATGAGTACTAGATTATCTACCTCAAAAAACATATCTGAAGATTGTTTTATCAGGCGGAGATGCGGATACAAATGCAGCTGTAGCTGGTGCTATTCTGGGTGCTAAATTTGGAATATGCCATATTCCTGACGAATGGAAAGATGGTCTTCTCTATGCTTCTATGCTCCATAACAAGGTGCAGGAATTCTACGCAATGCTCCGATGAGAATTTCATCTCTGCTGTTCATAAAATATAATAGCGCTGTATCGGTGTGTTCGGTACAGCGCCATCAAAAAGTTCGTTTGTTGATTTAGTTTCTATAGTTGTACTCATATCATATCAATAACTCTAGAATAAATCAGCCAATACTATGGAGATGATTCCTGATGCAACAGCACTTAAAATCCATAGTAAGACTTGTAAAGCACGTCTTACTGTAAAATGTACACGAGCCCAGTGAACATCGGGAGCTGTTGTATCCATGAGAAGTTCCAATTCACTATATTTATTGTAGGCCTGCTGATAGATATCTAACGCTTCGCTAGTATTGATACTTTCTAAAATCTTAGCTTTACGTACAGCTCTTACTGCATCAGAGCGTAGAGATTTATATTTTGGATAAAAAGTGCCGTTTTGCAGCACAGTCAAATCCACATGTCTTGTTTGTTTTTCAAATAATAAAACCGAATCATGAATAGATAAGTTCAAACACTTATAGCAGTCAAGTATAATTCTAAGTACATGACGTTCTGCTTTATGAATTTCGATATTTCTTTGCTCTGGAGTTATATCTTTAAAGTAGCATCGGGCAATATGGTCATGCAATGCACGTATTTCATTAAATAATGGTAACGGGAACTGTTCAGTCCTCGCTTCTACTTCTGCAATAAGCGGTTTGATAATCGTATTGTAGTCGTCATATAGTGCTATAATTTGCTTGCTATTATCCATTTTAAATTCGTGCTAAACGTTTGTCTATATCATTTTTTGAAACTAAACGTTTGAAAAACAAATAGACTGACCCTCTATTAACCATGTTTTTGAGAGAGAATGCTGGAGTTAGTTTTTTGCCAATACGAGCCTCGACAAGTGCATCTAACTCTTCCGCACTCATCTGCAATATCTCATCGTAAGTTTTTCCTAACTTCCGACTTAATGTTTCTCGTGTCTGTTCATTCAGTATATGCATAAAACTCATTCTTACATTAATTAATACAAAGGTAATCATTTTTCAGTTATCTTCCAAGTATTTTTTACGAATTTAACACAAAAATTTATCAATGCGTAATAATAATGCAGAATCCTGCTGGTATTACAGCCAGCAGGATTCTGCGCTTTTCTTATATGTCGATAGCAAAATGAACTCAATTGAACTTAATAGAACTTTCTTGTGAATTCTTATTCAGCATTTGCCTGCTGCTCTGTCTCTGTAGACTCCTGCTGCTGAGTTGTCTCCTGCTGGATAGAATCCTCAGTGGTAGCCTGTGGCTTGATAGAAGTACCTGTTGCCAATGTATCTGAAGGAGCATCTGGAGCCATGGTATCAACTGGTGCTACCTCTGCGTTACTTACCATTCTGCTTGATGCAAAAACGTTGCTTACTGAAACCATTACCATAGCTGCGATAGCTGCAAAATACCCAAATATAACAAGTTGAGGTATCAAGTGCCTGCTATCTTTGCTGATACAACTAAAAACTATGGCAGTAGAACAAATGGAAAAATAAAAAAATATTGAATTATAGTTAATTTGAGTTTGAAATCATTGTAGCTTAAAGTAAAACTATTATATTTGTGGCTGATAGATTTCGAATCTGTATCATAGATATTGGTTCTAGAGATTATGGTATAAATATAGTAATTTTAAATGATAACATTATGAAAATGAAACGAACATTTATTACTGCATTCTTTGCGATGTTACTTGTAGTTTTTTCAGTTTCATGCAGCAGTGAAGAGAAAGAGTTTGATTATGCAGCATTGCCGATGTCGGCACAGCAGTTTGTAAAGCAATATTTTGCTGGTGCATCATACAGCCGTGTGGAAAAGGAGAAAGATAACGGCTTTTGGGAATATGAAGTATTGCTCAGTGATGGCTCTAAAGTGGAGTTTAATGAGAAGGGAGAGTGGACGAGTGTTGAGTGCAAATACTCTGAGATGCCTGTAGGCATTATTCCTACTGTCATAGCTGAGGATATTGCAAAGAAATATCCTGATTTGAAGCCTTACAAAATTGAAAAAGAGGTTGGCAGATATGAAATTGATATTCCTGGCTACGATCTCTATTACAGCAATAACGGTATATTCATACGTGCTGAAATTGACAAATAACAGAAGAGGGTGTGTCATGGCTTTATGACACACCCTCATGCAGTTCTGGTACTTACTATAACAGCTCTCTTGCTATCCAGGCACAGGCTTCAGCATCTATTCCGGTTCGGGCTTGATGAGGCTGTAGTAGCTGTCTGCAATCTCGCCATCCCTCACTATCACAATGCCCACCGAGCAGACACTTGTACGCTGCTGGTTGGCCGTTTCGAAATCTATCGCTGCAAAATCTTTCATAGAATTATCATTTTTGTGCCTTATATATTATGGTGTTACTCTGAGGAAATATAGGCTATCCTATTTCTCCCATCAGCCATCTTAGGGCATTGATTCTCTTGATACCGTTGTAATCGGCAGTAGGGTCTTCATCAAGTGTAAGGATATACTTAGGATATTGGTCATTGATCTGCTGCAGAGATGCCAATTCACGTTTTAAGGTAGTCTCATCTCTAACGGTAGCAGCTACCTGATAATACGTGATATTGTTTTCATCAATCGCTACAAAATCTACTTCCAGATTATCCATCTTTCCTATATATACTTTCTGCTGGCGATGGAGTAGTTCCAGATAAACGATGTTCTCCAGGATGCGGCCGGCATCGAATGAGCGGGAACCTAGGAGCATTCTTCTCAAACCGATATCTACTAGATAATATTTACCCAATGTCTTGAGCAGCTGCTTACCCTTGATGTTGTATCTTTTGGTTTCATATACGAAGAAGGTTTCGCAGAGTGCGGTCAGATATCGTTCTACGGTTTTCTGGTCTATTTTCCTTCCATCGGCAGTCATGATGTCGGCTATGCGCTTGGTGGATAGGATGTTGCCGATATTGTCGGCTGTGAAACGGATAACGCTTTCCAGCATCATGACATCGGGTAACTTCTTCCTGCTCATGATATCCTTTACTACAATGGTGTTATATACGCCATTCAGGTAGTCGCTGATTTCTGCGGGAGTATCCAGTTCAAGGGTATATGGAAAACTGCTCCTTGTGATGTAGTCTGTATAGGCTTTGGGAAGATTGTCGGTTCCTCCGATACCTTCAACATACTCTCTGAATGAAAGGGGAAGCATTGCGATTTCCACATATCTTCCGGATAGTAACGTGGCGATTTCGCTTGACAGCATATAGGCATTCGACCCCGTAATATAGAGATCTACTGTTGGCTTCAGGTTGAGGCTGTTGATGATGTCTGGGAAATCTTCCACATGTTGTATCTCATCAAAGAAGATATAAGTCATCTTGTCTTGATGAATTAATGGCTTGATATAAGCGTATAAGTTATGTGGATTACGAAGTTCATAGAAGTCGTAATCCTCGAAATTGAGATAGATGATTTGGTCGGCACTGACACCTTGCCTCTTAAGCCAGTCACGATAAATCTCCATAATGGTGGATTTACCGCAACGGCGAATGCCGGTTATCACTTTGATAAGAGACTTGTCTTTGAAAGCGATCAGTTTATTGAGATATTCCGTTCTTTCTATTCGTTTCATATCATTTCATTGCTCTTTGATTATATATTTGCTGCGAAGATACTATTTTTTTAGGATAAATCATCCTAAAAGTAGAATATTTAAGAAAGTTTTAGGATGAATCGTCCTAAAACTTTTGAAATTAGAGAAGTTTTAGGATAAATCGTCCTAAAACTTTTCTCCTATCCCCATATTTAGGTATTTCTGCGAAACCATCATTTTTAGGTATTGCAGATTACGGGAAAAGGGCGTATCTTTGCACCCGAAAATAAATGTAACTAAAAGTAATATAGACAAATGAAAACAACAATCGTAATTTATGGCTCTTCTACTGGCTCATGCCAGTCGATTGCCGAAACCATCGCCTCTAAGTTGGGCGTGGAAGCTGTAGATGTAGCTAACATCGATGACGCTACTATCACAAGTCATGAGAATCTTCTTCTCGGTACTTCTACCTGGGGTGCCGGCGAGATGCAGGACGACTGGTATGATGGCGTGAAGACATTGAAGAGTGCCGGCTTGGCTGGCAAGACTGTGGCCCTGTTTGGCTGTGGCGACAGCGAGTCTTACCCTGATACATTCTGTGGCGGCATGAAGGAGCTCTATGATGTTGCCGTTGAGACTGGTGCTACCGTATTGCCTGGTGTTTCTACAGACGGATACACCTATGATGACAGTGAGGCAATTGATGGCGACAAGTTCCTGGGACTCGCACTCGACGAGGTGAACGAGGACGACAAGACAGAGGAGCGTATCGATGCCTGGCTCGAGGACATCAAGCCAGCGTTATAATTTTACAAAAATATTTTTCAAGAATTGGAGAATGATGGAATTCTCTGATTCTTGGTTTAAAAACAGATAAATTCGGATAGTATGCAGCAGGAAATCGCAACACCAGTAGATTTGAAGGTTCTGATGAATCATATATATGAATATAAGAAGGGCGTGCGCCGCCTGGTGCTCTACACCTTCAACAAGAAATATGAGTCTTTTGCCATAACTAGATTAGAGCGTCAGAACATTGATTATATCATCCAGCCGGTTGGCAACGACCGTCTGAATCTCTTCTTTGGTAAGAAAGAATGTCTGGATGCTATCCGCATGATAATCACCAAACCGTTGTGCCAGCTTACGCCGGAGGAGGATTTCATCTTGGGTGCCATGCTGGGATATGACATCTGTGCCCAATGCGAACGCTACTGTGAGCGGAAGAAGAAGGTTTGCTAAGCTTTTCTTTCATCTTCGTAATGTTTTATGTTTATAAGTAGAAAGAGCGTGATTGCCGTAATGGTGATCACGCTCTTTCTGCATATTTCGGAATAATTCCTCTTTTTGAGGGCTAAAATGAAAGCAAAAGTCCTGAAAACACTACTTATTTATTAGTACTGACTATATCTATGCGTTTAACCTGATACCAACTTCTAAGTATAAAAAATGTGAAAATCACAATTTCTCGGTATTGTACAATTTCTAAATAAGTCTTACCTTTGCAGCCCGAAAAAAGGAATAGATATGAAAAAAGGATTAGGAAAAATCAGAAAGATTAAAAAGAAACACACCTTCCTGGCCTTGTTGGCCGTGATTGTTCTGGGAGGTTTGGCGAAGGCTTACTCTGCCTGGGTGGGTACTACCCGCATCGCTTTCCTCAACTATCAGGCTATTGCGCTGGGACAGATTTCGCATGCCAACGACAATGCGATGATTAAACTGAGTGAGATCACAACCGATGATTTCGATCATCTGGATGATTACGATATGATTATCGTGAATGGTATGGGTCTCCGAATCGACGAGAACCAGCGCAAGCAGTTGGAAGAGGCTTCCTACAAGGTGCCAACTCTGACTCATGCTGCTACCAACCCTGCCAACAATATCGTATCGGTAGATAACTTCGATGCAGATTATCTGATGCAGTACATCGAGAATGGCAGCAAGAAGAATTATCACAGTATGCTCGCTTACATCCGCAAGTTTATCGACGGAAAGAAGTTCATGGCTCCAGAACCGGAACGTGTGGATGAGCGACCAGACTATCTCCTGACTCATTTCGACCCGAAGGATGAAAAGGGCGATGAGCTGGGTTTCAACAGCATCCGTGAGTACAATGCCTTCCTGGCGAAGAACGGATTATATAAGAAAGGTGCTCCTACCATCTTGCTCACCGGTTTTATGGGTGCGGCTCCTGATATGGAGAAGGCTTTTGAGAAGAAGGGATTCATGGTGTATCGCATCAACCAGCTGCAGAGCTTTATCGCCGGTCATCATGCTGACAGTATTCAGGCGAATGCCGTAGTGAATATGGCGCATGGCAGACTGGGCGATTACTTCGTAGAGTTTCTGAAGCAGAAGAATATTCCTCTGTTCTCACCTCTTAATATCAACCGCTTGACCACCGATTGGGAGAACGACAAGCAGGGAATGAATGGCGGCTTCATGTCGCAGAGCATCGTGACTCCGGAGATTGATGGTGCCATCCGTCCATACGTGGTTTTCGGACAGCGCATCAACAAGGAGGGCTTGCAGGAGGTTTACGGCATCCCAGACAGAATGGAGAGTTTTGTGGAGAGCGTGCAGGGCTATGTGAATCTGAAGAACAAGAAGAACAGCAGCAAGCGTATCGCCATCTTCTACTTCAAGGGTCCGGGTCAGAATGCACTTACCGCTTCGGGAATGGAAGTGGTTCCATCGCTCTACAATCTCCTGGTTCGCTTGAAGAATGAGGGATACAATGTAGGCAAGTTGCCAGCCAATCCTCAGGAACTGGCAAAGATGATCCAGGCTCAGGGTGCCGTCTTCGGAACCTATGCAGAGGGAGCCTATACCCAATTCCTCCAGTCGGGACATCCAGCCCTGGTTACTGCCCAGCAGTTTGCCGGATGGACCCAGAAGGCTTTGTCTAAGAAGATGATCAAGGAGCTGAATCAGCTCTATGGTTCCTTCCCTGGCAAATATATGGCTACCGATGACGGTAAGTTGGCGGTGGCAAGACTGCAGTTTGGTAATGTGGCTCTGCTTCCACAGGTGATGGCAGGCGTGGGAGGCGACTCCTTCAAGATTGTGCATGGCACCGACCAGGCACCTCCTTACACCTATGTTGCCTCTTATCTCTGGGCTCGTTATGGTTTCAGTGCCGATGCGCTCATCCATTTCGGAACCCACGGCTCGCTGGAATATACCCCGAGAAAGCAGGTGGCACTCGACAGCAACGACTGGAGTGACCGATTGATTGGTGTGGTTCCACATCTTTATATATATACCATCGGCAATGTGGGCGAGGCGATGATTGCCAAGCGCCGTACCTATGCCCAGACCCAGAGCTATCTCACTCCTCCTTTCAAGGAGAGCGAATTGCGACAGACCTATAAGCAGTTGAGCGATGCCATCCAGTCTTACGAAAAGAAGGCATCTGCCGAACAGTCGCTCAAGGTGAAGGCGCTGACCGTGAAGATGGGAATCGCCCGAGAACTGGGACTCGATGCCAAGCAGATGAACAAGCCATATTCTGCAGATGAAATCGCAAGAGTAGAGAACTTTGCGGAAGAGTTGGCAAACGAGAAGATTACCGGCAAACTCTATACTCTGGGTGTGCCATACGATAACGATGATGTCCGCACCAGTGTCTATGCGATGGCTACAGATCCTATTGCCTACGGAATGCTGGCTGTGGATAAGTTGAAAGGTCGTGCTCTGGAGGGCGTGGAGAAGCATAAGCAGCTTTTCGACCGTCTCTATCTGAGCAAGGCACGCAATACCGTGACCCAGCTTCTGGGTTCTGCCTCGGTTTCTGATGAATACATCTGCCGTTATGTAGGAATCACTCCTGCCGAACTCCAGATGGCCCGTAAGGTAGAGGCGATGCAGGCAGCTCCGGATCCTATCCAGATGATGATGCAGATGGCAGACCAGATGGGTGGAGCGAAGGAGGCGAAGCCGAAGAGGGTGGACCACCGTACGGTAAGCGAGCTCCGTGCTGCCAAGGTTTCTCATAAGAAGAAGATTCCGCAGATGAGTCGTGAGGCTTTTGAGAAGATGGAGCAGACCGGTCGCTTCCCTGACAAGATGATGGAAGCCATCAAGAAGGGACAGAAATGGTATCAGGAAGATTTGAAGAAGGCGAAGATGGCGAAAGCCGGCAAGGGCAAAGCATCTCAGAAATCTTCTAAAGATAAGGGTATGATGATGTCGAAAGCACCAAAATATACCCGTCGGCAGATTCATCTGGCTCAGGCGATTACTACCGTAGAGCATGCCTTGCAGAATGTGGGCAAGTATTCGGAGGCGCTCCGTCAGAGTCCGTTCAACGAGATGTCTTCTCTGATGAATGCACTGAATGGCGGCTTTACCGCTCCATCTCCTGGTGGTGATCTGATTGTGAATCCAAACACCTTGCCTACCGGTAGAAACCTCTTCTCCATCAATGTGGAGAATACACCTTCGGAGGATGCCTGGGAGAAGGCAAAGGAACTTTGCGACAATACCATCAAGATGTATTGCGAGCGACATAAGGGTGAATATCCTCGTAAGGTGAGCTACACACTCTGGAGCAGCGAGTTTATCGAAACGGAGGGTGCTACCATCGCTCAGATTCTCTATATGCTCGGTGTAGAACCGGTAAGAGATGCCTTCGGTCGTGTTACCGATCTGCGTCTTATCCCATCCAAGCAGTTGGGCCGTCCTCGCATCGATGTCGTGGTTCAGACTTCCGGTCAGCTCCGCGACCTGGCAGCATCCCGTCTCTTCCTCATCAACAAGGCGATAGAGATGGCGGCAAATGCCAAGGGTGATAAGTATGACAACCTGGTGAAAGCCGGTGTTACCGAATCGGAACGAGTGCTCGTAGAGAAGGGTATGTCGCCAAAGGAGGCCCGCGAGGTAAGTATGTATCGAGTGTTTGGTGGCGTAAACGGCAACTATGGTACCGGTATCCAGGAGATGGTAACCGCAGGCGACCGCTGGGATAAGGAGAGTCAGATTGCCGAGGTCTATCTGAACAATATGGGTGCCTACTACGGTGATGAGAAGAACTGGGAGACCGTTCGCAAGGCTGCTTTCGAGGCAGCGCTGACTCGTACTGATGTGGTAGTTCAGCCACGACAGAGCAACACTTGGGGCGCTTTGAGTCTCGACCACGTATATGAGTTTATGGGAGGTATGAACCTTGCAGTGCGCAACGTAACCGGTAAGGATCCAGATGCTTATCTCGCCGACTATCGCAACCATAGCAATATGAGAATGCAGGAGGTGAAGGAGGCTATCGGCATCGAGGGCAGAACCACCATCTTCAATCCAGCCTATATCAAGGAGAAGATGAAGGGTGGAGCCAGCAGTGCCAGCACATTCGCCGAAATCGTAACCAATACCTACGGCTGGAATGTGATGAAGCCAAAGGCAATCGACAAGGAGATGTGGGACGAGATCTATAATGTATATGTCAAGGACAAGTACCATCTCGGAACCAAGGAGTTTTTTGACAAGCAGAATCCGGCTGCGCTGATGGAGATGACCGCCGTGATGATGGAGAGTGCCCGCAAGGGTATGTGGAAGGCTACTCCTCAGCAGCTCAAGGACATCGCCAAGCTTCATACCGAGACCGTGAACAAGTATAAGCCTTCATGCTCCGGTTTCGTCTGCGACAATGCCAAGCTGCGCAATTATATCGCCAGCAAGACCGATGCTGCTTCTGCCAAGGAATATCAGCAGAATGTAGAGCAGATCCGCGATGCTGAGGCTGCGAAGAACAGCAGCGACAAGGGTATGGTGATGAAGAAGGAGACGCTGAATGAGGAAACTCAGAAGACCACCACTGTGGTGAGCGGCATCGTAGTAGGTGTCATCGTCATCGTAGCATTCGTGATGTTGGCGATTCTGATTCGCAGAAGAAGAAAGAATATGGTTGAATAGAAATGGAGACATTAGTTTTAGTAATGATGATATTGGTTTGCTTCAGTTTTGTGCTGAAGCAGACCTTCCACGGAGTGAAGGAGATTATGATCATCTCGGTGCTCGTAGCCTTCTTCGTGGGAATGACCTGGCCACTTGCCATCGAACAGTCGAAGATGCAGATTGCGGCCTGGATAGCCGACCAGAAGCTGATGCTCGATATGGCGGTGCTGCTGAGTATCGATGTGGCACTCACGATGCTTTTCTGTGTGCACCACGTAGATCTGAAGACTTCGGAACATGTGAGTCGCCGCAAATGGGTGTTCTTCATCTTCCTGAAGTACTTCCCGGGTTTGCTGGTTTTCCCAGTGCTTTTCAGTGTTCTGGTGATGACCATCTTCTTGCTTCCCGGCGTATCGTTCCAGGTAGTGGCATGGGTGCTTGCCGTAGTGCTGCTGGTCTTGACGCCGGTATTCACCTATGGTTTGAGATGGCTCTTGCCGGAGCGACCAATCCGCTTGGAACTGCTTTTTCTGGTAGAGGTGCTGCTCGGATTGATGGGCATCATCGGTACGGTGAATGGCAGGACTGCGGTGGCAGGATTCAACAGTTTCGATGCCCTCTCGCTTCTCGGCGTTATCGCCATCGTCATCGTAGGAATGGCGATAGGATGGGCAATTTACAATTATCAAATTAAAAAATATAGAGTATAATGAATTACATATCAGACGTATTGTTTTGGATTTCCACAGGCATGCTGGTTCCTGTGATTATTTTGTTGATTTTCTTCTTCCTCAGAGCCTTGCTGCTCCTTGGAGGTTTCTTCGGACAGTATCTTGTAAAGCGCAAGTCGGGTGCGGAGATTCGTGAACAGATGAACACCCTGACGCTCGATAACATCGATACCCTGGGCGATCGCTTGCCAAAGAACAAGCAGGCTGTCATCGTATCCTATATGAAGAAACTCGTGGACAACCGTCAGAGCAAGGCGCAGGTGAACCGCATCCTCGACCAGTATGCCCAGTTTGTTGAGAAGGATCTTTCTCTTCCTTCTACACTCCTGAAGATGGGTCCGATGCTCGGTTTGATGGGTACTTTGATTCCGATGGGTCCTGCCCTGGTAGGTCTTTCTACCGGCGATATTGCTTCGATGGCTTACAATATGCAGGTGGCTTTCGCTACTACCGTAGTGGGATTGTTCTCTGCTGCCATCGGTTTCGTAACCAAGCAGACCAAGAACCGCTGGTACACCGAGGATATGAGCAACCTTGAGTTTATGGCAGACCTTTTGGAGGAAAGGTAAAAAGTAAAAAGGTAAAAAAGTAAAAAAGGCTTTTAAAGGTAAAAAAGTAAAGATATATAATTTATGAGACAGAGACGCAGAAATAGGCTTGCGCATGATGGCGAGGATGATGATCCGATGAGCGTAGTGAGCAACCTCTTCGATGTGGCGATGGTGTTTGCCCTCGCCCTGATGGTAGCACTCGTTTCGCGCTATAATATGACGGAAATGTTCAGCAAGGATAACTTCACGATGGTGAAGAACCCTGGCAAGGAGAATATGGAAATCATTACCAAGGATGGACAGAAGATCAATCGCTATACTCCTTCTGAAGACCAGAGCAATAAATCTGGCAACAAGGGAAAGAAGGTAGGCATTGCTTACCAGTTGGAGAATGGCGAAATCATCTATGTTCCGGAAGATAAATAATCGGGGATTGCAAATCCCCTCAAACAGAAAATATTATTGTAACTAAAAGAAAAATAAAGAAAAATGAAAAAGTTTAAGACAATGATGGCCATGATGTTGGCTTTGGTTTCTATGTGTGTAGCATTCAGCTCTTGCAGCAGCGATGATGATCCTGTAGCAGTAGCTGCGGCAAAGGAAATTGCGGGTACCTATACCGGAAGTTTGGATATGACTGTAATGGGCACGGCTTCTACATACGATAACCTTACCATGAAGATTGAGGCTGTAGATGATGCTACAGTCAAGGTTACATTGCCAGCTTGTGGCGAGGGTATGATGGCTCTTCCTGCTCTGGAGGTACCTGCTGTGAAGGCTTCCGGTTCTAACGGTGCTTATGCTTTCTCTCAGGAGAACTATGCAGGTACTATTACCGTGAATGGTGCAGAGAAGAAGTACACAGTTACTTTGCATGGTACATTGAAGGACAAAACCCTGACCGTCAACTATTCTGTGCAGTATGGCAAAATGCCTATGCCAATGATTGGTAAGTTTGTTTGTACAAAATAAGAGAATAGTTTCTGGATAAACTTTGATATAACTCGATGAAACAAAAGATATTCGCACTATTCCTGATCCTTTGCGGATTGTGCCTGAATCTGAAAGCCGAAACCCAGAGCGATGTCGTGGGTAGGGTGCTCGATGATTCGGGCGCACCTCTGGCGGGTGCTACCGTCCAGATTTTGCATGCAAAGAGTGGGGTAACAACTGATGAAGACGGATATTTCCGCATTCCTTACAGCAAGGATGGAGCGGTGAGAGTGAAGGTGAGCTTTGTGGGCTATCAGACTCAAACTTTCGTACTGAAAGCGGATGAGAGAAAAGGTGAGCAGCATGTGCTTCGCCTTCAACCGGATGCTACTGCCCTTGATCAGGTGGTAGTTACCGCAACCCGAACTCCGAAGGCTTTGAAGGATGCTCCTGTGGTAACCCGTCTGATTACCGCCAATGATATCAAGATAGCTGATGCTACCAATATCCAGGACCTCCTCACCGAGCAGATGCCGGGTTTGCAATTCGGCTATGCCATGAATCAGGAGACTTCTCTCAATATGAATGGTTTCGGTGGAAACGCCGTGCTCTTCCTCGTAGATGGCGAGCGATTGGCTGGTGAAACCATGGATAATGTAGATTATAGTCGTCTGAACTTGGATAATGTAGGACGTATCGAGATAGTAAAGGGTGCTGCTTCGGCGCTCTATGGCGCCAATGCCGTAGCCGGAGTTGTCAACATCATCTCCCGTGAAAACAGCGAACCTTGGACTGCCAATGTCAATACCCGCTACAACGACTTCAACAAGGAGTGGCGCCACGGTGGAAGCTTCAGCTTCAATGCCGGAAAATGGAATTCGCAGACCAGCATCCAGCGCACCACATCGGATGAGGTTCAGCTCACCAGTCCTTTCGATACAGAATCCAACATCCTCCATATCTATGGTGGAGAGACCTTCAATGTGAAGGAACGTCTTACCTACAAGCTCTCTAACAAGGTGAAGCTGATAGGTCGTGGCGGTTATTTCAATCGTATCAGCAAGCGCAGCAACTATGATGATCATTACATGGATTATTCTGCCGGACTGAAGACCGTGATGAATCTTTCGGAGAATGATAATCTGGAGATTTCTTACGGCTTCGACCAGTATGACAAGGCTCGATATGTGAATGATGAGCGTACTCACGACCACGATTATACCAACCGTCAGAACACCGTCCGTGCCCTCTATTCCCATATCTTCGGCAAGAATACATTGACGGTAGGTGCAGATTTCCTGAACGATTATCTTACCACCTATCAGTTTGAGGATAATGAATCAAAGAATCAGAATTCATGTGATGCCTTCGCCCAGTTCGATTACAATCCTTTGCAGTGGTTGAACATCGTGGCAAGTCTTCGTCATGATTACTTCTCTGCATCCAGCCAGCATGCTACTACCGGTCGTCTGGCTCTGATGACCAAGTGGAAGGGTTTCTCCATCCGTGCCAACTATGCCGGCGGATTCCGTGCCCCAACGCTCAAGGAGATGTATATGAACTTTGATATGGCAGGTATGCAGATGATTTACGGTAATCCGGATTTGAAGCCGGAGAAGAGCAACAACTACAACCTGGCGCTGGAGCATACCGGAAGGGTGAAGAATGCTGGCTTCTTTACTGGTCAGTATAGTCTTACTCTCATGGGCTATTATAATAAGTATGATAAGCGCATCACTACCGAAGATTGTGCCGATTATACCCCGGGAACCGGTCAGCCGGATGTGGCTTCGCGTTATTGCAACGAGGATGGAGTAGAGGTGAGCGGTATCGACTTCAGTGCCCAGTACCGTTCGGATATGGGTCTAGGTGTGAAACTCGACTACAGTTATCTCCATGTGGGTGGCAGAAGCGTAGATTCCCAGTTCTCCCAGCCTCGTCCGCATTCAGCAACCTGGCGTCTCGACTACGACCGTCAGCTCTGTTCGTTCTATCGCATCAATGCCGCTCTGTCAGGCAGATACTTGTCTTCTCCTGATACGAACATCAAGAAGCATGACAGCAGTTATCAGTTGTGGAAGTTCACGCTTCAGCAGCGATTCCTGGATGCCGTCAATCTGAATTTCACGGTAGATAATCTTTTCGGTTATACGCCAAAGAACTATTATTGGAGTTCGGCGATGACCACTGGTCGCACCTTCACGGTAGGCCTTTCTATTGATATCGACCGTTTTGTAAAGGTATTCTAATATAAATAGCAGGGTGGACCAGTCTTCCATCCTGCTTCTTTTCTGATAGTACCGCCCTAACTATATAAAAATAGGTAGTTAGGGCGGTGTTATCGTTTATAGGTTCGCCCTAACTATGTTAAAAAAGATAGTTAGGGCGGTACTATCCTTGCAGATTTCATTTTTTTTGTTTATCTTTGCACCGATAAAATTTAGTATAAATGAAATAAAATCAGAAAGTTATGGATGCAAACGGAATAATAGGACGTGAATATGAGCAGAAACTCATTCTGGAACGTTGTAAAAGCAACAAGGCAGAACTGATAGCTATCTATGGTCGTAGGCGCGTAGGAAAGACTTTTCTGGTTCGAAAAATGTTCAACGACCAGTTTGCCTTTTCCTTTATTGGTATGTATGAAGTGAGCCGTGCGGTACAGCTGGAGCAGTTTCGGATGGCGTTGGCGCAGTATGCTAAGCAGACCGTGCCCAAGCTGAAAACCTGGTTTGAGGCTTTTGCTGCTTTGCGTGAATATCTGTCGGGCTTATCTCTGCAGGAACCGATTGTTCTGTTCTTTGATGAGTTGCCTTGGATGGATACGCCCAAAAGCAATTTTATCGCAGCTTTCAGTTATTTCTGGAATTCATGGGCTTCTATGGTCCCTCAACTGAAACTTATCGTCTGTGGTTCTTCCACCACGTGGATGTTGGCTAAGTTTATAGGCGATAAGGGCGGATTGTATGGTCGCGTTACCCGGCAGATCTATCTGGCTCCATTCTCTCTGGGCGAGACAGAGCTGTTCTTAAACGAATTGAAAGGCCTTGCTCTTACCCGCCAGCAGGTATTGGATGTGTATATGATATTGGGTGGTATTCCTTATTATCTTGATATGCTGGAGCGTGGTGTGCCGTTAGATGTGTGCATCGACAGACTGTTTTTCTCGCAGGATTCGCCATTACGTGGAGAATTCGATTTCCTCTTCCGTTCCCTCTTTAATGACTCCAAGCATTATCGCAAGATAGTAGAGGTGCTTTCTGAAAAAATGAAGGGGATGACCCGTAAGGAATTGATGGATGAGTTGAAACTGAAAGGCGGTGGACAGTTATCAGAAATCCTGGAGAATCTGAAGAAATGCGATTTTATCAGGAAATATGCTACCATAGGAAAGAGTGAAAGGGATGCCCTATATCAGTTAACTGACTTATACTCATTGTTCTATACCCGTTTTGTGGAAAATAACAGTGGGCAGGATAAGAACTTCTGGAGTAACATGCGCAATTCGGGAAGTAGAACAGCCTGGAGCGGTTATGCTTTCGAACAGGTATGCCTACATCATATCCCACAGATCAAGAAGGCATTGGGTATTTCTGGTGTTTTGGCGAATGTTTATTCCTGGTCCTGCCGTCCTTTTGTAGATTCTACTGGTGCAGAATGGCGAGGAGGTCAGATTGATATGCTGATAGACCGTGCTGATGGAGCTATCAATATCTGTGAGATGAAATATGCCAAGGATGAGTTTGTGATAGATGCCAGCTATGAGCAGCGGCTGCGTGACAGGATGTCTTCCTTCTCTGTGGCGACCAAGACGAAGAAGGCATTGCTGCATACTTTCATCACGACTTATGGGGTGAAGCAGAATATGCATAGTGGATTGGTGAATAGTGAGGTAAGGATGAATGATCTCTTTGGATAAATGGTATTTTAATGTCCGTTTTCAAAACTGATACTGCCCCCCATGAGATAGGGGGCAGGTCGGTGAAAAACGTTGAAAAATCGCCTAGAAATATCTTTTCTTCATTTTCTTCAAGAAATCCTTCGTGATAGGGAAGCCGGAGGCATCACCTATTACGGAGTCGATATGGCAGAAGGGACATTCGGCTGTAGGCGGCTCATCAGGGAAGTAATCCGTGATTTCGGATGGCGAGAAGATTTTGCAACAGCTGAAGCAGCCGCACTTTTCAGACTTCTCTATCTGTTCCTTGTTGCTGAAGCTGCAATCGTGAGCCTGGCGGAAGATCCTGTTTTTCTCCTCCTCTTCTTTCTGCTTTTTCTCAGCCTTTTCCAGATACCCCTTGAATCGTCTCTGAAGATAGAGCGGCACATGATAGTGAGGGGCGAAGACATACAGCGACGGAACGTGGTCGTGGTATTCGTAGCCGGGACCATCTATCACGGTATAGCTGTCATCCGTCTCATCATATGGCAGTTTATCCAATCCCCTTTTATCCTTGGCAGCCTGGTTTCTCTCCCAGATCCATTCGGTGGTAAGCGGAGTTCCGACAACGATGGCAAGTTTCACCTCATCGCCACGATATACTTCCACTATGTCACCCTTCTTGAATCTGATCTGTTCAGCGCTTCTGCCTCGGAAGGTCTCGTCAGGATGACGGTCGTATGCAGGCAAATCGCAGACTCCGGGATAGTAAATGCTGAAACGCGAACAGCAGTAAGACCGGTCGATCAGTTTTCCCTCCCCGTCATACACCCTTTCCGAAAGACATTCCCGGTTGTAGTGCAACAGTCCCATTGGAATCTCCGAGATATAATAGCAGAAGGTATCCAGCGGATAGTCGTCTTCCTCCTTCATCTTCTTGCGGTAAAGGACATCCTGGTGCATCAGACTCTCAGCCTCCTCCAAAGTTGTGGTGAAGGCTTGCGGACAATAGGTGTTCACCTTGTATTTCGGATAATGTGAACGCTTTTTCTCCTCCAGCTCTTCTGTTTCTAAAACTTCGAGCTTGAAGATGGCAGGAACATCCCGATGCTGTGGATGCTCAGCCAATTGCTTGAATTCTTCGTATGTCATGGGATGGTTATTTTAAGAATTTATGAAACTTGAGAATCTGAGATCTAAGTTCAGGTATTCTGATGTCTTCAGAGTCTTTGCCTTCTTGATTGTTAAGATTCCTTTTGCTGATAGTTTTATGAATTTTCAGTTTTCTCATGCCCGACTTGCCGTTAGCTTTATGGTTCCACCAAGGCTTGGGATATGCATGTCTTTTTTTGTATCTCGTGCCATCGCAGTTCTGGATAAAGATTTCCAATACTAATCCATCCATTTGACAATCATGCGGGATGTTGATGGCACGTCTTTGGATATCCATTTCGTAGAAGATACTTCCGTCCTTTTTGCAGAGCACGATGTCCAGATAGTCTGGCATATCAGGTATAGTTCCAGGCTCTGACATTTGTGGTTGAAACTCCCCAAACTCTTCCTTCACATACTCGAATAGTCCCCGAGTATATTTTTCGATATCCACCCCTACATATCGAGTATAGGTGTATTTGATGATACATAAAGACATTTTATTTGCCATTTTATTCTTTCTTTTTGGTTATACCTTTATAATATAGTAATATGAAGGGAAAATTTCAAAAAAATGAGCAAAAAAATGTAATTAGGACGAGAAATATAAATATAGCTGCTAAGATTTTTAGGAGACACCCAATGCAGCCCCATGAACCTTGTGCCAAAAAGCCAACTATGGCTCCGAGATAATGGATACCCCAGCCCAATAATCCTGTTATTATAAATAAAACAAAAACTATGAGAACAATTCCGATAATAGATAATATTATTTCCATAACTTTGAATATTAAAAATAAACGGTTTTATTTAATATGCTTTCTGAAAAAGCTGGTGAAATGTTTTTTCTTAATTGATAAATATTTTTTTTTATATATTCTTGTGTTGATAAATGCTTGTAAAATAATTTATTGATTGGAGCATCTGTTCCGAATATGATTTTGTCTGGAAATCCAGCTTTGCAGAATTTGTTGATATCTTTAGCTTTCATAAACGCAGAATCAATAGTGATGTTATTATATTTATTGAGCATGGAGAGGGCTTGCTGAAATGGCTTTCCGTGGGCTAATATAAACTGTAATTGAGGATATTCTGCATAATAGTTTTCGAATGTGATAGCATTCGCTACAACATCCTCACCAGTATGAATCATAAAGGGAATCTTTCGTTTTACTGCTATATTAATTGCTCGGGAAGTTAATGCTTTATTATAGCTCCATTCGTTATGAGCTTCTGGATGAATCTTTATCCCTTGCCATTCTATATCAGATAGGAACATTTTGTCTATTTCTTCTGATTTAAGCATTTGGGGAGTAATCCAGAGGATGGGGTGCACCTTACTTCCTCCCAGGCGTTTTAATTCTATCATCTCTTCAATGACAATGTCGTAGAGTTCTGCGCATGTAGAAGTAGATGAAACGCAAATTTCATCTACTCCTGCTGCGGTTTCGGCTTCCCAAATTTCCTTGGGTGAATGGTAGCCGTCTCTATACCAGCCTACATGAACATGATTGTCTATAATCATTCTATCTTGTTTTTTCTAATACGTCTTTTGTCATGAATGCTTCGTTGCAAGTGTTCTTGCTAATTTGAAGAATTTCCCCGCAATTTTCAGCTTGGTTTAGCATTAAGCACACTTTGCAATAATCCAGGGCTTCGCAAGAAAGACATTTCTTGTAATTCTTTCTTTTGTTAATGGCTCTGAGTTGTTTCAATTGTTCGCTTCTTTCCCAGATTTCTTTTAGCGAATTTAAATTTATATCTCCGATTTTAAATCCTGTCCACTCTGTACATGGGTATACCTGTCCTGTTGATGATATGCTGCAGTTGTCTATTCCTGCAGAACATACTGGTTGCTCTAGGTATAATGCAGGATTTTTACATAAATCGTTTGATTTTGTTGAGCATCGTGAAAGTTGTTCGTTTGTATATTGGTTTTTATTCTCCAAGAGGGAACGTAACAACATCTGTTTTTGATTTTGGTTCAATGTTGATTTTGTCTTGAAGTCAGTATTACCATCAATCTGTGGAAGTAACATTCCGTTGATTTTGAGCAGAATATCCTTTTCTTTGGCATATTTGATCAAGGATTCTGTTTCTCCGAAATTTTCAGTAAAGACAGGACATGCTATTTGTAATGTGAATCCATTCTTGTATAGCTTTTCTAAAGCAGTTATTGTTTTTGTTAAAGAATCTTTCTTTAGAGTGATGCTGTCATGTATAGCTGGTTTAAGAGAATATATGGATGTCTGTATTGTTCCTATATTGTAGTCTCTTAACTTAGCTATTAGCTCATCGTTCATTAATGTTAAATTGCTAAGAATATTGATAACTAGATTTTTACTGTTACAATAATCTAGCATTTTAATGAAGTCTGGATGTTTGAGAGGTTCGCCACCGGATAGTGTGATGTCATCTCCACCTAAGGTTACGAACTCATCTACAATTTTACAGAAATCGGAAAACGATAATTGATCGCCTTTTGACTTTAGCTTATTGGGAAGATAACAATGAATGCATCTTTCGTTACATTCCATAGTTATTTCTATGTGTAGATGCTTCAAGGGATAGTACGTCATATTATCTTTATTTTCGTCCATCTCCACCATATTCTCCATTTTCAAAGCTGTCATGAATTCCATAAAGTCATTCCTAATGATGTCAGTACTAACATCTGATATCTGCTGAGATAACTTTGTGACAATCTCTTCAGAGTCTTGCAAGGTGTCATCAACATATGACAAGAAAAAAAAGCCAGTTTCATTAACCGTTACTTTTTCTCTTGTCACCATATTGATAAGTATTCCTTCATGTTCTGCTGTTTTTCGAAAAATAGCATTATCTGAAAGTTTTATGAACATATTTTGATATTTAACTTTGATACATTGTTTTCATTATTTTCTCCTCATATTCTTTAGCTAAGCGCATGTTGAGGAAAGCAACATCGCAGAAATGCTTTGGTAATGCAAACATGTTTCCATTAGACTCGTTGAAACTTCTGACCAGACAGCGGTTACAATAATTGAAAGCTTCGCAATCTGCACATTTGGGGAAGGAAGCGTTTGTAATCTTTCTTAAGTATTTGACACGTTCGCTATTTTCCCAAATTTCTTTTAAGGATTGTTTGTATACATTTCCCAATACATACTCCTGCCATCCTGCACAAGGATAAACATCCCCGTTTGCTGTAATGCAACAATTGTCATAACCTACACCACAGACAGGCTCTTTAAGAAAACGCTCTTTGTCAAATTTTCTTTCCTCATCTTTTGGCTTCAAATTAAGTGTGATGGCTTGATATTCCAAGTCATATTCAAAGATGTCTCTAAGTACTTTTTCTGTTTCCTCTAAAGACAAGCGATTTGCCAAATTCGATGTGTCCAGATTTGCTTGGGCCATCATAATGTAGTCTGTTTGGGCCTTAATCTTTAGCTTTTGTGCATATTTCAGCACATCAGCATAACCATCTTTGTTAGCTTTCATTAATGGACATGAAATCTGAACAGGAATGTCTGCTGCAACCAGTTTCTCGATTGCTGCTTTTGTCTTCTCAAATGAACCTTTTACAGTTGTAATCTTGTCATGTATTTCAGGGTTCATGGAATATAATGAAGTCTGTATGAGGGATAAATTGACTTCTTTTAAGACTGGTATCTGTTCATCCTTCAGTGAAATCAAGTTTGACAGAATGGATATCTTTAAGTCCTTTTCTCTACAATACTTACATATTTCCAACAAATCTTTATGGAGGAAAGCTTCTCCACCAGACAATGTGACATGGATACCTCCCATTTCGGCGAATTCATCCAGGATACCTTTTACCTTTGCTAATGGCATATCAAATCCTGTATTTTTCTTACCATTAGGAATGTAGCAGTGGATACAGCGTTCATTGCATCTGCTTGACAATTCGAATTGCAGGGAAGAAATCAAAGGGCGTCCTTGTACTTCTTCCAAGAAAAACTCTTGCGTATTTTCTTTTACTCTGTCTTTTGTCGGTTGAGAAAAATCATCTGTAGCAGTGAACGGAACTTCTACAGAATATGTGAAGCTCGTATCTTTTTGCTCTACTTCTTCTAAAGTATTACCCATAACAATGAATTTTGCAGCTTCTAAGTCTTGTGCAAAATCAAGAAAGTCCTGTTGTAAATCTTTTTGGTCAACATCAGGATATATAGTTGCCAGATTCCCTACAATCTCTTCAATACTTGTGACCTTTCTGGAAATCTGTTTGAGAAAAATTGCTCCAGAGTCATTATAGACTCTGTCTTGTCGAGTGAGTTGGTTGGTTATGTAGCCGTATCGCTCTGTACAGCGAATATATGAATTCTTTGATTGTCTAATCAGCATAATTTCAATTTTGATAGCGAGAGGGTGTGTCATAAGTCTATGGCGCACCCTCTTTTATGTTATTTATTGTATAAT
>ERZ824575.121-NODE-121-length-110057-cov-6.967482_pt1 | contig 110057 bp, 90 predicted proteins | sample MGYA00519470_ERZ824575 | MGnify/ENA primary metagenome ERZ824575 (study PRJEB31778, sample SAMEA3449170) | human gut metagenome | biome: human gut; feature: human-associated habitat; material: faeces | place: United Kingdom | collected 2010/2012 ... | reverse complement strand
AAGCACACATTTCAATTAGCAAGATTTTTAGCACGATTTCTCAACCGATTAGCAGGACGGCGATTTCCATTAGCAAAAACGGAGTTTTCTTGCTAATTTGATTAGCAAGAATTTTTAGGGAGAGAGTGTCCGCAACCGAAGCGAAACAGAACGCCCACAGTTGATAATCAGTATCGAGTTATATCAGGCTCATATAAAAAAATAAAGCCGAAAACCCTTGAAAAACAAAGGTTTTCGGCGTTTTTTGTGGCGTCCCTGCCCGGATTCGAACCGGGGGCGTTCCGCTTAGGAGGCGGACCCTCTATCCTGCTGAGGTACAGAGACCTATATACAATTTTATCTATATTATCGCTTGCCTTTTTCGCAAAGGCAAGCGATTGAGCACCACCTTAGGAGGCGATCGCTCTATCCGGCTGAGCTACGGAAACACGACACTGATATTATACCACGGAATTATGTTTTGCGCAATACCTTTATTGCTTTTTTATTCCGTTTTGTGCTGCAAAACCGCTGTCTCCATGTCATATCGGCACGGGGACAGCGGCTTTATCGGTTTGAAATTGTCGTACTGCCGGGCAGTTCAGCGATCCTCTCTGAAATAAGAGGCTCCGAGGGCTGCGGGCGGCTGATTCTCGCGCTTTTTGCGGATGCTGACCACGACGAGCACGATTATGGTCACGATGTACGGGAGCATCTGAAGTATCGGTATCATCTGCATATTGACCTTGACCTTGAAGAAGACGTCGACATAATTGTAGAGCACGTAAAGCGCTCCGAAAAGGTAGGAGCCGATGATGGCAAGGTTGGGCTTCCACGTTGCGAAGATGACGAGGGCGATGGCAAGCCAGCCGCGGTCGCCGAACGCACCGTTCGACCAAATGCCGTTCTGATAGTCGAGCACGAAGTAGAGCCCGCCGAGTCCTGCGATCATTCCGCCGATGCAGGTGGCGAAGTATTTATATTTGGTAACGTTTATGCCGGCGGCATCTGCGGTCGCGGGGTTTTCGCCGACGGCGCGGAGCTGAAGTCCCACACGGGTCTTTTTGAGTATACGGCTGCACACTATGGCTATCGCAACGGCAAGGTACACCATAAAGCCGTATGAGAGGAAGAGCTCGCCGAACACGCCGCATTTGTCCGCAAAGGGGAGTGTGGTTTTGAATGCCTTAGCTATTTTCGTAAGAGCGATGAAGGGTGCGTCGCTCTTAAGGACCTTGATGAGCGAGCCGCCGAAGAAGTTGCCGCAGCCGACGCCGAATGTCGTGAGTGCAAGGCCCGCAACATTCTGATTGGCGCGGAGCGTAACGGTGAGAAAGCAGTAGATGAGTGAGGCGAGGAGCGATCCGGCAAGTGCCGAGAGGAGCGGGATAAGGATGGCAAGCACCGCATTGACTTTGCCGCCTGCCGCCTGCTGATAAAGGAACCCGCCGACGACGCCGGATATGCCGCCGACATACATTATCCCGGGGATGCCGAGGTTAAGGTTGCCGGATTTTTCGGTAAGTATTTCTCCGACCGATCCGAACAGGAGCGGTGTGCCGAGAAGTATTGAGCTCTGTAAGAACTGAATAAGCGCGTTGTTCATTGTTTGCCCTCCGTTCCGGTTGCCGCTTTGTTTTTATGATTGAGCACCACTTTGTACTGAATGAAGAACTCGCAGCCGATGATGAAGAAGAGGATTATACCGGTGAGTATATCAGAGAGCGACGAGTTGAGCATGAACTTTGCCGTGACCTCGGAGGCGCCTCTCTCCATGAACACCAAAAGGAGCGACGAGAACACCATAGCGAGCGGGTCGAACTTTGCGAGCCAGGATACCATGATCGCGGTAAAGCCTCTGCCGCGGACGAGGTTGGAGTCGATGGAGTGCGAGCTGCCCGCGACGAGAAGCAGGCCGGCTATTCCGCAGATGGCGCCCGAGACTACCATTGTGCGGATTATCACCTTTTTGACGTTGATGCCGATGTAGCGCGCGGTGTTTTCGCTTTCGCCGACAACGGCGATCTCATAGCCGTGCTTGCTGTATTTGAGGTAGATATAAACAAGTACCGTTACAACGGCGACGATGATGATGTTCAGCATATACTGCTCGCCGAACAGAGACGGGAACCACCCCTCTGTCAGCAGCGTGGGACCGACGGTGTTCGAACCGCTCTTGTCTGCCACCTTGAGGAAGTACTCGACGAGCTGAATGGCAACGTAGTTCATCATCAGGGTGAAGAGCGTTTCGTTGGTGTTCCAGAATGCCTTGAACACTGCGGGAATGACTGCCCAGATGATGCCGGCGAGAATGCTTGCGGCGATCATTATCACGAACAGGAGCCATGTGGGGACCGACTTGCCTATGTAGAGCATACACATTGCCGTGACAAGGGCGCTGATGAGCACCTGTCCCTCGGCTCCGGTGTTCCAGAACTTCATTTTGAACGCCGGCGTGACGGCGACCGAGATGCAGAGCAGCATTGCGACGTTCTGCGCAGTGCTCCAGATGAAGTCCTTGCCGAACGCGCCCTTTATCATGGTCACGAATATGGCGAGTGGGTCGTCGCCCGTGAGGGCTATGACGATGAGTGCGCAGAAGAGAAGAGAAGCGAGGATCGCCGCGGCACGGATGCCCCATGCCCGGTACCATGCAAGCTGAGAGCGCTTTACAAGGTGAAAACGCGGTTCATGCTCCTTTGTGTGGGCTTTTGCGCCGGCGCCGACTGCGGCGACGCCTGTTTTTTCGTTTTTATTCATTGGGCGGACACCTCCGATTTTGTCATGAGAACGCCGACTTCTTCCTTTTTAGCTGTGCGTCCGTCAAGTATGCCGGTGATCCTGCCGGCGTTGATGACCATTATTCTGTCGCACAGCTCGAGAAGAACGTCAAGGTCCTCTCCGACAAAGATAACGGCGGCGCCGTTTTCCTTCTGGGCGTTCAGAAGATTATATATCATATAGGAAGAGTTGATATCGAGCCCGCGGACGGGGTAGGCTGCCATGAGCACCGTGGGTGACGATGCGATCTCGCGTCCGACCAGCACCTTCTGCACATTTCCGCCCGATAGACGGCGGACGGGTGTTGTGGCGCCGGGAGTTACGACCTTGAGGCTTTTGATTATTTCGTCTGCAAGTGTGCTCGGCTCCGTGCGGTTGAGGAAGAACGATTTGCCCTTCTGGTAGCTGCGCAGCATCATGTTGTCGATGATGTCCATGTTCCCGACAAGACCCATGCCGAGTCTGTCCTCGGGGACGAACGAAAGCCGCACGCCGAGGTCGCGTATCTGCATCGGCGTTCTGTCGCGCAGATCGATATCCTTGCCCGAGCGCGGATCGTGATAGATGATCTCGCCGTCCTGAAGCGGCTGCAGCCCCGCTATCGACTCAAGAAGCTCGCGCTGCCCGCTGCCTGCGATGCCGGCAATACCGAGTATCTCACCGGAGCGCGCGGTAAATGAGATGTCCGAGAGTATGCTCACTCCGTCACGGTCGCGTGCATTGATGTGACGCACCTCAAGCCGCGGGCTGGGGTCCTTGGGTTCGCTGCGCCCGATATTGAGCGATATCTTTTCGCCGACCATAAGCTCGGTCAGCTCGTTTTCGTTTGTTTTTGCCGTTTCGACGGAGGCGATGTATTCGCCGCGGCGCAGCACGGCAACGCGGTCGGATATCGAAAGCACCTCGTGCATCTTGTGCGTGATGATGATTATCGACTTGCCGTCGGCACGCATCTTGCGCAGCACGCTGAAGAGGTGCTCGGTCTCCTGAGGTGTGAGAACGGCGGTCGGCTCGTCGAGGATCAGAATGTCGGCTCCGCGGTAGAGCACCTTGACGATCTCAACGGTCTGCTTTTCGGAGACGGACATCTGATATATCTTCTTATCCGGGTCGATGACAAAGCCGTATTTTTCGGAAATGGCTTTTACCTTTTCCTTGGCGCGCTTTATGTCGTATTTCTCGCCGTCGTTATAGCCGAGAACGATATTCTCCGTTGCCGTAAACACATCAACGAGCTTGAAATGCTGATGTATCATGCCTATGCCGTGCGCAAAGGCATCGTTGGGGGAGCTTATAACGACCTCCTTGCCGTCAATGAATATCTGACCTTCATCCGGATAATATATACCCGCGATCATATTCATGAGTGTGGTCTTGCCGCTGCCGTTCTCGCCGAGTATGGCAAGGATCTCACCGCGGTAGACTGTCATGTTAACATCTTTGTTGGCTACGATGCTGCCGAATGTCTTTGTGACGCCGACAAGCCGTATTGCTTCTGTTCTTTCCACTGGAAACCTCCGGTTATTTCTCAGAAGTTGAGTTCAAAAACATATCTTGCACAGCGGAAGGTATGCTTTTGAAGATAACCTCGGAGCTTGATAAAAAACAGTATCAAGGCGGGGATGCCCCCGCCTTGATAAAGCGGCAAATTTATCAGTACTGTTCGTTCAGATACTCGATGCCGTCGATCTTGATGTTGAAGTAAGGAGCGGAGCGGAATCCTTCGGCGGACTCTGCAAAGTAGCCGTCCTTGATGACTTCGGTATCGGCAGTGAACTTCTCGTCTGTGTCAACGTCAGCCATGTAGCTGGTGAGCTTCTTGCCGTCAACGGTGATGTAGTTGTCCTTGGTCACATCGAAGACGTGGAGGGTGCCCGCCTTGAGCTCGGCAATGGCTTTGTCGAGAGCTTCCTTGGTGCCCTTGGCAGCGGCGTTCTGGTTGAGACCGGTGAGAACGACAGAGCCCTCGGGGATACCGCCGCACCAGTCAGCGGGGATCGCGGTCTTGGTGCAGACAGCCTTGGAGATAAGGAGCATGTAGGGAGCCCAGTTGATGGCAGAGGAGATGATGAAGGTCTCGGGGCAGGCGTCAAAGGTGCTGCCGTTGTAGGAAACGTTCGGAACGCCCTTGGACTCGCAGGCACCGGGAGCGCCCATGGAGTCGGCGTGCTGGCTGATAAGGACGCAGCCCTTGCTGATGAGAGCGTTGGCAGCTTCCTGCTCCTTGCCGACGTCATACCATGAACCGGTGTACTGGACCTTCATGGTGACGGAGGGGCAAACGGACTTTGCGCCGAGGTAGAAGGAGGTAAGACCGGAGATAACTTCGGCGTAGGTGAACGCACCGACGTAACCCATAACAGCCTTGTCGGCGGTGATCTTGCCGGATTCGATCATCTCGTTGAGCTTGAGACCTGCGGCGATACCGGCGAGGTATCTGCCTTCATAAATGGAAGCGAATGCGTTGTGATAGTTGGCAAGCTTTTCGGTGTGGGCAAGTGTGCCGGTCGCATGGCAGAACTGAACATCGGGATATTCCTTTGCGGCGCGGAGCATGTAGGACTCGTGACCGAAGGAGTCGGCGAAGATGACCTTGCAGCCGCTCTTGGCAAGCTCGACTGCGGTGGTGTAGCAGACATCGCTTTCGGGAACGTTGGTCTTCATTACGACCTGTTCGTCCTTGAGGTTCATTGCCTTCTTGACGGAGAGAGCGGCGTCAATGAAGTTCTTGTCGTAGGTGGAGTTTTCATCGTGCAGGAAGATGAAGCCGATCTTGAAATCGTCCGGAACGGTGAAGTCGACCTTCAGCTCGGGAGCGGGAAGGACGGGGTCGGTCATTCCTTTGTCTTTGCTGCCGTCGGAGCAGGCGCTGAAAGAAACAGCGGCGCCGAGAAGCATAACGAGAGCAAGCAGTACCGATAAAGACTTGCGGATCATAGTGATTCCTCCAAAAATAAATTAAATAATTTATTTGCAACGCGCCGTGGCGCGTCGAAACCGTGAAAAAGAAAAAGAGCGGCTCTGCCGCTCATATATCCGCTATCCGCACTCCGTCCCGTAAATACCGAAGAAAAACACCTGCCGCCCAAGTACTTCAGGGCACTTGGGATATATAAATGTTTTTCTTATAGTCGGATCGTTTACGGTGATCCGGTAGAGACTTTCTGACCTTATTTCAGAGGATATATAAGCAAAACAGTTGTCTGACCGTTACCGATCAGGTACGCGCTTATTATATCAGATAAATATCGCCCTGTCAACACATTACGGCGAATTTCGGCATTTTCGCGTATTTGGGAGACTTATCTGCGCGCGCTTTGTTAAAAAGCATCACACATCACGGGTCATTTTTCCATAACTCGGGCATGAGTGTGAATTTTGTCGCCTCGGTGCGTTCGAGCATCGCCTTACCCGCGCCGCCGACTGCGGCATATGCCGCGTCATGCGAGCAGAAAACGATCTCTCCGGTACGGTCGGAGACGGGGACGGCGCAAAGGCTTTTTATTTTCGGTCCGTGCGCGCCGTATATCACGGTGTCGGCGTCTGCCGCGCCGGAGCAGGAGGGGACCTCCCATGCCGACGCGCCGATATATTCGGTCCGCCCGCCGCGCTCTCCCGCATCGACGGTCAGTCTTATGACGGGATGTGTCGAGCGCCCGAGAGCGGCGGGACCTGATGAGGCTATTGCGACGTCACCGAAGCACACGAGAGCCTCGCCAGGCATATATACCGAGCATTCGGCGCCCGCGGCGGCGGCAGCTTCGTATATGCGCGACATTATGCCGGCTTCCTCGGAGTTTTGAGGGTAGGGGAGCCATACCCGCCGCACCTTTTCGCGCCCGCACAGCCGCGCAACGCTTGCGGTGTGGCGCTGATGGTAATGCGTCAGCACGAGCGCTTCGGTTTCTGTCGCACCGGCGGCTTTGGCAGCGCTCACCGCATCGTGCAGCACGCCGTATGAGCCGCTGCCGACGTCGATCACCGCACAGCCGCCGCAGGACGAGACATAGATCGCTTCGTTACCGCCGCGGCTGACGCAGCCGACCGAAACGCTGCCCGTGCGGTCGAATGTTCCCGACGCGGCAAAACAGACTGCGAACGCGGCGACCGCCGCAGCGGCAGGCACAAAGCATACCGCCGGGTGATTCAGCTTTATTATCAGCAGCACGAGCGTGAGCACGGCTGCCGATGCGAGGATATATGGCGTAAACTCGAGCCCGAGCGGCAGCACGGCTCCGTGTATGTCGGACACGCGCTCGCATGAGCGCAGTATTACCCGCGCCGCAAGGCGTGCGCCGAGAGCCGACGCGCTGCCGAAGAAAGGAATGCCGTCAAGCAGCAGAGCTGCGGCGGAAAGTGCAAGGAGCGGTCCCGCAAGCGGGGTGAGAAAAAGATTGGTGAGCGGCGCGGCAAGAGAGATGCTGCCGAACACACGCCATATTATTATTGCGGTAAAGCAGTTTGCCGCAAGCCCCGTCAGAAGGAGCGCGCCTGCCTTTCCGAGCGTTGACGATATCCGTCGGCGCATATGTCCCGCATCACGTGAGACTTTTGCCTTGCGCCTGTTGTATGCCGGCAGAAAGACCGTGATGCCGAGCGTGGCTGAGAAGGAGAGCATAAAGCCGATATCGGCAACGGCGGCGGGCGACACCGTGAGAATGATCGCGGAGGCAAGAAACACCGAGCTCACTCCGTCGCCGTCGGCTCCCGAATAATATGCGGCAAAAACCGCGAAAAGCATAATAGCCGCTCTTACCGCCGAAAGCGGAAAGCCCACCACCGCGAGATAAAGCAGCAGAAAGACCGACATGAGCGGCGTTTTTGCAAGCTTCGGCAGCCGCAGCTTTGTCAGCAGCCAACCAACGGCGCCGGCAACCGCAGAAAGGTGCAGTCCGCTCAGCGCAAGGAGATGCGAGACTCCCGCACGCGAAAAATCACGTGCAGCCGCATCGGGGAGCCCGCTCCTGTCGCCGAGCAGCATCGCCGCGGCGAGCGCACCCTCGTCGCCTCCGACAGCCTCGCGCAGCCGGAAGGAAAGGTCTGAGCCGAGGCGCGAGAAAAAACCGAGAAGCCCACCGGCTTCCGATGTGTCGGTCATCACGTATGCGACATCCTCGTCCGCGGTGAGTTCAAGCAGTATCCCGTCGGCGAGGGCGGCTCTTTCGCCGTCATATGACGGCGTTTTTTCAAACGGTACCGGCGTGCAGCGCAGACGTACCGTGTTGCCCGCGCGGAAATCGGCGGTGCCCTCGACTGTCAGCCGCGCACGCACCGACATTGCCGTGCCGTCTGCCTCTGTTATGCGTATGTCGAATCCGCTGCCGTAGCCTCCGTCGCGACGACCGAGAATGCGCACGGCAAATTCGTGCTCACTGCCGCAAAGCTCCTGCGCGCCGAGATATTTTATATCGTAGAAGCGAAATGCGCCGAGAAGCACAAGAAGTGCGGCGGCGGATGCGAGAATGCCGCGCGACGCGATCCTGCCGCTTGCTACGCGTGCGATACGCAGTATCGACCATACGGCGAGAGACACGAGCGCGGCTGCTGCAAGGCAGAGCTTGACCGTGCCGTTGAAATACCAACCGATCGCCGCCGCTGTCAGGGCGGCGATGCCCGCATATGCCATCGGGCGTCCCTTTAAAAGCTCCACGGCTCCGCTCTCCTTTCCGCTTTCATTGCCTGTCCGTATTATACAGTTCATCCGCCGCAATGTCAAGGATATGTCCGAATTTATACGCAGGATTTTACACAAAATGATAACACACGCGTATATATTATTTCACAAAAGAGCTGTATAATAATATTCGTAATAATGTAACTTCTCAAAAGGGGATGTTTTTATGTCTGAAGAAACAAAAGAAAAGAAAACAGGCGGCATATCCGTCGAAACACAGCATATATTTCCGATAATCAAAAAGTGGCTCTATTCCGATAAGGATATATTCGTCCGCGAGATAGTGTCGAACGCCTCCGACGCCGTAACTAAGCTGAAGCGTCTCGAGTCCCTCGGGCACGCCGAGGTCGGCGAGACCGACTGGCGCATAAACGTAAAGCTCGACAAGGACGCGGGAACGATCACGGTCGAAGACAACGGTATCGGCATGACCCGCGAGGAGCTTGAAAAGTATATTTGCTCCATCGCTCTTTCGGGCGCGCTTGATTTTGTAGCAAAATACGAAAACGGCGACAATTCAAACGGTATCATCGGTCACTTCGGTCTCGGCTTTTACTCCGCGTTCATGGTCAGCGACACGGTAGAGGTCAACACGCTCTCCTATACCGGCGGACCTGCCGTCCACTGGAGCTGCAACGAAGCGGGTGAATACGAGATATCCGAGGGCGACCGCGAAACGCGCGGCACCGAGGTCATAATGCACATAGCCGAGGACGAAAAGGAATACCTCGAGGCATCGCGGCTGCGCACGGTGCTTGACCGCTATTGCTCGTTCATGCCCGTGCCGATCTATTTCGACGACGGTGTCGAGCACGAGCACGAGCACGCCGAGGGCGAGGCTTGCAACTGCGAGGGCGGCCATGACGACAAGCCCATAAACGACACAGTGCCGCTCTGGGCAAAAAAGCCCTCGGAGATCACGCCCGAGCAGTATATCGAATTCTATCACAAGCTTTTCCTTGACGCAAACGATCCGCTTTTCTGGGTCCACATCAACGCCGATTATCCGCTGAATTTCAAGGGTATCCTGTTCTTCCCCAAACTGAACAGCGAATATCAGAACCTTGAGGGGCAGGTAAAGCTGTATTACAATCAGGTCTTCGTGGCTGACAATATAAAGGAAGTTATTCCCGAATACCTACTCATGCTCCGCGGCGCCATCGACTGCCCCGAGCTGCCGCTGAACGTTTCGCGCAGCTATCTCCAGGACAACGCATATGTAAGAAAGGTCTCCGCTCACATTGTCAAGAAGGTGGCGGACAAGCTCTGCTCGATGGCGGGCAGCGAGAGGGAAAAGTACGAAAAGGTCTATCCCGATATCCGTATCTTCGTCGAATACGCCTGCCTGCGTGACCGCAAGTTCTTTGACCGTGTAAAGGATTCGCTGCTCATCCGTCTCACCGAGGGCGCGCCGCTCACGTTTGCCGAGTATCTTGAAAAGGCAAAGGAAAAGCACGAGGGCAAGATCTATTACGCCTCCGATACGGCGCTTCAGGCACAGTACATTTCAATGTTCCGCTCCGGCGGTATTGACGTTGCCGTGTACGATCTGGCGCTCGACACGCAGTTTATGGCGTCTGTCGAGCAGTATCGCGGGGATGTAAAGTTCATTCGTGTCGATGCGGGCATCGACGATGCGCTGAAAGCCGAAAAGACAGAGGGCGACGGCAAGCTTGCCGACGACGATCCCATGACAGTGCTCTTCCGCAAGGTCTCGGGCAACGAAAAGATGGCGGTAAAGACCGAACAGCTCAAAAATGCCGAGATCCCCGCGCTGCTTACCGTAAGCGAGGAATCACGCCGCTTTGAGGATATGATGAAGATGTACGCCGCTCCGGGAGAGAACGTTCCGGAATTCCCTGTGGACTACACCCTCACGCTCAACCCCGCCTCGCATGCATACGCAAGACTCGGCGAGCTTATGAACGCCGCCGATAAGGATGAGGCAAAGACCGAGGCATATGCCTCCTACATTTACCGCCTTGCGCTGCTGGCACAGAAAAAACTGAGCGCCAGCGAGCTTGAAGCGTTCCTTGCCGACAGCTACCGCCTGCTCGGCATGATCTGAAAAACAAAAAAACAGGAGAACCACTCATGGAACATATTGAATACAAAACGCACGGGACCTGCTCACGCGAGATCATAATAGACATAGACCCCGAAAACGGAACGATAACCGACGCAAAATTTGTGGGCGGCTGCTCCGGCAACACGCAGGGCGTTTGCGCGCTCGTGCGCGGAATGAGGGTCGAAGAGGCGATATCCCGCCTCGAGGGCATCCGCTGCGGTATGAAGCAGACGTCATGCCCCGATCAGCTTGCCCGTGCGCTGAAGCAGTATATCGGAAAGTGAACGTGACTGCGGAGATATAAAACAAGACCGGGGCTGTCGCGCCAATGCGTGACAGCCCCGGCAGTTCTGTGCCGCTCCGTGATATCGTAAGGGGAAAGAAGGAAAAGAAGGTATCGCGGTCCGGGCATAAAAGGCGCGGGCAGATATAGGGATACTGCCGTGCGCCGCGATCTACTGTATAATACGGTGCTCGGGGCGCTTTTCCTTCATTTTTTCGGGAATAATTTGATTTTGTATATATGCACATGATAAATGCGGTTTTTAGCGTTTTTTGATGTGCACATTGCTTGCGCAGCTTCCAAAATTCCGAATATGAAAATAAAGTCTTGACACATATACGGTTGTGTGCTATAATATCGGCGCTGAGTTCCGATAAAGGAATCAAAACGGCGCGGAGGGTGTTGAAATGAGCGATTTTGTTCTGAAAAGCGAATATACTCCGACGGGAGATCAGCCCGAGGCGATCGCCTCTCTTACTGCGGGAGTTCTCAGCGGCAGGAAGATGCAGACACTGATCGGCGTTACCGGTTCGGGCAAGACCTTTACCATGGCGAACGTCATCGCGCGGTGCGGCAGACCCACGCTGATACTCGAGCCCAACAAAACGCTTGCGGCACAGGTGTGCTCCGAGATGCGCGAGTTCTTTCCCGACAGCGCCGTTGAATATTTCGTTTCGTACTACGACTACTATCAGCCGGAGGCGTATATCCCCGGCAAGGATATGTATATCGAAAAGGACGCGCTAATAAACGATGAGATCGACCGCCTGCGCCACAGCGCGACATCGGCGCTTTTCGAGCGGCGCGACGTGATAATCGTTGCGAGCGTTTCATGTATATATTCGCTCGGCGACCCCGGCGAATACCGCGATCTTGTTATCGCGCTGCGTCCCGGTATGCCCATGAGCCGCGGGGAGCTGCTCTCAAAGCTGACTGCGGTCAGCTATACGCGCAACGATATGAACCTTGTGCGTGACAGCTTTCGCGTGCGCGGCGATACGGTAGACATCATCCCGGCGTCGTCGGGCGACAAGGCGCTGCGCGTTGAGTTTTTCGGCGACGAGATAGACCGCGTGAGCGAGATAAACGTCGTTACGGGCGAGCTTTTGCGCCGCCTTTCGTATGCTGCGGTATATCCCGCAACACACTACGCCGTGTCGGACGACAAGCGCGAGGCGGCGCTTGCGGAGATAGAAGCCGAAATGAAGGAGCGCGCGGCATTCTTTACCGCCGAGGGCAAGCTGATTGAGGCGCAGAGGATAACCGAACGCACAAAATACGATCTTGAAATGCTGCGCGAGGTCGGCTTCTGCTCGGGAGTCGAAAACTATTCGCGCGTGCTTTCGGGACGCGAGCCGGGTTCGACGCCCTACACCCTGCTCGATTACTTTCCGAAGGATTATCTTATGTTCATCGACGAATCGCACGTGACGGTGCCGCAGGTGCGCGGCATGAGCGGCGGTGACTCTGCGAGAAAGAAAAATCTTGTCGAATACGGCTTCCGCCTGCCGTCGGCATACGACAACCGCCCGCTTTTCTTTGAGGAATTCGAGGATAAGCTGAATCAGGTCGTGTTTGTCAGTGCGACGCCCGGGGATTATGAGCTTGAGCATTCCGAATCCACTGCCGAACAGATAATAAGACCGACGGGGCTGCTCGATCCCGAGGTAGAGGTGCGCCCGATAGAGGGGCAGGTAGATGATATGCTCGGCGAGATACGCGCGCGCACGGCGCGCGGCGAGCGCGTGCTCGTGACGACGCTCACGCGTAAGATGGCAGAGGACCTTACCGGGTATCTCTCCGACAACGGCGTGAAGGTAAGGTATATACACTACAATGTAGAGACGATAGAGCGCATGGAGCTGATACGTGACCTGCGTCTCGGCGTGTTCGACGTGCTGGTCGGCATCAACCTTCTGCGCGAGGGGCTAGACCTGCCGGAGGTGTCGCTCGTCGTAATTCTCGACGCGGATAAAGAGGGCTTCCTGCGCGCCGAGCGTTCGCTCATTCAGACCATAGGCCGTGCGGCACGAAACGAAAACGGAAAGGTCATAATGTACGCCGATACCGTGACGGGCTCGATGGAGCGCGCGATATCCGAAACGAACCGCCGCCGCAGCATACAGAAGGCATACAACGAGGCGCACGGCATCACGCCGCACACCGTCATAAAGGGGATACGCGACGTCATCGACATTGCCGCGCGCGATGAAGGCGCCAATGCCGCAAGCAGCGCAAAGCGCAGCCGTGCCGAGGCAAAGAAAATGTCGAAGTCCGAGCGTGAGGCGACGATCGAGCGCATGACGAAGCAGATGAAGGAAGCCGCGCGCAGCCTTGACTTTGAGCTTGCCGCCTTCCTGCGCGACCGCATCCGCGAAATAAGAGAAACGAAGTAAGAGGTACTTTTAAAATGCCGGATTTCATTAAAATAAAGGGCGCGCGCGTCCACAACCTCAAAAATATCGACCTTACCATACCGCGCGACAAGCTGGTGGTGTTTACGGGGCTTTCGGGATCGGGAAAATCGTCGCTTGCATTTGACACGATATACGCCGAGGGACACCGTCGGTTCGTTGAGTCGCTGTCGTCGTATGCAAGGCAGTTCCTCGGTCAGCTCGACAAGCCGGACATAGATTCCATCGAGGGGCTTTCCCCCGCGATCTCGATAGACCAGAAGACCACCTCAAAAAACCCGCGCTCAACTGTCGGCACGGTGACAGAAATATACGACTATCTCCGTCTGCTTTACGCCCGCGTGGGTGTGACACACTGCCCGGTCTGCGGCAAGGTCATATCGCGGCAGACGGTCGATCAGATAATCGACAAGATAATGACTCTGCCGGAGGGTGAGCGCTTTCTCGTGCTGGCACCCGTCGTGCGCGCCAAAAAAGGAATGCACGAAAAGGTGCTTGCCGACGCGCGAAAATCGGGCTATACCCGCGTGCGCGTTGACGGCAGTATGTACGATCTTGACGAGGAGATAACGCTCGATAAAAACCTGCGCCACAGCATCGAGGTGGTCGTTGACCGTCTTGTGATGCGCGGCGATATACGTTCCCGCCTTTCGGATTCGGTGGAGACTGCGCTGGCGCTTGCCGAAAAACGGCTTCTGATAGTCACCGTGCCGCGCGGGGACGGCGAGGAGCCGCTCGAGCTTGAGTTTTCGCAGACATATGCCTGCGAGGAGCACGGGATATCCTTCGGCGAGCTTGAGCCGCGCATGTTCTCGTTCAACAATCCCGCGGGAGCCTGCCCCGACTGCGCCGGTCTCGGCGTTACCCGCCGCGTGTCGGTCGACCGCGTGATCCCCGACCGCTCGCTGTCGCTCTCGGGCGGCGCGATCGCGGTGAACGGCTTCAAAACGCTTGAGGAGGAGAGCTGGAACGGTCCGCTTTTTGCCGCCGTTGCCGAAAAATACGGTTTTACGCTCGATACTCCGATAGAAAAACTGACCGATGAACAGCTCCGGGTGCTGCTTTACGGCTCGGGGACCGAAAAATACGATGTGACGCGCTATTTCGGACACGAGGCGCACCGCAAGGCTGCGACATTTGACGGGATAATCCCGATGATAGAGCAGCGCATGGAATACGGTATGAGCGCCGAATATTACGAGCAATTCATTGAGGAGATACCGTGCGCGACCTGCCACGGGCGCAGGCTCAATCCGATGTCGCTTGCCGTGACCGTCGGCGGTCTTGCCATCGACGAATTCTGCGATCTTTCGGTGGATCGCGCGCTTGAATATGTTTCAAACACCGCGCTCGAGCTGACCGAGACCGAGATGAAGATAGTAAAGGAAGTGCTCAAGGAGATACGTTCGCGCCTGACATTCCTGCAAAGCGTCGGGCTCGGGTATCTGACGCTTTCGCGTCGTGCGGGGACGCTCTCGGGCGGCGAGGCGCAGCGCATAAGACTGGCAACACAGATAGGGTCGTCGCTCGTCGGCGTGCTTTATGTGCTTGACGAGCCGAGCATAGGGCTGCACCAGCGCGACAACGATCTGCTTATATCCACTCTCAAGCAGCTGCGCGACCTCGGTAATACCGTTATCGTCGTCGAGCATGACGAGGATATGATGCGCAAATCGGATTATATCGTGGATATCGGACCCGGCGCGGGCATTCACGGCGGTAATGTGGTCGCCGCGGGCACTCCCGCAGAGGTCGCTGCCGATCCGAATTCGCTCACGGGCGCATATCTTTCGGGCAGGAGAGTCATTCCGGTGCCGGAGGAGCGCCGCAAGGGCAACGGGCATTTTCTCACCGTGCGCGGCGCAAGGGAGCATAATCTTAAAAATATTGATGTAAAAATACCGCTCGGCTGCTTTGTGTGCGTCACCGGTGTGTCGGGCTCGGGCAAATCCTCGCTTGTCAACGGGATAATAAATCCCGTGCTCAGCGCCGCGCTCAACGGTGCGCGACGCCGTCCCGGAAACTGCGACGGCATAGACGGTATAGAATTCCTTGACAAGGTGATAGACATCGACCAGAGCCCCATAGGGCGCACGCCGCGCTCCAACCCCGCGACCTACACCGGGCTTTTCAACGACATACGCGACCTTTTTGCCTCGACGCGCGACGCAAACGTGCGCGGCTACAAGGCAGGGCGGTTCTCGTTCAACGTCAAGGGCGGCAGATGCGAGGCGTGCCAGGGAGACGGCGTCCGCCGCATAGAGATGCACTTCCTGCCCGATGTATACGTCACCTGCGATGTCTGCCACGGCAAACGCTACAATCACGACACGCTTGAGGTAAAATACAAAGGAAAGAATATATACGAGGTGCTTGAGATGACCGCCGAGGAGGGCGTTGTCTTCTTTGACGGGCTGCCGAAGATCCGCCGCAAGCTGCAGACGCTCTGCGACGTGGGACTTGGGTATATCAAGATAGGGCAGTCGTCAACGACGATATCGGGCGGCGAGGCGCAGCGCGTAAAGCTTGCGACCGAGCTGTCGCGCCGCGGCACGGGCAAGACGATGTATATTCTTGACGAGCCTACCACGGGACTGCACACCGAAGACGTTTCGCGCCTGCTCACGGTGCTTCAGCGCTTTGTAGACGCGGGCAACACCGTGCTTGTGATCGAGCACAATATGGAAGTGATAAAGACCGCCGACTATCTGATCGACCTCGGTCCCGAGGGGGGAGACGGCGGCGGAACGCTCGTTGCATGCGGCACTCCCGAGGAGGTCGCGGCAATCCCGGCGTCGTATACGGGAAAATATCTGCGCGAGCATCTTCCGGCTCTCGGCACGGTGCAGAATGATAAAAAATGACCGACGGCCATTCGGTTTATACTGCATATTTCTTTGAATATTCATTCCGAAATGAATAAACCTGCGCAGAAAGCGGCGGCAGCGTGCATTTTATGCACGCTGCCGCCGCAATTTCGCACAAAAACGGACGTCATGAGCTCCGTCATTAGTGAATATACAACAAAATCAAAAAATATTCAGAAAAACCCTTGACAGATGAATAATTATGCAGTATAATACGCTCATCGAAAATAAATATCCACTCACGGATAAATACCAAGGAGTACACCATGAAAAAAACATTAAGTCTCATTCTCGCAGCAGTGATGATCGCTGCCGCGCTGCTCACCTTCGCTTCCTGCGGCAAAGCCGGAAGCGGCAAGGTCAAGGTCATTGACATTGCACTTTCCGAAGAGGAATACGCATTCGCCGTCAACAAATCCGACACAGAGCTGCTTGCAAAGGCAAACGAATACCTCACCAAGATCAAGGGCGACGGTACATTCGATGCCATCTGCAACAAGTACTTCGGTGACGGCGTACCCACAAAGGTGACCTCGGGCACTCTTGACGAATCCAAGGATCAGCTCGTTGTTGCCACCAGCACAGGCTTCGAGCCCTTCGAAATGGTCGACGAGAGCGGTAAGTTCTACGGCATCGACCTTGAGATCGCTGCCGGTCTTGCCGAGTACCTCGGCAAAGAGCTCGTCATCCAGGACATGAAGTTTGAGTCGGTCATCACCTCGGTCCAGACCGGTATCTGCGATATCGGCATGGCGGGTCTTACCATCACCGAGAAGAGAAAAGAAAGCGTGACCTTCGGCAATCCCTACTACAACGCCGCTCAGGTGCTTATCGTTCCCGAAGAATGCAAGGATTTCGATTCCTGCAAGACCGCAGATGATGTTGTTGCCATCCTTGACAAGCTGACAAAGGACAACAAGGTCGGCTGCCAGACAGGTACGACCGGTGAGACCTACATCGTCGGCGACGCCGACAAGGGCGACGACGGCTACGGCTTCAAGGGCATTCCCGCCACCAAGATGGGCTATGACTACGCCGCTCTCGCGGTCACCGCGATGCTCAACGGCGAGATCGACTACGTCGTTCTCGACAACGCCCCCGCAAACGCCATAGCAAAATCCGTCAACGGCAAATAATCGATAATCATCAAACTGATTCCGGAGCCTGCCTCTGCGGGCGGCTCCGGAATTTTGGAGTAATCAGGAATAATCTGAAGAGGAGATCGCCCGTATGAGTGATATAGCAATAAAATGGTCAAAGTTCTGGGAATCCTTCTGGGTGCAGGGCGCATATAAAAGAGTTCTCTCCGAGGGACTTACCAACACGCTGATAATTGCGATATCCGGTCTTTTGATCGGTATCGTGATCGGCACCGTTATCGCGTCGGTCAAAGTAATGCCCAAATACAAGGTGCTGCCGCGCGTGCTCGACGGCATCTGCTCTGTCTATGTCGGATTTTTCCGCGGCACGCCTATCGTTGTTCAGCTGCTTCTCGCGTATTACGTTATCTGCCCGCTGATCGGCATCAAGCTCGGCTCGCTCAACACCTGCGTGCTCGTGTTCGGGCTCAACAGCGGAGCGTATGTTTCCGAAATAATGCGCGCCGGCATACAGTCGGTCGATCCGGGACAGATGGAAGCCGGACGCGCGCTGGGACTTTCATATTTCGCGACGATGACGAAAATAATCGTGCCGCAGGCTGTAAAAAACATTCTTCCCACCCTCGGCAACGAGTTCATAGCGCTGATAAAAGACACGTCGGTCGCCAGCTTTGTCGCCGCCGTTGACCTTTACAAGGTGTTTACCGAGATAGGCACGAGCAACTACGAATACCTCATGCCGTATCTTTCGATGGCACTGATCTATATAATTCTTGTCCTGCTGATAACGCTGCTCTTCAAGATGATCGAAAAGCAGCTCCACCGCAGCGACCGCGCATAAGGAGGCACCGCCATGGAAAACACGAATACGAACATATCTCATAACGGCGAAGATCTTCTTGTGGTCAAGGATCTCTGCAAGACCTTCAAAAACGGCAAAAAGACCGTCTATGCGCTCGATCACGTCAGCAACGTGATAAAAAAGAACGAAAAGGTGGTAATAATCGGTCCCTCGGGAAGCGGAAAGAGCACTTTCCTGCGCTGCCTCAACTGCATGGAGGACCCCACGGGCGGGTCGATATTCTTTGAGGGCGAAGACCTTGCCGATATGAAAGTGGATATAAACAAGCACCGTGAGCATATCGGAATGGTCTTTCAGCAGTTCAACCTTTTCAACAACAAGACGGTGCTTCAGAATATAATGCTCGCTCCGGTCTATATCAGAACAAAAAAAGCCGGCGGGCTGTTTGCGCCGCGTTCGGTGAAAAAGCAGATCAAAGCCGAGGCTGAAGCCAAGGCGCGCGAGCTGCTTGCAAGGATAGGTCTCGAGGACAAGGCGAACGTTTACCCCTCAACTCTCTCGGGCGGACAGAAGCAGCGTATAGCCATAATCCGCGCGCTTGCCATGAACCCCAAGGTGATGCTTTTTGACGAGCCGACCTCGGCGCTCGATCCCGAAATGGTCGGAGAGGTGCTCGACCTCATGAAAAAGCTTGCCGACGACGGCATGACGATGGCTGTCGTTACGCACGAGATGGGCTTTGCCCGCGAGGTCGCCGACCGCGTGATATTCATGGCGGACGGAAAGATCGTGGAGGAGGGCAAGCCTGCCGAATTCTTTGCCGCTCCAAAGACGGAGCGCGCAAAGCAGTTCCTCAAATGTGTGCTCTGAAGCTTTTGGCAACGTATATTTATATGAAAAAGCCGCTGCGCCACGGGCGCGGCGGCTTTTTCGCACCCGAGCGGGGCAGAACAGTACGTTTTTTATCACAAAAAAGCCGCAAGTGCCAGAATTCACAACTTATTAACAAAAAATAAACTTAAAAAGCACAAACTCAGGTGCGTTTCGTGCTATATTATTAGCGTCGGTTAGCACTGGATGTGTAAGAGTGCTAAAAAACGACGAAGTAAACCGGAGGTGAGAAGAAAATGTACGGCGACGAACTGAGCGGTCGTAAAAAAGCGATACTCAAGGCTGTGGTCGAGTCGTATATTGAAAACGGTGATCCCGTGGGATCAAAATCGCTCCAACAGCTTCCGGGTATGAAATGCTCCTCGGCGACGATACGAAACGAAATGGCCGAGCTTGAGGACATGGGATATCTTGAACAGCCGCACACCTCGGCGGGGCGTGTTCCGTCGCAGCTCGGCTACAGATTTTATGTCGATCAGCTCATTGAGCATTACGCAATGACGACGGGCGAGATAGCTCAGATAAATCAGGTGCTCAAGAGCAAAACGAGCGAGGTCGATCAGATACTTCTGACAGCGTCAAGACTGGCGTCGACGATGACGAATTACACCGGCATTGCGGCAAAGCCGAAATGCGCGGCGGTAACGGTCACGCGCTTCGAGACGGCGTTCATAGACGAATACAGCTTCGTGCTCATCATGATAAGCTCCACCGGCTCGGTCGTGTCAAAGCACATAAGGCTCTCGGCGCCGATGGCTCAGGCGAGCGTTTCAAGACTTGCCGCGGCGCTCAACGAAAACGTTGCGGGGCTTTCGGCAAACGAGATAAATCTGCCGGTCATGCTGAGGCTCGAGGCAATGATGGGAGCCGATGCGGCGCTTATAACTCCGATCGTCAAAGCGATATACGAGACGATGACCGAGTTTGACAACGGCGAGCTGAGGCTTTCGGGCATAAATCACCTCTTGCAGTATCCCGACTACTCGGACCCCGAGGAGCTGAAGGATCTGCTTGGGACGCTTGAACACAAGGAAGAGATCCTCGACCTTGTCTCAAAAGACAAGACAGACGATATCTCGGTCGTTATCGGATCGGAATCGCCCGTCAGCGTTATGAACAATTCATCGCTGGTCTTCAAGCCGATAAAACGCGGCGACAAGACAGTGGGGGTTATCGGTGTTCTGGGACCGCTTCGCATGGATTACGCAAGAGTGCTTGAAACGATCGAGCGCCTATGCGGAATGATAGGCGAGATGATAGGCGGCGACGGCAGAGAACAGCCGCCGGCACTTCCCGGAAACGATGTGAAAAAGCCGGACGACAGTAACGGCGCGAAATAAGACAGGAGATAACAATGGCAGATCAGGAAAAAGAGACGATGAATATGGCAGAGGAAGCCGAAAAGACTGCCGATGCCGAAAAAAAGACCGGCGAAGCTGCTGCCGACGCTCCGGAGACAAATGACTCCGGCGAGGAAGAAAAGCTTTCGCACGGTGATAAAAAGAAGGTAAAAAAACTTGAAGCCCGTGTGGCGGAGCTTGAAAAAAAGCTTGCAGCCGCCGAGGCTCAGAAAAAAGCGGACGACGACAAGTATCTGCGTATGCTTGCGGAGTACGATAACTTCCGCCGCCGCGCGGCAAAGGAAAAGGACGGGGTTTACGCCGATGCGTATTCGGATGCGATAGGCGCGCTGCTTCCCGTGCTTGACAACCTTGACCGTGCAGTGGGTTGCAAGGACCCCGAGGCCCTTGCCGGCGGGCTTGCGCTGACTCTCAAGAGCTTTAACGAAGCGCTCGGAAAGCTCGGCGTCGAAGAGATAAAAGCCGACGGTGAGACATTCGACCCCAATCTTCACAATGCAGTCATGCACGTTGACGATGAGTCGGCGGGTGACGGTCAGGTAGTCGAGGTCTTTCAGAAAGGCTATAAAAAAGGCGACAAGGTCATAAGGCACGCGGTCGTAAAGGTCGCAAACTGAGTGGCTCATCACATAAATCAAAACAAGAAACAAATTCACAATATATTGGAGGAAATAAATCATGTCAAAGATCATAGGTATAGACCTTGGTACAACCAATTCCTGCGTAGCGGTTTTTGAAGGCGGAGAGCCTGTTGTAATACCCAATCCCGAAGGAGCGCGCACCACGCCTTCCGTCGTAGCATTCACAAAGAACGGCGAGCGTCTCGTCGGTCAGGTAGCAAAGCGTCAGGCTATCACCAACCCCGACCACACCGTGTCCAGCATCAAGCGTAAGATGGGTTCCGATTATAAGGTGACCATCGACGGCAAGAGCTACACCCCTCAGGAGATATCCGCAATGATACTCCGCAAGATGAAATCCGATGCCGAGGCTTATCTCGGACAGCCGGTCGATAAGGCGGTCATCACCGTGCCTGCGTACTTCACCGACGCTCAGCGTCAGGCGACCAAGGATGCCGGCAAGATCGCGGGACTTGACGTTCTGCGTATAATCAACGAGCCGACGGCTGCGGCACTTGCCTACGGTGTCGATAAGGACAAAGACGGCAAGATCATGGTCTTCGACCTCGGCGGCGGTACATTCGATGTTTCGCTTCTTGAGATCTCGGACGGTGTGTTTGAAGTGCTTGCCACTGCGGGCAACAACCACCTCGGCGGCGACGACTTCGACCAGCGCATAATCGACTGGATGGCAGACTGCTTCAAGGCTGAGCACGGCATCGACGTGCGCGGCGACAAGATGGTGCTTCAGAGACTCAAAGAGGCTGCCGAGAAGGCAAAGATCGAGCTTTCCGGCATGACGAGCACCAACATCAACCTGCCCTTCCTTACCGCAACGGCGAGCGGCCCCGTGCACTTCGAGACCACTCTTACCCGTGCAAAGTTCAACGAGCTGACAGCCGACCTTGTGGACGCCACCATGCAGCCCACACGTCAGGTGCTTTCCGACGCGGGTCTCAAGCCCTCCGACGTTGACAAGGTGCTTCTCGTCGGCGGTTCGACGAGAATCCCCGCTGTCCAGGAAGCCGTCAAGAAGTTCATGGGCAAGGATCCTTTCAAGGGCATCAACCCCGATGAGTGCGTTGCTATCGGCGCAGCTATCCAGGGCGGTGTTCTCGGCGGCGACGTGAAGGATCTGCTCCTGCTTGACGTAACGCCTCTGTCTCTCGGTATCGAGACGCTCGGCGGCGTGTTCAACCGCATTATCGACCGCAACACCACCATACCGGTGAAGAAGAGCCAGGTGTATTCCACCGCAGCCAACAACCAGACCTCTGTTGAGATCCACGTCCTCCAGGGCGAACGTGAAATGGCAGCAGGCAACACCACTCTCGGCAAGTTCACACTTGACGGCATTCCTGCGGCTCCCCGCGGAGTACCTCAGATCGAGGTCACCTTCGATATCGACGCGAACGGCATCGTCAACGTATCCGCAAAGGATCTCGGCACCGGACGCGAGCAGCATATAACCATCACCAGCTCCTCCAACATGAGCAAGGAGGATATCGACCGCGCCGTTAAGGATGCGGAGAAGTTCGCCGAGGAGGACAAGAAGCAGAAGGAAGCCGTTGAAACCAAGAATCAGGCTGAAAACCTTGTGTTCCAGAGCGAAAAGTCCCTTGAGGACATCGGCGACAAGCTGCCCGAGAGCGATAAGGCTGACGTCCGTGCGGCGCTTGAGACGCTTAAGAGCACTCTCAAGGACGGCACGACCGAGCAGATAAAGAACGACACCGAGGCGCTTGAAAAGGCGTTTGCAAAGCTCTCCGAGAAGCTCTACTCTCAGGCGGGCGCGAACGGCGCAGGCGCGGGAGCCGATAACGGAGCGGGCGCCGGACCGCAGAGCGACGGTAACGGTACCTACTACAACGCCGACTACGAGGACAAGAGCGGTAAATAATCATCCGTAACGGATGTGGGGCTGTCGGAAGTCTTTGCTTCCGCCGGCCCCGAAAGCAGTATTTATATATTTTAAGGTTTTAAGGTGCTGACTTATGGCAGAAACTAAAAGAGATTATTATGAGGTGCTGGGCATTGAGCGCGGCGCCGATGAAGATACAATAAAAAAAGCGTACCGCAAGATGGCTAAGCAGTACCACCCCGATCTGCACCCCGGTGACAAGGAAGCCGAGGCTAAGTTCAAGGAGGTGAACGAGGCATACGCGGTGCTTTCCGACGCCGACAAGCGCGCGGCTTACGACCGCTACGGTCATGCGGCGTTTGACGGCAGCATGGGCGGCGGAGGAGCCGGCGGTGCATACGGCGGCTTTTCAACGGCCGACTTCGGCGATATCGGCGATATATTTTCGTCGTTCTTCGGCGGCGGGTTCGGGCAGTCCTCTTCAACGAGGCGCAACGGCCCCATGCGCGGCGACGATATAGGCGTTGCCGTTACGATAAATTTTGAAGAGGCTGTATTCGGCACTAAAAAGGACGTAAACTTCACGCGCGTGGCAAAGTGCGCGGACTGCGGCGGCACGGGTGCCGCCAAGGGAAGCTCTGCCGAGACCTGCTCTGCCTGCGGAGGCACCGGTCAGCGCCGCGTGACGCAGCGGTTGGGCGGTATGCAGTTCCAGTCTACCGTGACCTGTGAGACCTGCCACGGTACCGGCAGAGTTATAAAGAATCCTTGCCGCAGTTGCAACGGAACGGGTCTTACGAACACGCGCAAGACGATCTCGGTCTCGATACCTGCGGGCATCAACGACGGCGAGCGCATCGTGATACGCGGTCAGGGCAACGACGGTAAAAACGGCGGTTCGGCGGGCGACCTTATCATTCAGGTCAGCGTGAGAAGACACTCTGTCTTTGAGCGCGAGGGAACGACGCTTTACTGCGACGTCCCCGTGACGATAGCCGAGGCGACTCTCGGCGCCGAGATCGACGTGCCGACGCTCGAGGGCGTGCGCAAGTACAAGATCCCCGAGGGCACGCAGCCGGGCACGCAGTTCACGCTGCGTCAGTGCGGTGTACCTTATGTCAACAGCCCGTCGCGCCGCGGCGACCTTGTGTTTACGGTCAATATCGAAATACCGCGCGGGCTTGACGAAAAGCAAAAGGACGCAATGCGCGCATTCGCGGATAGCTGCGGCGAGAACAACTATCCCAAGCGCCGCAGACTTATCGACCGCCTGAAGGACCTCAGAAACAACAAATAAACGGAGTGGAATATGAGCTACGAATATTCAAGCTGGACGGAAATAAAGCTCACGGTGAAGGTCGCAAACCTTGACAGCGCCGTTGCCATAATGAGCGCGGTCGATACCGGTCTTATGATAGAGGATTACAGCGATTTTGACCTCAAGAGCGTTTACGGCGATCTTGTGGACGAGAAGATACTCTCGGCTGACAAAACCGTTGCGTCTGTCTCGGTGTTTCTGCCCGAGGACGGAGACGTGGCGGGAACGCTTGCGTTCATCCGCGAGCGGCTTGCCGCTGCATCTGTCGAGGGCGTGCTCACGACCGCGGGCGTAAAGGAAGAGGATTTTGCCAACGCGTGGCGGCAGTACTACAAGCCTCTGCACATCGGGCGCGTCGTCATTGTGCCGAAGTGGGAGACATACGAGCCGCGCGAGGGCGAGATCATCATCAGGATGGATCCCGGCATGGCGTTCGGCACAGGCTCACATGAAACGACAAGGCTCGTCATCGGTCTGCTTGAGGACACGGTAACGCCCGGCTGCAATGTGCTCGATGTCGGAACGGGCAGCGGCATCCTTGCCGTGTGCGCGTCAAAGCTCGGCGCTGCAGACTGCCGCGCGTATGACATCGACCCTGTTGCGGTCGAGGTCGCTGCCGAAAATGCGGCGGAGAACGGCTGCGCAAATGTCACTGTCGGGCAGTCGGATCTTCTTGCCGGCGTGGCACCGGGGAAATATGACGTGGTGTGCGCAAATATCGTGGCTGATATAATAATCCGCATGGCGCCCGATATCGGGAGGTTCATGCACGATGAATCGACGCTGCTTGCGTCGGGCATCATCAACGAGCGCGCGTCGGATGTTATCGACGCGCTTGAGGCGAACGGATTTTACATCGCGCGCGCCCTTGAGGACAACGGCTGGACGGCACTTGCGGTCAAAAAGCTGATAGGGTGATGTCTGAATGCTCAAAAAAGTCGGATCTTTGTTGAGATCCGACTTTTTTGAATGCTACGATGCCGTTTTATCGGCGCGGGAGATGTTGATCTTCTTCACTGTCGGGTGTGAAGCTATGATCCCGATCCGACGTTACCCGAGTCCAAGAAAGAAACGGATTGGGTTTCCTTCACCGTCGGGGTATGAAGCTATGACTCTGCTCCGACGTCACCCGAGTCCAAAAAAGAAACGGATTGGGTTTTCTTCACCGTCGGGGTATAAAGCTATGATTCTGATTCAACTTCGCCCGAGTCCAAAAAAGGAATGGAGCGTGTGGAGGAGGTGAAGCAGAAGCCGCCTTTGTGGTTCAGCTCGTGCGCCATGATGAGAAGAGCAATGATTAGGTGTGATGGGGATGAGTTGAAGAGTGCACGCGGGCTGCCGTCAATATCTATAGTGTACCGGCTCGCAAGGTGAAGCGCGATAAGGTCGTCGAGCACACTGCCGATCCTTTCATCACCGATGCCGCATTCGCGTGCGAGAAAGCCCGCGTCAAATACAAAATCTTCGTTCTTACCGTGGAGATAAATCACTGCGCGCATCGTGTCGGGGTCTGAAAGGCAGGAAAATATCTTTCTCATCTCCTCGCCGTCGCCGATGACCTCGCGCCAGCCCCTTCCGTCATCCGGAAAGAGCGCAAAGAACGGCGCTTTACCGTTGGATACTGCCGTGAAGCCGTAGTCGTTGCGGATGAAGGAGGATACTCCGCGGTATTTTTTAAGGTCGCCGGGGTGATATTTGCCGGGCTTGCCGAATCTGAAAAGGCTGCGTTCGATCTGCCAGCACAGCTCGCGCGCAAGGTCCATGCAGTCGGGGGAGGGCGTGCTGTTTATAAGCGCGCCTATCCTCTCCGCAACGTCGGGCAGCGCGGTGCGCGGTTCCATTTTGTTGTCAAAAAGCGTGTCGAGCGATACGCCGAGCAGGTTGGCAAGCGGAACGAGCATCGAGCCGTCGGGGTATGTTTCGCTTGTTTCCCATTTTGATACCGCCTGAGGCGAAACGCTCAGCGCTTCGGCAAGCTGTGCCTGAGTCATGTTTTTTGCATTTCTGGCTTGCTTTATATTTTCACCGAGACTCATTTTTCGCTTCTCCTTCCTTGGCAGCTATCATTTTGGCGCTTTCAAATGTGCTATAGTTGTAGGCTCGGGCGCCGCACATCATTTCGCCGGCGAGACTGATGAGCGCCAGAAGATTGCCGCACCCGTACGACCGGTAGACCGTCACGGTGCCGGATTCGAGATGCGCCGTTTGCTTGGTGCATATCTCCGAGTCGGGGCGGAGCTCGCAGGCTGCATCGAGGATCGCGGCAGCTTCCTTTTCGTCGATCCCTGCTTTTTTTGCCGCAAATGCGGCGGTAAAGTTTACGGGAAGCTCCTCACTGTGAAGGAGCGCGAATATGCGCAGCGCGCTGTCGCTGTCAAGAAGGTGAATGAGCTTCAGTATCTTTTGACGCACCGCCGGGTCGCCGAGCCATGCAAAGTTTGATCGGTTGCGGAAAAGCGTAACGGCAAGGCACATTTCCTTCGACGCTACCGAAAACATATGAAGCTCCTGCTTTGCGAGCTGATTGCGCATGTATCCGTTTGAATACTCGGGAACATAATAATCGGACGGAGCTTCCGAAAACATATTCGCGTAGCGCGATGGCTGGAGCGCGCGCAGAAGGCGAAAGGTCATGTGCACCGCTTCTTTGCGGTCGAGTCCTTCGTAAAGCGCGCGCAGGACCGCGGTCGGGTCCTTGTGATCGACCGACTTCCCGGTGCAGAGAAGTGCGTCTGTGGTGACGCCGAAGAATTCGGCGAGCTTCAGGAGCATTTGAATATCCGGCTCCGATGTGCCGTTTTCCCACTTCGATACGGTCTTGCCGGATACGTCGAGCGCGGCGCCCAGCTCTGACTGCGTGAGACTGCGTGCGCCTCTGAGTTCGGTGAGTTTTTCTGCAAACATGGTGTTACCTCAAATATGGATTCAAGTTCCGGAGCTTGTAGCCTTATTATACAGTAAACCCACGGTGGAGTCAACACCGTGGGTTTTTATATATTCTCCGAATCGGAGACTTGAAATATCGGAGTATAGTCGAGGTAGATTTTCAGCTTTTCTTTTTGCCGTAGCCGAGCGTTCTCATCGCGTTGAGGATGGCAATGACGAGCACGCCGACGCGTAGGTGACGCCGGACGGGTGCTCGCTCTATGCGCACCGTGATCGCGTTAGAACGCCGAGGGTGACATTCAAGGTCGTGAGCGCAGCGGAAAGCAACGGGCATATGACGGTCGTGCGACGCAAGGACAAACGCTCCGAGGTAATCCCGATACATTTCCGGCGGTTGCGGAGTTTATCGAAAGCATCGCGGCAAAAAGAAAATAAAACATGGCTGTCGCCAATTGGTGCGACAGCCATGTTTTTTAATGCTTTTGTAAAGAACGGCGCGTTGCCGCCGGACACTGCCGTGAAGCCGTAGTCGCTGCAGATGCGGCGGCCGCAATCGGCTTTTATAAATTCCTTGACAGTAAAATGTCCGTATGAGCAATGCCGATCCACATAAGCACCGGCGTGTAAATATCGTCTTATCCCGTCTGCTCTCCGTGAGAGAATATCAGATCAAAACCGTTGTGTTGCTCACAGATCAACTTGTCAGATTTCCTCAAAGGATACTTCCTTCTTTTCGATCAGATCATCTTTGGCACGAATGAAAAATGCTTTGGCGGCAGAAGTGCTTCGGATGCAATACCGCCTTCCGTTATTGCACACAAAGGCTGTGTTGTTTTCCATTGCCAAGCCGGGCATATCCTTTTGCTTCAGCATTATATCAAAGGTATCCCGTCCTTTCTCATTGTAGTGGGGACAATACGCAATATGAAAAATGTCAAGCATATCATTTGCCCAACAATATTTCCGGCTTTCTCCGTTTTGAAAAGCTCCGCTGTCGCTATGACCGCAGTTGAACCAACAGATTGCTCCTGCGCTGATCCCGGTCAGGACAGCCGTATCCCGCTCATATATTCTTTTCAGTTTTTCATCCAAATGAAACTTTCTCCATGTCTGCATCATGAAGACGGTATCTCCGCCGCCGACATAAATGACGTCTGCCCAAGACAAAAGTCCATCTGTTTCATCATCGCTGCAGACGTCGGTCACCAGGCAAAGGTTTTTTATATTGCAGCCGAGAAAGGTATATTCTTCGGCAATTGATTCGATATATCCCTTCGCATCGTGGCTGGCTGTCCCGACAAAAAGGACATTCGCATTTCTTTTATTACTTAGTCTGATCGCGTATGTATTTATTTGCCGGGTGGACACCAGATCTCCTCCGGCAATGGCTACGATCCTTCCCATAGTTCCTCCTGCATATCTTGGATGCCCGAAAACTCTGAGTTCTTTATCCAAGCGTTATATTCATTTCTTCAAAGTAAACCCACGGTTGACTCAACCGTGGGTTTTTATATGTTATCCGATACGGAAACGTCGGAGTTATAAGTTCGGGTGGATTTTCAGCTCTTCTTTTTGCCGTAGCCGAGCGTTCTCATCGCGTTGAGTATGGCAATGACGAGCACGCCGACGTCCGCAAATACCGCAAGCCACATTCCGGCGTGACCGGTCGCGCCGAGCACGAGGACGATGGCTTTTACCGCGAGAGCAAGGATGATGTTCTCCCAAACTATACGCATTGTCTTGCGCGATATCTCTACCGCGCGGGCAAGACCCGTCAGCTTGTCGTCCATGAGGACGATATCGGCGGCTTCGATGGCTGCGTCGCTTCCCAGTGCGCCCATTGCAATGCCTATGTCGGCGCGTGAGAGCACGGGGGCATCGTTTATACCGTCGCCGCAGAAGGCAAGGGGAGAGGCGGAGGAGTCGGCAAGCAGCTCTTCAACGGCGCTGACCTTGTCGGCGGGCATGAGCTCGCTCTTTATCTCGTCAACGCCAAGCTCTTTTCCTATCGATTCCGCAACGGCGCGGCGGTCGCCCGTGAGCATTACCGTCTTCTTTACGCCGAGTTCCTTGAGCTTTGCAAGCGCGGACTTTGAATCTGCTTTCGGTTTGTCCGCGATGACGATGTAGCCGAGGTATTTGCCGTCGGCGGTAACATGGATCACCGTTCCGACCTCGGTCTGCGCTGCGGCTGTCATGCCGGCGGTCTTCATCAGCTTATCGTTGCCGACCCACACGTGTTTCCCGCAAACGGTGGCTTCAATGCCTTCGCCCGCACGTTCGTTCACGTCGGAGGCTGTCTCGGAGCCGTATTTTTCGGGACACGCGCGGCGCAACGCCTTTGCTATCGGGTGTGATGAGAAGCCCTCGGCGACTGCCGCGATGCCGGAAAGCTCGTCGGCGTCAACTCCGTCTGCGGGATGTACGCCGGTGACGGTGAACGAGCCCTCGGTCAGAGTGCCGGTCTTGTCAAATACGGCGGTCGAAAGGCCCGCAAGCTGCTCGAGATAGTTCGCACCTTTGATGAGTATTCCTTCACGCGAGGCGCGTCCGATGCCGCCGAAGAATGAAAGCGGGACCGACACGACGAGTGCGCAGGGGCAGGAAACGACAAGGAACGTGAGCGCGCGCTGTATCCACGGCATCACCGATTCTCTGAGGATCAGCGGCGGCAGGAAAGCGAGCAGAACTGCGCCCGCAACGACTGCGGGAGTGTAAACGCGGGCAAAGCGCGTGACAAAGTTTTCGGTCTTTGCCTTTTTTGCAGAGGAATTTTCAACGAGGTCGAGTATTTTCGACACGGTGCTTTCACCGAATACCTGTTCGACGTTTATTTTTATCACGCCGGAGAGGTTGACCGAGCCGCTTACGGCGCGGTCGCCCGGGCGGAGCTCGCCGGGGACGCTCTCGCCGGTGAGAGCGGAGAGATCGACGGTGCTGTCGCCCTCGGTCACAGTGCCGTCGAGCGGTATCTTTTCACCGGGATGCACGACTATCGTCTCGCCTATTGCAACTTCATCGGGGGACACCGTTACCTCGGCGCCGTCGCGTATCACGCGTGCCGAATCGGGGCGGATGTCCATCAGTGCCGCTATGCTCTTGCGGCTCTTGCCGACGGCAATGCTTTGAAACAGCTCACCTACCTGATAGAAGAGCATTACGGCGACTGCTTCCTTGTAATCGCCGGTCGCAAATGCGCCGACGGTGGCAAGTGTCATAAGGAATTTTTCGTCAAGGAGCTGACCGTGTACTATGTTCAGCACGGCGTCCTTTACCACATCGTAGCCTATCACGATGTAGGCGGGAAGGAAGATTAGGAATTTCCATATGCCGTCAAGCGGAATGAGCGATGCCGCTATAAGCAGCACAAGAGAGATGAGGAGCCTTATTACCGTGCGCTTCTGGCGGCGTGAAAGATCTTTTAAGAATTTCATGGCGAAGCGCCTCCGCGTCAGAGCTTTATGCTCATGTCGGGCTCGATGCGGCGGCAGAGCTTTACGACTTTTTTCATAACGGCGTCGAATTCGGCGTCGTCTGCCTCAACGGTCATCTTCTGCATGATGTAGTTCACGTTAGCGCTCTTTACGCCGTCAAGCTTTGAGATGGCGTCTTCGATCTTTGCGGCGCAGTTTGCGCAGTCGAGGTCTTCAAGCTCATAAGTTTTTTTCATTGTGGGGTACCAAGCCTTTCTTTGTATGTTGAAATTTTTATTTGCTTTCTTCGGCGTGCTTCTCACGCAGGTGGTCGTAGCCCTGTGCCACGATCGTGTGAACATGATCGTCGGCAAGGTAATAAAACATTGTTTTTCCCTCGCGTCGGCAGGCAACGAGGTTGTTGTCCTTCAGCACCTTGAGCTGATGCGAAATTGCCGATGAGGTCATGCCGAGCCGCTCGGATATGTGCATTACGCACATCTCGTCGTCAAGCAGGGCAAAAAGGATGCGCAGGCGCGTCGTGTCGCCGAATATCTTGAAGAGGTCAGCAAGGTCGCAGAGCATTTCCTCCGAGACATTGTTTGCGGCGGCGTGCATGCAGTGATCGTGAGTGTGCTTTTTTTCTTCCATATCGTTCGCCTTTCTCCGACTTTTGAACGGATGCTCAATTGAATATTCGTTCATTTGAACCACTGCTCATATGATAGCACATTCAAATGTTTTTGTCAATAGGTTTTGCGAAAAAAGAGCGGAAAAAGTTTTATTTTTTTATACGGTAAAAAGGAAAGGTCGAAAAAAGTAAAAACGGCTTGCAGAAGGGTAACGGATGTGGTATAATTGATATAAATAATACATTTGTGAGGAACAAAGGAGGAACGCGACCGTGGCAAAAAAACGCAGAAACAGATCCCGTGACTATATTGAGGACGTGCCGATCGGCGCGCTGCTTATTCTTTTGTTTGCGGCATGGTCGTATATAAAAGAGTTCTGGTACATATTTCTGATAATTGCCGTGGCGGTCATCGCCGTTGTTATCCTAATAAAAGTTAAGAAGAAAAAACGCAAGAAGGTGTTTGCGATCGATGAGATCGACGCTATGGACGGCATTGATTTTGAGGACTATACCGCCGGTCTGCTGCGCCGCATGGGGTACAGAAATGTGCGCGTGACGCAGGCAAGTGGCGATTTCGGCGTCGATGTCACCGCAAAGCTGAACGACGAGTTGTGGGTGTTCCAGTGCAAGCGGTACACCGGCAATCTCGGTGTCAAGTCGGTTCAGGAGGTCTTTGCCGGAGCGGCAAAGTACCGCGCCGATAAAGCTGTCGTCATCACGAACTCATATTTTACCGAGGCTGCCAAGGAACTTGCCGATGATACGAATGTCATGCTTTGGGACAGAGACTATCTGTGCCGCACCATAAAGACGCTCAACAAGACCGTAAAGGCACAGAATATCCTTAAAAAATAACGATAGATAAAACCGCGCGGGGTTCATTGCAGTCATCGCGCGGTTTTCCACTTGAAAAAAACCGCGTGATGTGGTATAATTTAATTGTAGCAAACGAAATATCCGCGCATACTAACAAAAAAGCGCGGAGGTTTTTAATGAGCACTGGAATGCGTGATTTTCTCATCGGGCTGGGGCTGGGGCTTTTGCTTTTCGGCTGCGTGGCGGTGATAATGCTGACGATGTGACGATCCTTCGGGGGTACTGTATGCGGCTTGACAAATATCTTTCGGCGTCGGGTGAATGCTCGCGCCGCGACTGCGCGCGCGACGTGCGCGCGGGGCTGATACTTATCGACGGCAAGCCCGCACGCGCGGCGGATGCCGAGGTCGTGCCGGGTGTCAGCCGCGTCGTGAGGCGTGGTGTGCCAGTCGTGTGGCGCGAGCATATATACATTATGCTCAACAAGCCCGAAGGGTATGTCAGCGCCACGGAGGACAAAAAGGACGGCTGCCCGGTCGTTACCGAGCTTTGCGCCGAGCGCGACCGTGCACGGGTATTTCCGTGCGGCAGGCTTGACAAATACACGGTGGGGCTTATGCTCCTTACCGACGACGGTGAGCTTGCGCACCGTCTGCTGGCGCCGTCGCGTCATGTTGACAAAACATATCGCTATACGGCGGAGTCGGTGCTTTCCGCGGACGCGCGAGCACGGCTCGAGAGTGGCGTTTATATTGAGGGCGGCGTACTGACAGCGCCATGCCGCGTTGAGCCGGAGGACGACACTCACGGGCTCATTACGATACACGAGGGAAAATACCATCAGATAAAGCAGATGTTCGGCGCCGTCGGAAACAAAATAACCGCGCTCGAACGCGTGAGCTTCGGTCCGCTTATGCTCGATCCGTCGCTGCCGCGCGGAGGCGTGCGTTATCTTGACGATGCCGAGGTGGCATCACTTTATGCCGCGGCGGGGCTGCAAAGATGAATACAATAAAAAGGAAGACACAAAAATGATCGATATTGAAGCAACACTGGCAGAGGAGCTGGGGCTCGGGGTCGAACAGGTCAGAAAGACCGTTGCGCTGATAGACGAGGGCAACACGATACCCTTTATCGCGCGGTACCGCAAGGAGGTCACCGGCTCGCTTGACGACACCGTGCTGCGCGACCTGTTTGACCGCCTCAACTACCTGCGCAATATAGAAAAGCGCCGCGAGGAGGTCAAAGCCCTTATTGCCGCGCAGGAAAAGCTCACGCCCGAGCTTGAGCGCGCGATCGACTCGGCAAAAACGCTCACCGAGGTCGATGATATCTACCGTCCGTTCCGTCCGAAGCGCAAAACGCGTGCATCGGTCGCACGCGAGCGCGGGCTCGAGCCGCTCTCAGAGCTTATTTTTGCGCAGAACGAAAAATACGACGCGCCGATAGCGGAGCTCGCCGCAGCTTACATAAACGAAGAGAAGGGCGTTGCGGGCGCAGATGAAGCGATAGCGGGCGCACTTGATATCATTGCCGAGAATATTTCGGACAATGCCGACTGCCGCAAGGGCGTGCGCACGCTCACTGCCGAGCACGGTATACTTGTATCAAAGGCGGCAAAGGATGAGGATTCCGTTTACGCGCAGTACTACGATTTTTCCGAGCGTGTGAAGCGTATCGCGGGGCATCGCGTGCTTGCGGTAAACCGCGGCGAAAAGGAAGGATTCCTCAAGGTCACGGTCGAGCCGGGCGGAGATCTTGTCATGAGCTATCTCTACCGCAAATTCCTCAAGGACAACGCAAGCCCGGCGCATGAGCTCGTTAAGTCGGCGATCGACGACAGCTATGCTCGTCTTATAGCGCCGTCGGTCGAGCGCGAGATCAGAAACGACCTCACAGACCGTGCGAGCGAGGGTGCGCTCAAGGTATTTGAGGACAACCTCAGGCACCTGCTCATGTCTCCGCCGCTTCGCGGCAAGACGGTCATGGGCTTTGACCCCGGTTACCGCACCGGCTGCAAGCTCGCGGTGGTCGACAGGACGGGAAAGGTCATTGACACGGCGGTGATCTACCCCACAAAGCCGCAGGAACGCATTGCGGAGAGCCGGCGCGTGGTCGCTGGGCTGATACGCAAGTACGGCATCAACGTCATTGCCATAGGCAACGGCACGGCATCAAAGGAGAGCGAGATATTCATCGCCGGACTTCTTAAGGAGACTCCGGGCGACTGCAAGTACATAATGGTCAGCGAGGCGGGCGCGTCGGTCTATTCGGCGTCCAAGCTCGGCGCCGAGGAGTTCCCGGATTTTGACGTCACGCAGCGCTCGGCGGTGTCGATAGCGCGTCGCCTTCAGGATCCCATTGCCGAGCTCGTCAAGATCGACCCCAAGTCGGTCGGCGTCGGGCAGTATCAGCACGATATGAAGCAGGCGCGGCTCGACGAGGCGCTCACGGGCGTTGTTGAGGACTGCGTCAACTCGGTCGGCATCGACCTCAACACGGCGTCGTATTCGCTGCTTTCGTATGTTTCGGGCATAAGCGCGCCGGTGGCTAAGAATATCGTAAAATACCGCGAGGCGAACGGCGAGTTTCTGAACCGTGCCGAGCTGCTCAAGGTTCCGCGCCTCGGCAGCAAGGCGTATGAGCAGTCTGCGGGCTTCCTCCGCGTTTCGGGCTCCGTCGAGGTGCTCGACTCCACGGGCGTTCATCCCGAATCATACGGCGCGGCGCATAAGCTGCTCGGAATGTTCGGCTTTGACGAGTCGGAGATACGCTCGGGCGGACTTCGCCTGCTCGGCAAGAAGGTAGCCGAAAAGGGGCGTGCGAAGGTCGCCGAGGAGATAGGCGTCGGCGAGCCTACACTCTGCGATATAATCGCGGAGCTTGAAAAGCCGGGGCGCGACGTGCGCGACAGCTTTCCGGCGCCGGTGCTGCGCGACGATGTGCTCGATATTTCCTCTCTCAAGGAGGGAATGATCCTTACCGGCACGGTGCGCAACGTCATCGACTTCGGCGCGTTCGTGGATATCGGCGTGCATCAGGACGGCCTTGTGCATATCTCTCAGATATGCGACAAGTACATAAAGCACCCCTCAGAGGTGCTTTCGGTCGGCGATATCGTAAAGGTCAAGGTCATATCGGTAGACGCCGCCAAGCACCGCATCGGGCTTTCGATGAAGCTCGGAAAAGACGAAAAATAACTTTTTACGGCAGAGACGCACGTTCGGCTATTACCGCGTGGGTAACTGTGAGTTTACATTCCGAAAGCCGGGGAAGTGTCCACCGGGCGCTCCGGAGTGCGATAAATCACAAAATTGTGCAAGCTGCACAATTTTGAAGCCGAAAATTTGGGGAATAATCCTCTATCATTTTTCACGAAAATTTGCTACAATATATACTACTGAATAATAGTCTGAATCAATGAGATCTTGATTCGAATTTCAAGGAGGAATCACATCCTATGGCAAGTGTATCGCTTAAGCACATTTATAAAAAATATCCGGGCGGAGTTACCGCTGTGTCGGACTTCAACCTTGATATCAAGGATAAGGAGTTTCTGATACTCGTCGGTCCTTCCGGCTGCGGTAAATCAACTACTCTGCGTATGATCGCAGGTCTGGAGGAAATCACCGAGGGTGAGCTTTTCATCGGCGATCAGCTTGTTAACGATGTGGCTCCTAAGGACAGAAAGATAGCGATGGTGTTCCAGAACTACGCTCTGTATCCTCACATGACCGTTTTTGAGAACATGGCATTCGGCCTCAAGCTCATCAAGACTCCGAAGGAGGAGATCAAGAGACGCGTTGAGGACGCTGCCCGTATACTTGATATCACCCACCTGCTCGACAGAAAGCCGAAGGCTCTGTCCGGCGGTCAGAAACAGCGTGTCGCTCTCGGGCGTGCTATCGTCCGTAAGCCCAAGGTCTTCCTTCTTGACGAGCCTCTGTCCAACCTGGACGCAAAGCTGCGTGCCGCGATGAGAACCGAGCTTACGAAGCTGCACCAGAACGTTCAGACCACGTTCATTTACGTTACGCACGACCAGGTCGAGGCTATGACCATGGCAACGAGAATCGTTGTTATGAAGGACGGTCTCATTCAGCAGGTCGATACTCCTCAGACCCTTTACGATGCACCCTGCAACCTCTTCGTTGCCGGCTTCATCGGCACTCCTCAGATGAACTTCATCAACGGTAAGCTCGTCAAGAAGGGCGACGATGTGTACTTCAACTTTGAGGACAAGTCCCTCAAGCTGCCCACCGAAAAGGCGAACAACCCCGACCTCAAGGACTACATCGGCAAAGAAGTCATCGTCGGTCTCCGTCCCGAGTGCATTTACGACTCTCCCATGCAGCTCTCCGCACATCCCGACAGCATCACCGATGCTTATGTTGATGTTACCGAGCTTATGGGCGCCGAGATCTACCTCTACCTCAAGGTAGGTGAGGAGACCAATCTGATCGCACGTGTTTCTTCCCGCTCCACCACCCGTGCGGGCGACAACATCAAGGTTGCATTCGATATGACCCGTATGCACATCTTCGATAAAGAGACCGAGCGCTGCATCATTCACTGATCGCAACAATTGCCTAACATAAAAAGGGCTGTCACGCGTTAGCGTGACAGCCCTTTTGTCATATGTTCTCCGTTGACAATGCAGCCGTTTTATTGTATAATATATTCTGAATAAGTCGCAGCATACCGCTGCGGCGGAACGGAGACGGCTTTCATGATCGGTGAATACGACGGCTTTGATGCGGGCGCCGCACGTGTGTGGCAGCTGCGCTCTGTTGCGGGCAGGATAGGGCTTACCATGCTGTTTCACACGTTGCTTTTCAATATGCTTTTTGCAACAGCGGTGGTGATCGACGATCCGCTGCGTGCCGCTGCCGCCGCTCATCCGGGCGCTTTCGGCGGATATGCAGCCGATATCGCATCGGGCGTCGTGGAGATATGCTTTTATCTTCTGGCGTTCATGATACTTGTTGCTTTCTTCAGGCTGATATCCCCGCGCAGAACGGTCGAGCCTATGCGGCTCGGCGTAAGACTTACGTCCGACACCTTGGCAGTGGTGCTCTTCGGCATAGCCGTCACCGTGGGTGCGTCGTATGTCAACTATTATATGCTGCTGCCGTTCGGATCGTCCTCTGCGGACGTTGAAGAGCTGCCGACAAATGCGGTCGGTGTCATCATATCCTTCATTTCAACGGCTCTTGTTCCTGCGGTGTGTGAGGAATTCCTCTTCCGTGGGTGCATCCTCTCGAACCTTCTGCCGTTCGGCAAAAAAACGGCGGTCATAGGCTCCGCCGTGCTGTTTGCACTGATGCACAACAACACACGCCAGTTTTTTTATACCGCGGCTGCGGGGATCGTTTTCGGGCTTGTGTATATCGAGACCGGCTCTATATGGGCGGGCACGTTCATTCATCTGTTCAATAATTTCTTTGCGGTCATCGACGAGGCTGTTCAGGCAACGGTCGCGCCGGAGTACGCGGCGGCGATATCCCTGCTTGGCAATGTGCTCGTGATCACCGCCGGGCTCGTGTCAGGCGTGTATCTTGTGTTCCGCCGCGCAGGTAAGCGCACGGACGGCTCTCAGCCGCAGCCGATCGTTCCCGGTGAGGAATGCGGTACGCTCAAAAGCTTTTTTACGCCCGCTATGATAACTTATTTTGCCGTCGCGCTTCTGGCGGCGGTCATGAATATGCTGTAACATGGATAACAGAAACGGAATTTTCGAAAGCTCCGGTGCCGACGAGCGCTTTATGCGCGAGGCGCTGGCACTTGCCGCAGAGGCGGCGGATGCGGGTGAGGTACCCGTCGGCGCCGTTGTCGTAAGGCATGGTGAGATCGTCGGCCGCGGCAGAAACCGCCGTGAGGGCGGCGGGGGCGCCGCTGCGCATGCGGAGATAGAAGCAATAACGGAAGCCTGCCGCACGCTCGGCGGCTGGCGTCTTTCGGGCTGCGAGCTGTATGTGACACTTGAACCGTGTCCGATGTGTGCGGGCGCTGTTGTTAACGCAAGGCTTGACCGCGTGGTCTACGGAGCGCACGACGCGAGGGGCGGTGCCCTCGGCGGTCTTTTCGATCTTACCTCATATCCGCTCGGCTGTCGTCCGCTGATACTCGGCGGCGTACTTGAGAGTGAATGCACCGCGCTTTTGCGCGATTTCTTTGCAGCGCGCCGCAAAATGGACGGCAAACCGCGCAGACTTTTGCGCGAGTTTTATTCCGTCCATGCCGACGAGCTGGCGCCGCTCCTGCTCGGAAAGGTGCTCTGCCGCCGCGACCCCGAAAGCGGGGAAGTGAAGCGGGCGCGCATCACCGAGACAGAGTGCTATCTCGGGGAAAACGATACTGCCTGCCACGCACATCGCGGCAAGACGGACCGCACACGCATACTCTGGAAGCGCGGCGGCACGGTCTATGTTTACCTGTGCTACGGTATGCACAGCCTGCTGAACATCGTCAGCGGTCCCGAGGGCGAGCCCGAGGCTGTTCTCATACGTGCCGTCGAAGGGGCGGAAGGACCCGGACGTCTGACCAAAATGCTCGGCATCGACCGTGCCTTCAACGGGCACGACGCGGTCTTCTCAGACCTCATATGGATAGAGGACGACGGCACACCGGTGCCCGAGTACACGGCGCTGCCGCGCATCGGAATAGATTATGCGGCACCCGAGGACAGAGAACGCCCGTGGCGTTTCACATCTGTCCGACAGTAAGTAAGATATTCATCAAATGAGAAAGGTACGGTGACGCCGGATGGCAGGAAAAAAGAATATCACGTGCAGCGCCGTGGCTTTTGCGCTTGTTTGCTTTATTATTGCGGTATCGGTGCTTCCGTGCTTTGCGGAGGGGACCTCCGTCGGCAGTGTGTCCGGTTCACAGAGTACCGCTCTTGGTGTGATGACGGTCTGCTCATACGACGCCGCGACCGGTGTGATACGCATTGCGGGAACGGTCAACCACAAGGTCATGACGGCGGCAAAGGACTGCCGCATAGCACTTTTTCGCATTCCCTCGTGGCGCAGCGCCGAGAGTGTTATCGCGGATTCGCAGCCGATAAGCGAGACGGCTATGTCTATACGCTTTGAATTTACATTTGAAAGCGGCGGCGCCGAGGATATCATCTGTATGTATGCCGCTGCGATCGTCTACCCCGACGGCAGCCGCGCGCTTATAGCCGAGCCGGAATACCCGCTCGGCGATGTGAAAGAGGCGGCGGACATCGGTTTCAAGGGGCTCGGCACCGATTCGGCGGCGGGCGTTGCCGACGCAGGCGCCGGGTGCGTTATGATCGACGTTTACCTTGACCGCCTTGAGGACGGCAGACACAGCGGATATCTTCAGACGGTCGGAGGTATGTCGTTTTACTACAACCGCGAGTATGTTGACGACCTTGACCGCAGGATAAGAAGCGCCTCGGTCGCGGGTTCGTCGGTATGGCTGCGGCTTCTCGTTTCGCCCACCGACACGCCCGACGGACTTTCGTATGCATCGTCCGCCTCATACGGCGCGGCGTACAGGGGTGTGGTAATATCTGACGATGTGTCGGCGCTGACGGTATACGCATATCTTCTGTTCCTATGCACAAGATATAACGGCGGGACGAACGGCTCGGTAAACGGCATCGTGCCCGGGTTTTGTGCCGATGAGCCCGAAAAATACAATTTCTGCGCCAGTACCGGTCCGATGTACTATGAAATTTATGCCCGCACGCTCGCAATAATGGGCATTGCGGCGTCGGGAGCCGGTGCGCGGCTCATAGTTCCGGTAAGCGACAGTTGCGGTGTTGACGGGCAGCCGCTTTTCACCGACTTCGTGCGCGGTGTTGCGGATTATATCTCAAAGCATACCGGGTTTGGATTTACCCTTATGCTCGACAGCACGCACAACGCATATCACATAGACGACAGCTATTTCGACCTGCCGAACGACGGCGGAGACGACACAGCCGACGATGGGGAGGAGCCCGACGACCCGGACCATTCCTACGACCCCGATCTGCCGGACGATGAATTCACACCGCCGGAGACCGAACGCAAGGAGCCGGTAAAGACTCTCCCCTCCGACGGCTATATTTGTACGGACAGCATTGCGGCGCTGCCTGCTGCCATTGACACGCTTCACGGCGAGTACAGCGCGGTGAGCCGTGAGTTCATATGGTGCTGGACGCCCGGTGCCGAGACCTCGGGCAGCGCGCTGAGCGTGCTTTACGCATACAACTATGTCGCGCTTGCCGCTGCGGGAGCATCGGGATATATCCTCCGCACCGACAGCGACCGCTTTTCCACCGTGTCGCACCTTGTGAAATATATTGATACCGATTCCTTTGAAAAGGAGACGGCGTATGCGCTCGAGATCTTCGGTGCAGCGTCGTGGAAGGAGCTTTTTCCCGGATTTGATGCCGCAGCCATAGGCGGCAGACGTATCGTCACCGTGACGCCCGGCAGCGGTGTTCCGGGGCATTCGGGTACATACAGGCTGTGGGATTTCGGTACGTCATCCGGCGTGCACGGGTGGTCGGCAGGTCCCGGCTGTACCTCTCTCAGAAGCGTGTACGGCAGTGGGACGAGCTGTCTCAAGGCGGTGCTTACCGACGAGGGCGGCGGGGCTTATTCCGATATATGCCGCGTTTGCGAATCGCCCGAGCCGCTGAAATATACGCCGTATATGGGCTTTGAGCTTTCGTGCGCGGGAGATGCGTCTGATGATTCGCTTTATGAGGTCAAGCTTGTGATATACAGCGGCGGCGTTACGCTCGAGGGCAGAACGGTCGTTAAAAGCGGCGCAAGAACGCAGCTTTATCTTGACGTTTCGTCGCTCTCGTCCGGCGCGGGCATAAACGCCGTGAGGGTAGCCGCGCGCCGCATATCCGGAAAGGGCGAATTCGACCTTCGCATATATGACATAAGTCTTTACAGCGACCGCTACGGCGACCGCGAGCTTGCGGGGCTCATTGATGCGGAGCGTGCCAACGCCGCGGAGAGCCGTGACGGCAGCGGCGACGGTGAAGAGACATCAGGCGAAAAGCTGACCGCGGCGCTCATGCTCGGCGGTATAGCAGCGATAGGGGTCTGTATTGCGGTGCTCCCCGCGCGGCGCGACAAACGGCGCACCGCCACCTGAATTATCGGCAAAAATATTTTTAATATAAAAGCAAAGGACACACCAAATGAAAAACATTGACAGAAATCTCACAATGCTCTGCGATTTTTATGAGCTGACGATGGCAAACGGCTACGAAAAATGCGGGCTGGGCGATATGTATGTCTATTTTGATGTATTTTACCGCGACAATCCCGACGGAGCGGGCTATGCTATCGCCGCCGGGCTTGAGCAGATCGTAAACTACATCAACGAGCTGCATTTTGACGACGAGGACATCGCGTATCTGCGCAGCAAGGGGATATTCGACGAAAAATTCCTTGAATACCTCAGGACCTTCAGATTTGAGGGCGATATGTGGGCTGTCCCCGAGGGAACGGTGATTTTTCCCGGCGAGCCTATCATAACCGTTCGCGCGAAAGCGCCGCAGGCACAGTTTATCGAAACATATATCCTCATGCAGTTCAATCATCAGTCATGCATAGCCACAAAAGCGACGAGGATCGTCCGTGCGGCTGACGGAAGAGCGATAAGTGAATTCGGCTCGCGCCGCGCGCAGGGCTCGGATGCGGCTATTCTCGGCGCACGTGCCGCATATATAGGCGGCTGCGCGGGAACTGCCTGCACGATAACCGACGAAGCCTACGGCGTTCCCGCAACGGGCACGATGGCGCACTCGTGGGTGCAGATGTTCCCGGATGAATACACCGCTTTCCGGACCTATTGCGAGATATACCCGCACGCAGCCACGCTGCTGGTCGATACGTACAATGTGATCGAATCAGGCGTACCGAACGCGATACGCGCTTTCCGTGATGTGCTGATCCCGCAGGGGATAACCAAATGCGCCATCCGCATCGACTCGGGAGATATCACCTATCTCACCAAAAAGGTCAGAAAAATGCTTGACGAGGCGGGCTTCCCGCAGTGCAAGATAGTTGTTTCCAACTCGCTCGACGAATATATCATCCGCGATATAATCCGTCAGGGAGCGTGCGTAGATGCCTTCGGCGTCGGCGAGAGACTCATCACGTCAAAGAGCTCACCCGTGTTCGGCGGCGTTTACAAGCTTGCAGCCATTGAGGATCCCAAGACCGGCGAGGTCGTGCCGAAGATCAAGCTGAGCGAAAACCCGCAAAAGATCACGACTCCGCATTTCAAAAAGGTCTATCGCCTCTACGACCGCTCGAACGGCAAAGCCGAAGCGGATCTTGTATGCGTTTATGATGAAAAGCCGGACGATTCAAAGCCGATAGAGATATTCGACCCGCACTACACATGGAAGCGCAAAACGCTTGAAAACGTGCGTGCCGAGGAGCTGCTCGTCCATGTGTTCAGCGACGGAAAGCAGGTATACGAGCTGCCGACGCTTGAGGAGATCAAGACGCGCTGCCGCGACCAGATCGCCACGATGTGGGACGAGGTGCTGCGCTTTGAAAACCCGCACAATTATTATGTCGATCTCTCGCAGAAGCTGTGGGACATCAAGCACGAAATGATCCGCGGAAACCGCTGAGAAAGAGAATAAAAGATGGGCTGCCCGATCGGGCAGCCCGAATTTTTAATTATACGGTGTTTCAGTCGGTAACGCGCTTTTTGGAAACAAGAGCGGTGCCGAGGATGACGACTGCCGCCACTGCTGCAACTGCAACATATGCTGCCGTGTCACCGGTGGGGGTGGAAGAACCGCCGTTGTTGCCGGACTTGAGAGAAGAACCGGCTTTAATGGAGGCAAATACGACCTTGCCGTCTTTGAGAGCGAAGAGCTCGGAGCCGGCAGCGGTGTTCGCCTTGGTGATGAGCTCGGCGTTCAGCTCGCCGCGGGTGATAGCCTTGATGTTGGAGTCGCCGATGGTCCTGTCGTTGCCTTCATAGTTGACAACGGCGCCGGTGAGATCCTTGCCGTCAACAGCGGAGAAGGGAATGTTGTTCTTGACGTTGTCTTCACCGTTACCGAAAGAAAGGTTGGCGGTGGTATTGCCGTCTGCTATGAAGAGGTTTTCGAGTGTGTACTCTTCAACATTAGCGCCCGAAAGGTTGATGATGGAGAGGCGTGCGGTCTTGCCCTCAACGGTGAGAGCGGAGAGCTTGCCGGTGCTTATGGAGTTTTTGACAGTAGTCTTGGGATGGTTGGTGTAGGAGATGAATCCGCTTGCGAAGGATGCGGAAGCAACGTCGCCGGTGTTGATGCAACCGGTTATGATCGCATACTCATCATTTGAACCGAATACGTAACCGATAAGTCCACCTGCCTCAAAGCCGCCGGAGACCTTACCGTTGTTGATGCAGTTTTCAACAGTTACGGCTTTACCGGTGTTGCCGTCCTTTACGCCTTTGTTGACGTAACCGACAATACCGCCCGCAGCGCCCGCACCGTTTCCCTCTATGAAAGCAGAAACATCGCCGTTGTTGATGCAGTTTTTGACTGTGAGACCGACGATCGTGCCGGTGTCATAAGAATGACCGACGATGCCGCCCGCCGCTGTGTCCTCTTTTACTTTGGCGGTGTTGGTGAGAGTTACGTTACCGTCGTTGGTGCAGAAATCGATAGTAGCGGATTTTCTCGCGTCACCGACGATACCGCCCGCGCGGTTGGGGGAAACGATGTCGCCTGCGTTGTAGCAGTTCTTTACAACGACAGCACCGGTTCCGTTGTATCCGTAGATACCGCCTGCGGCGTAGCCGTCCTTGGCGCCGTTGGTGTTGACGATCTTGCCCTTGTTGACGCAGTTCTCGAAGAGAGCATCGGTGCAGTAGCTGCAGCCGGCGATGCCGCCGACGGCGCCCGAGCTGGTGATGTTGCCTTCGTTGACGCAGCCGGTGAGCTTAGCGGCGGGAGTTGCGCCGTTGAGACGACCGACGATGCCGCCGACCTTGCAGGTGTCGTCACCGACAACGGTGATGGTAGCCTTGTTGGTGATGTTTTCGAGGATGCCGCCCTTGCTCTCGCGAGCCACGGCGCCTGCGGAGACATACTCGGTGGAGTTGATCTCGATCTTGCCGGTGGTGGTAAGGTTTTTGACAGTACCGTTCATCTGCTTGAACATAGGAGCGGAAACGGTCACGGTCTTGCCGTTGCCGTCAAGTGTACCGGTAAAGGTCTCGGTGTATGTCTCACTCACAGTGATGTCGGCAGCAAGATAGTATGTACCGTCTTTTGCCATGTTCTTGAAATCTTCGGCGCTGTTGATGGCTGTTCCCTCGGCGGCGAATGCACCGACCGTGAAGAGGGAGAGGACCATGATAACGCTGAGGATCAGAGAAAATGTTTTGCGCATGATGTTTACCTCTTTCTTGAATTTGGCGATAAGGATATTTTCCCTTATCATAATGCACATTAATTATAAACAAAAACTCGGATGATGTCAAGCACTTTTTGTATTTTTTGTGTATTGTGCTTAACAAAAAAGCGGCAGCCGCACACGCGGCTGCCGCAAAAAGGAAATTGCAACTGATTATTCGGCGATGGTGCGCTTCTTGGAAACGAGAGCTGCGCCGAGGATGACGACTGCCGCGACTGCTACAACTGCAACATACGCTGCGGTGTCACCGGTGGGGGTGGAGCCGCCGCCGGAAGGCGTGGAGCCCGCGCTGAGGGTGGAGCCTGCCTTGATGGAGGCAAATACGACCTTACCGTCCCTGAGAGCGAAGAGCTCGGAACCGATGGCGGTGTTTGCCTTCGTGATGAGGTCTGCGTTCAGCTCGCCGCGGGTGAATGCCTTGACGGTCTCGGAGCCTTCAAGGTTCTTGTCGAGAACGGCAGACATCTCAAAGCGGTTGGCAGCGTTTTTGTCATTGTTGGCGTAGGAGAAGTATTTGGCTGTGCCGCCGTCGGCAAGGAATATGTTCTCATAGGTGTATGCCTTGACATCGGCGCCCGAAAGACCGACGATGCAGAGGCGGTTCTTGGTATCGTCCTCTACGAGAGCGGAGAGCTTGCCGGTGCTTATGGAGTTCTTTACAACAGTGCTGTTGTTGTTGGTGTAGGCAACGAAGGGAGAAGCCCATTCGATCGCGGAGATGTTACCGGTGTTGATGCAGTTTTCGATGGTGATATATTCTTCCTTGGAACCGTATACATAACCCGCAATACCGCCGGTCTGGCAGCCGGAGATGACGTCGCCGTTGTTGATGCTGTTCTTTACGGTCGCGCCGACTGCGCCCTTGTTGTTCTGAACGTAACCGACAATGCCGCCCGCCTGACCGAGAGCAGAGCCTTCGATGTACGCGGTGACCTTGCCGTTGTTCACGCATTTGTCAATGGTGAGAGCGACCTTGGTGCTGCCGTCGAATGTGTAGCCGATGATACCGCCGGCGCAGGCAACTTCTTTTTCGCCCTTTGCCGTGTTGGTGAGCTTGACGTCACCGTTGTTGGTGCAGCTCTCAACGGTAGCGGACTTTCTCGCATCGCCGATGATACCGCCGGCATGATGTCCGGAGAACACGTTGCCGGTGTTGAGGCAGTTCTTTACGGTGACAGGGGCTGTTCCGTTGTATCCGAGGATACCGCCGGCAGCAACGCCGTCGTCGGTCTCTTTGGAGGTGATGACGCCCTTGTTGATGCAGTTCTCAAAGGAAGTGCCTTCTGTCTGGCTCTCGCCGCAGATACCGCCCGTAGCTTCGGGACCGGTAACGGCAGCTTCGTTTACACAGTTGGTGAATGTGACACCGGAAGTACCCGCTTTACCGCAGATACCGCCGACGCATGCATCGGCACCGGTAAGAGTATTGGTGACGGTTGCTTTGTTGGTCACTTTGTCAAATTTGCCGCCGGCCGACTGGACCGCGACAGCTCCCACATGACCGGAGTCAACGGTTATCGCACCTGCGGTGGTAAGGTTCTTGACGGTACCGTTCATCTGCTCGAACATAGGAGCGGAAACGGTCACGGTCTTGCCGTTGCCGTCAAGTGTACCGGTGAACTCGCCCGCGTAGGTCTCGCTCACGGTGATGTCTGCCGCAAGATAGTATGTACCGTCTGCGGTCATGTTCTTGAAATCATCGGCGCTGTTGATGGCTGTTCCCTCGGCGGCGAATGCACCGACCGTGAAGAGGGAGAGGACCATGATAACGCTGAGGATCAGAGAAAATGTTTTGCGCATGATGTTTACCTCTTTCATTATTTTTTCGGGCAGCCTCGGCTGCCCGACAGAGTGTAAATAAATTATAACTAAAAAAGTTCATTATGTCAAGCGTTTTTGTTGTTTTTTAATAAAAAATCATGTTTGATGCGATCTTGGACCGAATACACGGCGACATTTCGGACGATATTTGTATATCGGAGCGCACTTGGCGGCAGTCGGGGCTTTTTTATTGACAATACCGCTGCGCTATGATATGATAATATAAGGATATGCAGTAAGGGGTGATGTTGATGAAGATCCTGACGGATATTGAAATAGCACAGGCTTGCGAGCCGAGACCGATAGGCGAGATCGCCGCTTCTCTCGGCATAGGTGATGAATATATTGAGCCTTACGGAAGATATAAGGCAAAGATCGACCCCGCGGCGGCGGAAAAGAGCGGACGCGGCGACGGAAAGCTGATACTTGTCACCGCGATAACTCCCACTCCCGCCGGAGAGGGAAAGACCACCACGACGGTGGGACTTGCCGACGGGCTGCGCCGCATAGGCAAGCGGGCGGTCGCGGCGCTGCGCGAGCCGTCGCTCGGTCCGGTATTCGGAATAAAGGGCGGCGCGACGGGCGGCGGGTATGCTCAGATAGTGCCGATGGAGGATATAAATCTGCACTTTACGGGAGATATACACGCCGTCGGCGCGGCAAACAATCTGCTTGCGGCAATGATCGACAATCACATCCAGCACGGCAACGCGCTCGGCATCGACCCGCGCAGGATAACATGGAAGCGCTGCGTCGATATGAACGACCGTCAGCTCAGATATATAACCGACGGTCTCGGCGGTGTGAAGAATGGGACACCGCGCGAGGACGGCTTCGACATAACCGTTGCATCCGAGATAATGGCGGTGCTCTGCCTTGCCGAGTCGCTCTCCGACCTGCGCGCAAGGCTTGCGCGCATCGTAGTGGGGTACACATATGACGATAAGCCCGTCACCGCCGCCGAGCTCGGCGCGGCCGGGGCTATGGCGGCGCTGCTGCGCGATGCGGTGAAGCCGAATCTCGTGCAGACGCTCGAGGGCACGCCGGTGTTCGTTCACGGCGGACCGTTTGCCAACATCGCGCACGGGTGCAATTCCGTTATCGCGACACGGACTGCGATGCGGTTCGGCGATTACGCCGTGACAGAGGCGGGATTCGGAGCCGACCTCGGTGCGGAGAAGTTTTTTGACATCAAATGCCGTGCGGCGGGGCTTGTGCCCGATGCCGTCGTGGTGGTCGCTACCGTCCGCGCGCTTAAAATGCACGGCGGCGTGCCGAAGGGCGAGCTTGCGCATGAGGATCTTGCGGCGCTCGGGCGCGGCATGGCGAATCTCGAACGCCACGTTTCGAATATAAAGGAGGTCTACGGGCTTCCCGCGGTGGTCGCGGTCAACCGTTTCCCGACCGATACCGACGGCGAGATCGCGCTCGTCGTGCAAAAATGCGCGGTGCAGGGCGTCAGAGCTGTGCTTTCCGACGTATGGGCAAAGGGCGGCGAGGGCGGCGAGGAGCTTGCGCGCGAGGTCGTGAGGCTTTGCGACGAAGAGAGCGCGCATTTCCGCTTTGCCTATGGCTCCGATGCGGGTCTTGAGGAGAAGATAGCCGCCGTGGTGAAGAAGGTCTACCGCGGCAGCGGCGTCGAATACCTCCCGGAGGCGCGGCGTCAGCTTGAAAAGCTCGGCGCCCTCGGGTACGGCTGCCTGCCCGTCTGCATTGCAAAAACACAGTACAGCTTTTCAGACGATCCCGCAAAGGGCGGCACTCCGGAGGATTTTACGGTTACGGTGAGAGGTCTGCGCGTCAGCGCGGGCGCGGGATTCGTCGTCGTTCTGACCGGCGATATCCTGACCATGCCGGGGCTTCCCGCGTCTCCCGCCGCCGAGCGCATCGATATTGATGCCGACGGGAAGATAACCGGGCTTTTCTGAGCGCGAAGGGAAGCGCTGCGTTCTAAAAAAATAAAAACGGTGTGCGGTCTTATGCCGCACACCGTTTTTATGTCCCGGAGAGCAAATGTGAACTTTCGGTAAATCCCGCGATTTTTGCAGATTCGGGGTTGACTTTTCTGTCTACACGGTGTAAACTATATGTGGTTACAATGTGTAAACAAGGAGGGCTGTCATGATGGAATACCGTTTGGGCAGTGTTGAGTCGAGATTTGCCGACATCATATGGGAGTGCGAGCCGGTGACGTCGGCGGAGCTTGTGAAAAAAAGTGCCGAGGCGCTCGGCTGGAACAGGTCAACGACCTACACCGTTCTCCGCAGGCTTGCCGCCAAGGGGCTTTTCAGGCTTGAGGACGGAACCGTGACCTCACTCATTTCACGCGACGGATTTTATTCCTCGCAGAGCAGACAATATATCGACGAGAACTTCAACGGTTCTCTGCCCGCGTTCCTCAGCGCGTTCACGAACGGAAAGCGGCTGTCGGAAAAGGAAGTCGAGAGCATCAGGCGGATGATAGACGCCTACGGCGGAGGTAAATGATATGACGGGGCTGTTTTTGCGGATACTCAACATGAGCCTTGCGGCGGGATGGATGGTCCTTGCCGTGGCGGCGGTGCGCCTTATATTCGGCAAAGCCCCGCGCGCGCTGTTCGTCGTCATGTGGGCGCTCGTCGGCATTCGCCTTGTGTGCCCGTTTTCGGTCGAGAGTGTTCTGAGCCTGCTGCCGTCCGCCGAGCCGGTGCCGGTCGATATCGCCGCGGCGGCGGTGCCCGCGCTTGATACGGGGCTGCCGCTCGTCGATTCGGCAGTGAATCCCGTTTTGGCGGCGGGGCTTTCGCCGCATCCCGAATACAGTGCCGATCCGATGCAGATCGTCACATACGCGGCGTCGGTGATATGGCTCGTCGGCGTTGCGGTCATGCTGATATATATGGCTGTGAGCTGCATCGCCATACATCTTCGGGTGAGAGAATCTGTCGCCGCCGCCGACGGCACCCGCATATGCGACCGCATCTCCGCGCCCTTCATATTCGGTGTGTTCCGTCCGCGGATATACCTGCCGTCGGATACCGATGCGGAAGCCGCAAGGTACATCGTCGCTCACGAGAAGGCGCACATCGCGCGGCGGGATCATATATGGAAGCCTCTCGGTTTCATGCTCCTCGCGGTGTACTGGTTCAACCCGCTCATGTGGATCGCATATATCCTCCTTTGCCGCGATATCGAAAGCGCGTGCGACGAAAAGGTCATTTCAAAGTTCGGCGACGGCGCCAAGGTGCCGTATTCAAGGGCCCTGCTCGGCTGCAGCGCCCGCAGGCGGCTCGTGTCCGCCTGCCCGCTCGCGTTCGGCGAGACGGGCGTCGGCAGCAGAGTCAGAAAGGTGCTGAACTACAAAAAGCCCGCATTCTGGCTCATCGCCGCATCGGTGCTCGCCTGTGCCGCGGTTGCGGTCTGCTTTATGACGAATCCCGGAAATAGAAATTCCTCCGGTTCGACGGTGCGCTTTACCGGCTGCGGGAGCGACATTGCCGGAGTCGGATTTGCGGTCGGCGGAGCCCGCAGCAACGGCGGGCTTGAGCTTTCACTGTCGATAAGAAACAAAACGTCCGGCGAGCTGGTGTGCGGCACGTATTTTGAGCTGCTTGGCGAGAAGAACGGTGAATGGGAGATGCTGAAGCCGGCAAGACCGGTCGCGTTTGAGGATATCGCGTATAATATCCGCAGCGGAGGCTCGTGCGATCTGACATATCGCATTTCGGACGGATATGACACGGCAACGGGTAAGAAGTACCGCCTCAGAACGGATATCGGTGCATCTGCATCCGAAAAGAAATATGTATGGATAGATTTCGAGCTGATCGAGGGAGAGCCTGACGGCGGCACGTCTTACTATGCATACGGCGGGAACGAATGGGAGACGCCCACGCTGTCCCTTGATGCGGACGAAAAGACCTTCGATTTTGCATACTCCATGCTCAGCTCGTATATGGCGAACGGAACATACACCGACGACGGCAGCCGCGTCGTCTGCCTTACGGACGACGGAAAATATACATACACCTTCCGAAGAGACGGCGGCGCGCTTGTTTTCGAGGCTGACGGATCGTCGCCCATGCCTTCGTACAGATACTCCGAAAAGGACTCCGTGCCGACCGTATGCGTGCCGGACGGCGCGAGGTTTGACATACGGTTCGTTGCGGACGCGGTACCCGTGCTGCCGGGCGTTTTGTCGGAGCGGAGCGGTATGCCGTCGCTTAATGTTTCGGCGCCCGGGATGCCCGAACGACCGTCCGTCAGAGCTGTTGTGGGAAGCTACAATACCGAACGCACCGAAACCGGTCGCGGGCTTGAAATTTATGAGGTCCGTGATACACTGCCTGTGCTTGCGACGGGTGTGAGCGCTCTTTCGGCGTACAGGGGAAATACCGCTGCGCTTACATTCGATCGTCCGCCGCGGAGCATCGCTGTCGTCAGCTATGAATACGGCAGCGGAGCAAAAGAAGATATTGAAAACGTCACATCGGACGGCGGGGTTTATTCCTTTGATATGAATGAAGGAAAGTACGTTTACGGGATAACGGCTGTTTGGGACGAGGGCAGTGCGGAATACGGATTCGTCGGCGAATATGCGCTGCCCCGAAGATGATACGGATACAGAAAAGAGCTGTCGCGCCGACGCGCGACAGCTCGGTTATTTATTGCGTTTTTATTCGGCGCGTGCTGCGGGGCGTGCCGCGCAGCCGTAGGTCGCTGCGGGTCCCAGCTCAGCTTCGATGGCGGTGAGCCGATTGTATTTTGCCACGCGCTCGCTGCGGCACGGTGCGCCCGTTTTGATGAAGGGAGCACCCGTGCCGACGGCAATGTCGGCAAGGGCGGTGTCCTCTGTCTCTCCCGAACGGTGTGAGAGGATATAGGAATATCCCGCATCCCTTGCGGCGGCGATGAGGTCGAGCGTCTCGCCGAGCGTTCCGATCTGATTTGGCTTGACGAGCACGGCGTTCGCCGCGCCTTTTTTTATGCCCTCGCGGAGTCTTTTCACATTCGTGACGAACAGATCGTCGCCGACGAGCATCATCCTGTGCCCCGTGAGGCGGGTAAGCTCCGCCCAGCCGTCAAAGTCGCGCTGATCGAGCCCGTCCTCAAGCGAGCAGATGGGGAAGCGCTTAGTGAGCGTTTCCCAGTATCCGCAAAGCTCCGAGCGGTCATAGGTCCTGCCGCGCTTCGGCATACGGTAAAGGCGGTCCTTTTCGTCAAACCATTCGCCGGATGCGGCGTCGAGCGCTATCCTCACGCGGTCGGTGTCATAGCCCGCCTTGCCTATCGCCTCGCATATGAGCTCGAGCGCCTCATCGTCGGTGGGAAGGTCGGGGGCAAAACCGCCCTCGTCGCCGACGCCGGTCGAAAGCCCGCGCGCCGAGAGCAGACTGCCGAGGGTGTGATATATCTCCGCGGCGCACCTTATTGCTTCCGAAAAGCTCTCAAGCCCGAGCGGAACTATCATGAATTCCTGTATCTCGATATTGTTCGACGCGTGTGCGCCGCCGTTCAGGATGTTGAGCATCGGAACGGGCAGACGTGTTGCCGCCGCGCCGCCGATATAGCGGTAAAGGGGGATTCCGAAATGTGCAGCCGCCGCTTTGGCGGCAGCCAGAGAAACGGCAAGCGTGGCGTTTGCGCCGAGGTTTTCTTTGTTTTCGGTGCCGTCGGTCTGCAATATGACGCGATCGACCGTGTACTGGCGCGCCGCGTCAACGCCGCAAAGCGCTGACGAAAGCTCGCGTTCTATCCCCGCCGCGGCTTCGCGCACTCCCTTGCCGCCGTAGCGAGTCGGGTCTCCGTCCCGCTTTTCATGCGCCTCGTATATACCGGTAGACGCGCCCGAGGGAACAGACGCGCGCCCTTCGCTGCCGTCGGCGAGAAAGACCGTAGCCTCAACGGTCGGGTTGCCGCGCGAATCGAGTATTTCTCGTGCTCGGCAGGCTGATATTTCCGTACTTTTCATTGTGCATCACACACCTTTCCTTTTTGAAAATATTTTCTCCGCGCACGGCTCCGTGTATGCGTTTTTTACGGTTTTTCTTGATATGTACCGCCGTATGTGGTATAATTAATGTAAGAGACAAAGAAAAGGATCGGTACGATGGGTAAATTTGACGGCTGGCTGATATGCAGTGATTTTGACGGCACCATATACGTTGACAAGGCGCTTTCGGACGAAAACTGCCGCGCGGTGAAATATTTTCAGGATAACGGCGGCAGATTCACGTTTGCGAGCGGCAGATTTACGAATATGTTCGATTCGTTCCGCGACCGCATAGAAGCCAACGCGCCGATAGCGGGGCTTAACGGCTCGGTCATTGCCGATCCGTCGGACGGGCGCATACTTTACAGCGGCGGCGTGAGCCGCGACGGTGCGGCGGAATTTGCTTTCGGCTGCTTCGACGACTACCCGTCGGTGCGTGCGGTGATATTCTATACGCCCGACAGCCTTGTAAAGGTCACGCGCGACCGCATTGCCGACGGCACAGCCGTGCCCGCCGAGGTGTGCGCGGGGCTTCCCGAGACCCTCTCGAAAATAGCCGTTATAGCCGGCGCGGAGTCGAGCGGAGAGGTGTTTGCCGACATTACCGCCCGCACCGCGGGCAAATACAGTATTTCGCGCAGCTGGGTGTGCGGCATAGAGATAAACGACCCCGCAGATACCAAGGGAAAAGCCGTGAGGCGCATCGGAGGCATGGTCGGCGCCGGGCATATCGTGTGCGTCGGGGACTACGAAAACGATCTGTCGATGATAGAAGCCGCCGATATCGGCTATGCGGTCGGCAACGCCGTGCCCGCGCTTAAAGCCGCTGCCGACCGCATCACCGTTGACTGTCACGATCACGCGATAGCGGCGGTGATACGCGAGCTTGACGCCGAACTCGGCGTGTAAGAAGAAAACACGTCATCTTTTGCCGTGCGCGGTTGACTTGACGGCAAATATGAGATATAATTTAGTAAACTCATTTATCTCTGAAAGGAATACAGCTATGATAAAACTCGGAGTTATAACATCCCTCAACGCAAACGTGGAGGAGAACATCCGCCGCGTCGCCGAACTCGGGCTGCCCACCTGTCAGCTCAAATGCTGGAACAGCGCCTTTCTTACCGCCGAGATGGCAGACCGCGCTACCGCAGCCTGCCGTGAGTACGGCGTGGAGGTCAGCGCCTTCTGGTGCGGTTGGGACGGTATGGCTTACTGGAATTTTTATGAGGGTCCGCTCACTCTCGGGCTCGTGCCGCGCGAATACCGTGCCGAAAGACTCAGAATGCTCCTTAAGGGCGCTGAGATCGCGCGCCGCATGGAGGTGCAGGACGTTGTTACACACGTCGGCTTCCTCCCCGAAAACCCCGCAACGACCGAATACAACGAGGTCGTTGCCGCGCTGCGCTACATAGGCAAAACTCTTCTGCCTCACGGTCAGTATTTTCTTTTTGAGACTGGGCAGGAGACTCCCGTCACCCTGCGCCGCACCATCGAGGACGTCGGCACAGGTAACCTCGGTATAAACCTTGACCCCGCAAATCTGCTTATGTACGGTAAGGGCAATCCCGTTGACGCTCTCGGCGTTTTCGGCGAGTATGTGCGCGGCGTTCACGGTAAGGACGGAGAATACCCCACCGACGGCAGACACCTCGGCAAGGAAAAGCCGATGGGAGAGGGGCTCGTCGATTATCCCCGCTTTATCGCAAAGCTGAAAGCTCTCGGCTACGACCGAACCATAACCATAGAGCGCGAGATCAAGGGCGACCAGCAGGTGGCTGATATCCTTGCAGCCAAGGCAATGCTCGAAAAGCTGATAAGCGATCCCGAGGTCATCTGACGGTCAAGCATTGCCCGCGTGTCGGAGGCGGCTGCGGGGGATAGTATTATTAACATCGGACAGGGTATAAAATGCAATTCACATCACCGCTTTTTATATTCATATTTCTTCCGCTCATGACGGCGGCGCTGGCGATAACGCCTGCGCGCCGCCGCAGGTGGACGATACTCATATGCGGCGCGGTCTTTTATGTGCTTGCCAACATCAAAACGCCCGTGAGCATTCTTTTTCTGGCGGTAAGCGCCGCCTTTGCGTACTGTGCGGCTTATGCCGTTTACGTCAGCCGCAAAAAGCCGAAAAAGACTGTGCTCGTATTCTGCGTTTCCGTGTGCGTGCTCATGCTTGCCGTCCTGCGCATTCTGGGCGTAAGGCTCGAGGCGTATGACGTGACCTTTCTGCCGCTCGGAGTGTCGGTATATCTGCTTGCGACCGTTTCAATGCTGATAGATATCTCGCGCGGAGACGCCGAGCCGCCTCCCGGCTTTGCGGACGCCTGTCTCTACATAACATTCTTTCCCGTGATGATCGCGGGACCGATCATAAAATACCGCGATTTTGTAAAGCTGAGCTCCGAGGAGCGGCTTGATTTTTCGCTTGTCAATGTTGCCAACGGGTATATGCTGTTTGCGCGCGGCTTTGTCAAGCGCATAGGTATCTCTGCCATCATGGCAGACGCATATGACAGCATATGCGAGGCTGTGGCTGCCGAGGGCGATCTCAAGCTCGGCGTTGGGGCTTTTTTGGTCCTGCTTATGCTCACAAACGTGTATTTTGCCTTTTCCGGCTATTCGGATATGGGGCGCGGGCTTGCCCTTATCATGGGGATGAAGATAGAATCCGACTTTTATTATCCGTTTGCGGCCTGCACGCCAACCGATTATCTCCGGCGCTTTTTCAGGAGCCTCGGTGATTTTCTTGAGGATTATGTCGCCCTTCCCATCGAGCGTGTGGCGTGCCGCGGCAGCGACGGGAGGATCACGTGGCGCAAAAGGACGGTATCTTTTTTTGCCGGCGCTGTCGTGGCAACGATCACCGCGCTGTGGTTCAAGGCGTCGATACCGATGCTCGTCGCTTTTCTTCCGCTCATTCTTCTTATTGCAGCCGAACGTGCCGTGCATTGCGGCGGTGGCGGCAGCTCGCTCGTCAGGCGCAATCTTGCGACTCGGACGGTCGGGCGCATCGTCACTCTGGTGCTCGTGTCGCTTTTCTGGACGCAGCTCAAGCTGCGCTCGGTCGGGCAACTGCTCGATTATTTCGGGACGCTGACCGTCCTCGGCTCCTATCAGTCGTATATGGTGTATATGACCGTTTTCAATCAGGAATATATCTGGGCTTTGCTGGCTGCGGCATGGCTCGTGATACCGGCGGTCCTCGGTTGGTGCGGTGTAGACCTGTCACGCGGGCGTGCGGGCGCCGCAGTGCGCACCGTGTACTGTGTGGGTCTGCTTGCGTGCTTTGTCTTCAGTGTGTTCGTCATCATGCCGCAGTATCCGGGATATGCCGTGTCGCCCTTCAAGTACATCACCTTCTGACGTATGGGGAAAGGAGAAATGTTTTGAAAAGCAAAGGTGTTCCCGGCGATCCCGAAAAATGTGCGATCAGCCGCGGCGGAGCGCTCGTGTGCGCGGTGTTTTTTATAGGTGTGCTGCTTTCGGGAGCCGTTTATTACGGCATATCCGTCATAATGGGGCATACCGAGCTGTGCGATGGGTATTACGACGGCGAAAAATACGATTTCGGCGCGGCATACCGGCTTGACGATGTATTCTACCGCAGCGCGCCGCTGCGCCGGGATATAATGAAGCTCAAGTATCTGCTTTTCGGACGCGTCGAAAATGAGGATATCATAGTCGGAGACGACGGATATCTGTTTGACGTATACGACACCGAATACGGGTACGATTATGTGAGAGACTACATCGGGGAGTTTTACTCCGACGAAGAGGTGCGTGCGCTTGCCGACGCCGTAAAGTTCAGGCGTGATGTGTTCGCGGCATACGGCGCGGAGTACCGTCTGGCGGTGATACCGAACTCGCAAACGGTGTGCAGCGATAAGATACCGAATTATTTCGGCAGCATAAGCCCCGATACCCGCCTTGCGCGTTTTTCGGCGCTTATGGCAGAGGAGGGCGAGGACTGCATGATCGACCTTTCGGCAACGCTTTGCCCGGTGCCCGACGCGTGGCAGCTTTATAACAATACCGAAAATTCGGTCAATTCGCTCGGCGCGTATTATATATACCGCACCGTATTCGAGTCGCTGCCGGCGAAATATACCGAAGGCCACTGGCTGATACCGTTCGATTCACTGCGCTTTATCACGCAGCTCACCGACGGAAGGACGCTTGCGCGGCGTGCGGGACTTGAAAAGGTGATACGCAACCGCACGGTGTCGCTGCCGAGCGAAACCACGAAAAAATACATCACCTTCGGTTATTTCTACGATATCGAAGCCACATATTCCAAGAGTGAATACCGCGACGAGATACCTGTAAAGCCGACGGTGCTGCTTGAATTTCTGAGCGGCGACGAATGGGACAAAATATTGCTGAGCGAGTATTTTTCGGGTACCTTCGGCGATGTCGGATATCGCTTCGGTCACGATCTTTCGACGGATGCGATCGGCAGGTTCCGTCCGCAGGTGGTCATTCAGTTCATACACGAAAACGAGCTTTCGGCTCTGCTTGATCCCGTTATCACCGAGACGTATGAAAACGCATATGCTGATGTGATGAGCGATGCGGAGACGAAAGAGGAAGAATAATAAAACTTTTTCCGGGGGGATTGATTTTCTCCCCGGTTTGTGTTATAATAACGTCATAATGTTGCGGACGCAACCATATTTGCGCCCGCACAGATGTTCATGAAAGGCGGAACAAAGCAAAATGCCGTCGCTTATGCGATATATAAATGTGATAAGCCGTTGCGGAGCGGTGTGGAGAGGGGACAAGCTTAAGGACACCGACATCGGCGCGGCGCACACGAGCTACATCCTCACCGTGTGCCGTCACCCCGGTATATCTCAGGATAAAATAGCCAAGCGCACCTACATCAACAAGAGCAACGTAACGCGCAATCTTGCATACCTCGAATCCTGCGGGTATGTCGAACGCCGTCAGAGCGAGACCGACAAGCGCGTGGTCGAGGTATATCCGACCGAAAAAGCATTTGAGATACTGCCTGCCGTGCAGAGCGCGGTGCGCGAGTGGAACAGATATCTGACAGAGGATCTTTCCGACGAGGAGATGGAAATGTTCATGTCGATGCTCTCGCGCCTTGCGGGTAGAGCGGCGGAATATGCCAAGGTGTCGATCGAAGCGGAGGACGACTCCCAATGAGGACAGTGCTTGCGTATCTTAAGCCGCACCGCCGCTATATGTGTCTCTCGCTTACGATAAAGGTGCTGGGGACCATGGTGGAGCTGGCTCTGCCGTATATTCTGAGTCATATCATACAAGACGTCATAAAGCCGATGGGCGCCGAGGTATCGCCCGATCTTGCGGCGGGCAGCCGCCGCATAGTCATGTGGGCAGTGATAATGATCATTTGTGCCTTTCTCGGCGTGCTCGGCAATGTGACAGCCAACCGCATGGCGGCGCGCACGGCGAAGGATGTTGCGCGTGCCGTGCGTCACGACCTGTTCGAACGCACAATGCGTCTTTCGCCCGCGCAGACCGACGCATTTACCGTCGAAAGTCTTGAGAGCAGGCTGACGGGCGATACATACAATATCCATCAGTTCATAAATTCGATACAGCGCATGGGTGTACGCGCTCCGATACTGCTTATCGGCGGGCTGACCATCACCGTGACGCTCGACCCCGTGCTGACGCTCGTTATGGTCGCCGTGCTGCCGTTCATTTTCATTGCGGTATACGGGATAACCAGCCGCGGCTTGCCGCTCTACACGCGCGTGCGCGGTGCGGTGGATTCTATGACGCGCGTCGTGCGCGAGGATGCGCAGGGTATAAGGGTCATAAAGGCGCTCTCAAAGACAGATTACGAATGCCGCCGCTTTGACCGTGAAAACGCCTCGCTTGCCGCCGTCGAGCGCAAAACGAATGCAACGATGTCGGTGGCAAATCCGCTCATGAACCTGTTCATGAACCTCGGCATCACCGCGGTCGTGGTTGTCGGCGCCTTCCGTGTGAACGGCGGCTCGTCCGAGCCGGGCAAGATAATCGCGTTCATTCAGTATTTCACGCTGATCTCGATGGCGATGATGTCTGTGTCGCGTATATTCCTTATAATATCAAAGGCGAGCGCGTCGGCAAACCGCATAGAAGAGGTGCTGCTGACGCCCGAGGATCTTTCGGTAAAGCCCGAGAGCGAATATCCGCGCAGGGCAGAGGAGGGCATAGTTTTCGATCATGTCAGCTTCGGCTACAACGGCAGCTCGAAGGAAGTTGTAAATGATATAAGCTTTTCGCTGCCAAAGGGCGGAACGCTCGGTATCATCGGAGCAACGGGAAGCGGAAAGACCACGCTCCTTTCGCTCCTTATGCGTTTTTACGATGTGAACGAGGGTTCGGTGCGCATCGACGGTAGAGATGTGCGCACGATACCCGAGCATGAGCTTCATTCCATGTTCGGAGTCGCCATGCAGAACGATTTCATCTGTGCAGATACCGTTGAGGAAAATATCAACTTCGGTCGCGGGCTCGGGCACGGCGATATCGTCCGTGCGGCAAGGATAGCGCAGGCTGAAGAATACATAGAGCATTTTCCCGAGAAATATGAGCGCATGCTCACGGCAAACGGTACGAATATCAGCGGCGGTCAGCGCCAGCGCCTCTTTATAGCGCGCGCAATTGCCGCACGCCCGCAGATACTCGTGCTTGACGATGCAAGCTCCGCGCTCGATTACAAGACCGATGCGGCGCTGCGCCGTGCGCTGCGCAACGAGATAGCCGCAGAGGGCGGCAGCGTCGTGGTCGTGGCGCAAAGAGTCAGCTCGGTCATGAATTCCGACCTCATACTCGTGCTTGACGGCGGCAGGCTTATTGCCTCGGGCACGCACGACGAGCTTATGGAGAGCTGCGAGGTCTACCGTGAGATAAGCCGGTCGCAGATGGGAGGTGCTTTCCTTGAATAACGGAAGAATGGGCGGCGCCAAGGGAATGCTCGGCGATCCCCGCGCACAAAGCAACCCCAACAACACAAATGCGGTTAAAAAGCTGGATAAAAAAACGCGTCACCGCGTGCTTTGGCGACTCGGCGGTTATCTCTGGCGCTGCAAGTGGCTCGTGCTTGCCGCGTTCGTGCTGATGCTTTCGTCGAATCTGTTCGCGCTGATAGGACCGAAGCTGTCCGGCGAGGCGATAAACGCCATTGACCTCGGCGCGGGCAAGGTGGACTTTCCCACCGTTTTCAGATATGCGGGGCTGCTAGTGCTTGCATATGCGGGCTCGGCTGTGCTGTCGCTCTGTCTGTCGCTGCTGCTCGTAAAGCTCGGGCAGAGGATAACATACACGCTGCGCCGCGAGATATTCGAGCGCCTCATGCTGCTGCCCGTCGGTTATTTCGACACACACGCGACGGGGGATATAATCAGCCATATATCATACGACGTTGACACCGTAAACGCGTCTCTGTCGCACGACCTGCTTCAGATATGCTCGAGCGTCGTCACGGTCGTTTTCTCGCTTGCGATGATGATCTCGATATCGCCGGTGATAATCGTGATATTCGTTGTTACCGTGCCGATATCTATCATAACCACGCGGCTCAAGAGCAAGCATATAAGGCCGCTTTTCAGGCTGCGTTCCGCAAAGCTCGGTGCACTCAACGGCTATGCCGAGGAGATGCTCTCGGGGCAGCGCACGATACGCGCATACGGGCGCGAGGCGACCGTTGTCGGCAAGTTCGACGAGCGCAACGACGATGCCTGCAATGCATATTACAATGCCGACTATCACGGCGCGGCACTGGGACCGTCGGTCAACTTCATCAACAATCTGTCGATAGCTCTCGTGATAATGGTCGGCGGTATATTCTTTATGCTGTCGCTCACGGGGACCGTGGCTCCCGCATCGGTCTTCTTCCTTGAGCTCGGCGACCTTTCGTCCTTCGTTCAGTATTCGCGCAAATTTGCGGGACCGATAAACGAATTTGCCAACATTCTTGCCGATCTGCAATCGGCGCTTGCCGCAGCCGAGCGTGTGTTCAGGCTCATCGACGAGCTGCCCGAGCCCGACGACGCCGAGGGTGCCGCGGTCCTTTCCGGGGTGAAGGGCGACGTGGAGCTTGAACATGTGAGGTTTGGTTACAGCCCCGAAAAGGTGATAATCAAGGATCTGAGCCTTCACGCGGCGCCGGGAAGCACCGTTGCGATAGTCGGACCGACCGGTGCGGGCAAAACGACGGTCATCAACCTGCTCATGCGCTTTTACGATGTCAACTCGGGCGAGATACGCGTTGACGGAAATGAGATAAGAGAAGTAACGCGCGCGTCGCTGCGCGGGGCATACACAATGGTGCTTCAGGATACCTGGCTGTTCGGCGGCACCGTTGCCGAAAACATTGCCTACGGCAAGGAGGGCGCGAGCGACGAGGAGATACGCGCCGCCGCGCGGGCTGCACATATAGATACCTTCATTGAAGCACTGCCCGAGGGCTATGATACCGTGCTCACCGACAACGGCTCGGGTATTTCAAAAGGACAGAAGCAGCTTATAACCATAGCGCGTGCAATGCTTGCCGATTCCTCTATGCTAATTCTCGACGAGGCGACGTCAAACGTTGACTCGCGCACCGAGCAGCAGATACAGGAGGCTATGATGAAGCTGATGAAGGGACGCACCTGCTTTGTGATAGCGCACAGGCTCTCGACGATACAGAACGCCGATCTTATACTTGTTATGAAGGACGGAAACGTTATAGAGCAGGGCGATCACGAAGAGCTGATGCGTGCCGGCGGCTTCTACGCGGGGCTTTACAATTCTCAGTTCACATAAAGCGTCAAAAATGCCGGTCAAGATGCCGGCATTTTTGATGCGATCGCGGCGGATACTGCCCTCGTGTCCGGATCCTTCGATTTTGAGCGGCAAAACGGTGCTTTCCGGCTGCCGGCATCAATGCCGTAGTGCGGCGTTAAAACACCCTCTTTATACTTGACACAGAGGGGCGTTGTGGTGTAAAATATATAAGACGGCGGACGGCTGCGGTCGTTCTTCGTGCGAAAATAAAAAGAGGTATTCATTTCAATGGCAGCAAGCAAAACGAATTCATGCAGGGTGGTCATCAGCCTGATCTACATAATAATAGGAATAGATTCACTGGTGCCCTCGGTGCGCACGGCGCTGAAGTCGGCGCTCGATCTTGATCTTATAGGCATACTTACGGCATCCGTGGGCATTCTCATGCTGTTGGCGGGGCTTTTCGGCATACTCGACGTCAAGCGCGGCGTGTGCAAAACGATGGGGATAATAATTTTTGTCGTATCCGCGTTCATGTTCGTGTGGTCGCTTGTAAAGGGACAGGGCTATCAGCGCGACGGTCTTATCGGCGCGGCGCTTGCGTGGCTCTTCATAGTCTGTATATGAGGCGGAGTAAGAATGGATAACCGGTCACTCAAGATCGAAATAAAGGCGGTAAAGGCAGACGAGGTCTCATTCGTGAACCGCCTCGAGCCGGGCGAGACGATACAACTCGGCTTCAGATACACATACAACATAATTTATTCCGGCGGCACGGGCGGCAGAGCCGAAATGACCCTTATTGCCGAAAGCAAAGCGGCGCCCGAAAAATTTACGCTCAAGGTAGTTGAATCCGGCTTCTTCACCTGCCCGGCGGGGCTGCCGCGCGAAGAGGTGCATATTGCGACGTTCCGAGCGCTTTTCCCGTATGCCAAGGCGCTGGCGGCAATGGTAAGCTCGGCGTCGGGAGTGCCCGCGGTCATGATTCCCGAAATAGAGCTCGATGCCGAGGACGTGATGCGCATAGATTATAAGCCGCCCGAAAAAAATGAGGAGTGATATCACTCCTCATTTTATGTTTATTATAACAGTTTCGGTCGGATTGAAAAAGCGCGGTACCTTCACCGTATTCGTTGCGCCGCGGCTGACGATAAGCCTGCCGCCGTCGTATACGCCTGCGGTGTATTTCGGAAAAAGCCCCTGTCCCGGCGCAAAAACGCCGCGGCCGAAGAAATTCCACTGCCCGCCGTGCGCATGACCGGCGACTGTGAGCTCTATCACGGTGTCTCTGATATACTCGGGGTAATATTCCGGATGGTGACAGAGAAGCAGGTGCGGCGACGGCATGGCGGCGAACTCCGCAAGCCACCCGAGGTCCGGCGCAGGCGTTTTTTCGAGGTCGGTGCGGTATTCCGTGAAAAATCCCGATGTCAGCCCGCCGAGGGTAAGACCGCGAAAGGTCACGGCGGTGTTGTCGAGCACGCGTACGCCAATGCGGTCAAGCTCCGCGCGGTCGTCGTCTTTCATATGGCGGTCATGGTTGCCGAACGAGCAGAAGACCGGCAGCTTTGCCGCCATGGTGCCGAGAAACGCGAGGGCATCCTCACGGCTGCCGCGCGTATCGAATATATCGCCCGGCATGAGCAGTGCGTCCGGTTTTTCGCTCAGGATCAGTTCGGGCAGCCCGGGCGCGGGTCTTGCGTGCATATCCGCGACTACGGCAAAGCGCAGCGGAGCGGGAAGCCCGAGAACGACAGAATAAGGTGTGATCTTCATTTGCATTCCTTCTTATCCGCATTTACGGAGATGGGAGTGACCCATCGTGATGAGTCACTCCCATCTCTATGTATCTTAAGCTGTTTACGGCTGTTACACAAGTCCCAGTGCCTCGCGCACGTAATCGGGACGGTTGGTGATGAGAGCATCGCAGCCCGCCTCGGCAAGCTTCTTTGCAACGTCGGCATCGTCAACGGTCCACGGGTGAACGCGGATGCCGAGCTCGTGGCACTTATCGACATAGCCCTCGTACAGCTCTATCTGATTGAAGCGCGGGTGCGATGCGAGAGCGCCCATGTTCTTGCAGTAATCCCATGCCTTGACCATGTTGAAGCCGTAAAGGGGAGCGACAAAAGCCGAGGGATTGACGCGGAGCATACGCGCGAGCTGCTCATGGTCAAACGAGGAGTAGAGAACGCCGTCCTGCATATTGTGAGCCTTGGCGCACGCGTCAAGTGCTGCGGGCATTTCGGGATCGGCAGACTTGATCTCGACGTTGATGGTCATTCCGTTGCGGCGGCAGACCTCAAATACTTCGTCCATCGTGGGGATGCGGGTGCCTTTGTAGCGCGCGTCGGTCTTGATGCCGAAATCAAAGACCTGAAGCTCGTCGTAGGTGTAGTCGGTGACAAGTCCCTGACCGTTTGAGGTGCGGTCGATCTTGGCATCGTGAAGCACCATTATCTTGCCGTCCTTGGAGAAATGAACGTCTGTCTCGCAGCCGTCAGCCTTCATTTCGGCGGCAAGCTCAAAGGAGGGAAGTGTGTTTTCGGGAGCGTATGCGGCGGCGCCGCGGTGCGCCCAGACAAGTGTACGGGGTGTAAGTGTTTTGGACATGGTTCGTATCCTTTCTTTTTCAAAATGATTTATCTGAATATGAATAATACGGTCTTATCACTGATCGTCTGTCGGCGAGGTGCCAAAGCCCCCGTCGGCTTCCTTTTTTATGGCAGCACGCAGTGCCTCAAGCTCAGCCTCAAGCTTTTCGGTGCGTGTTTCAAGGCGGCAGAACTGCTGTGCTACGGGGTCGGGCAGGTGGACCTGATCCAGCTCCTCGTTGCAGCCTGTCACGCGCACGCCGTCGCGCCTTACAACGCGTGCGGGAATGCCGACCGCCGTTGCGTTTGCGGGTATTTCTTCAAGCACCACGGCACCCGCGGCGATTTTTGCGTTGTCGCCTATTCGGAAGGGTCCCAACACCTTGGCCCCCGCGCCGATCATAACATTGTTGCCGAGCGTGGGATGGCGCTTTCCGGTGTCTTTGCCGGTGCCGCCGAGGGTCACGCCCTGATACAGCGTGCAGTTGTCGCCTATCTCGGCGGTCTCGCCGATAACAACACCGGTGCCGTGGTCTATCACGAGCCCCTTGCCTATCTTCGCTCCGGGGTGTATCTCGATCCCGGTGATGAATTTTGCAAGCTGGCTGACGGCACGCGCCGAAAAATACTTTTTGCCGAGGTAGAGCTTATGAGCCACGCGGTATGCGAGTATCGCGTGAACGCCCGAATAGAGCAGCAGCACCTCAACGTCGTTGCGCGCTGCGGGGTCGCGGTCGCGCACGGCTGCAACATCGGTCTTTATCTCGTCCGAAATGCTGTCGGCAAGTCTGCCGAGCTTCGGAAGATGCTTTTTCAGCGCGTCTTTCGCGGCACCGGCGCCCTTTGCGAGCTCGCCGAGGATGCGGGATCCCGTACCAGTGCGTTCCGCGCCTTCGCTTTCGCGGCGGTTATCGGTTATTTCGAATTTAAAGCTGAATTTCATACGGTTCGCTTGCCTTTCAATAATGCCGCTCAGTTGCCGAGCTGCTTTTTGATCGCCTTGATATCTTTGCCGGAAAGCTTGTAGTCGTGAAGATCAACGCCTCCGGTGTATATGCGCATAGCACCGTAGGGTGTTTTGTTGTAATCGACGTCGCCCTTGTAGTAAACATCGACATACACTGCGAGCACCGTCTCGTCCTCGACCGAGGGAACGCCATCAAACGTAAAGCGGCGGTAGCTGTAAAGGGGCTTTGTCGCGCTTTTTACGTCGGTCGGGTGTATGCGGAGAGTTCTCACCGCGTCGGGGTCGTCCCAATATGTTTCGCCGTTGTCCTTTTTGTTTTCGGGCGTGCGGTCGATTATCACGCGCAGCGTGACGTCGTACCAATCGAGGTTTTTGTCGGGCTCTTCGGCAAGGTCATAATCCTCGGCAAGATGGCGCAGCGTGCTGTCGTTGTACCTGAACACCGCCTGTACCTGATCCGCCTCGGGGAGGAATACCGAATCGGTCACCGAAAAGTAGCCGTAATTGTAGCCCTTTTCGTCGTCCTTTTCATGCGTTATCACTTGGCTGACCTGAGCTATCGCACGCAGCCCTCCGTTTTTATTGTATGCTTCGACCACGCGGTCGTTCACGGAAAGTGCCTTCATTGACGCGGGGTCGCCGGACATGAACATTCTGGAGAGCAGCAGCAGAATCACGCCGAAAATCACGGTGAACACAAGGCACTTCACGACGGTCTTTACCGTGCGCCAGACCTTTGCACCTTTTGATTCATCCGGGTCACGTTCGTATTCTTCTTCTTCTTCTTCTTCGAACATTTTTTGATTCCTTTCTTTTCGGATGTGCGGAGGAGATGGTCAGTCGAGCTTCATGTAGCCGTCCTTTATCCACCCAATGCGGCGGAAAACGAGGTAAAATGCGTATGAGAGAGCGGCGGGAAGCAGGAAGCAGATGAGTACGAGCCCCACCCAGTCGAGCGCGCCGACCGTGCCGGGATATCCGTTTGCCGAGTCAAACCAGCCGAGCACTATGCCTATCGGACCGAGCAGCCCGCAGGTGCCCATGCCCGAATTGATGGCGGCGCCGTACATCCTCATTCTGAAAACACAGGTCGCAAGCGGTCCCGTTATCGCCGAGGCGAGTGTGGGAGGCAGCCATATTGCGGGGTGGCGGATTATATTGGGCATCTGGAGCATGCTCGTTCCGATACCCTGCGAGAGCAGCCCGCCCCATTTGTTGTCGCGGAAGGATATGACGGCAAAGCCGACCATCTGAGCGCAGCAGCCCGCAACGGCTGCACCGCCCGCGATCGCAAGTCCCTCGGATGAGCCTGCCGCCGCTGCGCTGCCCGTGAGGACGAGCCCCGCGCAGATGGCGGCGCTCGAGATCGGGAGCGTTAGGGCTATGCCCACGACGACGGATATTATGAGTCCCGAAACAAAGGGAGCTTTAAGCGCCGCCCAGCCGATGAAGTCGCTGACGTATCCGACGAGCCTGCCGATATACGGCGCGGTGAGTATCGAGAGCAGCCCGCCGACGAATATCGTGACAAAGGGCGTTACTATTATGTCCACCTTGGTCTTTTTCGAAACCAACCTGCCGCATTCGGCGGCGACTATCGTTATGAAAAGGACGGCAAGAGGTCCGCCGGCACCGCCGAGCGAGTTGGCGGCAAAGCCGACCGCTGCGGAGGAAAATATCACAAGGGGATCCTTGCAGAGCGTATACGCCACCGCAATAGCCATGGCGGGTCCGGCGACGCTCTGGGCATATCCGCCTATCTGGGCGAGAAATCCGCAGTGCGGGATCATGCCGAGCGCCTTGAAGATCGTTCCGATAAGAAGTGAGGCGAAAAGCCCGAGCGCCATTGCGCCCATTGCGTCGATGAAATAGCGCTTCGAATATTTTTTTACCGTGTCTTTGATACTACTGCTCATTGCTGTTGTCTCCGCTTTTATTTTATTCACGGGCGTCTGCGGCGATCGCGCGCAGGCGCTTCATCACATCGCTGCCGCCTCTGCCGAAATAGTCGTGAAGCGCGAGATATTCGGCATAAAGCCTGTCATACACGGCGCCCGCCTCGGGGTCGGGAGTGTACACCGTGTCGCTGAGGCTGCGCATCGCCATGCTTGCGTCATGTATCGTTGCATAGCCGCCGGCGTCGGTCCCAGCCGCGACTGCGGCAAGTATCGCCGTGCCGAGGCAGGGCATGAGAGAGGAGCCCGCTATGCGTATGGGGAGCTGCAATACGTCGGAGTAAAGCTGCATCGTGAATGGGTCCTTGCGCGCGATGCCGCCCGCGGCGTAGAAGTAGTTTACGTCAATGCCGTGCGCACGGAAGTTTTCGATTATCACGCGCGTTCCGAATGCCGTTGCTTCTATCAGCGCGCGCATGATGTCCTCAACGCGCGTCTGAAGGTTCATTCCTATGATGAGCCCCGAGAGGTCGGCGTCAACGAGCACCGAGCGGTTGCCGTTCCACCAGTCGAGGGCGACAAGCCCCGTTTCTCCGGGGCGCTTTGCCGCTGCCTTGGATATTATGTATTTTATCGGGGGGATGCCGAGGCGCTCGGCTTCGGCTTTGTATTCCGCGGGAGTGAAATTGTTGGCAAGCCACGAAAAATGGTCGCCGCCGCAGCAAAGTCCCGCCTCATAGCCGTAAAGCCCCTCGGCAAGACCGTCCCACGCGCAGCCGCAGATCCCCGGAACGTCCTTGAATTCCTTCGACAGCGCGTAATAGCAGTTCGAGGTGCCGAGAACGCCGTACATCTCGCCGCATTTTTCAAATCCCACCGCGGGAGCGGCGATATGCGCATCGGGAGATGCAGAGCTGACAGCCGTACCTGCCGCAAGGCCGAAGCGCGCCGCAGCCTCCGGCGTCACTCTGCCGACGCATACGCCCGGCATCGCAACGGGTGCGCTGACCTTTTCTTTAACGACGTCGCGCAGCCCCGGGTCAAGCTCGGCAAAAAAGTCGGGGGACGGAAAGCCGCCGTCGTGTATCATGTAATGGCTCTTGTACGCGGCATAGAGATAGCCGTGCGTCATAACGCCGCAAAGCAGCCATGTCATCCAGTCGCCCGCCTCAACGATCATGTCGCATTCGCGGTATATATCGGGCGCCTCGGCATAGAGCTGCCATATCTTCGGGAACATCCACTCGCTCGACACCTTGCCGCCGAAGGCGCGCAGCCACTTTTCGCCGCGGCGTGCGGCGACCTCGGTCATGCGCTCGGCGTACTTGTTCGCCGCATGGTGCTTCCAGAGTTTGAGATACGCGTGCTTGTTGCCCTTGTATTTATCGGTGAAGCAGAGGGGCGTGCCGTCGGCGTATATCGGCATAACGGAGCAGCAGGTGAAGTCGATGCCGATGCCTATAACATCGCGCTTGTCTACTCCCGCGCGCGCAATGACCTCGGGGATTATATGCTCCAGCACGAGCGGAAAGTCGTGCGGGTCTTCAAGCGCCCAGTCGGGCGGAAGCTGTTCGCCCGTTTCGGGCAGGGTACGGTCGATAACGCCGTGAGGGTAGTCCATGACCGCGTCAGCCATTTCATGGCCGTCGCGCACTCTTACGAGCAGCGCGCGCCCCGAAAGGGTGCCGAAATCAACGCCGATAGTATACTTGTCACTCATCTTGATGATGCTTCTCCGTTCGGTGAACCGGGGCGATCCGACCGTGCTCGCCGCAGGGGATGCCCTCAGAATATGTTCCATACTATTATAACTCATATATGCCGCTTTGTCAAAGGTTTTGCGTATTTTTTGTGCGCCTGCGGGGCGTTCGGCGTTCCGGAAGATGCGGATATACGCCATGCGAGATTTTTATGCGCGGTATGTGCCGCGGGTATTGCATTTTTTCACACCGTATGGTATACTTAATACAAGTATCAAATAAAAAACAACGAGGTGCGGAAATGGCAATACTAAGGGGAAGCATCCCGACGAAAAATCACCTTCTTTCGGTCTGTGTGCGTCTGTTTCTCGAACAGGGGTACAAGCAGACGACGGTAAGACAGATCGCAAGCGAGGCGGGGGTGTCGGTCAGCAGTTTTCAGAACTTTTTCGGTTCAAAGGACGGTGTTCTCGGCGAGCTTATCGCTTTTATGTTCGGCGGGCAGTTCGGCGCGGCACGCGATATAGTCGGGGCAGAGCTGCCGCCGGTCTACACATATGCCGCCGAGACCGCGATACAGCTCGTGCTTACCGAGCTCAACGAGAATCTGCGCGATATTTACCTTGAGGTCTATTCGCTGCCGGATACCTCGGAGTATATTTTCCAGCACACGGCGCGTGAATTGCGCAGGATATTCGGCGCATATCTGCCCGATTATTCCGAAAGTGATTTTTATGAGACCGAAATAGGCACGGCGGGCATAATGCGCGGGTATATGGCGAAGAGGTGCGACATTCATTTTTCGCTTGAAAAGAAGGTCGAACGCTTTCTCAACATTTCGCTGCGTGCGTACAGGGTGCCCGAGGAGGAGCAGGCAGAAGTGCTTGCGTATATCGGCAAAATAAACCTCCGTGCCCTTGCGGACGAGGTGATGCAAAAGCTTTTTGCTGCGCTTGAAATGAAATTTGATTTTACACTCGCAAAAACGGACGAAAAGAAAGAACCGTAAACAGCCCTGTTGTGCAGATCAAAGCCCCCGCCTTTGCATAAAGACGGGGGCTTTGATCATTGTTGTGGACCGAAGTCGGTGTAAAGTTCGACTTTTCCGCATTTGGGGCAGATTCTTGCTTTCAGCTCGCATATGTTCGGTATGTCGTAACTGATGCCGAGAAAGCTGCCTTTTTTGCCCGTCGGAATGCTGACCGAGATATCTACCCGTTCGCTGAAATCGACCTCAAAAGGGTGTTTGCCGCTCAACGAGCAGTTTTCGATCATCTCGCAATTGCAATCATTGCATTTTTTCATTTTAAGTGCTCCTTTTTAAGAAATAAGAGCGATTTACCCGCGCTCGCGGCGAAATCTTCCGCTTTATTATCCTTTATTATCCGGTTGCGGCCTTTGAGCTTATCTTTTTATACAAGCGCAAAACGCAGTAGCCGAGCATAACTCCCAATGTATTTAGGATAGCATCATCTATGTCACTGCTGCGTCCGATAAACAACTGGATAAACTCGATAAGGGCGCTTATTGCCGCGCCGGCCAATGCTATCCTTCCCCAACCGTCGCACTTTTTGTATAAAAGCGGTATAAAAAATCCCAACGGGGAAAACAGAAGAAGGTTGGCAAGCAGGTTGAGCAGCGATACGCTTGCGGTGTCGGTTTGCGACACGGCGTCATTCCTGCCCGTGAATTGCTCGATGATCGACCTGAACGGGATCAGATTGACCGATGCGTTGTCGTTGGTCAAAAACACATCCAAAAACGGTCTGCCGGTCGAGCTGCTTATTCCGAAATTGAAGTGAGGAATGACGGTTTGCGAAGCCAATCCGAAGCAATACGCAACAAACAAGCCGGTCAGGATATCCTTTTTCGGATCGGGCTTTCGTTTTCTCAAAAAGGTGACACGGACTATAACAAAAAGCATCAGCCCGAAGATACAATACGGGATCATCTTCCATAAGAATGTCGACAGCCATGGGCGGCAGCCCCGTATCCCTGCATATCGGCTGAAGTGCGGCATGATACGCTTCGACGAATCGGTTTGCGCTGTTGAACATCTTTGACGCCGTGAAGTTAAGATCGCTCATGTTCATCCTCCAATTATAGAAACTCTAATATTAGAACTTCTATTATTATATCATCACTTGTGGGGTTTGTCAATAGGTTTTGCAAAAATGCCTGTATTTCATTCCGTAATATCCCGCAGCACCGAAAGAAAGGCATCGGAAAAGGTACGGTGCGGTTTACAGATCATAAAAGGACACAGCCGCCGGCATTTGTTCCGGCGGCTGTGTCCTCGGCATTATCTGGTTTTTGTTCGGTCTGCCGCGTCAAGATCGGGTTTTACGCACGCTTCCGAGAACGCTCGGCAGCGAGTTTTCCAGAACGAGCGCGAAATAGTCCGCTGCAATTTTCGGGTCGTGTCCTTCTTTGTCGGTAAATTCATCGATCAGAAGTCCCGCAGCGGCTTCGGTATAGAAGTGAGCCAGAAATTCCTTGAACTGTTCTTCCGTATGAATGCCGAGACGCTGCTCGGCGTCATTAACGACCTTTCGCGTGATGCCTATAAAGTCCGCATAGAAAAAGCGCTTCATCTCATCCCGTCCCATGCTGTCATAGGCGCAGCACAAAAGGTGTTTGTTTTTTCTGACGTAGTTCATCACAAACAGCACAGCCTCCCGATAATCCACCAACAGGTCGAACTGCTTGACTACATTCACCGCTTCCTCCTCCAGCATCCATTTCAAGAGGGCGTAGATGTCCTCAAAGTGATAATAAAAGGTCTTGCGGTTGACGCCGCAGTCCGCGATGATATCGCTGACGGTGATTTTGGAAAGCGGCTTTTTCTCCGTAAAGCTCTTCAGCGAGGCGGCAAGCGTCCGTTTTGTATTTAATGTAGTGACCTCGTGTTTCATATGCCGTCCCTCTTTTATGGCGGAGAGGAAGGGATTCAGAACCCCGCTTTGCGGTTGAATGAACGCAGATTTTTGGGTTCACACTGCGCAAAGCATATCAAGCCCGCCGTGCGGCGTGCTTGAGAGGATCCGAATTATCATATCAGCTCATTCAAAAAATCAAGGCAGCCTTTGGGCTGCCTTGACTTTTTGGCGGAGAGGAAGGGATTCGAACCCTTGTGACATTGCTGTCAAACGGTTTTCAAGACCGCCTCGTTATGACCGCTTCGATACCTCTCCGTATTTGATTTACCGTTATATCTTACCACAATCATTCGGCTTTGTCAATAGCCGTGCGGCACTTTCTTTCACGTTAGCGCACAAAAATTCGCTCTGACGGTCGGATAAATGAAAGACTGCTGTTGGGGAAGCCCTTTCAGAGCTTCCCGCACAGCCGCCCTTATCTCTATATACCGTATTTTGTGACAAGTCGCTCGAGCTTTTTGCCGATGGGCGTTATAAGCACCGAAAGGAACAGCACGTTCGACAGGGCATAGACCGCCGTTACCGGCGCGGCGCTCACTATCGCGGCGATATAGCGTGAGAGAGAGAATTTTCCGTCCCACCACAGGACGGTCCATATGTCCATGAGAAACGAAAACAGCACGCCCGCGAGCGCTCCGTACAGAAACAGTGCCGCGCGGCTTTTTTTCAGCTGCCGTGCGAGTACGCCGGCGAGGAATCCTATGATCCCCCAAACCATCATCTGAAACGGTGTCCACGGTCCCTGACCGAACAGGATATTCGAAAGTATTGCAGTCAGCGCGCCGCAGAGAAAGCCCGACTCGGCGCCGAGGTATATCCCGCATATCACGACCATAGCCGTGACCGGTTTGAAGTGCGGCACGGCATAAAAAAGGAATCTGCCGAGCACCGAGAGCGCCGTCATTGCGGCAAGGACCGCCATGCGGCGGGTATCGTCGGGGCGGTTTTCGAACCGTGCGAAAAACGGCACGCATGACAGCACCGCAAGGCACACGGATATCCAGATATACGCGCGGTCGCGGAACACAGTTGCGCCGAGCGCGACGCAGGCTGGCACGAGGAGCAGGTAAACGGTGAGCGATATTGCCCGTCTGCCCTTTTCAGACTTCATCTTTGCCCTCCCTTCCGAGCGCCGTGACGTCGCCGACGGTCACGGCTCCGTCAAATATCCCGCGCGACATACGACACGCGGCGGTAGTGTAGAAATCGTTGCCGCCGAAGAATTTCTGCGGGCAGGAAGGGGAGAGAAGCTCGCCGTCGAAGAACAGCCCGCAGCGGTCCGAATACGATGCGGCAAATTCAACGTCGTGCGTCACTATCACGACGGTGATGCCGTCGTCCCTCAGACCGCGCAGTATTTCGCCGAGATTTTCCTTGGCGTAAGCGTCGATGCCTTTGGTCGGTTCGTCAAGCAGAAGCAGGCGCGGCGAGGTGAGAAGTATCTTGGCAAGCGCGCTCTTCTGCATTTCGCCGCCCGAAAGGTCGTAGGGGTGGCGGTCGAGCAGCGCCGAAATGCCGAGACGTTCGGCTATATCGTCGACCGCCCGCTCAGCGTCCTGTCCCGTGCAGCCCATCACACGGCATATATCGGTGAGGTCGGCGCGCACGCTGTCCTTGAGAAACACCGTCTGCACGTTCTGCGGAAGCATTGCGACATTGCGGCGATGCAGCTCGGTCTGCTTCATTTCCTTTATATTTTTGCCGAATATGAAGGTCTTGCCGCGGTAGGCGCGTTCGGTACCCGACACGGTCCTGAGCAGTGTTGTTTTGCCCGATCCGTTGCCGCCGAGGACGGAAAATATTTCGCCCCGCATTATTTCGAGTGTGGTGCCGCGCAATATGTCGGGCGCGCTGCGCTCGTAGCGGAACCATACGTTTTTCATCGTCAGCGCGGGCTCATGGGAGAACGCCGGTTCCTTTTCGGCGGCTTTTTTATGCGGAAAAGCCGAAAGGAACTGCCTGCCCTCTCTGACCGTTATCGGTAGGTCGTCGGTGTCCGCACCTAGTCCCGCGGCAATGCGCGCCGCCGACGGAAAGCCCGCAAATATTTCCGACGAGCGCATATCACGGCAGACGCGACGCGGCGCATCGCAGGCGACGATCCTGCCGCCGTCCATGACCGCCACGCGGTCGGCGGTGGGGAACAGCTCCTCGAGCCGGTGCTCGGCGATTATCACGGTCGTTCCGAGCTCGCGGTTTATTTTGGAGAGCGTGGCTATGAAATTCTGTGCGGCTATCGGGTCAAGCTGTGAGGTCGGCTCGTCAAGTATCAGAAGCTCGGGCGACATTGCCATTACGGAGGCGAGATTGAGCAACTGCTTCTGCCCGCCCGAGAGGTCTGCCGTTCCGCTTCTGAACCACCCGTCGATGCCGAAATAGTTTGCCATTTCGCCGACGCGCAGCCGTATGCTGTCGCTGTCGCAGCCGAGGCTTTCGAGCCCGAAGGCAAGCTCGTGCCACACCTTGTCGGTAACGATCTGCGCCTCGGGGCTTTGCAGCACATAGCCGATCTTCTGCGCGCTCTCCTGGTCGGTGAGCGAGTCGAGCGGTCTTGAGCGGAACAGTATGTTCCCGCTCAGCTCTCCGTGCGGGGCAAGCTCGCGTTTTATCAGCTTCAGCAGTGTGGTCTTTCCGCAGCCCGATCTGCCGCACAGCAGGAGAAATTCACCCTCGCGGACGGTAAGGGAAACGCCGTCGACGGCATTTTCGGTGCATCCGGGATAGCGGAAGCTCAGATCTTCGAGCGCAAGTATTTCCATTTGAGTGCCTCCGTGATTTCGATGATGAACGGGATAAGGCAAAATAACGCGAATGCAAGATAAAGGCATACGGATCTTGCCGAGAGATCGGGAGTTGATATCCGCGGGTAAAAGCCGAAGCGGAACGCGCCCGTGCCGAGCCCCGCAAAGGATATCCCGCCGAGAAGCACCGCCGCCGCAAGCAGCACGCCGTCGGAGGAAGTGAAGCGAAAAAGCGAAAAGTGGGTGCGCCCGTGCAGCCCTCCGCCGCGCGCGCGCATCGATGCGCCGGTATCGACGGCATTTTCAAGTGCCCATGTGACGAGCGCCGAAAACACACGTGCCGAGCTTTGCAGCTTTGAGACGAATCCCGCCTCCGAATAGTAGCCCATGGATATCTGCGCACGCTTTATCTCATGCCATTTTCTTTTGAAAAGCGGGATGAAGCGCAGCGACATTGAAACGACGAGCGCCGCCTTCGGCGCTGCGCGTCCGATGAGGTACATTACTCTGTCCGATGTCATGATGTCGGAAAAGCATCGGCACCAGAGCAGCACGGCAACTGTCATTGCTGCTATATCGACGCCGTACCACAGCGCTTCAAGCGTCACCGGGTTGCCGTTCATGAAGAAAAGAGGCGTCGCGCCGTTGTGTGAGAAGAGGGGATTGGTCAGCGATATCATAATGAAAAGCGGCGGGTAAAACGAAATATCCGAAAGGAATTCGCGCAGCGTATGAAGCGACACCGAGAAAAGCGCGGCGCCCGCAAGCGAGAGAGCGAGTATCACGGGGTGCGAGGTGAACATGGTCACCAGCGTGAGCGATGTGATGTACACAAACGCCGGCACGGGGTGAAAATGCCCGAAGGCGGTCTGTCTTTCGTTCATTGCGTGCCGCCTCCGCTCATCCATTCGCAGCCCACGTCGCGCCCGAGGTCGCAGGTGTAGACCCATTCGATAACGTCCTTGTCGTGCAGCTCGTATCTTGAGCAGCCGTATTGAGGAAATTCTCCGTTTACCATGTACATCCAGCCCGAAAGCGGACCGCATGAAAATTCGTAGAGGTAGCTTATCCCGCGGACATAAACACTGCCGAACTGATTTTCGTCGGCGCCCTGGTATTCCATCTGTATCTTGTTGTACCTTACCGCGCGGCTCAGAATGTCCCACACGCTGTCTCCCGGGCGCAGCACGTATTCCGTCACCGGCAGTATCACGCCGTCCCCGGGGATCCAGTCGCCTTCTTTCAGATTCTCGTCAAGCTCGTCGTAGTTGCCGTAAACGGTGTCGCAGCGTATGCTTATAAATACCGTCTCCGAATCGGGCGTGATATCGTCGATGTGAGTCAGATAATATTCGTCAACCGTCTGAAATTCGGTGCCGCATATCAGCACCGCCGCGATAAGAACTATCGCAAACACGGCGAGTATGTCTTTTTTCATTCGATACCGGTCTCCCTGCCGTGGATGAGAAGGTCAGGGCTCATCTGCCCAACTGCGCTCAAGCTCATCCATTTCGGCTTTTTTCTTTCTTCTGCGCTTTCTTATACGCCGCACGAGCATAAACGCGACGGCAAGCGCAATAACGGCGAGCACCGCGCCGATAATGAGCGCGCGAAACAGGCCGTCGGTCTTGGTCTTTGTCTTTATAAGGTCCTCTGAATGCTCGATAAGTGCTCGGTCGGGCTCGGCGAGCGCCATAACGCGGCGGTATATGCCGTCAACGGTCTTTTTGTCCGAAAGTCCTATCGACTCAAACGGATAAAGCTCTTCGGCAATATCGCGGTTTATCGCGTCGATCTCCGCTCTTATCGCGTCTATCTTGTTTTTGGCGTCGGTCAGACGGCTGATGTATCCGTCCTTGCCGTCAAAATCGTCCGATCTTTCGAGCTTGTCGAGCAGCTTTACGACGGTCACATAATCGGCTGTCGTGGGCTCGTCGGGTATCGCGTCGGCGTCGGCGCGGTCGGTGGGCGAAAAATAAAGAATGCTTTCGTCCGTTCCGCTTTTGTCGGTGTCCTCAACAACGGTCGTCGCGCCCGCAACGGCTGCAATGTCGATGCCGGCGGCTTTTGCCGCATCCGAAAGCACGGCATAGTTCGGCACATAGCACCTCTCGTCTGCCGGCAGTGCGTAAAAAACGCCGAGAAGGGCAGAAATCTCTTCCTTTCCCGCAGTGGGCGACAGCGCGGATACAGAGTCCGTAAGACTGCGTATGCGCTCTTTCATCGCGTCGCTCATCTCGGGACGGAAGTCGTACAGCGTGCGCATTCCGTTTGCCTGCCGCAGTATCGCCGCAATGGTGTAGAGCACCTGCTCGCTCGCCATTGAGTTCGGCTTGTCGGGGAGCGAAGCGGGGTTGTCCGGGTCGTAGGTGTACGAATGCACGAACCCGCCGCTTTCGTGGCGGTAGCGCATTATGCCGTCGATCAGTGTATTGCCGTTTTTGATGAAGCGGCTGTCCGAGGCGGGATCGATGCCGAGCGAGCAGAGCGCCACCGCGACCTGACAGGTGCTTTCGACATTCTGCGTGCCCCAGCTTATGAAATCGCCCGTGTCGAGCTGAAGCGCCGAAAGCACGGTGAGCGCCGCATCCACGGCCTGTCTCACAGTCGCCTCGCGCGCTGTACCGTCGGCTTTGAGCGTATAGGAATAGCTTTTTTCCTCATTGTAGTATGGCGCGAGCGCCTGAACAGCCATGGCGGTTATATCGGGGTCTGCCGCACTGCCGGTGAGGGCAAAGCCGCCGTCGCAAAGCTGCTGTGAGAGGATCGCGGTGATAAGATCGTCACGGGTGTAAAATGCGCCATCGGGAACGGGATATCGCATGGAATCAAGCGCGATGAGCCCCCATATCCAGCCGTTTATGCCCTGTCTGCCGAGCGGCGCCGTCCTGCCGCGGTCATATGTGCCGTCGGCGATGAGATCGATGGCAGAGCCGTCGGCGTTCTTTCCGAATGAGGTAGGGTCTCCGCCCGCAGCGAGCACGGCAAGGCTTATGCGGTGCCATTCTGTCGCTTTGGCGCGACTGAGCTTGTCTTTTGTCACATACCGTTTCTCCACCTTTTGGCGGAGAACCGCAAGATAGCCGTCATAATCATCGGTCACACCGAGCCTGCTCATCCCTATCGGGAACCAGTCGCCCGGCGTCGTGCCCGCAAGCTCAAGAAATGCGTTGTTTATAAGGTCGCCGCCCGGCTCTGAGCCGTTGTCGGCTTTTTTCCAGGCGATTATACCGTCGGCTGCCGCGCGCATATCGTCGGTCCCGACAGATGCCGCTGCCGCCGCGGGTGCGGCGGCAAGCAGCAGGATGAGCGTCAGCAGCAGCGCCGCCGCACGTTCCGAAAATCTTTTCATCTTTTTTATTTTTATTATTTAAGTATTGCCATGAGAGCTTCCGTGGCGGCGTCAAGCTCGGCGGCGGTGATGCCGAACTGCGATATGACGTCAAATGCCGCGGAATATTCTTTGGTGTTATCCTTGTGTTTCTGCGCGGCAAGTGCCATTGCCTTTGTCAGTCTGTCGCGTGCCTCGCCGGCATTCTCAAAATAGTCGGATGTGCCGCCCATGCCCATGGCAGACGAGCCGCCTATGTCGGAGCCGTATGCAAGCGTAAACTGAACGCGGATCACTTCGCCGTCCTGTATATAGTGGTCGGCAAAACCGACGTTCGGGAACACACCGTCCACGCAGTACATCCAGCCGCTGCCCCATGTATACATGAATTCGCCGAGCGAGTCGTCGCTGTCGTCGCTTATGCTGAAGCCGTTCGACTCAAGCTTTTCGCGGAGGTTGTCGGGAATATTGTCGCTGTTATCAAAGCCGTTTACATATGAAAGATAAAAGCTCTGATCGGGTTTCCCGTTGTATTCCGCAGTGTAGCCGTATTCATTCAGCAGATAAAGCAGAACGTGAGCCGTGTTGAGATGCGCCTTTACATACTCCGCATCGCACTTGTGCTCCTCGGCGCAATAGGAAGCGATCGCGTCTATCGTGGCATCGTCAAGCGTTACGACGGTCGGCTCCACTATGTATCCGCAGCCTATCGTAAAGGCATCGACCGAGAACACGAAGCTCGGCGCCGCCTTGACGTATTGTACGTGATATGTGACCGTTGTGGTCTTTTTGCCGTCGGTCGCCGTTATCGTAACGACGTTTTCGCCATCGGTGAAGTTAAGAGTAAAGCTGGTCTTTTCGGCGTCGTCCCAGTTGACCGCAACGTCCGTTCCGTTGAGAGTTACCTTTGAGGCTATCTTGGCGTTCTGCCAGTTGCGGGCGAAAACGTCTATCGTAAGGGTCTTGCCGGAGTATGTTTTTCCGTCATCGAGCGAGGTCTTGATGCTCGGGGCGGGACGTGCTGCTTCTTCCTCGGCGGTAAGCTCGTCATCGGTCTTTATTGCCGCCGTCGCCGCATTAACGGCGTCGGTGTCGTAGGCTTCGACCGCCGCTTTGTCGGTGAGAGCGTTTATCTCGGCTTTTGCCTTTTCGATGATGTCGGTGAGGGCTTTCCACTCCGCGTCGCGGTAGTCGTCTTTGTGGTATGTACGCAGTGCGGCGATCTTTGCCTCCTTCGCGTCCTCGAGCGCCTTTGTTGCGGCAGCCTTTTCCTCTGCGGCAAGCACGGCGTCGGTCTTTATCTTTGCCGCCTCGGCGTTGACGGCCGCGGTGTCGAATTTATCGACCGCCGCTTTGTCGGTGAGGGCGTTTATCTCGGCTTTTGCCTTTTCGATGATGTCGGTGAGCGCCTTCCACTCCGCATCGCGGTAGTCTGCCTTGTTGTAGTTGTTCAGCGCGGCGATCTTTGCGGCTTTTGCCTCTGCGAGAGCTTTTTCGGCTTCCTCTTTGGCTTCCGCCGCGCGCTGTGCGCCGGTCTTGATCTTCGACATTTCGTCGTTGACCTTTTCGTGGTCAAAGGCTTCGATGTCCTTTTTGTTTTTCAGCGACTCTATTTCATCTACCGCGTTTTGGTAGATCTCGCTGAGCCTCGCCCAGTCCTCGGGCGTGTAGTCGGCTTCGCTGTAAACGTCAAGGCGCGCGATCTCGTCAGCACGCAGACGGTCGATGCCGCCGCCGCACGAGACGAACGCAAGTGCGAGGCAGAGCACCAGTGCAAGCGCACAGATGCGGATGAATGAGTTCCGTTTTTTCATGGTCAGATACCTTCCTTTTTCCCGGCTGCTTTGCTTTCGTTTCCGCACGTCGCCGGGTCACGTCCGAAAAAAACCGCGCTCACGCCCAAGGGCGGAGCGCAGTCAATGCCGCCGTGACACCGCAGCGGGAAAATGCAGATCCGCACGGACGTCCGGTAGCGTCGGCTGCACTCTTCTCACCATAAGATGGCACCAAATACGGCAGGTATTCTGACTTATGATATGGCTATGCCTTTTTCGGGCAAAGCCGGACTGAGGGCAGTATGCCTCGCGGCGCTACAGCTCTTACACGTCAAATACAGTAATGGCGGTTGTTCAGGATTCGAACCTGATTTCCTTTTCATCTACTCAGCTAATAACTTTTCAAACCGTATTTTCATCAGATATTCTGTTTTTCCGGAATTATTCCGGATACCGCCTTATTATATCACGTTATGCGCGGTTTATCAAGCGCCGCATGGCGTTTTTTTGCGAAATAAAGCAGATAATCTGCCGCAGGCGTTGCATATGCGCCGCCGCGGTGATAAAATAAAAGATGATGCTTTGCGGTTTAACATCTGTTTAAACGGAGGCCATCGCCCTGTGGTAATATATAAGCGGAGGGATGTCTATGCGTTTACGTGACAGGATCGGAAAATACGAGGCACGCTCACCGTGCGCAAAAGGCTTGCCGTTTCGAATGTGATAATGTTTGCCGTGCCCGTCGCCGTGACAGCCGCGGTGGCGTTGGCGGCGCTCGGCGCGGTGTCGGTCAATCGGCTTTCCACCTGCCGAAAACGTAAATGCCGACCGTTACATCGACCTCTCCGGGCGATTCGGCAGGACGCCAGAAATACCATTTGCCCGTGTTTGCGGCAGTGTGGCGCTGGGTGTTCAACTGTGTTTCGATAAGATATGCCGCTCCGGCGTCCTCGACATAAAGCATCTGCAACGGGGGCTCCGCAAATGCGAACGGGTATGCCTCTCCGCCGTATTCGGAGGCGCTTTCATACACGCTGCCCCATTTTTCGGTCGCCGATACGCCGGTACAGACGATACTGCCGAAGCATTCGGCGCGGCCGGATGCCCATTTGCGGTAATACCATATGCCCGAGGTGCCCGCCTCGCATACATAGTCCGCGCCGTACGGGTCGCCCTTGTCTCCTTTGTCTCCCTTTTCACCGCGCTCGCCGCGTGAGGGCCTGCCCGTGTCGGTGCTGCCGAAAAACCAGTTGCCGTTTGAGCCTATGCTTATCCTGCCCTGGCGGTCAAACCGTTCGATGAGCTGCGCGTAAACGTTCGGCGTCGGCTCCTCCGGCTGCCCCGCGGGGTCTGTGCAGCACGGGACAGCCCGCACCGGCGCCGCGGTGCTCGTCATGATATTTCCCGCATAGCAGCCGATATACAGCATACGTGTGTTGCTTATGGCCGGGACCGCGACCTCACTTCCCTCAAACTGAACATCGGTATAGCCGCCGTTCTCGCGCGTAAAGCGCGCGGTCTTTACGCCCGTGCCCGACCACTCGTCGTCAAAATCAAACCTGACGGTGTAGTTGCTGTTGCCGCACACGATGACTGCGCCCGCGTCGGCAACGGCGGTTTTCTTTCTGATCTTTATGTTGATATGATTCAAGGCTTATATCTCCTCCCTTCGGATCTGAAAGGATTATACACGGCGGCAGAGTCTCAGCAGTCTCACCGCGTATCGGCGGAATAAAATGTGTCTGATATCGGTGCGTGTGCGTCTGTACAAATCCCGTCGATTGTGATATAATAGTTAAAAACAAAGAAAGACCGGACAGGAGGGTCATATCAAATGAAATACGCATTTACGGGCGGCATGATTCTTGACGGAACGAAGGATATGCAGCCGAAGGCGGGGCTGTGCATTCTTACCGACGGCGAAAAGATAACCGACATAGTGTCCGACCGAAAGGTACCCGCGGGATACGAAAAGATCGATCTCGGCGGAAAATATATCATGCCGGGGCTTATCAATATGCACGTGCATCTTGCGGGCAGCGGCAAGCCGCAGAAAAAGCAGCGGGACAACGAAAAGCTGGTGAAAAAGATAATGGGCTCGGCTCTCACGCGCGCCGTGGCATACCGCATGGTGTACGGCTTTGCGAAGGACGAGCTTATGAGCGGAGTAACGACCATAAGAACGGTGGGCGGGCTCGGCAGCTTTGACACACGGCTGCGTGACGAGATCGCGGCAGGAAAAAAAACGGGACCGCGCATACTTGCCGCCAACGAGGGCATCTCGGTGCCCGGCGGACACATGGCGGGTTCGGTCGCGGTAGCCGCTCACAGCACAGAGGAGGCGCTGGCTCATCTGCGCGAATGCAAAAAGGAAAACGTCGATATCATCAAGCTCATGATAACCGGCGGCGTTCTGGACGCCAAGGGGAAGGGCGTGCCCGGCGAGCTGAAAATGCCGCCCGAGATGGTGCGCGCGGTCTGCGACGAGGCACACAGCATGGGATATAAGGTCGCGGCGCACGTCGAGTCGACCGAGGGTGTGCGCGTGGCGCTTGAAAACGGCGTCGACTCCATCGAGCACGGAGCAAAGCCCGACGAAGAGATCATCTCGCTTTTCAAAGAAAAGGGCGCGTTCCTCTGCACAACGCTGTCGCCGGCACTTCCGTATGCGCTGTTTGACCGATCTGTCACGAATGCGACCGAGGTAGAGCAGTATAACGGCAACGTGGTGTTTGAGGGCATCATCGACTGCTCAAAGGCAGCGCTCGAGGCGGGGATACCCGTGGTGCTCGGCAACGATGTCGGCTGCCCGTGGATCACGCAGTACGATTTTTGGCGCGAGCTTTACTATTTCCACAAATACGTCGGTGTTTCGAACGCGTTCGCACTCTACACCGCGACCGCGCGCAGCGCGGAGATGGCGGGTATCGGCGACGTTACCGGCACGATCGCTCCCGGCAAGGCGGCGGATATGATAGTCACAGCTGGCAACCCGCTTGACGACCTGTGCGCTCTGCGGCACGTTGAGACCGTTATTGCCCGCGGAAAGCTCATAAGCAGCCCGACCTTCAGGCATCGCGCGAACGTTGAAGCGGAGCTTGACAAATTTCTTTGATATAATATTCGGCTTTGAGGTCGCCGCGCTTTGGCGCGGCGACCTCGGATCCTATACCGTTCCCGTTTCGTGAAGTGTCGGATCAAAAATCGGTTCTCTGTGCAAACGATAGTATATTTTCCGACAAGATGCAAAGAATAATAAGGCAGACCGACAGCTCGCCCGCGCGGCTGACGTCTGCCTTATCAAATGAATCAAACCGACACGGAAAGGAAGGGTATTTTATATATAATGAAGGCGACAGGAATTGTCAGGAGAATAGACGATCTCGGCAGAGTTGTCATTCCCAAAGAGATCAGAAGAACGATGAGGATAAGAGAGGGCGACCCGCTTGAGATCTACACCGACCGGGACGGTGAGGTGATCTTCAAAAAGTATTCCCCAATAGGCGAGCTCAATACCTTTGCGGCGCAGTATGCCGATACGCTGCACAAGACCTGCGAGCTTGACGTTCTGATATGCGACCGCGACGCGGTCATTGCGGCGGCGGGCGTGCCGCGCCGCGACTACGCCGAAAAACAGCTCTCCGAGGAGCTTGAAAAAATAATCGAGGGGCGCAGCCTGTATGTCTGGCGTGAGGGCGACGAAAAATATCCGCCGGTGCAGAACGGCGGTGCTTATTATATAAGCTGCGCCATGCCGATCATAAGCGAGGGCGACATACTCGGCTGTGTTGTGTCGCTGTCGGGCGGCGATGCCGGCAGAAAGCCGGGGCTTGCCGTCGGCGATGTCGAAAAAAAGCTCGTTGAGACCGCCGCGGGCTTTCTCGGCAGACAGCTTGAGGCCTGACAAAGCATATTCCGCATAAATAAGACCACCCGCACGGCGGGTGGTCTTATTTATATATACAGTTTATGGGGATCAGCCGGATACGGCTTTTGCCGTTCGCCGGTGTTCAGTTTGCTTTGGCTGCGTGGACGTCCGGCGTATCGACAAGCGCTATGTCGGCGCCTATGCCGCGGAGCTTGCCTACGATATCGTCGTAGCCGCGCTCGATATATTCGATGTTGTGTATCTCGGTCGTGCCCTCGGCGGCAAGTCCCGCGACCACAAGAGCCGCGCCGCCGCGCAGATCGACAGCCTTTACCGGCGCTCCCGTCAGATGTGCGGGGCCGACTATGGTGGCTGTTCTGCCGTCAACGGTGATGTCGGCGTTCATTTTTACGAGCTCATCGACATATTTGAATCTGCTTTCGAATACGCCCTCGGTGACGGTAGACGTCCCCTTTGCGAGCGCGAGCAGAGCGCTGAACTGCGGGTGCATATCGGTGGGGAAGCCGGGGTAGAAATAGGTCTTGATATTTGCATGCTGAAGCGGCGTTGAACGGCTGACGACGATGCTGTCGTCGCATTCGTCAACGCTCACGCCCATTTCGAGCAGCTTTGCGGTCACCGTCTCCATGTGCTTGGGGATGACACCGCGCACCGTCACACGTCCTCCCGCAGCGGCGGCGGCAGTCATGTATGTGCCTGCTTCGATCATGTCGGGAATTATGGTGTAGTTGCAGCCGTGCAGCTTTTCGACGCCCTGTATTTTTATGAACGACGTTCCAGCGCCGGATATGCGCGCGCCGCACATATTGAGGAAGTTCGCAAGATCGACGATGTGAGGCTCGCGCGCCGCATTGTCGATGGACGTGCGCCCGGGTGTCATTACGGCGGCAAGAATGACGTTTATCGTTGCGCCGACACTGGCAATGTCAAAATAAATGGATGCGCCGCAAAGCCCGCCGGGACCGGTGACTATGTGGTTGCAGCCGTTTTCGATGGTCATGACCGCACCGAGAGCCTCAAAGCCCTTCTTGTGCTGATCTATCGGGCGCGTGCCGAAATCGCAGCCGCCCGAAAAGCCGACCTTTGCCTCGCCGAAGCGACCAAGCTCGGCGCCGAGAAGGTATGTTGAACCGCGCAGCTTTGACACTAGCTGATATGGTGACGAGCCGCCGACGAGATGCGTCGTGTCTATCTCTACCGTCGTGCGGTTTATCATTCTGACCGACGCTCCCATCGAGCGGAGGATGCGCAGCGAGAGCGCAACATCGCTCACCTCGGGCAGGTTTTCGATAACGCACTTGTCTTTTGTCAAGATACTTGCAAAGATTATCGGGAGCGCGGCGTTTTTCATGCCGCTGACGTTTATATCACCGTAAAGAGGCTTGCCGCCTCTGATAACTATCTTTTTCATGGGTATCACCATGCCTTTCCTGACTTTGGCGCACCGTGGCGCTGATATGCAGTCCGGTCTATTTATTTATATTATGACTCAAAACGAGAGAACAGATTCCAATCCATCTAATTATATCATATATTCGCTCAAAAGAAAAGGGGCGAAGGAAAAAAATCGAAAAAAACAAGCATATTTTTTTCGTTCTTTTCCTTCGTCGCACAGATATGTGTGTAATAAATATGCACGGAGGCAAAACGCATACTGCTTTTACTGTTCTGTCCTGCTGCTATTATTATATGCCGCGCTGCGGTAATACGCCACGGCAAGATCGACGACGAGCCCGTAGCTTTTCGAGCCGACCGTTCCCTGTATCTGGAGATATGTGTTGTTGACCGTCTCCGACACGTTCGCAACGACATTTTCGCGGTATTTGTCAAAAAATGCGCTGTATGCCGCCATTTCGCCCGTTACGTTTGACCTGAGCCGGCGGGTGACTGCCGTATAGTATGATCTGTCGGCGGAGTAGAGGGAGGAGGCGACGTATTCGTACACCTCAAGATATCCGCTGTATCTGATATACGGGTCGTCCGACGCCATGCAGACGAGAAAAGCTATGAAGTTGGCTTCATCCTCGCGGGCGATGCCGCGCTGGTGCGCCATTTCGTGCGCTGCGGTGTAGGGGATGGTGTAATCGGGAAAATTGGTGTTGATGTTCGCCTCACCGGTAAAATAGGTGTAAACGCCCGAGATGTGCGTGTAGGTCCACGGTTCGCTGAGCATCACCGGCTTCACGCGCGACGAAAGGCGCGGGATGAAGTCGTAGGTGTCGCACACCTTGTCATATGCCTCGACGAGCTTGCGGCTCATTTCGTCAAACGTGTACGGCATGACCGAAAAATCGTTGCAGAGGTAGGTCACGTTTGCCGATTCCTCGTTTACGTGCTCGGCAAGGATATATGCGGTGTAATAAAGCTCCTCGGGCGAGACGGCGGTGCGGTCGAGATCGAGTTTTTTGTCTACCGTGGTGCCGTAATATCCCGTTCCGAAGCCGAAAACAAATACGGAAAAGAGCAGCGACACAAACGAGAGCACCGTGCAGAAGTAAATAAATACCGAGCGCCAACTGTCGGCATATCTCCGGCAGGCGTGCACGATCATGAATACGGCAAGAACGGGAAGAAAAATGACCGTCGCCTCGCCGAGAGAGAATGGGATCCAGCCGGTGAGATGCGCGAGAAAGCCGCGCACGACCGTCCCGATATGGCGGTTGAAAAAGTCGGCGAACGCGGGCGAGAGCCGCGCGGCGATATATACCGCAAGCGCTGCGGCTGCTATGCCGTAAAGCACGAACGCCGCGACCGGCAGCCGTCTTTTCGGCGCCGCCGCTTCCTCGGCGACCAGAGCGTTATCCTCTTCGGGTGCTGCCGTTTCATCGGTATTGACGTTCTGCATATCACGTTCGTCGGTATTGTTCATATTATCCATTTCGTTACCCTTTCTTTCTTTCGTTCGGGCGGTGCTGCGCCGTCAGAATTTTTCTTTTATGACCTTCAGCATATCGGCGGGTATGGGGGAAGCCATTCTCAGCGTCAGTCCGGTCACGGGGTGGCGGAATTCAAGTCTTGCGGCGTGCAGTGCGTGCCGTCCGATGATGTCGGGGCATTCCTCTCCGTAGAGGAAATCGCCGAGCAGGGGACATCCTATGTGAGCCATATGAACGCGTATCTGGTGCGTTCTGCCCGTGCGCGGTTCAAGTGCGACAAGGGCATATGCGCCGTCGCCCGACACGCGCATCGTGCGGTAGTCGGTAACGGACGGCGAGCCGTCCTCGCGCACGGTGCGCATGAGGATGCCCTCGTCGGCACGGGCTATGGGCGCATCAACCCTGCCGCACTGCGGATCGGGAACGCCGACCGTTATCGCGGCGTAGGTCTTGTGTATGCGCCCGCTTTTCATGTCCTCGTAAAGTCTTGATGAGGCAAGGCGGTTTTTGGCAAGGAGCACGATGCCGCTCGTATTGCGGTCAAGGCGGTTGGCGGGGCGGAACACAAAGGGCTCGCCTCGCCTTTCGGCACGCCACGCAAGCGCATTGGCGAGCGTATCGTCAAGATGACCGTGCGTCGGGTGAGTGGGCATTCCAGCGGGCTTGTCGGCGACTATTATGTCGTCGTCCTCGTATATTATCGGGAGCGGCAGCTTTTTCGGGATTATCTGGGACGTGCCGGTCTCGGGCTTGTCGGCAAGATCGAGCGAAAGGCGCTCGCCCGCTCTCAGCCTGTGGCGCACAGTAACGCGCACACCGTCCACGGTCATGCCTGTGGGGGAATTTTTTAGCAGCGTAAGCGTTCCGCAGGATATGTGCATCCGCTTGCGCAGGAGGTCGAAAACGGTCATGCCGTCGTATTCGGGAGTTATTTCAATGTTCATATCATTATACCTTCGGCGATCTTACCCGCGCGGTCCGTCATGACCGGCTGCCGTCATCTTTATGATGATCTGCATGTCATATAATCACGCGCGCGGGAGTATATTTGAGTGACAGACAATAATTTTCGGAGGTCACGAAGATGTTAAGGCTCGTTTCGTTTATAATTTCGTTTATCGCGGTGTTCGCCGCCGCGCCCGCGACGGTGCTCATGCCGACCGCCGCGAGCGCACGCGGGGCGGAGGTCGCGGCGACCGAGGGAGCGGCAAAAATGCTCTCGCCCGGAATTGCGGTCGTGGCAAGCGCCGAAAGGATGGCGGTCGCGGCAAGAAGCGGCGCCGAGGCGGTGTTCCAAGCTGCGGATTTCGAAGCTGCCGCCGGTGTGTCGGCTGTGGATTACATAACGCTCACAAAGCTGCCCGATTCGGAGGACGGCAGGCTTATGATAGGCTCGCTCGCGCTTGCCGAGGGACAGAGCGTCACGCGGCTGAATCTTTCGCGTATGTCGCTCGTGCCCGCGGGCGCCGATGTCAGAGAAGCGGGTTTTTCCTTCAACGTCAACGGCGCGGCGCACGAATATTCCTGCACCGTGAATTTTATCGACGGCAAAAACTCCGCGCCGACGCTCGACACGGCTACTGCCGCGTCTCTCGGTGCATCGACGTATTCGGGGATGCCCTGCGCGGGCAGACTTGCCGCATATGACCCCGACGGGGACGAAATGTTCTTTTCTCTTGTATCATACCCGAGGCACGGCAGCGTTATCATGACCGACCGCGCAGGCGGGTGCTACGTTTATATACCGGACAGCGGCTTTTCGGGCAGGGACAGCTTTTCATACACCGTGCGCGACAAGTGGGGAGAGCGCGCCGACGATGCGGCGACTGTAAGCGTTACCGTTTCGCGCCGCGCGAGCGGCGAAGGCTTTGCCGACATGGAGGGCAGTGTTTTTGAAAGCACTGCGCTGCGCGTATCTGCCGCCGGGATAATGGGCGGCACCGAGGTCGGCGGGAAGAACTATTTTTACCCGTCGCAAACGGTCAGCCGTTCGGAGTTTCTTGTCATGGCGATGACGGCAGCGGGCATAAAGGATCTGCCGGCGTGCGACGTCACCGTATTTGCCGACGACGGGGATATCCCCGCCTCAGCCAAGCCGTACATCGGCGCGGCATATACTCTCGGCGTCTGCGACGGGTGGATAAAGGACGGCAAGCAGTGTTTTCTTCCCGACGAACCGATAACGGTCGCCGAGGCCGCAATGCTCTCCGCGGGACTGCTTGAGATAAGGACCGACGGCGCAGCCGAGGCGTGGGCAGACAGCGACGGCGTGCCCGCATGGGCAGCCTCCGGCTTCGGTACCATGCGCGCGGCAGGCTTCGTCGGCGCGGGCTTCGGCGGTTCGGCACGTTCGAAGCTCGACCGTGAGAGGTGCGCCGAGCTGCTTGCGGCGATAATGCGTTATGCCGCGTCGGGAAAAAAGTGAATCGCGTCCGGAGATCTGCGGTCAGAAGATCTCCCCGCAGCTCAGTCTGACGCCGCCCTCGCGCAGCGAGGCGCGCAATTTGCCGACCATTGAGGTGTCGGGCGACGAAAAGTCGTCAAACAGCGAGGCGGCGGCGCCCGCCGCCTCGCCGGTAACGGCACAGACGGGTATCACGCGCGTGATGTCCCACATACGGTCGCTGACCGAGATATCGCGCCCCGCCGCAAGAAGATTGCGGCAGCCGTCGGCGATGATACAGCCGAGGGGCAGCTCGTATACCGGACCGCGGCTGCGCCAGCTTCCGGTCACACCTATACTGTCAGCGTATGAAGCGTCGGCGTCCGCGTCCGGTGCTGCAAGCCCGCGTATGCGTCGGGTCATGCGTAGCTGCGGTATTGACGCCAGCGCGTCGGGCAGGCATGAGGGATCGGCGGCGTGCCGCGCCTCCCAGTCGGCGTATGTCGCCGCATGAGACATCTGCATCATTTCGCTGATCTCGGTGCCGTCGATGCCGGTAAAGCGTCTGTCGGAGAGCAGCTTCGGCTGTTTTTTGCCGGCAGCCGCCTGCTCATCGGTTATTTCCGCACCGCCGAGAAGGCGGCAGCGGCGCTCTTTTGAATCAATAAAGTAATACCAGCCCGCGAGCGTGTTGCCGCGTCCGTAAAGGACGGTGCCCGCTCCCGCAAATGCCGCAATGTCGGCGTCTCCGGTCGCATCGACGACCGCTTTTTTTATTTCAACGGCGCTTCTGCCGCTCTTGTTTTCGATAACGAGCGCCTCTATCCTGCCATTGTCGGTAACAGCCGAGCATATCTGCGTTCCGTAAAGTATCCTGACTCCCGCGTCACGCAGCAGCTTTTCGGCTTCAAGCATGAAAAGGGGACCGTTGAAGCCCGCCTGAAAGCGCACCGCGGCTTTTTCCTCCGCACTGCCGCCGTCAAGCCAAGGAGCGGGGCGCTTGCATTCGCAGCCGTGCTTTATCGAAAGGCGCAGCAGCTCCTCGCCGATGCCGTATATCACCTGATGCCCCATGCCGTCGCATATCGGCAGGTATATGGTGACAAGACCGAGCGTTGCAAGCCCTCCGGGGGCGAACTCCCGCTCGATGAGCAGCACATCGCTGCCGCGTCTCGCAGCGGCAAGAGCGGCGCTGATCCCCGCGATCCCTCCGCCGCATACCGCAACGTCGCAGGAGAGCGTTACGGGTGTCGTAATGGTCTCGGTTATACTCTTCATTCCTGTGTACATCTCCGTGTTGATCTTGTTTATATTATAGCCCACAGTGGGCTGATTGTCAATCTTATCAAAAAACCGCGGGTATAAAAAATGCCGCTTTTTGTGTGAATAAATTATTGACACCGGTTTTGTTTTATACTATAATATTAATCAACGGAGCGGCACTGCCCGAGGGCGAAGCCGCCACCCCAAAACGGAGGTATCATCATGGCAAAATACTGCACAAACTGCGGCGCGCCTCTCGACGAGGGCGCAGGATGCTGCACGTCCTGCGGTCAAAAGGTCGGCGGTAACACTGCGGCACAGCAGCCCGTCTATACGCCCGCTCCCGCGCAGCCGGTATATGCGAACACTGCGCCGAGCGAAGAAAACAAACCGGTAAGCGTCGGTGCTTTCTTCGGGCTTATACTGCTGTACGGCATCTCGGTGGTCGGTCTTATCAGCGCGATCATCATGGCGTGCGTATGCACGAACAAGAATCTCAAGCACTTTGCTCTCGCGACCGTCATCTTCAAACTCGCGGGCGTGGTCATCGCAATACTCGCGGTGATCGTAATGTTCGTCATCGGCTTCTCGCTTTCGGACTGGGCGGGCAGCATAAGAGATCAGATGCCGCTCTTCATCGGTCTTATCTGACATCCGGCACGGGGTATATCCCGACATCCAACCGACACAATATAAACGGAGGTTTATTTTATTATGGCATTCTGCTCAAAATGCGGCGCGCAGCTCAATGAAGGCGAAAAGTTCTGCTCAAAGTGCGGCGCTCCCGTCGAAGACAAAAAAGAAGAAAAGAAACAGGAAAACGGCTTTGAGGCGATCCTGAACACGCCCGACACAACATCGGGATACGATCAGAAGGACATTCAGAGCAACAAGACGATGGGCATTCTCGCTTATTTCGGACTGCTTGTTCTCGTTCCGATCTTTGCCGCAAAGAATTCCAGATTCGCGCGTTTCCATGCAAATCAGGGGCTCGTGCTCCTTATCGTTAAGATAGGCTTCAGCATTATCTCGGCTCTCAAGAATATCCACTTCATCGGCGGTGTTTTCGGGGTAGTGGGCGCGCTCGGCAGCATCGTCACTCTCGCCCTTGCCATAATCGGTATCGTCAATGCCGCTCAGGGCAAGGTGAAAGAGCTGCCCGTCATCGGCGGCATCAAGATCCTGCAGTGACCGATAACGCATAAAGCTACATAAATACAGATCCCGCCGCGGCAAGCGGCGGGATTTTTTTGCCCTTTTGCGGGCATAATAACGTAAATATCATTTGTGTTTGCGGAAGGTTGCGGTCGTGAGTATATATATATTTTCGGTTCTTGATTTTGTCGGCGGTCTTTGTATGTTTTTGTTCGGAATGAACATTATGGGCGAAAACCTTCGCCGCATGAGCGGCGGCAAGCCGCAGGGTTGGCTCGGCAGGCTCTGCAAAACGCCGCTGCGCGGCGTCGCGCTCGGTGCGCTCGTTACGGCGCTGGTACAGTCCTCGAGCGCCACTACGGTCATGGTCGTGGGATTCGTCAATTCGGGCATCATGACGCTTTCTCAGTCGGTCGGCGTTATAATGGGCGCAAATCTCGGAACGACATTCACATCATGGCTGCTCTCGCTGACGCAGCTCGGCGGAGGAGGAGTCTTGGGGCTTCTCAGCCCGACGGCATTCGCGCCTCTGCTCGCGGCGGTCGGAACGGTGCTTGTGATGAACCCGCGAAGCGACCGCCGCCGCGACCTCGGATATGCCTTTTTAGGCTTTACGGTGCTTATTTTCGGCATGGAGCTGATGAGCGGAACGGTAAAGCCGCTTGCCGCCGTGCCCGAATTCACCCGAATCCTCACCGTTTTCGGCAACCCCGTAGCGGGAATTGCGGCGGGAGCGCTACTGACGGCGGTAATACAGTCGTCCTCGGCATCGGTCGGCATTCTTCAGGCGCTTGCCGCCTCGGGAGTGCTGACGCGCGGCGCGGCACTGCCGATAATCCTCGGTCAGAACATCGGCACCTGCGTCACCACACTGCTGTCCGGTCTCGGGGCGGGAAAAAACGCGCGCCGCGCGGCGTTCATCCACCTTTATTTCAATCTTATCGGCACGGGTGCGGCGCTTGCCGCCTCGGGGCTTTTGCGCCTTTCCGGGGTTTTTTCGGCATACCTCGGCGCGCCTGCCGACGCGTTTTCGATAGCGGTGATGCACACAGCCTTCAATGTCTTTTCGACGCTGATATTGCTGCCGTTCCCGCATTTGCTCGTAAAGCTTGCCGTGCTGACGGTCCCGGACGGCGAGAAGAAAAAGAAAACAAAAAAGGCGCAGCCGGACGCCGGCGAGCCGACGCGGGCACGTCGGCTCGCCGGGTATTCGATACTCGACGAGCGCTTTCTTTCCGCACCCGCGTTTGCGTATTCGATGACAAGGGCGGCTTTTCTGCGTATGCTTGAGCTTGCGGCGCAGAATCTTTCCGAGGCTGCGCGGCAGCTCGACGGGTTTGATGCCGAACGGCAGAAAAAGATAGCCGAAAACGAGCGCCTCATAGACGCTTACGAGGATTCGATAAGATCATACCTCATAAAGCTGTCGGACGGGCGGCCGGGAAAAAGGCTGTGCGACGGGATATATGCCCTTTACGGCGCGGTCGGCGACGCCGAGCGGATAGGAGACCACGCGCTCGATATTTCCGGGATCGCTGAGAAAATGGCGGGCGAGGGCTTTACCTTCGATGCGGCGACAGCCGCTGAGATAGAGGTCTGCCGCCGCGCTGTGACCGATCTGCTTGACGGCGTTGTCGGCGGCGGAAGCGCCGAGGAGACCGAGCCTCTCGAGGAAGCTGTAGATAGGCTGACCGACGAGGTGGGCAGAAGATGCGTGGCTCGCATGGTCGGTCTCGGAGACGCGCGCGGCAGCATATATGCCGACGAGATACTGATATCACTCGAAAGAGCGGCAGATCACGCCGCAGACCTTGCGGCAGGCGCATCGGTCGGCGCTGCTCACGAAAGGCTGCGCGACATTCGTGCGGGCGAGGATTTTTCGGCACACGTGCGTGAATGCCTCGGCAGATACCCTCTGCCGCCGGAAAATGCGGGCAATGCCGAGCCGGTCGTGCGCTGAACTCACGCTTTTTCCTTTACTTGTTTTCTCTTGGCGAGCTTCGTTATCACCGCAGCGGCGAGAGCCGAAAGAAAAAGGATCAGCACCGCGACCGAGAATGCAGTCATGCCCGTGCCGTGCGGAGTAAACGTCCCCGTGGGAGCCGCAGACTGTGCCAGGGATGGGAACAGCTTCATCGCGGTGAGCATTATAAGCGCCGAAAGCGGAGCCTGCACGGCTTTTGATATGAGGTATCCGCCGAGTCGCGGCCGCGCGTTTTTTGCCGACGAGCAGACGGAAAATATCTGCATATGCACCGAAAGCCCCGACCAGCCCGCTGCGGCGGTGCAGAGGAGTATCCCGACTCCGGTCGGTCTGACCGCTGACGATGCGGCGGCGCCCGAGGTCACCTCGAAAAGAGAATAGATCACCGCCTCGGTCGTTCTCGACGGGGAAAATCGCGAGATGATGCACGAAATGCAGCCTACGACGCAGGAGAAAAATGCGACATAGGCGCATACGTTGAGCGTTGAGAGCGCCGCGGCGGTAACGGAGTCGGGCAGTGCGCTCGGCTCCGGTTTTCTTATCGCGGGCAGGGGCGCTGCGGCATTCCCCGACTTTTTTTCTGCTATGCGTGCGGGTATGCCGCCCGCAATGCCGCAGAGCGTGCCCGCAAGCAGCACCGACACGTACATTGCCGCGCCGAGTCGGCGGTCATGCCACAGCGCGGTGCCGACGGCGCTTATCATGAACGCCGACGACGGATAGTTGCAGAAGGTCACGAGCCGTTCCGTTTCACGCCGCGTCATAAGCCCGCGGTCGTAAAGCATAATGGCGGCGCGCGTTCCGACGGGAAAGCCGCATACCGCACCGAGGAGATACGCGCAACTCCCCGCTCCCGACAGCCCGAACAGCGCGTGCATCGGGCGGCGCAGCAGACGCCCCATCAGCTCGCCCCCTCCGGTCCTTACGAGAAGCTCGGAGAGCGCCATAAAGGGAAAAAGCGTGGGTATCACCGCAGTGGTACAGAGCGTCAGCCCGCGCGAGACGTATTTTATCGGGATATCGGGATTCCGCAGCAGAAGGGCGATGAAAAAAAGACTTGCAAGTGCCGCAGCCACCGTGCGCGGCGCGGTCATTGCGGCGAACCTGTCTGCCCTTGTTCCGTTATTCATTACAATTGCCTCCGGCGCATAATATTCATTGATATCTTATTCGGCGCGGGCGGCGATTATATCCGCCGCGGTGATACGGGAGGGCGGTATGGGGCAGACATGAAAAAAAGAAGAACACGTTCGGGAAGGACCGGAGAGAAAATACCTCTGGCGGAGCTGCTCAGCCGCCGTTTTGATATTCCCGCAGATGTTCTGTGCGGAGGTCTTACCGTCGAGCTGCGCGGCAGAAACGACCTTTACATAACCGGCTGCGAGCGCATACTTTCGTACTCCGCCGAATGTATCGGGCTGCTCGTCAGCGGAGCGGAGCTGACCGTTACGGGCAGGCGGCTTTGCTGCACGACATATTTCAACGCCGAGATAGGCATCAACGGAGAGATCGACGGCCTTTCCTTCTCGGCATTTACGGGGAAGGCGGGCGAAAAATGAGGCTTATCGACTTTTTTGCGGGTGTATGCCGCTTTTCGGTCGCAGAGGGCGACGCGGTACGGCTGCTGAACATTCTTATGAAGGCGCGGCTCGTGTACCGCGGCTTTACCGTCACCGGCAGCGAGACCGACGGTGAAACCGGCGGAGAGCCCGGTGGCACGGCAGTGCTTTTCTGCTCGGCACGGACGGCGCACCGGCTCGCGGTGCTTTGCGATGCGGCCGGGATAGGGCACAGTGTGCGCACGGTATACGGTCTGCCGGCGATGAAGAAAACGCTCATCCGCCGCGCCGGGCTTATCGCGGGCTCGCTCGCGGCGCTTTTTATCCTCATACTCGGCGAGAGCGTGATATGGGACGTGCGCGTTACCGGGTGCCGCGATATTCTTACATCCACCGAGACCGAAGCGCTTTTTGCGGAGCTCGGGGTGCGCCCCGGCGTACGTCGCCGCGCGGTGAACGCCGACAGAACGGCTGCCGAGGCGGTAAAATCGAGCGATAAGCTGGCATGGGCTGCGGTGAACATACGCGGCACGACTGCGGTGATAGAGGTGCGCGAGCAGCTCGATCCGCCGAAGGAGGATGAGCCGGACGGCGGCTATGACGGCGAAAATCTCATAGCGGCGTGCGACGGGCTTATCACGTGCACCGAGATCATTGCAGGCAAGCCTGCGGTCAGCCGTGGACAGTCGGTAAAGAAGGGAGACCTGCTCGTCAGCGGGGTGATAGACAGCACCCGCATCGGGGTGAGGATCACGAGGGCACGCGGCGAGGTGCGTGCCGAAACGGTGCGCGAGATCACGGTGACCGTCCCGTACAGGTATGAAAGGAATGTCCCCGACGGGCGTGAGGACGAGGAGATATCGCTTATATTCTTTTCAAAGGAGATAAAACTTTTTTCAAAAAGCGGCGGCGCGGAGCATGACAGCGACACAGTGAGCGAGAGGAATATGCCGAGGCTGCCGGGCGGCAAGGTGATACCCGTCGGTATAGACAGGGTAAAGCGAGTGGGATATTCGGCGGAGGAGGCGGTGCGCAGCGGCGCGGAGGCGGAGCGCCTTGCGGATTTTGAGCTGTCGCGCCGCATTTCCGACGCACTTTCCGGCGGCGCCTACCCGGTGAGAAAGACCGTCGTGCGCGAGGTGGGAGAGGATGCGGTAACGCTGCGCTGTGAGCTTGTTGCCGTCGAAAATATCGCCGTGCCGCAGGGATTTGTCTTTTTGACGGGCGGCGACGGATAAATCGACCGTAAAAATGCGTAATTCCGCAAAAAAGCGTGACAAAACGCGCGTGTTGTGATATAATAAAATGGGAAAATCCTTATTGGGAAGTCGGAAAAATGGAACAGAAAGAGCAAAAGATCGTATATACAGGTTCGGCAGCCGAGACCGCAAGGCTTTTCGGCGCGTTTGACGCGAATATGAAGATAGTCGAGGACGCTTTCGGTGTTGCTGTGCACAACCGCGCCTCGGAGAGCGGAGAGGGCGATGCGCTCGTGATAAGCGGCGGCTCGGCAGATGCCGTTGCGCTTGCCGCCGAAACGGTCGAGGCGCTGAAGCGTGCGTCATCGGGCATGGGCGCGCTCAGCGAGCAGACGGTGATATACATCACCTCAATGATAAAGGACGGCCGCGGCGCCGAGCTTGCGGCGTTTGACGAAAACTGCATCTGTCTGACGTCGAAGGGCAAGCCCGTAAAGCCGAAGACCGTCGGACAGCGGCAGTATGTCGAGGCGATAAGAAAAAATACCATAGTCCTCGGCGTGGGTCCTGCCGGCACGGGCAAGACCTTTCTTGCCGTTGCAATGGCGGTAAAGGCGCTGCGCGAAAAGCAGGTGAGCCGTATAATCCTCACCCGCCCCGCGATAGAGGCGGGCGAAAAGCTCGGTTTTCTGCCCGGCGACCTGCAAAGCAAGATAGACCCCTACCTGCGCCCGCTGTATGACGCGCTGTTTGAGATGATGGGCGCCGAAAATTATCAGCGCTGTGTCGAAAAGCAGGTCATTGAGGTCGCGCCGCTCGCTTATATGCGCGGCAGAACGCTCGACGATTCCTTTATCATACTTGACGAGGCGCAGAACGCGACATTCGAGCAGATGAAAATGTTCCTCACACGTCTCGGCAACGGCTCAAAGGCTGTCGTGACGGGCGACCTGACGCAGACCGATCTGCCCGACGGACAGAAGAGCGGGCTTTGGGCTGCGGTGCACATCCTTGACGGAATCGAGGATATAAACATTCACCGCTTTACCGAGCGCGACGTTGTGCGGCATAAGCTCGTGCAGAAGATAATACTTGCGTATGACAAATACGAGCGCGAAAACAGCCGCCGCGAGTCGGAACGCCGCGGCGCACGGCGCGACGGCGGGCAGGCGCCGAAGAAATATCACCGCCCCGCATCGGATAAGAACAGGACATAAAAGAAGGTAACGGCAATGGAACTGTATATTGATTTTAGCAACCGTCAGCGCAAGGAAAAGGTCGATGACGCGCTGCGCGGTCTGGTGAAGCGTGCGCTCACCGCCGCATTCGAATATGAGGGCGTCACGGGCGATGCCGAGGTGTCGGTGACGTTCGTCTCCGACGCGGGCATAAGAAAATACAACCGTGAATATCGCGGCATCGACCGCGCGACGGATGTGCTCTCCTTTCCGCTCTTTGACGGCGGAGACATCGAGTCTGCCTTTGACGGGGAGAGATATCAGCTCGGCGACGTTGTGCTCTCACTTGAACGCGCACGTTCTCAGGCAGAGCTTTACGGGCATTCCTTCGAGCGTGAGACGGCGTTCCTCTGCGTACATTCGGCGCTGCATCTTATGGGCTACGATCACGAACGCGGAGAGGCGGACGAGCTCGATATGCGCCGCCGCCAGCGCGACATAATGAAAATACTCGGACTCACCGTCAACGAATGAAAAAGGACGCGTATACATGAAAAGAACAGCATTTATTTCAATAGTCGGCAGACCTAACGTGGGCAAATCAACGCTCATGAACCGCATCCTCGGCGAGAAGGTCGCCATTGTGTCAAGCAAGCCGCAAACGACGCGCGGCAGGATCGTCGGCATCCATACCGTCGGCGACGACCAGTATGTGTTCCTTGACACGCCCGGCATCCACCGCCCGCAGAACAGGCTCGGCGATGCAATGGTGAGAAGCGCGCGGGATGCCATGCGGGACGGCGACTGCGTGCTGCTCGTTGCCGACGCGGGTAAGGAGATATCGCAGGTCGAGCGCGACGTTATCGCATATCTCAAGACGAGCGGCGTGCCGTCGGTGCTTGCGCTCAACAAGGTCGATCTTTACAACCGTGACGTGATAGCAAAAACAATTGCCGCATATGCCGCGCTGCATGATTTTGACGCGGTGGTGCCGATAAGCGCCAAGAACGGGCGCGCCGTTGGTGAGGTCGTGGACGAGCTGTCGCATTTCCTTGTCGAATCAGACTGGTTTTACCCCGACGACATCAGCACGGATCAGCCGTCGCGCCAGTATGCGTCGGAGATAATCCGCGAAAAGCTTCTGCGCACGCTTGACCGCGAGGTGCCGCACGGCATTGCGGTGGTGATAGAGGAATTTACCGAAACGCGCGGGCTTATCCGCATACGTGCCGAGATATACTGCGAAAAGGCAACGCACAAGCGCATAATCGTCGGCAAAAACGGCGAACAGCTCAAAATGGTCGGCACATATGCGCGCGAGGAGCTTGAAAAGGTGTTCGGCAAGAAGGTATTCCTTGATCTTTGGGTCAAGGTGAAGGAAAACTGGCGCGATTCGGACGGACTTGTCCGCAATTTCGGGCTTTCGGCTCAGGAAGACGATAAAGACTGAACGATGCCCGGCGCCGAGAGGAGGCGGCGGTAGTGGAAACGCTGCGTGATTTTGCAACGGACGGGCTTGTCGTCCGCGAATACGAGCTCGGCGAGCATGACAAGATGCTCACGCTGCTCACGCCGTCATACGGGCGCATATCGGTTATAGCTAAGGGCGCGCGGTCGCTGAAAAACAAGTACATGAGCCCCGCACGGCTGTTCACATACGCAAACTACGAGCTGCACCGCCGCGGCGACATGATGTGGCTGCGCTCGGCTGAGGTCATCGAGTCCTTTCCGCAGCTTGAAAAGGAGATAACGAGGCTTTATCTTGCGCAGTATCTTGTAGATCTTGCGTGCGAGCTGAGCGGAGAGGGCGAGCCTGCGGTGGATATGCTGCGGCTGACGCTCAACTCTCTTTACGCCGTCTGCCGCGGGATAAAGGATCAGCGCCTCATAAAGGGAACATTCGAATGGCGTGCGGCGGGGTATTCGGGGTATATGCCCGAGCTCGGCGACTGCCATATCTGCGGCGCACCGGATGCCGCGTGCGCAAACGATGGCGGCATATGCTACATCGACGTAATGAACGGTGCGCTCATGTGTGCTTCATGCGCTGCAGGCAGGCTTGAACGTGATGCAGCCCTGCCCTCCGACGTGATACCGGTGGACAGCGACGGCGTGCGTTCGATACTTCTTCCGGTCAACCGTTCGGTGCTCGCCGCGATAAAGTATGTGCTGACCGCCATGCCGGAGCGTATGTTTGCCTTTTCGCTTTCGGAGGACGCCGATCTTGAAACGTTTTCGTCCGTCGGCAGCACATATATAACACACCACCTTGAGCGCGGGTTTGCCTCCCTTGCGCTCTACAACGAGATACGTAATATGTGATTTCGGAGATTTGAAATGTATTTACCGGATAAAACAGTAACATCACTTGAATTTGATAAGATAAGATATATGCTTGCCGAGTGCGCTCACACAGAGGGCGCAAAGGCAATGGCACTGGTGCTTGTGCCGGACGACGACGAGGTGCACATCCTGCGCCGTCAGAGGCTCACGACAGATGCAAAAAAGCTTGTCGGGTACAAGGGCTATCCGTCGTTCGGAATGATAAAGAGCATAGATGCGGTATGCGAACGTGCCGAAAAGGGCGCGGTGCTGACGGCACGCGAGCTGCTTGACGTTGCAAACATACTGCGCACGGCGCGCGGCATCATAGAATACAGCCGCACCGACCGCACGTTTGAGACCGTGCTTGACGAGATATTCGGCAGGCTTGATGCCGACCGTCCGTTTGAGGACAAAATATGCCGTGTGATTATTTCGGAGGAGATGATAGCCGACGACGCGTCTCCCGCCCTTGCCGACATCAGGCGCAAGATACGCGCGGCGACCGCGCGTGTGAAGGATCTGCTCTCAAAATACACCGGCGGATCATACGCAAAATATCTTCAGGACAGCATCGTCACGATACGCAACGGCAGATATGTCGTGCCGGTCCGCGCAGAATGCAAAAACGACGTAAAGGGGCTTGTTCACGACACGTCGGCATCGGGGGCTACGATTTTCGTCGAACCCATGGCGGTCGTTGACACGAACAACGAGATACGCGAGCTTGAAGCAAAGGAAAAGCATGAGATAGAGCGTATACTTGCCGAGCTTTCCGCCGAGACCGCGCAGCGCGCGGCGATACTCCGCTACGATGTTGCGAATATCGACGAGCTGGCGTTTTATTTTGCCTGTGCGGGGCTTTCCGAAAAAATGGACGGCGCGCAGCCGCGCATCACGACGGGGTCCGAAAGGACCATCGAGCTTATCGGCGCGCGTCACCCGCTCATAGCCAAGGATAAGGTCGTGCCGGTGAACGTTGCGCTCGGCGGCAGCTATGACACGATGATAATCACCGGTCCGAACACCGGCGGCAAGACAGTAACGCTCAAAACGCTCGGGCTTTTCACGCTCATGGCGCAGTCGGGACTGCACATTCCCGCCGACGAGCGTTCGTCCGTTGCCGTGTGCGACCGCGTGCTCGTCGATATCGGCGACGACCAGAGCATAGAGCAGTCGCTTTCGACCTTTTCGGCGCACATGGTCAATATCGTTTCGATAGTTAAAGAGCTGACGCCGGGCGCACTCGTGCTGTTTGATGAGCTGGGCGTCGGTACCGACCCCATCGAGGGCGCGGCGCTCGCCATAGCCGTTATCCGCGAGGTGCGCGAAAAGGGAGCGCTCTGCGCGGCGACTACACATTATGCCGAACTAAAATCCTACGCACTCAGCACACCCGGTGTGACCAACGCCTCATGTGAGTTCGATGTCGAAACGCTGAAGCCGACCTACAAGTTGACGATAGGCACGCCGGGCAGATCGAATGCGTTTGCGATATCCAAGCGGCTGGGACTGCCCGAGCACATCATAGACCGCGCTGCCGAAGAGGTCAGCTCCGACGACCGCCGCTTTGAGGACGTCATAGACAAGCTCGAAGCGAGCCGCATGGAGATGGAGCGCAACCGCGAGGAGACTGCAAGACTGCGCGAGGAGTACGAAAAGTTCAAGCACGAGGCGGAGGCAAAGATCCGCGCACGCGCTGCCGAGGCGGAACGTCAGACCGCCGCTGCGGAGAAGAAAGCGGCTCAGCTTATCGAGGGTGCGAAGATATCGAGCGAATATGTGCTCTCTCAGCTTGAAAAGGTCAAAAAGGCACGCGACAGCGAGCGTCTCGGTGAAGAACTTGAGGCTGCACGCCGCAGGATACGCGAGCACCTCAAAGAAAACGAGGATAAATTCAATCCCGTTGACGCGGAGGAGGACGACGGATATGTCCTTCCGCGCACTCTGCACAAGGGCGACAAGGTATATATCCGCAATATAAAGCAGGAGGGCGTGCTGCTTGCCGACCCCGATCGCTCCGGTAATGTTTCGGTCCAGGCAGGCGGCATCAGAACAAAGACCAAGCTCGGTAACCTCAAGCTGCTTGACGATGTTGTCATGGTCACCGACGGCACGGGGCAGAAAAAGACCGCAAAGGAATTCTGCGCAACGACTGTCAGCCGCGCCTGCTCGGACGAGATAGACCTTCGCGGTATGACGGGCGACGAGGCATGGATGGCGGTCGACCGCTACCTTGACGATGCCATGTTTGCAGGGCTCCACACGGTGCGCCTCATTCACGGCAAAGGCACCGGCGCACTGAGGCAGGCGCTGTGGAAAATGCTGAAGGGCGACGGTCGCATTGCGGCGTACCGCATAGGACAGTACGGCGAGGGCGACGGCGGTGTGACCGTTGTCGAGCTCAGATGACCCGAAAACCTTCCTTAATTAATTTGTAGTATATTCATTTCAAAGGCGGAGCATACTTTATGAAAAAAACTCTTGATCTTCTCGGTATTGACCTCGGCGCTTCAAGCGGGCGCGGCATTGTCGGCAGCTACGACGGCGAAAAGCTTTCGCTGCGCGAGGTACACAGATTTCCCAACGAACCGCAGATGGTCGCGGGGCGCTTTACATGGGATATCCTCAGGCTGTATGCGGAGAGCAAAAATGCCATCCGTGCCGCTGCGGGCGGCGAGCTGCGCTCGATAGGCATCGATACATGGGGCGTCGATTACGGACTGCTGGACGCGCACGGACGGCTCATCGGCAATCCCGTTCATTACCGCGACCGCCGCACCGAGGGGATCATAAGCGAATTCGGCGAACGCGTTATGCCGAACGAAAAGCTCTACGGCATAACGGGCATACAGCTTCTTGACTTCAACACCGTCTATCAGCTTTACGCCGACAGGCGGGACGGCACCGCTGCGGGCGCCGCGAGGATGCTCTTCATCCCCGACCTGCTCGGGTATTTCCTGACGGGAAATATGGCGTGCGAATATACCGTGGCATCGACAGGTGCGCTGCTTGACGCAAAAAAACGCGACTTTTCGGCTGAGATACTGTCAGCCCTCGGGCTCGAGCGTGACTTTTTCGCACCGCTCGTTCATCCCGGCACATCGCTCGGAAATGTGCGCGGCGATGTCGGTGCCGAGGTCGGCGGCTGCGGCGCGGAGGTCGTGAGCATCGCATCCCACGACACGGCGTCGGCGGTGCTTGCCGTCCCCGCGAAAAAGGATGAGAAATTCGTATACATAAGCTCCGGCACATGGTCGCTGCTCGGCACCGAGACCGATGAGCCTGTCATTACGCCCGAAACGCTCGCGTTGAACTTCACGAACGAGGGCGGCGTCGGCAGAAAGATCAGATTTCTCAAGAATATCATGGGGCTCTGGCTGCTTCAGGAATCCCGCCGCCAGTGGAGACGCGAGGGCAGAGGAGAAGACGAGATAGGCTTTGACGTGCTTTCGTCGGCTGCCGCAGCCGCGCCTGCCTGCCGTTCGGTGATCGATCCCGATGCACCCGTGTTTGCGGTGCCCGGCGATATGCCCGGCAGGATCGCCGAATATTGCCGCAAAACAGGGCAGTATGTGCCAAAAACTCCCGGCGAGACGGTAAGAGTCATCTTCGACAGCCTTGCGCTCTGCTACCGCCGCACGATAGAGGGAGTTGCGAAGCTTTGCGGCTTCAGACCCACGGCGATAAATATAGTCGGCGGCGGTTCGCGCGACACGCTGCTCAACAGCATCACCGCCGATATATGCGGGCTCCCTGTCGTGGCGGGACCAACAGAGGCTACCGCGGTGGGCAACATTGCGGTCCAGCTCATGGCAGCCGAAAAAATGAGCGCGGCAGAGGCGCGCGAGCTCGTGCGCCGCTCATTCCCGACCTCGGTGTTCGAGCCGAAGTCTGCCCCCGGCACATACGACGGCGTTTATGAAAAATTCGAACGCCTTGTCGCCGCACGCAGCGAGCATTCGCTCTGACGGCGGCGCCGTGCGGTGCGCGTGCTTGTTATTATGACAAATAACGGCGCCGTCCTGCGCTCCGTGTTCGGGAATTCGACGAAAAATTCCTTTTGCCGCAATAACAGACGCAAAATATATTGCTAACCGGCGAGAATTATGTTATAATTAATATGTATGTGTTGCAGGCTCGGAAAGGTCTGCTCTGTAATTGAATAAACAAATTTGTGGGGGATGTATGAAGGATATTCTATACGGAGAACTCGGTATCATCGGGATGGAGGGCTGCGAGGGCTTTACCGCGCAGGTCGATAATTACATCAGAGAATGGCGCGGAAGCAGTGAGAGCTTTCTTGTCGGTGCGGAGTGTCCCCGTTTCGGCAGCGGAGAAGCAAAGGGAATGGTCACCCGTTCGGTGCGCGGGCTTGATCTTTACATCATCTGCGATATGTTCAACTACGGCGTTACCTATAAAATGCGCGGTAAGGCTCACGAAAAAAGCCCCGACGACCATTATGCCGACCTTAAGCGTATCGTCGGTGCGGTCGAGGGCAAGGCAAGACGCATTTCGGTCATAATGCCCATGCTATATGAGGGCAGACAGCACAAGCGCGCCTCGCGTGAGTCGCTTGACTGTGCAATGATGCTGCGCGAGCTTGAGACCATCGGCGTGCGCAACCTTATCACTTTTGATGCGCATGACGACCGCGTGCAGAATGCGGTGCCGTTTATGGGCTTTGACAACTACCGCCCGACATATCAGATGACCAAGGCGCTCGTGCGCGTGGTCCCCGATATCGAATTCGAAAACGACAAGCTCATCATCATCTCGCCCGACGAGGGCGCGATGGGCAGATGCATGTATTTTTCGTCTGTTCTCGGTCTTGACGTGGGTATGTTCTACAAGCGCCGCGATTATTCGCGCGTCGTCGGCGGTCGCAACCCCATAGTTGCTCACGAGTACCTCGGCAGAGACCTCACCGGCATGGATGTCATCATCGTTGACGATATGATCTCCTCGGGCGAATCCTTCTTTGACGTTGCACGTCAGATAAAGAGCCGCGGTGCAAAGCGCATATTCAGCTTTGCAACTTTCGGACTTTTCACAAACGGACTTGAAGGCTTTGACCGCGCGTATGAGGAAGGTCTGTTCGACAAGGTGTTCACCACCAACCTCATCTACACCGACCCGGATATAAAGACGCGTCCGTGGTACGTCGAGGTCAATATGTGCAAGTATGTATCCTACATCATCGATACGCTGAATCACGACGAGTCGATAAGCCTCATCCTCGACCCCGTAAAGAAGATCCACGCGCTGCTCGATAAATACAACGCCGAAAGAAGAGCACAGCAGCTCAGCATTTTCGGCGCGGAAGGCTCCAAATAATATATAAAACACGGCAGAGACGACCCGTGCGGGCGGTCTCTGCCGTGTTTTATTGGCTTTTTTGTGTTTTGCCACTTGAAAAAGCGGGCGGAATATGGTATCATTAATTGTCCCTGCGGGACAGTAAAAACAAGAGTTCGGCAGATGAAAAAAATCAGAATAAATGCAAATGCAAAAATAAATCTGTTCCTTGAGGTCGGCGCGCGGCGCGCCGACGGATATCACGACATCGAAAGTGTGATGCAGTCGGTGACTCTCTGCGATACCGTTACCGTGTGCGCGGGAGAAGAGGTCCCCGAGGGGATACGCCTGGAATGCGGCGGGCTTTATACCGACGAAAGGAACATAGCCTACCGCGCCGCGGCGCTTTTCTTTGCGGAAAGCGGCAGCGAGCCGCGCGCGGATATAGTGATAGAAAAGCGCATCCCGATAGCAGCGGGGCTTGCGGGCGGCAGCACCGACGGTGCCGCAGTGCTTTATGCGCTGAATGCGATATACGACGGCGTGCTTGACGATAAAAAGCTGCACGCGCTTGCCGCGCGTCTCGGCGCCGATGTGCCATTCTGCCTTGACGGCGGCACGGCGCTGGCACGCGGTATAGGCGAGCGGCTGACCCCATGCGCGCCGATGCCCGACTGCCATATCCTTATAGCCAAGCGCGGCGAGGGCGTGCTCACGCCCGAGGCATACCGCGAGATCGACCGCACAAGGGAGGGAGACGACGCTTTTCTGCCGCGCCGGGCATACAGGATGCTTGCCGCGCTGAGGAGCGGCGACCTTGACCGCGTGGGCGCGCGGCTCTACAACGCCTTCGGTGCGCTTTCATACGCCGAGACGCTCGGCGCCAACGCGATAGCGGATATCTGCCGCAGTCACGGCGGATACGCGCTGCTGAGCGGCAGCGGTCCCTCCGTGTTTGCGCTGTTTGCGGATGAGAAGGATGCCGCAGCGGCTGAGGTGGCTGTGCGAGCCGCATACCACGACGCGACGGTCTGCCTCTGCCGTCCCGCGCGTAAAATGACGATGGATATAATATAATTATTGCATTTCAGACTTGTATAGTTATTTCCGTTGATGTATTGTGTGGAATGTTATGTAAGGGAGAGCTTGCGCTATGAGTACATCGCTTGCTGTGATAGACAATATGAACACTGATTATATACCAAATGATAACACACAGCATAAATATGTTAGCGCACACATTAATAATATAAGTTTCCCCAAAAGTATAAACGAGCTTGAAACATTTATTTACCAAAACGAGCACTATAATGTTGAAGATATAATAATTGAGTCTGAAAACGGATATGTGATTTGGACGGTACCTCGCAGCAGCGCGATTGATGATATAGTATTGTTTTTTCATGCAAAGACAGCAATACAATGGATTAGAAAATTAGAAACAGCAGCTGAAAACATAGACGATGAAACACATAACAAAGATCTCATATTTGAATGGCTAAAAAGGGCACGAACACTATACTCAAAGTATGGCGGCAAAATATTCGCCATCGGTCGAATAGACAGTCCTCCGGAATATGATAATTCCGATGATTATCCCCATCACTGGTCCGGACGCATATATGCAAAGGTGTGTGATATTTGCTTATTGAATGTTCCGATAGATATCTCTGAATTCAACTCTTTTATACTTGTTTCGCGTCAAAGTGCCATTACTCAATTACCGTCAAAAGAGTATGAAAAGTTAAAAAATATTATTGTTTCAAAAAATAGATATGTTCCGGACTATTTTCTAAATGATAAAATTGGAGATGATGCTCTTTTCAAAACAAATATTGATAACTTTTTGACTATTAACAGAGCGCGTCGAAAAAGATTTTTGCTGGAGGCAGATTTCCGATCGTATTATGTTGATTATTTTCTCAAGGTGTTATCCGGGAAAAAGTGCTATCGGGAGTGCCAGTGCTTTTCTCCGTCAACTCCGTTTGCGCGTGTTGATAATATCATAGAATTCTGCGGCAAAAAGATTTTGTTTGAGGTGAAGTTAAACATAGAATTAGAAAGAGACCTAATTTCTCAACTAAATCAGTATGTTTATGCTGATTATGTTATCTTGGCAGATGGTCGAAATCAAAAAGAATATGACTTTGAAAAGAACTATATGTTTGTTATAGATATGTATTCTGTATATAAGTATATAACGGCGGAAAGGAGAATTATCAAAATATTTGATTTGGACGATTTAAAAGATGCCGTTGATATTTGCAAACAAATGAAGAAGGCGGTCTGCGACTGAGCAGAATAAAAAAATATGTTCGACCGCATAAGATGCTGAACAAGCATACCGTGAAATTAAGCACTAATCAAAAGATTATTAAACTTATGCAAAAGGGAGATTAAACAATGAGCGAACTTGACAAAAATATCTATTACGGCAAGGGATATGCCGGACTTTACGACGATTATATGGACTTCATCAACTATGTTTTCGGCTTCAACGGAAACTCGAGCGACTTCAAAAAGCTGCTGCCCAAGCTCTACCGCCCCGAAGATGACCCCGCCGGCAATTCCTACGTTGCGGTCGAGGACGGCAAACTGAAGGCAGCCGTCGGCGCGTTCGATCTTGACGTGTCGGTCGCCGGCGAGGTGCTGCGCACCCGCGGCATAGGGAACGTAGCCGTGCATCCGTATGCGCGCTCGCACGGATATATGCGCAAGCTCATGAACGAAGCCGTTGACGACATGATACGCGACGGAATCGACTTTTCCACTCTCGGCGGCAGACGTCAGAGATACAATTATTTTTCATACGATAAGGCAGGGGAGAGCCTTTCTCTCAGCTTCAATTCCGACAATATGCGCCACACCTTCGGCTATCCGCGCACACACGCAATGGCTGTTCGCAAGATAAGCAATGCCGACGCCACGGCGCTCGACCATATCTTTACGCTTTCAAAAACTCTGCCTTTCTACGGCATAAGAAAGCGCGAAAGACTTTACGATATCCTCACCTCGTGGGGCGCGTCGGTATGGTACGGCGTGGCTGACGACGTGTGCACCGGATATGCCGTCGTGAACGGCGAGAACGTGAGCGAGCTCGTCGTTGCCGACGAGAGCCGCATTGCCGAGTTCACCGTTGCGCTGTTCGACGCGGTGGGACGCGGCAAGCTCACCGTCAATCTGCCGCCCTTCCTGCCCGGATATGCCGAAAAGCTCTGCCGCATTTGCGAGTGGTACAGCGTGTCTCCCGAAAAATCCTTCTCGGTGCTGAATTACGAGCGCACCGTCGGCGCGTTCATGCGTCTTAAGGCTGCGATCGCCGGCGCACCGCTGCCCGACGGCGAGCTGACTCTGCTCATTCACGGCAGAGCGGGGGATGAGAACATCACCGTGAGCGTAAAGGACGGAGAGACCTCGGCCGCACGCACCGATAAGGCGCCCGACGCGGAATATGACCACCTCACGGCAATGAACGTGCTGTTTGCGCCGCTCTGCCCCGAGCGTGACCGCCTGCCCGCCTTTGCCCGCCTGTGGCTCCCGCTGCCGATATACATTTACTCCGCCGACGCGGTGTAAGACCGAATACGGGACAAAAAAGCAAAATAACGGCAAATAAACGAAAACGACCTTTTCCGAATGCCGCCGGGCAGCAGCCCGGCGCGCGGAAAAGGTCGTTTTGTCGATGATATCCTCACATTGAGGTAAAAAACAGATATAAATCTCGAAAATATATTTACGTGTCATGAAAAATCTGCTATAATGCAAACGAATGGCTTTTTCTGAATTTTTTATACCTTATATTGCGCTTCATTCAGTCCACGCCGCATCCGAATGAAAAAGAATATTTTTTTGCCGTATTTCGATAAAAACCTGTTGACAAACGATCATACGCGTGCTATACTGTTCACAACGGAGGAAGATGCTTCCTTCCCGTCTGCCGGCTGTCTCACCTGCGGCAGCATTCCGCCTGTAATGCCGAGGGCATGATTTAAAACAGGCGGAGACATGGCATCTTTCGGTCACGGCACGGTATGGCGATGTTTGCTGCAAATGAGATTGACTTAAAGTAAGCGATTTTGAGACGAGAGGAAGACCGAAGTTATGGAATTGACAAAGACCGATATAGTTCAGATCGTAAATTGGGGAGAAGCAGAGCATTCTCAAGTGGCTCTCGATTTTATGGCGGAGGTAAAAAAACAGCTCGGCATTGATATCGTCGCCTGTTATTGTGATTCGGGGCAGGAGGTTCTTTTCGATGATCCGTCTTGCGCCACGCAGGTGATCGACCCGGCAAACGCCCGTCTTGTCAACCTGCTTTTTATAAACATGTATCTGCGTGGGTTCGGTAATCCCGACGATCTCATAAAGCGGTACAACGACGACATTCTGCGTATCTTTAAAAATGCGGTGGCTGCAAACGGAGAGCAGATCGATTATCCGCGCTTTTATTCACCGGAAGAGACAAGATATTACGGTTGGAATAAAAGCGTAAAAGGCAAGTGTGACATGAGTAAGGTCATCCGCCCCGCCGGTCCCGCGACAGACAAGTGCTATATATCGGCCGAGTCTTTTGACAGTCTTGCTTTGTGGCACTATCTGAGCCGTGAAATGAAAAACTTCAATGCTCTGCCCGAGGTGATAGCTGTTTGCGGCAATATTTATTACGGCTGGAGCCAACGCTACGATCGCCCGGCGGCATTTGTGATCTTGCCCGAAAGTCGGTTTCACAGCATAACCGCAAACGAGAAAAAGGCGATAATTGCCGAATTTCTTAAGCACCTGCACGTCATAGATAAGTGCAACATTGTGCGGGCTGATGAGTTCCTCACTGTTTTCACGACTTGGGATGCCCTTTCCGATGAGCAGAAGTTCGCGTTTGCGCGAGACTGCCCGCGGAGATAGGGCTGCCTCGGACATAAAAGATGGTGTGCCGTGATACGGGGTCATCTACACAAGCTTAGGAGAAAAACGATGAAGAAGAAAATTGCGGTGATCGTATCTGCGGTACATCTGGCTCTGTGGGTGGCGCTCATGGTTTTGTGCGCCGCAGCATGGATCGTATACGACGGCTCCGGCGAGGAACCGATCGGAGCTGCCATGACGATGGGTATATTCGGCGTTCTGTTTGTTGCCGCGGCACTCGGCGTTATTTCTTCCGTGTTGTGGCTTTTGGCGATGCTGTCGATCCCGTCAGAGCCGAATATCGCGCATAAAGGCGGAAGAGTGACCGCGATATGCCTTTCTGCGGCGGCAGCATTGCTGTTTGATGCCTCCGTTGCGATGTTTATACGGTCGGAGGCGTCCATGAGTGCGGATATATCTGTTATCCTGTTCCCGATAGCATGGCTCGTGTGCCTTATCTGCGGCAGTATCCTGCTTGCCGTATTCTCGGGAAAAACAAAGGCGAAAAAAATCGCTTTGACGGTTACGGCTGCCGTTATCGTTTCTGCCGTGACCTTGATCATGGCGATATGCTATTTCAGATTTGCAATCCCCGGCTTATAACAACGGACGGGATCGCGGTAAGACGACTTTGACTGCGTTAAGGACAGAGCGGCATGGTGTTATCTTTTGCAAACAAGAAAGGGAGTAAGCTTGACATGAAAAAGCTGTGGAGCATTATTATTATCGCTGTCATTCTGCTTGCACTTGCGATAGGTACATGGGCTGCGTATTCCGCCGGATATATCGGAGTGAACAGAAACGCCAAGATACTCAGATCCATGGTAAGAGAATTTTCCCGCACGATATCCGGGACGGGCGCGAAGGTGGTCGAAACCAAGAGCGTTTACGGCAAGCTTAACGGAAACGGGAACGGCATAAATTATTTCGGCGCGGCATTGGTCCGTATCGATTCGGTCAAGGATATAGACCTGCTGATCGCAAAACTTGACGAACAGTTTGAGTATGTGGACTACTGCGTACCCGATGAAAGCGAGATCCGTTCGGAGTGCCTTGAACATCGCAAGCTCAGCTATGACACCGCTATTGACGGCAGTGATGAGTATATATCTGTCTTCTTTTATGTCAGTCATCATCCCGACAGCGATCTCTGTGACCTGGCGGGGCACTGAGCTGACGGTGTTCCTTTGCCTGCTCTCCGTCCTGTTTTCGTGATTTTGCGGGCGCGACAGGTCCGTTCCCCGATCCGACAGGGGATGCCGTGATGATATTGTGTATGAGCTGCGGGAAAATTCGGGAGCCTTGATAATAAAGGAATGGGCTTTGATCGTATCTCACGAAAACCAAGCATAAAAGTATGTGAAGGGCGACCTT
>ERZ824575.102-NODE-102-length-118938-cov-115.873775_pt1 | contig 118938 bp, 126 predicted proteins | sample MGYA00519470_ERZ824575 | MGnify/ENA primary metagenome ERZ824575 (study PRJEB31778, sample SAMEA3449170) | human gut metagenome | biome: human gut; feature: human-associated habitat; material: faeces | place: United Kingdom | collected 2010/2012 ... | reverse complement strand
TTTTGAGTATTAATAACTTATTTAATAATCGTCTCGTTTTAACGGGACACTAGTGAAAATATATAGCGTTGTTATGAAAAAGAAACTTATAATCTTCCATCCTATTATAGCCCCATATCGTATAGACTTGTTTAATTCGTTAGCTAAGCATTACAATTCACAAATCTGCTTATTTTGGCGTAATTTGAAGGATCAGACTTTTGATTATAGAAAAATAGAAGAGCAATTTGATTTTAAGCCTAGTTATATAGTGAAAGAAGAAATGGGATTCTTGAAATGGATGAAGGAAATCTGGAAAAAATTAAATTCTTCCCATCCTGATATTGTTTTAGGATCTGAATTCGGAATCTCGACTATTATAATCATCTTACATAAGTTTGTAACAAAAAGTCATTATAAAATCGTCATAATCAATGATGATAGCTATGATATGCTTGTAAATAACAATCAATTTACTAAGAGGCATGCTAGGGCTGTAAAGGCAATGATGCCTTTAGTTGATGATGTGATCAATGTTGAGCCTAGAGTTGCAGCTTATAATCAGCAAAAATATCAGAAGGGAATATATTTCCCGATTATCTGTAATGATGTGATTGCCAAGAAAAGGTTAGAGCGTGTACTTCCGATTAGTCAAAATTATGTGAGTAAATATCAGCTTGAAGGCAAAAAGGTTTTGTTATTTGTTGGTCGATTGGTGGTTTTAAAGAATGTGAAGTTTGCTCTACGTGCATTCATAAAAGCTAACTTAGATAATACCATATTTGTGATTGTTGGTGATGGATCAGAAAAAGAAAAACTAGAGAAAATTGCAGCAGGTAATCCTGCTGTTATTTTTACGGGGCGTTTAGAAGGCGATGAGTTATATGCTTGGTATAATGTAGGTCAAGTCTTTACGTTGCCAAGTTACAAAGAACCTTTTGGCGCTGTTACCAATGAAGCTTTAGTTGCTGGATGCAAAGTATTGATCAGCAAGGATGCAGGAAGTAACTGCCTTGTAAAGGATGGGAAAAATGGATATATCATTGATCCACATCATGAAACAAAATTTATCGAAAAGTTAAAGCTTGCTTTTTATAGTATGAAGCCTTTGAAAATGCAGTTGGTAGTTAAGGAAAATATGATGGTTAGCAGTTTTGAAGAGCATATTAAATCTTTATATGCTCGTATGGAGAATTTATAGTTTTTGAAGGATATCTTCAAGATATGCGATTAGCATAATATTTTACCTATGAATAAACAAAGAATTCTTTTTATCCTACACCTGCCGCCACCCGTACATGGTGCGGCTATGATGGGAAAGTATATTCATGATAGCTGTATTATCAACGAGGCTTTCGTATGTAAGTATATCAATCTTACTTCTGCCAAAACCTTGCAGGATATTGGTAAGGGAGGAGTGATGAAGTATATCAAGTATTTGATGCTCTTGTGCAAGGTAGCGCTAAAGGTGATTACCTTTAGACCACAGCTTGTATATGTTACCCCTACGGCTTGTGGCGTTGCCTTCTATAAGGACTTTCTCGTGGTGCAGCTTCTGAAACTGATGGGAAGAAAGGTGGTGGTACATTATCATAATAAGGGTGTCGTAACCCGACAGGACAAGAAGCTGGATGACTGGATGTATCGCAGATTCTTCAAAGGAATCAGGGTTATCCTGTTGGCTGATGCCTTATATGAGGATGTGAAGAAATACGTGAAACGTGAAGACGTCTTGATTTGTGAAAATGGTATTCCGGATACTTCTGATAGGTCTGAGAAAATCATCAGAAATAATCCTATACCAAGAATCTTATTCTTATCAAATCTCTTAATTACAAAGGGAGTTATCGTGCTTCTTGATGCCTTGAAGTTACTGAAAGGTAAGAATATTGATTTTGTGTGCAATTTTGTAGGAGCTGAGACCAATGAAATTGATGCTCAGCATTTCCTCGGAGAGGTTCAGAAAAGAGGATTGCAACAAGAGGTGAAATATCTGGGAAAGAGATATGGGAAGGAAAAGGAATATCTCTATCGGTGTTCCGATATTTTCGTTTTTCCTACCTATTATTATAATGAATGTTTCCCGCTGGTTTTGCTGGAAGCCATGCAAATGCATCTTCCTTGCATCTCGACAACAGAAGGTGGTATCAGTAGCATCATCAATGATGGTGAAAACGGCTATCTGGTGGAGATGAATAATCCAATAGCTCTTGCTGATAGCATTGAAAAACTATTGAAAGATGCTGATTTAAGAAAGAATATGGGAGAGAATGGATGGAAGAGATTCAAAAGTGATTTTACTTTGGAGGCTTTTGAAAAACGAATGGAATTCTGCTTGAAAAAGGCTTTGAAGTAAAAAAATACGGAGCGATATATAGAGAAAGAAAGTAATATTTTATGGAGAAATACTTTAATATCAACTACGAATTCTCGCCTCAGGAAGTAGGGCGAAGAATCGATGAACAATTATCAAAAAACGAGTCTGACTATATATGCGTGGCGGATGGAGTAATCCTAAACAACGCTAATAGAAAGCCAGACTACTTAAAGATTGTAAATGGCGGTATGTTTGCCATCTGTGACAGCGGATATGTGCCGCTCTACATCAAATGGCTGTATGGTAAAAGGTATCCGCAATACTGCGGTAGCCAGATTTTCAAGGACTTGGTCAGTTCGCAGAAATACCGGATGTTCTTTATGGGTACCAATCAGAGAACACTCGACGGGTTAAAAGAGAACCTGAAGGCGATGAACCCGAAGGTAGAGAACATGAGCTTCTATGAACTGCCCTTCAAGGCTGTGGATGAGTTTGACTATCCTGCCATCGCAAAGATGGTGAACGAGGATGGGGCGGATATCATCTGGGTGGCGCTGGGCGCTCCGAAACAGGAAATCTTTATGAGCAAACTGAAACCTTATCTGAAAAGAGGGGTGATGATTGCCGTGGGGGCTGCCTTTAAGTTCTACAGCGGACAGGATGAGAAGCGTGCGCCGAAATGGATGCTCGATGCTCATCTGGAATTTGTTTACCGCATCTTCTGCGACCCGAAAAAACAGTTGAAGAGATGTGGCTGGATTGTGGTTACCCTGCCTATGCTGCTTTATCAGGAGTGGAAGCGTAAACGTTTCATGCAACTATAGATAATGCAGCTATAGATAATACATTATAGAAAATGCAATAAAAAGTAACAATTTAGACTATTTACTTTTATGATTGAACCAATTTATATTTTCCTGCTGGTAGCACTTGTTGTGTCTGTCACCATCGCCATGCTGGTGTTGCCTAACATCCTCCTTATCTCGCATAAGAAGAAACTCTTTGATATGCCGGATAAGAGAAAGGTGCATCATGCGCCGGTTCCCCGTCTGGGCGGACTCTCGTTCTTCCCTGTGATGCTTATTACCATGGGCGGCCTGGTGCTGATATATCATCTGATGGGACTGAGCAGCGGGTCGATGCACGGGGAGGTGCCTTATGAGTTCCTGGCGCTGCTGGTGGGTAGCATGATGCTGTTCCTGGTGGGACTTGCCGACGACCTGATTGGAGTGGGGTACAAGAAGAAGTTCCTGGTGCAGATAGTGGCGGCATCACTGCTCGTGGCTTCGGGCGTGTGGATTAAGTCGCTCGACGGACTCTTCGGAATCTATCAGTTGTCGCCATGGGTGGGCATGCCTTTCACCGTACTCATCGTGGTGTACGTAACCAATGCCATCAACCTGATTGACGGCATCGACGGTCTGGCTTCCGGACTCTGCGGCATCTCGCTGGTGGCTTTGGCGGGGCAGCACATCTGGCTGCATCTGTTTTCCTTTGCCCTGCTCTGCATTACGGCGCTGGGTGTGATTATCCCTTTCTGGTTCTACAACGTGTTTGGAAATGCCATGAGGGGCAGGAAGCTCTTTATGGGCGATTCGGGTTCGCTGTCGCTGGGCTACATCATCAGTTTCCTGATGATTCACCTAAGCACGGTGGATGTGAGCCCGCATGTGGTGTCTGACTACAACATGGTGTTTGCCTTTACCACGATGCTGGTGCCGCTGCTCGACGTGGTGAGAGTGGTGGGTCACAGACTGAGAAACAGGCAGAATCCGTTCTTGCCTGACAAGAGCCACATCCACCATAAACTGCTGAGATGCGGACTGAGGGTGAGACAGGTGATGGTGGCAATCTGCCTGCTCTCGCTGATGTTCATCCTGCTCAATTTCCTGATGATCGGCCACGTAAACATCACGTATATCCTGGGCATCGACATCGCTGTATGGATAGTGTTCCACCTGGTGCTGGATGTCATCCTACACACCAGGAGGGCGGAAATGGATATTTAATCCTCTATATTTAAAACTATGCTATTCCCGGCTCTGAGATTCAAAAATGAATCTCTGGGTCGGGATTATTTTTTTTGTTAAAATCGTAGAAATGCTTGGTTGTTTCGGGGATTTGATGTATATTTGCAATTCATTAGACTGCGTTTGATTATGGCAAGAAAATTATATCCTATAGGAATTCAGACATTTGAACGGATCCGCAAGGAGGATATGTTCTATGTAGATAAGACGGAATACATCTATCAGATGACACATACGGATGGAACGTATTTCTTCCTGAGCCGACCACGCCGTTTCGGCAAGTCGCTGCTGGTTTCCACCTTCAAAAGTTATTTTGAGGGCAAAATGGATCTCTTCGAGGGTCTTGCCATTGAAAAGTTGGAGAAGGAGTGGAATACTTATCCCGTGCTGCACTTCAGCCTGGCTGGAGGCAAACATATGGAGAAGGCACAGCTGGATCGATACCTCTTATATATATTGAAGGAAAATGAGGATAGGTTTGGAGTAGATTGTGATTCTCCAGATCCGAACGTTCGTTTGCTCAACTTGATAAAAACTGTTACAGCAAAGACTGGTAAGCAGGCGGTGGTGCTCATCGATGAATATGATGCACCGCTGCTGGATGTGGCTCACGAGAAGGAAAAACTCGATGTTTTGCGTAATACGATGCGCAATTTCTACAGTCCTTTGAAAGATTGCGAGCCATTGCTTCGCTTCGTTTTCCTGACGGGCATTACGAAGTTTTCGCAGTTGAGCATCTTCAGCGAGCTGAACAATATCACCAACGTGAGCATGGATGAGCCTTATGCCGGTATCTGCGGTATCACCAAAGAGGAACTGTTGACCCAGATGAGCGATGACATCGACGCTCTTGCCGAGCATCTTGAACTGAGCAGGGAGGAGACCATCCAGGAGCTTAAAGACCATTATGACGGTTATCACTTCACTTGGCCATCTCCTGATGTGTTCAATCCTTATAGCTTGCTGAATTGCTTTGCCAAGCAGGAAATGGATGATTACTGGTTCGGATCGGGCACACCTACCTATCTCATCAATATGATGAGACAGTATGATTTCCTGCCTGCAGACCTTGGCGAGACCATAGAGGTGGGCAAGAAGGACTTTGATGCCCCCACAGAAACGATGACCACCATCGTACCTTTGCTCTATCAGAGCGGGTATGTCACCATCAAGGGATATGACAAACCGACAAAGTTGTATCAGTTGGCATTGCCTAACCAGGAGATTAGGGTGGGGCTGTATGGTAGTCTCTTGCCTCATTATCTGACGGACAAGTCTGCGAAGGCTAACACGACCATCGCCAAGATGTCGGTATTGGTGAAGAAGGGGGATATGGATGCAGCCTTCTGCCTACTGAACGACTTTCTGGAGACTGTGCCTTACTGCGACAACACCAACTACGAGGGGCATTGGCAGCAGACGCTCTACATCATGTTTGCCCTGCTCACCAACTATAGCATCCATGTGGAACCGCATACGGCGAAGGGCAGAATCGATATCACGATGGAAACGGCAGATACCATCTACGTGATGGAACTGAAGTTCAACAAGAGTGCCGAGGAGGCTCTCGCCCAGATTGAGGCAAAGCACTATGTCGACGCCTTCAAAATGAGCGGCAAGAAGGTGGTGAAGATAGGCTTGAACTTCTCGGTGAAGGACGAGGTGAACTGTCTGGAATGGAAGATAGGATGACAAGATCTTATAGTCCTGTATATTTCCTGATAGCCTTGATGAAGGTATCGCCATATTTATTGAGCTTGAATTCTCCGATACCACTGATCAGGCTCATGGCATTCTTTGTGGTAGGTTTCATCCTTGCAAGTTCATGAAGGCTCTTGTCGCTGAGTACGATATATGGAGGATAACCCTGTTCGTCGGCAAGGTTCTTGCGTATCTTTCTGAGGTGTTCAAAGAGCCCTTTGTCTTCCACGCCTTTCGAGTCTTCCTGGAAGATGACACGTTCGGCATGCACCTCAGGAATGAGATTTCCCGGCTGGGCGATGGCGCCCTTCCTATTGCGTACCGTTTTCTTTGGGCGGGTGGCTTTATCATCTTCTTCGATATAAGCCAGTGAAACATGGTGTTCTCCCTTCAGTACCTTCCAGCCTAAATCGGTAACCTTCATGTAGTTGTGGTTGTTGTAAGCAATCTCGAAGAATCCCATCTGCAGCATCTGCAGCAGATAAGCATTCCAGTCCTTAGATGTTGTATCCCTGCCCACACCGAAGGTTTTCATCTCGTTGTATTTGTTTTTCACAACTGCAGAAGAATGCATGCCTCTCAGAATTTCGATGCAGGTACCTACTGCTATATGCTCACCCGAACGGACCACGGCACTCAGGGCTTTCTGGGCTCTGATGGTGCCGTCGAAGGTGCGTGGAGGATTCTTGCAAACATCACAGTTGCCGCAGTTGCAGGATGATGTCTCGCCAAAATAATTCAGCAGAATGCGTCGTCGGCATACTCTCGATTCGGCATATTCCTCCATGCGGCGCAGTTTCTCCATGTTCACATCACGCTGTCCGCTTTCTTCACAGAAAGAACGGAGGGTGATGATGTCGGCCATCGAATAGAACAGCACGGTATCTGATGGTGCTCCATCTCTTCCGGCTCTACCTATTTCCTGATAGAAACTCTCTATGCTTTTAGGCATATTATAGTGGATTACCCAGCGCACATTACTCTTGTCGATGCCCATTCCGAAAGCGATGGTAGCACATACCACCTGAATCTGGTCCATCTTGAACCGCTCCTGTACTGATGCTCTGGTCTGGGCAGTCATTCCGGCATGATAGGCTGCGGCATTGATACCCAGATCGATAAGTTCCTGAGCTACCATTTCGGTGTTCTTGCGGGAGAGACAGTAGATGATGCCTGCTTCTTCCGGATGATTACTGATGAAGCGGGTGATGTATTGGAGCTTTGCCTTTTTGGTGCTCTCCTGTCTTACGGTGAGGGAGAGGTTGGGGCGGTCGAAACTGCTTACGAACGTCTGCCCATTGAGATGAAGCTGGCGTATGATATCTTCGCGCGTTATCTTGTCGGCTGTGGCTGTGAGCGCCATCACCGGGACATTGCGGAAATTCTCGTGCAGCATACCGAGTTGCGAATACTCCGGACGGAAATCGTGTCCCCACTGGCTGATGCAGTGGGCCTCGTCAACGGCAAAGAGCGAAATCTTGATGTTGCTGAATAAATAAGGTATCTCGCTGATGAGTTTTTCGGGCGAAACATAAAGAAGTTTCAGTTCTCCCTTCTCGCATCGGCGGCGGATGATGAGTTCATCGGTCGTGTCGTTTCCGCTGTTCAGTGCCTCAGCCGGGATACCGTTTGCCTTGAGCGCCTCCACCTGGTCGTGCATCAGACTGATGAGCGGTGAAATGACCACAGCAGTACCTTCCATCGCTAATGCGGGAACCTGGTAGCACAGACTCTTACCACCACCAGTCGGCATGAGAACCAGACAGTCGTGTCCCTGCATTACCTCTCTGATAATCGCTTCCTGGTTGGGGCGGAAGGAATCGTATCCAAAATAGCTTTTTAATATCTCGTTTGTCTGCATGATTGCCGTTTTATGATTTCTGCCTTTACCGGCATGTTTTTATTTTGATTTTTCATGCAAAGGTAATGAATAATCTGCATAAATAAAAGTTTTCTCCAAGAAAAAGTGCATATTTCAAGTAAAAAACTTTGCAAAGAGCGAAAAACAGGAGGAAAAGTTTGGTATGTGGAAAAAATGTATTACTTTTGCATGGTAAATACAGATAAAAATGGCAAAATGTAATGTAAACACTCAAGAGCGATTTGCCGATATCCAGATGCTCCGTTATGAGCTGAAGGGTTTCGAAAACCTGTCGCTCACACAGAAAATTTATATTTATTGCTTGTCGAAGGCAACCCTCTTGGGACGTGATATCACCTTCGACCAGCAGGGCAAATACAACCTGCGCATCCGTAAAACCCTGGAGGCTGTATACCTTCATTACGAGGGTAATCGCGAAAGCGAAGATTTCAAGGCTTTCGAAGTTTATCTGAAGCGTGTCTGGTTTGCCAGCGGCATCCATCATCACTATGGATGTGAAAAGTTTGTGCCAGGATTTTCAGAGGAATCTTTCTATGAAATGGTTGAGGCGATTGCCGATGAATATCTGCCTCTTTCCAAGGGACAGAGCAAGGAAGATCTGTTGGGCATTCTGGTGCCTGTCATCTTCAATCCGGAAGTTATGCCTAAGCGCGTGAATCAGACGGATGGCGAGGATCTGGTGCAGACTTCAGCCTGCAATTTCTATGAGAATGTTTCTCAGGCAGAAGTAGAACGTTTCTATGCCAGGATGAAGGAAGAGGGCAACGAACAGGCACCTTCGTATGGACTGAACTCTAAACTGACCAAGCGTAATGGTGAACTGGTGGAGCTGAAATGGACAGAAGACGGCCTCTATGGCGCAGCTATCAAGGAGATTGTTTCCTGGTTGCTCCGTGCTCAGAAATATGCAGAAAATGAGGAACAGAAACATCTCATCGATCTCCTGGTGAAGTATTACCGTACAGGCGATCTGAAGGATTTCGACCGTTACAGCATCGCTTGGGTGCAGCAGCACGAGGGAATGATTGATTTCATCAACGGATTTATCGAAGTGTATGGCGATCCGCTCGGACTGAAAGGTACTTGGGAAGGCATCGTAGAATATAAGGATCTTGAAGCAACGAAGCGCACCCAGACCATCAGTCAGAATGCCCAGTGGTTTGAGGACCATTCACCTGTAGACCCACGTTTCCGCAAGCCGGAGGTGAAGGGTGTTACAGCCAATGTCATCTGTGCTGCGATGTTGGGTGGCGAGGAATATCCAGCTTCTGCCATCGGCATCAATCTTCCGAATGCCAACTGGATCCGTCAGGAATATGGTTCTAAGAGTGTGACCATCGGTAATCTGACCGAGGCATATAACAAGGCAGCTCAAGGCAATGGATTCCGCGATGAATTCGTTATCGACGAGGATACCATCAGTCTGATGAATCAGTACGAAGATATTACAGATGATCTGCATACCGACCTGCATGAGTGTCTGGGACATGGTAGCGGACAGCTTTTGCCTGGTACCGACCCTGATGCACTGAAGGCGTATGGCAGTACGATAGAAGAGGCGAGAGCCGATCTTTTCGGACTCTATTATGTTGCAGACCATAAATTGGTAGAACTGGGTCTGACACCGAATGATGAGGCATACAAGGCTCAGTATTACGGTTATCTGATGAACGGTCTGCTCACCCAGACCATCCGCATCAAGGAAGGCGACAAGATAGAGGAAGCCCACATGCGCAACCGTGCGCTGATAGCCTGGTGGGTGATGGAACATGCTGAGGGTGCTGTGGAACTGGTGAAGATGGATATGAACTATGCTTCTGCCGAGGATGCTTTGAAGGACAGTGAGGGCAATATCATTACGACGAAGACTTATGTGAAGATTAATGATTATGCCAAGCTCCGCCATCTCTTCGGTGAGTTGCTTGCTGAAATTCAGCGCATCAAGAGTGAGGGTGATTTCGAGGCTGCCCGCCTGTTGGTAGAGAAGTATGCCGTGAATATTGATCCGGAATTGCATCGCGAGATACTGGCAAGATACAAGAAACTGAATCTCGCTCCATACAAGGGATTTATCAATCCGAAGATGACGCTGGAGATGGATGAAGAAGGCGAAATTACAGACGTAGTATTGGATTATGAGGAGAGCTATGTCGACCAGATGTTGCGCTACTCTGATGAATACGGAACGCTTTAGAAAGTTAATAGTTAAGAGTTGATAGTTTATAGGGCAATCTTGCTATACGGCGAAGCCGCTATAAACTGTTAACTATAAACTTTTAAAATAATGATAGATAATAAGAACGAGGATTTTCCGATAGTAGATGAAATGGGCAATATCCTGGGCGCTGTTACCCGCGGTCATGCCCATGACGGAAGCAAGATATTGCATCCGGTAGTTCATCTGCATGTATTCAACAGCCGGGGTGACCTGTATCTGCAGCATCGTCCAGCCTGGAAGGATATCCAGCCGGATAAATGGGATACAGCCTGCGGCGGTCATGTTGATTTAGGCGAAAGTGTGAGTCAGGCATTGCATCGCGAGGTAAGGGAAGAATTGGGTATTACTGATTTTGAACCGGAATCTCTTGGACATTATGTCTTTGAGAGTCAGCGGGAAAAGGAACTGGTTTATGTACATCGCTGTGTATATGATGGCGAGGTGAAACCGAGCCAGGAAGAATTGGCCGGTGGCAGATTCTGGACCAAGGATGAAATCAGCGAAAACATCGGCAAGGGTGTTTTCACTCCGAACTTCGAAAACGAATACCAGAAGTATTTCATGTAATGGCGAAATTAGCCATAAAAATACGTCCCGACGTAGCATTTGCTGCATCGGGACGTATTTTTTTGTATGTCGGGACGCAGCAAATGCTACGTCGGGACGTATTTTCAGCAGGGGTGTGGCCTGTTTCTGACCGCATCTGCAGAAGCGTTAAATCTCGTAGATACCCTTGAGTGCGCCTCTTGCAATTTTCTCGAAATCTTCACCGAAGTCGCAGAAACGGAGAACCGCATTAGAGACAGCATGTTTTATTCCCATGTTGTCACCCTGCAATGCTGTGGCAGCCTGATCCAGGAATTCGTTGATGCCACGCTCGTTAGGCTCTTTTCCATTGGCAAAGAGACGGGCAAGGAGCTGGAAACCGGCAATCTCATAGAGCGGCTTATCACTTGCTATCCACTGGTAGGCGATGACAGGCGCATAATCTACGTGCTGCAATAGGTTGAAGGCAAGCATCTCTGCCATCTCCTGACTCTGTACCTGTTCCATCCATAAATCTGTGATTTCCGGAAGCATCTTATCGGCAGGCATAATGAGTGTAGCCAGAATCTTGCACTCCCGGATATCTTCCTTCCACAGTTCGATGGCGAGGTCATAGTCTTTACCATATTCCTCAGCCATCTTTTTCAGTTCATAGAATGGTACGCCCCAATTCAGTTTATATCCCAGTCCCTTATCGCGCATAGATTGCGATCCCGGACCGTTCATCAGCAAGCGGAAGCTTCGCTTGATAGTCATCAGTTTCTGATGTGTTTCTTCGTTCATTATATTTAGAGTAAATTATTAACTAAATTATAGTTTCATTATTTTACAGAACATTCCTTCGAACTGTTCCTCTATATTTGCAGGTTTATGCTTGAAGATACCGAAGATGGCACTTCCGCTACCACTCATCGCTGCATATACGGCACCCAGGTTGTACAGCTTCTGTTTGATTTCAGGCAGTTCCGAGTGCATCTTGAAGATAGGTGCCTCAAAATCGTTGACAAGTTCCTCTTTCCAAGTCTCGATAGGCTGGCGTACAATGTCGCGGCAACATTTGGCTGGTGCCTGTGGGGTGATGGCTGCATAAGCCTCTTTGGTGCTGACGGCAATGTCATCGCGCTTCACCACAACCAGATGATAGCCCCTCAGATTATCGCCAGGACCACTTACCGGCATCAGTTCTTCGCCGATACCTTCTGCATAGCATGCTGTGTCACCATCTTCGGGGTCAGCAGAAATGAAGTAGGCACAGTCTGCGCCCAGTTTGGCAGCATATTTTTCCATCTCCGCATTACCGATGTTGAGGCGGAAACGCTCGTCCAACAAACGGATCATGAAGGCTGCATCGGCAGAACCGCCACCCAAACCTGCCTGCGAAGGAATACGCTTCACCAGGTGAGCATGGATGCGTGGAATCCTGAAGTCGGCAGCCAGGAGATTATAAGCTTTTACAACGAGATTGTTCTGTTCATCGCAGTCTACTGCGTTACCTGTAATCTTCAGATCACAAGGAACATCGCTAGGGAATTCATCGCCCATGAGCTTGATTTCAAGTGCATCGGTCAGCGGAATAGGATAGAACACCGTTTCAAGATTGTGGTATCCATCTTTCCGCTTGCTAACTATATTTAAACCAAGATTGATCTTGGCGCAAGGAAATGTAATCATAACTTTTCAGTTTAAAGGGTTCGTTACTATTTCTTTTTTTTGCAAAGATACGGAAAAATATCTAACATGGTGCATCTTTTACAGGATTATTTTTATCAGTAGCATTAAAAATATTAAAATAAGCCCTGTTTTGCAATATCTTTTGTATCTTTGCAATTACAAATTATTAATAGATTATGAAAAAAGGAGATAAAGTCAGATTCTTGAGCGAAGTGGGTGGCGGAAAGGTTGCCGGCTTCCAAGGTAAAAATATTGTGCTCGTTGAGGATGAGGATGGTTTTGAGATTCCGATGCCTATCAACGAGGTGGTTGTGGTGGAGCAGGATGAATACTCCATGGGCAAGATGATTTCGGCTAAGATGGATGCGCAGCAGAAGGCTGAGGAGCATGCCAATACCGAACTGCATCAGGACAGCCGGAGTATCAAGGCTATCTTGAATGATCACGATGACGTGGATATGGATGTAGAGGAATATGATGCTGCCGACCGTGAGATAACCTTTGTGAAACCGGTTCAGGAACGTACGGGTGGCAACAAACTCAGTGCTTATCTCGCCTTTGTACCTATCAACATCAAGGACGTAACCAATACCCGTTTCGAGACCTATATGGTGAATGACAGCAACTACTATCTCCACTATACCTATCTTGTGGCTGAGGGAAATGCATGGACTCTGAAAGCAGAGGGAGAAATAGAACCGAATACCAAACTCTTCATCGAGGAATTCGGTCGTGAGGCTCTGAACGAGATGGAGCATATCGCCATCCAGATGATAGCTTACAAGAAGGACAAGCCATTTCTCCTGAAGCCGGCAACAGATGTTCAGTTCCGTCTCGATCCCGTGAAATTCTACAAACTTCATCTTTTCGAAGAGAACGATTTCTTCGAGACTCCAGCCTATCTCTTTACGATTGTAGAGAACGATGAAATATCCCGTCCGCTGGTTATCGATTCCAAGCGTCTGAAAGAGCAGATGTATAAGGATGAGAAGGTTGTCGCCAACACCAGCAAGAAGAAAAGCAAGAAGGATGATGGTACCCTTGTGATAGATCTTCATGCGGATGAAGTGCTTGAAACAACTGCTGGAATGAATTCTGCAGATATTCTTCATTATCAGATGGATATCTTTAAGAAGACCATGGAGGAATATAAGAAAAAGAAGGGACAGAAAATTATCTTTATTCATGGAAAGGGCGAAGGTGTGTTGCGCCAGACTCTCATTCATGAGTTGAACTATCGCTATAAGAGTTGCACCTATCAGGATGCTTCTTTCCAGGAGTATGGCTATGGTGCTACACAGGTAACAATAAAGTAATTTATTATGAAGTACGGATTTATTAAGGTAGCTAGTGCCATCCCTGCCGTAAAGGTGGGGGATGTCATTTTCAATACCCAGCAGATAGAGGAACAGATAGCGCTGGCTGAGGGAAAGGGTGTAGAGATCATTACATTTCCGGAACTCTCTGTTACGGGCTATTCCTGTCAGGATCTCTTCCGTCAGCAGATGCTTCTTGAATCATCTGAGCAGGCAGTGATGATGTTGCTCGATTTCACACGCAAACTCGATATCATCTCTATCGTGGGTGCGCCGGTGATAGCGGGCGACTTGTTGCTCAATTGTGGTATCGTTATCCAGCATGGACAGATTCTCGGTATTGTACCGAAGACATATCTTCCAAACTACAGCGAGTTTTATGAGAAACGCTGGTTTGCCTCGGCTCAGGACCTGAGAGATTGCGAAGTCCGTTATGCCGGACATAAGGTGAAACTGATGCCTGATGTTCAGATTTTTCAAACTTTCGATGGCGTACAGTTTGGTGTGGAAATCTGCGAAGATGTATGGGCTCCGGCTCCTCCTAGCAACAAACTGGCGCTAGCAGGAGCAGACCTGATTTTCAATCTTTCTGCAAGCGACGAACTCATCGGAAAACATCATTATCTGAAGAATCTGCTCAGCCAGCAGAGTGCCCGTACCATGACCGGATATATCTACAGTTCCTGCGGATTCGGTGAGAGTACGCAGGATGTGGTTTATGGCGGAAATGCCCTGATTTATGAGAATGGAGTTTTACTTTCACAGAGTGAACGTTTCTCTATTGAACCGCAGATGGTTATCTCACAGATAGATGTAGAGAAACTCCGCTCTGAGCGTCGTACGAATTCTACTTATGTAAATGCCCAGCGCAATATTAAGTATTCTGTTCTCGGCGGTCAGTTCAATATCCGTAATATCGAAGCCGATCCTACCGAAAATGAACGCGATTTTGTGTTGGAACGTGAGGTGAATCCTCATCCGTTTATTCCTACCAGCAGCGATATGAATGCCTCTTGCGAGGAAATTTTCAATATCCAACTCATGGGACTAGCCAAGCGTATCGTTCATACCCATGCCAAGACCGTAGTAATCGGTATTAGCGGCGGTTTGGATTCTACGCTGGCCTTACTCGTTTGTGTAAAAGCTTTTGATAAACTCAAAATGAACCGAAAGGGTATCGTAGGTGTCACTATGCCGGGATTCGGAACCACAGACAGAACCTACAATAATGCTATCTCGCTGATGCAGAGTCTTGGTATTACCATTAAGGAAATCAGCATCGCCAAGGCTGTAACCCAGCACTTTGAGGACATCGGTCAGGATGCCAGTGTGCATGATGTGACTTACGAGAATTCCCAGGCTCGTGAACGTACCCAGATTCTGATGGATTTAGCCAATAAGATGGGTGGTATGGTTATCGGTACCGGCGACCTTTCAGAGTTGGCATTAGGATGGGCTACCTATAATGGTGACCACATGAGCATGTATGGCGTGAATGCCAGCATTCCTAAGACCCTGATCCGACATCTCGTAAATCATGTAGCAGAGAGTGGGGTAGATGAACAGAGCCGCATCACTCTTCGTGATATCATCGATACTCCTATCAGTCCAGAGTTGATTCCGGCAGATGAGAATGGAAATATCAAGCAGAAGACGGAAGATTTGGTGGGACCATACGAACTTCATGATTTCTTCCTCTACTATTTCCTGCGTTTCGGTTTCCGTCCTGCCAAGATTTACATGTTGGCAAAGAAGGCATTTATTGACTCCGAACTGGAACGCGTGAAGATCAGCGACAACGATCCTGACTGCTATGATGAGGAAACCATCAAGAAGTGGCTGAAGACCTTCGTGCGCCGTTTCTTCAATCAGCAGTTCAAGCGCAGCTGTCTGCCTGACGGACCGAAAGTGGGTAGCGTAAGCCTTAGTCCTCGTGGCGACTGGCGCATGCCTAGTGATGCTGCATCTGCCATCTGGTTGCAAGAGGCTGAAAATTTATAATACATGGCAGCGAAGTTTTAATAAAACGGGAAATAAAAAGTTAGGAGTCGGGGCACTGTTCCAACTCCTAACTTTTTCGTTTATAATAAAATAATTATATAAAAAGTCTTTCTATTTTTGGGTAAAACATATTTTTTTTGTAACTTTGCGCCCAAAAGTAAAAACATTATAAAAATATAAGATAATATGGCTAAGAAATTTGCCGAGCACAACGGTCTGAATTTGACTCAGACAAACAATGACGTACTAGCAGCGTGGGAGAAAAATGATATCTTCCACAAGTCTATCGACGAGCGTGAAGGCTGCCCTCAGTTTATCTTCTTCGAGGGACCTCCATCAGCTAATGGCCACCCGGGTATTCACCACGTGTTGGCACGTAGTATCAAGGATACATTCAACAGATACAAGACCATGAAGGGTTTCCAGGTTCACCGTAAGGCGGGATGGGATACCCACGGACTCCCTGTTGAACTCGGTGTCGAGAAGGAACTCGGCATCACCAAGAAGGATATCGACAACAAGGCTTCAGAGAAGTATATCTCTACTGAGGATTACAACCACAAGTGCCGCGAGAACGTGATGAAGTTCACCGCTGAGTGGCGCGAGTTGACAGAGAAGATGGGTTACTTCGTAGATCTCGATCATCCTTATATCACCTACGATAACAAGTATATCGAGACTCTCTGGTGGCTCCTCAAGCAGCTCTACAACAAGGGGATGCTCTACAAGGGTTACACCATCCAGCCATACTCTCCAGGTGCAGGTACAGGCTTGAGCTCTCACGAGTTGAACCAGCCTGGCTGCTATCGCGATGTTAAGGACCTCACCACCACAGCCCAGTTCCTCATCAAGGATCCTAAGGCTGAGTGGACCAAGTGGGGCAAGCCATACTTCATCGCATGGACCACTACACCTTGGACTTTGCCATCAAACGTGGCTCTCTGTGTGGGTCCTAAGATTGACTATGTAGCCATCGAGACCTACAACCTCTACAATGGCGAGCCTATGACACTCGTGATGGCTGAGGCTCTGGTTGGTTCATATCTGAAGGCAGACCAGGAGTGCAAGGAAGGCGATCTCCTGCCATTCGACAAGGAGAAGAAGCAGTGCCCTTGGCGCATTGTCGACCACATGAAGGGTACCGACCTCGAAGGCATGCACTACGAGCAGCTCCTGCCATGGGTAAAGCCATGCGAGAAGGTTGATCTCTTCGCACCGGCTTTCGTAACAGAATATGCTGCTGCTCATCCTGAGAAGGTGTTCGCTTCTGAGGATGGTCGCGATCAGTTCGTCGAGATGGAGAGTGAGGCTTTCCGCGTAATCCTCGGCGACTACGTTACTACCGATGACGGTACAGGTATCGTGCACATCGCTCCTACATTCGGTGCCGATGATGCCAAGGTGGCTAAGGATGCCAACATCCCAGCCCTCTACCTTATTAATAAGAAGGGCGAGACCCGTCCAATGGTTGACCTGCAGGGTAAGTTCTATCTCATCGAAGACCTCGATGCCAACTTCGTGAACGCTTGTGTCAACAAGGAGGCATATGCTCATCACGCAGGCGACTACGTGAAGAATGCCTACGACCCACAGTTTAATGTGGATGGCGTCTGGGACAAGAAGGCTTCTGATAAGGCTGAAGACCTGAACATCGTACTCTGCTACGAGTTGAAGCAGGAGGGCAAGGCTTTCAAGAGCGAGAAGCACGTGCACAACTATCCTCACTGTTGGCGTACCGACAAGCCTATCCTCTATTATCCATTGGATAGCTGGTTTATCAAGGATACAGCCTGCAAGGAGCGCATGGTAGAACTCAACAAGACCATCAACTGGCAGCCTGAGAGCACCGGTACAGGCCGTTTCGGCAACTGGCTCGAGAACCTGAACGACTGGAACCTTTCACGTTCCCGCTTCTGGGGTACTCCATTGCCAATCTGGCGTGACGAGAACCGTGGCGAGAAGTGCATCGGCAGCCTTGAGGAACTCTATGCTGAAATCGAGAAGTCTGTGGCTGCCGGTATCATGCAGAGCAACCCATTGAAGGAGAATGGTTTCGTTCCTGGCGACTATAGTCAGGAGAACTATGATAAGATTGACCTCCACCGTCCATACGTTGACAAGATTGTATTGGTTAACGAGGAGGGCAAGCCAATGTATCGTGAGAGCGACCTCATCGACGTTTGGTTCGATTCAGGTTCAATGCCTTACGCCCAGCTCCACTACCCATTCGAGGGTGAGATGGCCCGTGGCACAGAGGCAGACCGCGATGCACTCATCCACAGCACCTACGAGGGATATGCTATTCCTCCTAAGTTCTATCCAGCCGACTTCATCAACGAGGGCGTGGATCAGACCCGTGGATGGTTCTTCACTCTGCACGCCATCGCTACCATGGTATTCGATAGCGTAGCCTTCAAGAACGTAATCTCTTCTGGTCTCGTTCTCGATGCCAAGGGTAACAAGATGAGTAAGCACGTGGGTAACGTAACCAACCCATTCGAGATGATTGATAAGTATGGTGCCGATCCTGTTCGTTTCTATATGATGACCAACAGCGAGCCTTGGGACAACCTCAAGTTCGACCCTAATGGTGTGGACGAGACCCGTCGTAAGTTCTTCGGTACCTTATATAATACCTACAGCTTCTTCGCTCTCTATGCTAATGTAGATGGTTTCGATGCAGAGACTGCTCAGGTGCCATTCGAGAAGCGCCCAGAGATTGACCGCTGGATTCTCTCTTCACTCAATACCCTCATCAAGGGCGTTGACAGAGAGTTGGCTGGCTATGATCCAACCCGCGCAGGCCGTCTCATCGATGCTTTCGTCAACGATGACCTCTCTAACTGGTACGTTCGTCTGAACCGTAAACGTTTCTGGGGTAAGGAGATGAGCGAGGATAAGCTGAGTGCTTACCAGACTCTCTATACCTGCCTGATGACAGTGGCTAAGCTGCTGGCACCATTCGCTCCATTCTATGCAGACGAGTTGTATCACGACTTGGGCGGCGAGTTGGAGAGCGTACATCTCGATAAGTTCCCTGTAGCTGATGAGGCTGCTATCGATGCCGACCTGGAGGAGCGTATGGCCATCGCCCAGAAGATTACTTCTATGGTATTGGCTTTGCGCCGCAAGGTGAACATCAAGGTGCGTCAGCCACTCCAGCAGATCATGATTCCTGCAGTAGATGATGTACAGAAGGAACACATCGAGGCAGTAGCAGGACTGTTGAAGAACGAGGTGAACGTGAAGGAGGTTAACTTCATTGAGGGTCAGGGTATTCTCGTAAAGAAGGTGAAGTGTAACTTTAGAGTGATGGGTAAGAAGTTCGGCAAGCTGATGAAGGGTGTTGCTGCCCAGATGTCAGCGCTCGATCAGGACCAGATTGCAGCTTTTGAGAAGGCAGGCAACATCACATTGAATATCGACGGACAGGAAGCCGTGGTAGAGGTAGCCGACGTGGAGATTATCTCTGAGGATATTCCAGGATGGCTCGTATCTAACGAGGGCAATCTGACCGTAGCGCTTGAGGTAGAGTTGACCCCAGAATTGAAGAAGGAGGGTATGGCTCGTGAGTTGATCAACCGTATCCAGAACCTCCGCAAGGAGACAGGTCTGGAGATTACCGACCGCATCAACGTAACTGTGGCTCCTAATGAGGAGACCAACGCAGCCATCGAGTCATTCGCCGACTACATCAAGGGTCAGGTATTAGCAGACAGCATCGAAATCGGTGACAACGCAGGTGTTGAGACCGAGTTTGATGACTTTAAGTTGAACATTCTCATAGAGAAGAATTAAATAGTTAGGAGTTAGGAGTTAGAAGTTAGGAGCATTTCCAAACTGCTTGCTTCTAACTTTCTAGCCCTTATTTCCTAAAAACATTAACAAATAACATAATAGATAACATCTATGGCTAACGAAAAACTACGTTATAGCGATCAGGAGCTCGAGGAGTTCCGCGCTATTATTGATGAGAAATTGAAGGTGGCAAAGCAGACTTATCATGATTGCATGGCTCAGCTGAACCACTCAGACAGTAATGATGTGGTAGATACATCACCAACCTACAAGGCTCTTGAGGAGGGTAGTGAAGCACAAAGCAAGGAAGAAATCATCCAGATGGCCCAGCGTCAGCAGAAGTTCATCAAGGGATTGGAAGCAGCTTTGGTTCGTATCCAGAACAAGACCTATGGTATTGACCGCGAAACAGGTGAGTTGATTCCTAAGGAGCGTTTGCGTGCTGTACCTCATGCCACTTTGAGTGTAGCTTCTAAGGAGGCTAGAAAAAAGTAATAAATGGAGAAAACAAGTAAAATTAAATACGGATGGCTCGTCACGGCAATGGTGGTTGTGCTTCTTGTTATCGATCAGATTATCAAGGTGTACATCAAGACCCATTTTTGCCTTGGCGAGTCTGTTCGTGTTACTGATTGGTTTTATATCGAATTTGTTGAGAACAACGGAATGGCTTGGGGTATGTCGTTTATCGGCAAGTTCTGGCTAAGTCTGTTGCGCCTGGTAGCCATCTGTGCTTTGAGCATTTATCTGCATCGCATCATTAAGCGTGGTACCTATCGCTTGTTATACATCATTTTGGTGGCGCTGGTTCTGACAGGTGCAATCGGCAATATGATTGATTCCATCTTCTACGGACTTATCTTCACCGGTGCCTCACCTTATTATGTATCTTATCTTGTGCCTTTCGGCGAGGGGTATGCACCCGTGCTCATGGGCAAGGTGGTTGATATGTTCCGTTTTCCGTTCTTCACCTATACATGGCCTGAATGGTTCCCTTTCTGGGGTGGACAGCATGGTACATTCTTCGATCCTGTATTCAATTTTGCAGATTCCTGTGTATCAGTCGGCATCATTTCTCTCTTGCTTTTCTGTAGAAAAGAACTGGAAGCTCTCGGAGGTGATGATAAGGAGAAGAAGGTTAAAGATTCTTCTTTTATTGAAACTGCTGAAGAAAAGATAAAGTCTCAATCTCAAGAAAATAAGGAGGACAAGTAATCATGAAGAAAGCTTTTCTTTATCTCTGTTGGATAGTAACCTTTTGTGCAGCCTTTGCTTCTTGCAAGCCTTCGCTGCCAAGAGATGTGCTCTCTAAAGGAAAGATGACGGATATTCTCTTCGATTATCACATCGCTCTTGCTATGGCGCAGAACGAAGACGGTGGTAGTGAGAAGAATAGTCTGGCTTATCGCGAGGCTGTACTGAAGAAACATGATGTCACCTCGGCAGACTTCGACAGTTCGATGGTTTATTATATGCGCCATACAGAATTGCTGCATGATGTGTATAAGGATTTGGCTGAAAGATTGGATAAAGAGGTGGTTGCATTGGGTGGAAACAGTACAGGAAATAGTGATTTTGACAATCTTACTGCTGTTGGCGATACTGCCAATATTTGGAAGGATGCTACTTCGATGGTATTCTCGCCTGATGAGGGCTTCAACAGTCGCAGTTTTAAAATTGAAGCTGATACTGCTTTCCATAAGGGTGACCGGTTCCGTCTTGATTTCGAATCGCAGTTTATCTTCCAGGATGGTATGCGTGATGGCATCGCTTTGCTGGCTGTTCAGTTCAAGAACGATAGTGTGGCACAGACTGTAATTCATATTCAGAGTGCTCAGCACTATAGTGTAGAACTCGCTGATAATGATAGCCTTGGAATCAAATGTATAAAGGGGTACTTTATGTTGAATGAGGGTGGCTTCAGTTCTGATGCCGGTTCTTTGACGACTCTTAAACTGATGTTTGTCAATAAGATTCGTCTCATCCGTATGCATCCTAAAAAGGTGGCACCGGTTTCTTCTTCTGCAGCATCTTCTGATTCGGCAAAAGTAGATACAGCTCGTAAGACCCGTATACCAGGTCCGAGTGTTCCAGCGCGTCCGGATGGAGCTTTGGCGCCTCCGACCAGTGCACCGGTTTCTATGCCTGATAAACCTATTCAGATGACGAGTAATTAGTCTGGATGTTTAAGATATGGCTGAAATGAAGAGATGCGGAGCCCATCAGGTGATATTGCCGGATGGCTCGATATTGCAGCAGGCTGTGGTAGAAATACAAGAGGGCAGGGTGGTGAACTACTTCGAGTTTCGCGAGGAGTTGCCGATGACCGAATGGTTAGGCGGCGAAATCCGGGTGGAACGCGATGAGGAAGGCATCCTTCGTGCCCTGTGGAACGGAAAAGTAATCAATAAACATTAAACATAAACATTAATAATATGTTAAGCGTAGATCAATTAGAAGACAAGTTGATAGACTTGGCATTTGCTGAGGATATCGGTGATGGCGACCACACAACTTTGTGTTGTATCCCAGAAGACGCCATGGGTAAGAGCCACTTGCTTATCAAGGAAGATGGCGTGTTGGCAGGTGTTGAAATGGCAAAGAAGGTATTTGCCCGTTTCGATCCTACCATGAAGGTAGAAGTGTTGCTTCAGGATGGAACCCATGTTAAGAAGGGTGACATTGCAATGATTGTAGAGGGTAAGACCCGTTCTTTGCTCCAGACAGAGCGTTTGATGCTCAATATCATGCAGCGTATGAGTGGCATTGCTACCATGACTGCTAAGTATGTAAAGCGTCTTGAGGGTACAAAGACTCATATCCTTGACACCCGTAAGACTACTCCAGGTCTCCGTATGTTGGAGAAGCAGGCTGTGAAGATTGGTGGTGGTATGAACCATCGCATTGGTCTTTTTGATATGATTCTCTTGAAAGATAACCATATCGATTTTGCTGGTGGTATCGATAACGCAATCGACCGTTGCCATGCTTATCTGAAGGAGAAGGGCCTCGACCTAAAGATTGAAATCGAGGTTCGCAGTTTCGATGAACTTGACCAGGTATTGAAGCATGGTGGTGTAAATCGTATCATGCTCGATAACTTCTCTGTGCCTGATACTAAGAAGGCAGTAGACATCATCGCAGGTAAGTATGAGACTGAGTCTTCTGGCGGTATCACTTACGATACCATCCGCGATTATGCAGAGCAGGGAGTTGATTTCATCTCAGTTGGTGCCTTGACACATAGTGTGAAGGGCTTGGATATGAGTTTCAAGGCTTGCGAATAAGTGAAGAATGAAGAGGGAAGAGTGAAGAATTCAAATGCTCTTCTCTTTTTGTATATATAAATTAAGGTATATTTTATGAATAAGATTTTTGCTTCTGCCTTGATGGCTGTGGCTATGTTGGGCAGTGTCTCTGAGGCTGAGGCATGTACCAACTTTATAGTAGGGAAAAAAGCATCGGTTGATGGATCTGTGATGTGTTCATATAGTGCTGATGACTATGGTATGTTCCAAAATCTCTGTCATTTTCCTGCCGGTAAGCATGCTAAGGGCGAGATGCGTAAGATTTACGATTGGGATACCAATAAATATCATGGTGAGATTCCGGAGGCTGCCGAGACTTATAATGTGATTGGCAATATCAATGAATGGCAGGTCACCATCGGTGAAACTACTTATGGTGGACGTGAGGAGATGGCTGATTCTACAGGTATCATGGACTATGGTTCACTCATTTATGTTGCCCTGCAGCGTAGTAAGACTGCCCGTGAGGCTATCAAAGTGATGACAACCATCGCCAATACTTACGGCTATAATTCAGAAGGCGAGACCTTTACCATCTGTGATCCGAACGAAGCTTGGATTATGGAGATGATGGGCAAGGGACCAGGTTCTAAGGGCGTGGTTTGGGTAGCTCTCCGTATTCCTGATAATGCAGTTTGTGCACATGCTAACCAGAGTCGCATCGGCAAGTTCAATATGAAGGACAAGAAAAACGTGATGTATGCCAAGGATGTCGTTTCTTTTGCTCGCAGTAAGGGATGGTATCAGGGCAAGGATGCTGATTTCTCATGGAAAATGGCATATGCTAAGCCTGATTTCTCAGGACGTCGTTTCTGCGATGCTCGTGCTTGGGCTCTTTTGAATCATTTCTATGATATGAGTCCTTATCTTGATTGGGCTTTGGGCAAGGATCCTAATGCGAAGGATATGCCTCTCTGGGTGGTTCCAAACAAGAAGGTGAGTGTTGCTGATGTTGAGGCTTGCATGCGTGACCATTATGAGGGTACACCTCTTTCTGTTGCTGATGGCACTGATATCGGGGGTGGTATCTGGCAGATGCCTTACAGGCCAACTCCATTGATGTTTAAGGTGGATGGAAAGCAGTGCTTCAACGAACGACCGGTCAGCACCCAGCAGAGTGGTTTTGTTTTTGTTAGCCAGATGCGTTCATGGATGCCTAGAGAGATTGGCGGTGTTCTTTGGTTTGGTAATGATGATGCCAATATGGTAGCGTTCACACCAATCTACTGTTCTTCTACAGTTCGTCCTGAGTGTTATAACACACCGGGAGCAGATGCTGTGAATTTCAGTTTCAAGAATGCTTACTGGGTGTGCAATATGACCAGCAATATGGTTTATCCTCGTTACAGCCAGATGTTCCCAACTTTGAAGGAGGTTCGTGATAGTCTGGATAACAGCTATTTTGCTGCACAGCCAGGTGTTGAGGCTAAGGCTCAGGAACTGTATGCACAGGATCCACAGGCTGCTGTCAAGTATCTCAATGATTATGGTATTGAGAAGGCACAGCAGATGTTGGCGCGTTGGCAACAGCTCTTCCAGTTTATGGTAGTGAAGTATAATGACATGATTATCAAGCCAACCAAAAAAGATGGCAGTTTCGAGAAGACTCCTTATGGATTAGGTGCAACCCCAGTTCGTCCTGGGTATCCTGAGAAATATGCCAAGGAACTTATTAAGCAAACAGGAGACAAGTTCCTGGTTCCTGAAACAAAGTAACAATATTTATCATCACATAAAGAAAGCCGATTCAAGTATATTACTATACAAGAATCGGCTTTCCTGTTTTCTTGACTTACAATACTAAATAGTATTATAATTTTTAAAGTTACGTCTTTTAAAATCTATTACTTGAAGTATCTCTTGTAGAGACCTGCAAAACCTGCACAGTGGCGGGCTTCATCCTTAGCCATCTCATGAACGGTATCGTGGATAGCATCTGAACCCTGCTCCTTAGCAAGCTTGGCAATGCGGAACTTATCCTCACAAGCACCCTTCTCTGCTGCAATACGAGCCTCGAGATTGCTCTTGGTATCACCCAAAACCTCACCGAGAAGTTCTGCAAAACGAGAAGCGTGATCAGCCTCCTCATAGGCATAACGTTTGTAAGCCTCTGCAATTTCAGGATAGCCTTCACGATCTGCCTGGCGTGCCATAGCAAGATACATACCTACCTCGCCACACTCACCATTGAAATGGTCCTTCAAACCCTTGATAACGTCTTCATTAACGCTATCCTTAAATGCCTGACCGAGAACGTGAACGGTAGCAAATGTCATATCGTCATCAACTGCATCTTCCATCTCTTTGAACTTGCTGGCTGGAGCCTTGCAGATAGGGCACTTCTCAGGTGCTTCTGTACCTTCGTAAATGTAACCGCAAACGGTGCAAATAAACTTTTTCTTCATAATGCTTTTGTTTTAAAGTTGTTGTATAATTATTGTCTTTTGAATTAGTGAACAGTCTCTGTGAGAGGTGACTTTACGCTTTTTTTAGCGCATTCTGTACAGATTCCTCTGTAGTAGAGCTGTTCTTCCAATACGATGTTTCCTTCAATTTCCTTTCCTGGTTCCACTGTTGGAGCAGGTTCGCCGAAAAAGTCAATTACCTTGCCACAATTTCTGCAATAGAAGTGAACGTGGCTTTTAATATTTCCATCATAACACACGCGATGTTCATCGATTGTGATCATTTGAGCCGCATTGTGCTCACTCAACATTCTGAGTGTATTGTAAACGGTTGTCTTGCTCAATGTTGGGATACTTTCAGCTAATCCTTTGTACACATCCTCGATAGTTGGATGAGTGGGATGATTAATAAGCCAATCCATGATGGCAATACGCTGGAGTGATGGTCGGATACCTTTCTCCACGAGTCTTTGATAGGCTTCTGTCTGCTTCATAATTACTTGTTGTTATAATTTGTTGTTGCAAAGATAAGCAATTCTTTTGTATCCGCCAAATATTTTTGCAAAAATTCCAAAGTATTTTTGAATATTTTACAATTGCATAGTTGTTTTAAGATTTGTTGTGCAAAAAGGTAGATCCTATGATTCGCTTTTGGAAATTATTGATACTAAAACCCTTTTGGAAAAAGTAATTCCCCGTCACGCTACCGGAGGGTTGTGGCGGGGAATCTTATTTGAAAATAAACTTTATACGATATTTCAGGCGATTATCTCAGGTCGATGACTTCAGCTCCTGGACATTCCTTGCTGTTGAAATTGAATGTGCTGTTAGAAACGCTCTTGGCTCTGAAGTTACTTACCGTGATGGTACTCCAGGTATTGCCCTGTCGCATCTTGACAACTGATGGAATATGTGTCTTTTTGTTGATGGTGATATACATTTCGGCTACAGAACGTTTCTGGTTATTGGCAACGAGATGTACTACATAGTTACTGCCTGCTGTCTTGAGCGTTGACTTATAACCAGTCTTATATATATTAATAAAGGTATAAGGGTTCATGGACATCTGCTGAGCCTGTGTAGGGTTGCTGACATTCACCTCGTTAGTTTTCTTTAGATAAGTCCACTGGGTCTTGCCGTTGAACCAGACGATGGCTTGCGGGGTACGGGCGTTAAACTTGTTGCCTTTGATGGCAATACTGCCGCTTGCTGATCCATACTTAGAGCTGCTCATCTTGAAGTTGGCGCTAGCTCCACCTTTGTTGCCAATAACGGCAGCGGTCTTATCAAGTACCTGTTGCGCAGTCTGCGCCATGGCTCCGATGCTCATCATTGCAACGAAAGCCAATGCTAAAATCTTTTTCATTTTTATCTTTTCCTTTCTTTTAAAATTCTATGTTATATCTTCTAAAATTTCATACTCTATCATAAAGCCGTAAAAACGTCTTTTCTCTCTTAGACGTTTTCACGGCTTCAGGGTTTAATAATTTAACCTTTTCCAATATTATCTTCTTTCATACCCTTAGTTATTTACTAAAATTAAGAGTTTCGAAGTGCCATTAACAGATTATTAAGCTGGCTTTCATCCTGTATCAGTACCTCACGAGGCTTGCTGCCCTGTGCTGCACCTACGATGCCTGCAGCTTCCATCTGGTCCATTAATCGTCCTGCACGGTTATAGCCGATACTGAACCGGCGCTGGATCATGCTGGTAGAACCCTGCTGTGAAAGAACAATCGCATGGGCTGCCTCTTCGAAGAACGGATCCAGTTCGCGGGCACTGATGCTGCCGCTTCCACCTGCGCTTCCTTCATCATTAGCTGGTTCTGGCAACTCCATAGGTTCGATAGGGCCAGGCTGTTCGCAGATATACTCGTTGATGCGCTCGATTTCAGGTGTATCAACAAAGGCACACTGTACACGTACAGGTTCGTTGCCGCAGAGATAGAGCATATCACCACGACCAATCAGCTGGTTGGCTCCTGTACGGTCAAGAATGGTCTTTGAGTCGATGGCAGATGTAACCTTAAAGGCGATACGGCCAGGGAAGTTAGCCTTGATATTACCCGTGATGATGCTGGTTGTAGGACGCTGGGTGGCAATAATCATGTGGATACCCACGGCACGTGCCAGCTGGGCGATACGGGCAATAGGAAGTTCTACTTCTTTGCCGGCTGTCATGATCAGATCACCGAACTCATCTATAATCACCACGATGTATGGCATATACTCATGTCCATCTGTCAACTTCAACTTGTGGTTGATATACTTCTGGTTGTATTCTTTGATGTTACGTGCTCCTGCCTTTTTGAGCAAGTCGTAACGGCTATCCATCAGTACACACAGACTGTTCAGGGTTCTAACCACCTTGGTTACGTCGGTTATGATAGGTTCTTCCTCATCAGGAACCGCAGCCATAAACTTATTGGCAATACGGGAGTAGACGCTAAACTCCACTTTCTTAGGGTCGATGAGAACCAGTTTGAGTTCATTTGGATGTTTCTTGTATAATAAAGAGGTGATGATGGCATTCAACCCTACAGATTTACCCTGTCCGGTAGCACCCGCAACAAGCAGGTGAGGAATCTTTGCCAAATCAACCATAAACACTTCGTTGGTAATGGTCTTACCCAAAGCGATAGGTAACTCCATCTTGGTTTCCTGGAATTTCTTTGAGTTTAAAGTACTTTCCATACTAACGATGTTCGCCTTTGCGTTAGGTACCTCAATACCGATGGTTCCCTTACCTGGAATAGGAGCGATGATACGGATGCCGAGAGCTGCCAGACTCAAGGCGATGTCATCTTCCAGATTCTTGATCTTAGAGATACGTACGCCTTCTGCAGGCTGGATTTCGTAGAGTGTGATGGTAGGACCAACCGTAGCACGGATGGTTTTGATCTGTACGCCAAAGTTGCCCAGCACCTCGATGATGCGGTTTTTGTTGGCGCGCTGCTCTTCCTCATCGATGGATACGCCGTCATCCTCATACTTCTTCAGAAGGTTGAGTACCGGATATTTATATCTGGTGAACGGCTCCTTCGGATTGATCGGAGTATTCAGTACTTCTGCATTGCTCAAGGTGTTGCCTGTAGCCTTCTCGTCGGCTGTGGCTACAGAGATGTCCATACCTATATGCTCAGAAGCTGCAGCAGCCTCGGCAGCTTGCTTTTCCAATGCTTCCCGTTCAGCCCGTTTTGTACGGAGTTCGCGCTGACGTGCAATGAGTGACATATTCTCGTTCAGCGTGCCGTTGGCTATAGCGATGGTTTCATCTTTTTCCGTATCACCTTCTGTTCCTGTAGCTTCCTGTCCGTCTGCCTCTGGCTCAACAGGCGTAGAAGGTGTGTCTGGGGTTGCGAAAGTCTGGTCCGGATCCAGATTCAGGTCGATGACTTTGGCAGGTTCTTCTTCCTTATATTCTTCTTTCTCATCCTCTGTGCCAGGACCATATGCTGCGTTGGCGTATACCTCGTCGATAGCTTCCGTATCTTTCCTGTTCTTTCCATGGTTAGTAATCTCAAATTTCACCTTATTTGATATATAACCGATAGGGTTGAGTGCTTTTCTGATAACCGTAATAGTTTCAGTGGTGAGATAGGTGAGGAATGCTACCGCCACGAAGAAAAGAATGGCAGTAAGTCCTGGAGGACCCATGATGTTCTCCAGATTCTGCACGACAAAGAGTCCGTGCTTTCCGCCCGGATTGAAGATGAGGCTTGGCATGATAGGTGCGATGAACTTGGCAAAGGTTACCGACATCCATAGTATGATCACAATCATGCAGAAGAACCATTTCCACAGGTTCAGCTTGTAGGCATGCATCATCTGCAATCCCACCATGATGACAAAGAATGGGAGCAAGAAGGCTGGAAATCCGAAATTGATGACAATGAGCCAATAGGATACAATGGCTCCCCAGGATCCGCAGTAGTTCTGAAACTGTTTTTCCGTGTTGGTCCATTCGCCCGGCTTCAGATTTTCGAGCAAACTCTGGTCATTGGCTCCTGTGTTGAGAAAGGAGATCATAGCGATGATGATAACCACAGCAATGACTACCAAGGCTAATCCTATGAAAAAGTCAGTGATAGTATTGTTGAAAATATACTGTAAACCAATAGCTTCGCTAAAGGTTTTGGTCTTTTTTTCAGTTCTTTTTTTAGCCATTTTATATATTTTTGAATAATTTATCTGCAAAATTAGCGAAAATAATTGAGAAAACAATTCTTTTTCTCATCTTTTTTTTCTAATTTTGCAACTTGTAAAGAATAAAAAGCATAATGAAGATTATTTTCACTAGTTTCGACAAGGCGGCAATCACGAATTTGCCAAGAGCTTTGTTTCCTGGCAAAATCGTAGTCGTTGATAAGCCTGAAGATACAGAAGCGGCTGTTAATGACCTACTTAGCCATTATATACTGGGCGTGGATACTGAAACGCGCCCATCATTCAAGCGTGGTCAGGCTTACCATGTTTCGTTGTTGCAGGTGAGTACACATGATACATGTTATCTCTTCCGCCTGCATCATACGGGCATGACTCCTGCCATCATTCGCTTGCTCGAAGATACCACCGTGCCAAAAGTAGGACTTTCCTGGCACGATGACTTGCTGCAGCTCCATAAGCGAGCTGCTTTTAAGGCTGGTTACTTTATCGAGTTGCAGGATGTTGCTAAGAACTTTGGTATCGCAGACATGAGTCTGCAGAAACTATATGCTAACCTGTTTCACCAGAAAATCAGCAAGGCGCAACGGTTGAGCAATTGGGAGGCTAGCGATTTGAAGGAATCGCAGGCTCTCTATGCAGCTACAGATGCCTGGTGCTGCATTAATCTGTATGAGGAATTTAAGCGTTTGTCTGCTACAGGCGATTACGAGCTCGATGAACTCAGGGTATGATATAAGGTGGTAAGGAATAGAAATTGATAATCGTAAGAAACTTCATATATAAATATGTATAAAAGCGTATATTTAAAGAAAGGTAAGGAAGAATCGCTCAAGCGTTTTCATCCATGGATCTTCTCGGGTGCTATCCAGACAATGGATGAGGGCATAGAGGAGGGCGACATTGTGAGAGTGTTTACCCGTAGTGGTGAATTCATTGCTATAGGTCATTATCAGATCGGTTCTATCGCTGTACGTGTTCTTTCTTTTAGGGATATTGAGATTGATGAGGAGTACTGGTGTGCCAGATTGGATTCGGCATATAAGATGAGACTCGCTTTGGGTATTGCCGGTAATTCATCCAATACTACTTATCGCTTGGTCCATGGTGAGGGCGATAACTTGCCGGGACTTGTTATCGACTGCTATGGTCCTACTGCTGTCATGCAGGCTCACAGTGTGGGTATGCATGTTTGCCGCATGGAGATAGCCAAAGCCTTGAAGAAGGTGATGGGCGAAGCACTGGAGAATATCTACTATAAGAGTGAGACAACCTTACCGTATAAGGCTGACCTCAGACAGGAAAATGGCTTTATACTGGGAGGTGATGCTGACGATGTTGCTGTAGAGAATGGACTGAAATTCCATATCGACTGGTTGCGTGGTCAGAAAACGGGTTTCTTCGTAGATCAGCGTGAGAACCGTTCGCTGCTCGAGCATTATGCCAAGGGTAAGAGCGTGCTCAACATGTTCTGCTATACCGGCGGTTTTTCTGTTTATGCGATGAGAGGCGAGGCTAAGGCTGTTCACTCCGTAGACAGCAGTGCCAAGGCGATAGAATTGACCAATGAGAATATTGCGCTCAATTTCCCTGGAGATGCACGCCATGAGGCTATCTGCGAAGATGCCTTCAAGTATCTTGATGAACATGACCAGCAGTATGATCTGATTGTTCTTGACCCTCCTGCTTTTGCCAAGCACCGTGCGGCTTTGCGCAATGCGTTGAAGGGCTATACCCGCCTGAACGTAAAGGGCTTGCAGCGTATTAAGAAGGGCGGCATCCTTTTTACCTTCAGTTGCTCTCAGGTGGTTACGAAGGATCAGTTCCGCAATGCTGTGTTTACTGCTGCAGCGCAGGCTGGAAGAAAGGTTCGCATCTTGCACCAGTTGCACCAGCCTGCCGACCATCCTATCAATATTTATCATCCGGAAGGTGAATATTTGAAGGGATTGGTTCTCTATGTAGAATAACAAATGATTAAAGGATAGATAATGAATAAGTTCAAAACGTTTACAGCCTTGATGCTCTTGCTGGCTATAGGATTTGCAGGATGTGGCAAGTCGGAAGCAGAACGTCATCGCTTGAGCAAGAAGGAAAAGGCTAGATTGGATAGCCTAGACCGTGCTGCGCTGAAGATAGCGGTGATGCCAACAATGGACTGCCTGCCAATCTTTCTGGCATGTGATGATAGTATCTTCCAGCAGCAAGGTGTAGACGTACATTTGCGTAGATATACTGCACAAATGGATTGTGATACTGCTATCGAGCGCAAGCGCGTAGAGGGAGCCGTGACCGATCTGATTCGTGCTCATCATATAGAGAAACGGGGTACTGCTTTGACGTACCCTATTTCTACCAATCTTTATTGGCAGTTTATCACCAATAAGCGTTCGCGTATATCAGAACTGAAACAACTGTCAGATAAGATGGTGGCAATGACCCGCTACTCTGCAACTGATTATCTGGCTACTTTAGCAATCGATAGCGGTAAGCCTAAATATGATGCTTATAAGGTTCAAATCAACGATTTGAACATCCGTCTGCGTATGTTGCTTAACAACGAGATGGATGCCATGTTGCTGCCAGAACCTCAAGCTACCAAAGCCCGACTTGAACAGCATGTAAAACTCTTTGACAGCAGAGATAAGAACTTGCAGTTGGGTGTTGTGGCTTTCCGCAAGAAAATACTTTCAGAGCCGCGCCGTAAAGACCAAGTTGCTAAGTTTATCAAGGCGTATAATATTGCTGTTGATAGCATAAACAGTCGTGGGGTACAGCATTATGCAAGAATCATCACAAAATATACGGGTGCCGATGCTAAAACCATCAGTAATCTTCCAAAACTTAAATATGAACACGCTATGGAACCAAGACGTCGTGACCTGGCTGTAGCACAAAAATAAGCGGCTTATGAAAAGAGAAGATTTTAGCTGGACAAAGTTTTCGCATGAAAATGTCACTATGATATCCAGAATAGAGGCAATTCGCAAGATAATTGACCAGGAAGTGGGTTTGGAGCCATGTCTGCCTGGAATAGCGGAAATTGAACAAAGATATGATGCTTTATATCATGATTATATAGATGGCAAACTCAAACATCGGGAACTTTATGATCTTGCTTCAGATTTGGATATGGATATAGACAAGCTCTATAGTAAAATGCGCCACGAATGGATTTTGGCTAATGAGTCTACATTTGTTGCACTTCGCAAAAGAGCTCAGAATCTGACAAGTTTTGATGAGGTACAGGAAACCTTTGAGAAATTTGCTACAGATGAAGCTATGCTAAATTTGAGGGTAGGCTTGTCTGAAGAACAGATAGACGAGGAAAGACAAAAGATACAAGAGCAGCTTAATGCCTATCGCAATATGGTGTTTTCTTATATTTTGACAACTGATGAATGGAATGATGATTTTGTCAAGGATATTCTTGATATCATCGCTTCCGATTTGGTAGATCCATACACCATCAATATGATAGTTTCGGCTGTTTCATTGTCATGCTCTGTATTCATGGATGCCCCTAGACTTGCAGTCTTGATGCGCTTAATCAAGTCTGACGACAGTACTTGCAGTGTTCGCCAGCGAGCTTTGGTGGGTTTTGTTTTCTCTGCAATAACCAATTCGGGTGAAAAACAGAAATATTGGGATTCTGCTGCTGGTTTGATCATGAATGATGAATTTTTGGCAGCCTGTGTTGATCTCCAACGCCAGATGCGTCTATGTCTTACAAGTAAAAAGGATAGCAAGGAGATGATGCATTCCGTGGTGAAGACCATGCTCACTTCTTTTACTCAGGATTTGGCCGAAAAGATAGACCAAACGGGTGAATTGGGACTTAATTACTTCTCTGCAGATGGGGAGAATCCTGATGATGCCCTTAAGGGAGCCTTCGACTATATGTTGAATTCAGAAGATATAGGAGTTGATGTCTATTATCATCAGTTTGCCAACCAGAAGAGCTTCGGTCATTTCCATTCACTCTATAATTGGTTTGTTCCTTTCTATGTCCGTAATTCTACGCTCAAGAATGTTCGGGCTACGATGAAACAGCATCGCAATTTCATCAACAATCTCTTGAGAGGTGCCTCTATGTGTGATACCGATCTGTATAGCATCATTCTTTCATTGAATAATGCATCTAAGGAATTTATTGAATCATTGGATGTTGCTCCGGAAAATATGGTGTCTGGTCCTGTTTTTTATGACGAAGAAGATGAGGTGGAAAAAGAGCAGAATACCGAAGAGCCAGTAGAGGATGAGACTGATTCTACAGAAGCAAAGGATTCTGAAAATGTCATACTGCTTGATTCGGTAATGGAACATGAAGAGAATCTCTCTGAAGAGGAAAAGAAGAAACGTGCAATCAGGGTTCGCCATCGCTATGTGCAGGACCTCTACCGTTTCTATACTCTCTCTCCAATGAGGAAGGCATTTGATAATCCTTTCGAAGTGCAGAAGGAAATTCCTTTCTTTACTACGGGACTGTTTGCTAAACCGGAATATGACAAGTATCGCCTGTCGCTGGCCCGTTTCTCTGCTAAAAGAGGTGACTATGCCTTTGTTAGCAAGATTTTGCGTAATCTGGAAAAATATACCGACGAAGAGCATATGATGCTTGCATTGGCATACAAATCGGAGGAAAAATATGATGAAGCGCTTGAACATCTCTATGTGATTAAGAAAACAAGCCCAACTTATAAGGCTGCCACGGAGTTGAAATTAGAAATAGAAGAAGAAATAAAAGACCCGGCGGCTTTAATAACATTGAATTGCTTGATTAAAGAAGAATCAGATGAGAGTAAGCAGTTTAAGCTCAAGCTGAAAAAGACCGATCTCTTATTGAAACTCCATCATTATGAAGAGGCTTTGGAATGGGCTTTCCAGATGGATGAACAGTATCCTAAGGAAGAACAGGTTGAATGCAGACTGGCTTTCTCTTTGCTCTTTTCAGAATCGGAAGGCGATAAAAACATTGACCATGCAATGGCTTTAATAGAACCTTATCTGCAAAATAGTGATGATAATGAAATCAGGGAAATTTTGAATTCTGACATGACAGATATGGATAAGGCTGATAAGGAACGCATGTTCATGAAAATGTTATCTGCGATGGTGAGCAAAGTTTCCAAGCCACAAGACCACAGATGGGAGTCTATGAAATTTTTCTATTATGGACTCTGCGTTCTCGTGAAAAAGGGAGGAACTGCAGCTATCAGATTTTTGAATGAAGCATCTGGTCATGCAGCTTTTTCCCCTAAGGAAGATATAGATGCATTCGGCCTGCTCGAGATGGGAGATTGGCTCGATAATCGTGGTATTGCGCCTATAGAATTGGAATTTATAACAAAAAAAGTTTTCGAGGAAAGGAAAAAACAATAACGATGGCGGAGAATAATAAAAATAAGAATAAGGTACAGATAGATCCAACCTACGCCCATTTGCAGCCGCAGGCTGTGAATGTGGAGCAGGCGGTACTCGGTGCCTTGATGATAGATTCTGATGCCTTTTCGGTGGTGTCGGAGTTGCTCAAGCCGGATACTTTTTATGACCCGCGTCATAAGAGAATATATCAGGCTATCCAGGTGATGAACATGGAGGAACGGCCTGTGGATATCATGACTCTTGCCGATCAGTTAGCCAAGACTGGCGAACTGGATAAGGTGGGAGGAGCACAATATCTCATGGATATTTCTGCAGGCATGGCTTCGGCTGCCCATGTAGAGTCGCATGCCCGTATCCTGGCGCAGAAATATATGCAGCGCCAGCTGATTCATTATGCCGGCGACATTGAGACAATGGCGTATGAAGAAGGTGTGGATGTGGATGAACTGATGCAGAAAGCTGAAGGTGAACTCTTCCAGCTTTCGCAGAACAATATGAAGCAGGATTATACACAGATTGATCCGGTTGTAAAGGAGGCCGTTGCCATCTTGCAGCGTGCTGCTCAGAACTCGGGTGGTCTTACCGGTATTCCTACGGGTTATCGTGGGTTGGATGATATGACATCAGGTTGGCAACCGTCCGACCTTGTGATTATCGCCGGTCGTCCTGCCATGGGTAAGACTTCCTTTGCATTGAGTATTGCCAAGAATGTGGCGGTAGATTATGATGTGCCTATCGGATTCTTCTCTCTGGAAATGAATAACGTTCAGTTGGTGAACCGACTCATCTCGAATGTTTGCGAGATTTCGGGTAAAAAAATACTGAATGGACAATTGGAACAGCCAGAATGGGAGCGGTTGGATAAAAAACTGAGAAAACTGACAGGTGCACCTATTTATATTGATGATACGCCTGGTCTTTCTGTTTTCGAACTCCGTACCAAGGCGCGCCGACTGGTAAGGGAAAAGGGTGTTAAACTGTTGATGATCGACTATCTCCAGCTGATGAATGCCAATGGTATGAAGTTTGGTAGCCGTCAGGAGGAGGTATCTACCATCTCCCGTTCGCTCAAAGGTATTGCCAAAGAGCTGAATATTCCTGTGCTTGCTCTTTCGCAGCTCTCCCGTAATGTAGAGAACCGTGAGGGTTTGGAAGGAAAGCGACCTCAGTTGAGTGACCTCCGTGAATCCGGTGCCATCGAGCAGGATGCCGATATGGTGCTTTTCGTTCACCGCCCGGAATATTATCATATCTATCAGGATGAAAAGGGTAATGACCTTCATGGTATGGCACAGATTATCATTGCCAAGCACCGTAAGGGCTCTGTTGGAGATGTTCTCCTGAACTTCCGTGGAGAATTTACCCGATTCCAGGATCCGCAGGATGCTGCAGCAGCACCTGTTGAGGAAGGTGGTGAGATTGTAGGCTCAAGGATGAATGGCGGAGGGCAGGATGGTAGTCCGCTACCACCGCCGCCTGCAGAGAATCTGCCTTTCTAAGGTTAGAGTTTGTCATTTTTTTCACTCAAAAACTGGCTTTTTCGCCAAATTCTTGCACAGGATTAACGTTTTTGGGTAAAAAAACAATAAGATTGTAGGAATTTGTTATCATTTCTATTAAAAAAGTTATAAATTGTTTGCTAGTATCAAATAAAAGTGTTATCTTTGCATGCGAATTTAAGAATATAACATAATATGATAGATATGAGAACAACATTGTTGAACATTACAGGCATTATTATTCGACTTCGACTGCAGTTTGTGGGCGGAAGTGATAAGGTGTGCGTATAGTTCATCGCTTAAGATATTAAAAGCCTTTCTACACTTCCGTCTATGGAGTGGGGGAAGGCTTTTTACTTTATCTGATGCTTCTGCACGGATTGCTATATAAACGTAGTGCGTTCTGAATGTGTAGCTCTTATATATATAATAAGGTGTAAATTTAAAATTTTAATGATATGAGTGACAGATTATACATTTTCGACACGACCCTCCGCGATGGCGAACAGGTTCCGGGATGTCAGTTGAACACAGTTGAGAAGATTCAGGTGGCAAAGCAACTGGAGCAGTTGGGCGTGGATGTAATTGAGGCTGGATTTCCTATATCAAGTCCGGGCGACTTCAATTCAGTGGTAGAAATCTCTAAGGCTGTAACCTGGCCTACTATTTGTGCACTTACCCGTGCCGTAGAAAAAGATATTGATTGTGCTGCTGAGGCTTTGCAGTATGCCAAGCATAAGAGAATCCATACCGGTATCGGTACCAGCGACAGTCATATCAAGTATAAGTTCAATTCTACCCGCGAGGAAATCATCGAACGTGCTGTAGCTGCTGTCAAGTATGCTAAAAAGTATGTTGAGGACGTAGAGTTTTATGCTGAGGATGCAGGCCGTACCGATAATGAGTATCTGGCTCGTGTCGTAGAGGCTGTTGTCAAGGCGGGTGCTACTGTAGTGAACATTCCTGATACTACAGGTTATTGTCTGCCTGATGAATATGGTGACAAAATCAAGTATCTCATGGAGCATGTTGATGGCATTGACAAGGCACGCCTTTCTACCCACTGTCATAACGACCTCGGTATGGCTACTGCCAATACCCTGCAGGGTGTTTTGAATGGTGCACGCCAGGTTGAGGTTACCATCAATGGTATCGGTGAGCGTGCAGGTAATACTTCGCTCGAAGAGATTGCCATGATTCTGAAGTGTCACAAGCATATCAATATTGATACCAACATCAATACCACTAAAATTATTCCTACCTCACGCATGGTGAGCAGCCTGATGAATATGCCTGTCCAGCCAAACAAGGCTATCGTGGGTCGTAATGCATTTGCTCATTCTTCCGGTATCCATCAGGATGGTGTCTTGAAGAATGTTCAGACTTACGAAATCATTGATCCTAAGGATGTGGGATTGGATGACAATGCTATCGTATTGACAGCCCGTTCTGGTCGTGCTGCATTGAAGTACCGTCTCCATGTCAATGGCGTAGAGATTAATGATGAGGAGAAGCTCGACAAGATTTACAAGAAGTTCCTCCAACTGGCTGATAAGAAGAAGGAAGTTACCGATGAGGATGTTTTGATGCTTGCCGGTGCTGATTCTGCTGATAAGCATGGTGTTCAGCTCGACTGGTTGCAGGTTACTACAGGTAAGGGCGTGAAGAGCGTGGCAAGTATCGGTCTTGATATTGCAGGTCAGAAGTTTGAGGCTGCATCATCTGGTAACGGTCCGGTAGATGCTGCTATCAATGCTCTCAAGAAGGTCATCACCAAGGAGATGAACCTCAAGGAGTTCACCATCCAGGCTATCGACAAGGGCTCTGATGATGTGGGCAAGGTTCACATGCAGGTAGAATACGATGGTCATGTATATTATGGCTTCGGTGCAGATACCGACATCGTTACGGCTTCTGTTGAGGCTTACATCGATTGTATCAACAAGTTCAAGGTAAGATAAAATTAATTCAGATAAATATATAACAAACAAGATATTATGAATACATTATTCGACAAGATTTGGGACAAGCACGTTGTCCAGATTGTAGAAGACGGCCCTACACAGCTTTACATCGACCGTCTCTACTGTCACGAAGTAACATCACCTCAGGCATTCGCTGGTATGCGAGCACGCGGACTCAAGATGTTCCGTCCAGACCAGATTTTCTGTATGCCTGACCACAATACTCCTACTCACGATCAGGATAAACCAATCGAGGATCCTATCTCAAAGAAGCAGGTAGATACCTTGGCAAAGAATACCGCTGATTTCGGTGTTACTCACTTTGCCATGAACACAAAGGATAATGGTATCATCCACGTAGTAGGTCCTGAGAAGGGTCTTTCTCTTCCAGGTATGACCATCGTCTGCGGTGACTCTCATACTTCTACCCATGGTGCCATGGGTGCTGTAGCTTTCGGTATCGGTACTTCTGAGGTCGAGATGGTGATGGCTTCACAATGTATTCTCCAGAGCAAGCCAAAGTCTATGCGTATCAGCATCAACGGTAAGCTCAGCAAGGGCGTTACTGCCAAGGACGTTGCTCTCTATCTGATGAGCCAGCTCACTACTTCAGGTGCTACCGGTTACTTCGTTGAGTACAGTGGCGATGTAGTGAAGGATATGTCTATGGAAGGTCGTCTTACCCTCTGTAACCTCTCTATCGAGATGGGTGCCCGTGGTGGTTTCGTAGCTCCTGATGAGACAACATTCGAGTACATCAAGGGTCGTGAATATGCACCTAAGGGTGAAGAGTGGGACAAGGCTGTGGCTTACTGGAAGACCTTGAAGAGTGGTGATGATGCTGTCTTCGACAAGGAGTTGACTTTCGACGCCAAGGATATCGAACCACGTATCACCTATGGTACCAACCCAGGTATGGGTATCGGCATTACCGGGAATATCCCAACTCTCGATGAGATTCCTGAGGAAGAGCAGGCTGGTTTCAAGAAGAGCCTCAACTACATGGGTTTCCAGCCAGGCGAGAAACTCGAGGGTCATCCTATCGATTATGTATTCTTGGGCGCATGTACCAATGGTCGTATTGAAGACTTCCGTGCTTTCGCTTCTCTTGTTAAAGGAAAGAAAAAGGCAGATGGCGTAACTGCTTGGCTTGTACCAGGTTCATGGTTGGTTGATAAACAAATACGTGAAGAGGGTATTGATAAGATTGTTGAGGCTGCCGGCTTCGAAATCCGTCAGCCTGGATGCTCTGCCTGCCTGGCAATGAACGATGATAAGATTCCTGCAGGCAAGTACTCTGTAAGTACATCCAACCGTAACTTCGAGGGTCGTCAGGGACCAGGTTCCCGCACCATTCTTGCCAGTCCATACGTAGCAGCTGCTGCCGCTATCACTGGTAAGATTACCGACCCAAGAGAGTTTATGTAATGTTAAGTGTTCAATGTTAAATGTTAAATTGAAATGAAACAGAAATTCAATGTAATTACATCAAGCTGCATTCCTCTTCCTTTGGAGAATGTAGATACTGACCAGATCATCCCAGCCCGTTTCCTCAAGGCCATCGATAAAGAGGGCATGGGCGACAACCTCTTCCGCGACTGGCGCTACAATGCCGACGGAACTCCAAAGCCAGACTTCGTGATGAACGACCCATCTTACAGTGGTGTCATCCTCGTAGCTGGCAAGAACTTCGGTTCCGGTTCTTCCCGTGAGCATGCTGCCTGGGCTATCGCAGGTGCAGGCTTCCGTGTTGTCATCAGCTCTTTCTTTGCTGATATCCACAAGAACAACGAGTTGAACAACCTCGTATTGCCAGTAGTAGTAAGCGAGGAATTCCTGAAGGAACTCTTCGAGAGCATCGACAAGGATCACAAGACAGAGGTGAAGGTAGATCTTCCTAACCAGACCGTGACCAATCTTGCTACCGGCAAGAGCGAGCACTTCGAAATCAACGGCTACAAGAAACACTGTTTGGAGAATGGTTTGGACGATGTAGACTTCCTCGTTCAGAACCGCGACAAGGTTGAGGCTTGGGAAGCTAAAAACAAGTAATTATGAACGTTAACGCAAAGAGAGATAATTCCCGCATCAAGGAGATTGAGATCATGGACTGCACGCTGCGCGACGGCGAGCAGACCAATGGTGTCAGTTTTCTTCCTCACGAGAAGTTGATGATAGCAAGAATGCTGTTGCACGACATCAATGTAGATCGTATTGAGGTGGCTTCAGCGCGTGTGTCAGAAGGTGAAAAGGATGCTGTCGCTCGAATTTGCCGTTATGCTAAGACTATAGGTAAACTGGATTCCGTTGAGGTATTGGGATTCGTGGATAACAACAAGAGTGTGGATTGGATTGCTGAATGCGGCGGTCATGTCATCAACCTCTTGGCTAAGGGTAGCTACAAGCACTGCACCCAGCAACTCAAGATGTCGCCTGAGGAGCATCTCGCTCATATTAAGCAGACCATCGACTATGCTTTGAGCAAGGGATTCACCGTGAATCTCTATTTGGAGGACTGGTCGAGCGGTATGCGTGACAGTCGTGACTATCTCTTCATGATGATGGATGAGTTGGTAAAACTGCCTATCAAGCGCTTCCTTCTTCCTGATACGTTGGGTATTCTGAACCCATTGCAGTGTGTGGAGTATATGCGCCAGATGGTGCGCCGTTATCCGAATTCTCACTTCGACTTCCATGCCCATAACGACTACGATCTGGCTGTGAGCAACTCGCTGGCTGCCGTATTGAGCGGCGCCAAGGGTCTTCACGTTACCGTGAATGGTCTGGGTGAGCGTTGTGGCAATGCACCATTGGCAAGTGTTCAGGTGATTCTGAAAGACATGTTCGAGGCAAAGACCAATATTAAGGAAGACCGTCTGAACGATATTTCCCGATTGGTTGAAGGATATAGTGGCATTGCCGTGGCTCCGAATACTCCGGTAGTAGGAGACAACGTCTTTACCCAGGTAGCTGGTGTGCATGCCGATGGTGACAACAAGGACAAGCTTTATTGCAACGACCTAGTACCTGAGCGTTTCGGCAGACATCGTGAGTATGCGTTGGGTAAGAACTCTGGTAAGGCGAATATCGTGCAGAACCTCAATGAACTGGGATTGGAACTGACGCCTGAGCAGACCAAGGCGGTGACCAAGCGAATCACAGAACTCGGTGACCGCAAGGAACTGGTAACCCAGGACGACCTGCCATACATCGTGAGCGATGTATTGAAGCATGGAGCTCCAGAGGATAAGGTGAAACTGGTAAGTTACATGGTATCAACCTCATACGGTTTGAAGCCTATAGCCAGTGTAAAGGTAGAAATCGATGGCAAGGAGTATGAAGACCGTAGCTCTGGTGATGGTCAGTATGATGCTTTCGTGAAAGCCCTCCGCAATATCTACAAGGTGAAGCTCGGCAAGACCTTCCCTAAGCTCGACAACTATCAGGTAACCATCCCACCTGGTGGTCGTACCGATGCCCTCGTTCAGACCGTCATCACCTGGCGTGAAGGAGATCGTATCTGGCGCACCCGAGGCTTGGATGCTGACCAGACAGAAGCAGCTATCAAGGCAACGCTGAAAATGATTAATATGTACGAGGCAGATAAGAGCGATGATCAGGCTGTATCGCCTCGAAATCTGGATATGGAATAATATCTCCGAAGATTACGAAATTATCTCCGAAGATTATGAAAATATCTCCGAAGGTTACAGAATTATCTCCGAAGGTTATAAACAATAAAACAATTAAAAAATCAAATAAGATGAAATTAAACATTGCAGTTCTCGCCGGTGATGGTATCGGACCAGAGATTATGAAGCAGGGCGTAGCAGTTATGCAGGCCATTGCAGAGAAGTTCAACCACGAGTTTACTTATAACGAGGCTATCTGCGGCGCTCACGCTATCGACGAGGTAGGTGATCCATTCCCAGAGGAGACCTTCAAAACTTGTATGGATGCTGATGCTGTACTCTTCGCAGCCGTTGGTGACCCACGTTTCGACAACAACCCTACAGCCAAGGTTCGTCCTGAGCAGGGCTTGCTCGCTATGCGTAAGAAGTTGGGCCTCTTCGCCAATGTTCGCCCAGTAGCCACATTCGATTGTCTGCTCCACAAGTCACCATTGAAGGATGAACTCCTGAAGGGTGCTGACTTCGTAGTTATCCGCGAGTTGACTGGCGGTATGTACTTCGGTGAGAAGTATCAGGATAACGATAAGGCATACGATACAGATATCTATACCCGTCCTGAGATTGAGCGCATCCTGAAGGTAGCTTTCGAGTTTGCCATGAAGCGCAACAAGCACCTAACAGTAGTAGATAAGGCAAACGTATTGGCATCTTCTCGTCTCTGGCGTCAGATTGCCAAGGAGATGGAGCCACAGTATCCTGAGGTAAACACCGATTATATGTTCATCGACAACGCTTCTATGCGCGTATTGACTGAGCCTACATTCTTCGATGTTATCGTTACAGAGAATACCTTCGGTGATATCCTGACCGATGAGACTTCTTGCATCACCGGTTCTATGGGCTTGCAGCCATCTAGCTCTCTCGGTGAGCACACACCATTGTTCGAGCCTGTTCATGGTTCATGGCCACAGGCAGCTGGCAAGAACCTGGCTAACCCTGTAGCTCAGATTCTTTCTGCAGCTATGTTGTTGGAGCACTTCGGCTTGAACGAGGAGGGCGCCTTGATCCGCAAGGCTGTAGATGCTTCTCTCGATGCCAATGTCCGCACACCTGAAATTCAGGTTGAGGGTGGTGCTCAGTATGGCACAACTGAGGTTGGCGCATGGATCGTTAACTGGATTAAAAATGCTTAATCTGTGAATGGATTTTTCGGCGCTGGGTGAATTTTCTATCCAGATGCTTTCTTGATAAAAGCCTTAAGAGGAATGTTTCTTTCTCTTAAGGCTTTTCTTGTTGATTGTCCTGTCTTTCTGAAATTTAGTTCTTTTTGTAAACTCAAATAAGTTTTATAGTTTTTTATTTGGCAGTTTGCAAAAGTCTTCTTAACTTTGCACCATGAAAAGTTTTTATACATTATTATTGGCATCAATGGTTTCTTTGTCTGTATCTGCGCAGAACGTAGATGCCGACAAGGCACGTGCTGCTCAGAATAAAACCTTGCGCGATTCACTCTCCAAGGCTACAGAAGTGCTTGCATATCATCCCGACAGTATCAATCTGCGACTGAAAAAGGCTGCTTGGAATATCCAGCTGGAGCAGTGGCAATATGCCAAGGATGATCTTGATAAGGTACTCTTTCTGAACAATACCAATATCGCCGGTTTGTTCTATCGTGCCTTTGTCAATGAGAAGTTGCTCCGTTATAATTTTGCGCGTCTAGATTATCAGAATCTTCTGGTACTTGTTCCTGGCAACTTCCAGGCGCAACTCGGTCTGGCTTTGCTCAATGAGAAAGATAAGCATTATACCGAGGCTTACGATGGCATTAACAGTCTGATAGAGCAGTACCCTGACAGTGCGATGGCTTATGCTGCAAGAGGTGGCATGGAGAAGGAGAGGGGTATGCTTGAGCTGGCAGAGTTTGATTACGCCAAGGCGATGGAGTTGGATGCCGGTAATGAGGATTTTGCTTTCAATCATGTAGACATTCTGATTCTGCTTGGAAGAAAAGACGAAGCCTATCGTGATTTGAAGAAACTGCTCGATGCCGGTTGTCAGCCTGGCAGGTTGCAAGGTTTCTATGCAAGGTTGAAAAAGAAGAAAAAGTAGTATTTGAGAGTTATAAAAAAGAGTTTTTAAAGATAATAAGACAAGAATGCATAAAATTATTCCCTATATCCTGGTTGCCTGTTGTCTCTGTATGGTGGCATCCTGCGATACCGTCTTCGATGTTCATCCGTATGATGTGCAAATCGACGGCGATAGAAATCTGAATGTTACCAATATTCAGAAGATTGAGGCTGCAGTAAAGTCGAAAGATACAATCCGTTTTGCTATGATCAGCGATTCACACCAGTGGTTGGATGATTTGAAGAGTGAGGTTAATGATATCAATCGCCGCAGTGATTCCCTCGATTTCGTGATTCATTGTGGAGACCTTACCGACTTTGGTGCTACCCGTGAGTTTCAGTTGACCCGTGACCATCTTCAGAAGTTGAAGATACCTTTCGTGGCTCTGCTGGGTAATCATGACTGTTTGGGAACAGGTAACCAGTCTTATCAGAAAATCTTTGGTAATCCGGATTTCAGTTTCATCGCCGGTAAGGTAAAGTTTGTCTGCCTCAATACCAATGCCATAGAGTTCGACTATTCCCGCCCTGTACCTAATTTCGATTTCATGGAAGAGCAGGTTAAGGCAGATGCAGATGACTTTTCGCGTACCATTGTCTGTATGCATGCTGCCCCTTATTCAGAGCAGTTTAATAATAATGTAGCTAAGGTCTTCAATTTTTATACGCATCAATTCCCAGGTTTGATGTGCTGTCTTTACGGTCATGGTCATCATACCAAGCAAGAAGATATTTATGGCGATGGCATCATCTATTATCAGGTGGCCAATGCCGCTAAGCATCAGTACTATATATTCACCATTACTCCAAAAGATTATCGTTATGAAATTATTGAGTTTTAAGCATATATTCATTTGGGGAGCTTTGCTTGCTGCAGGTTCTGTACAGGTTCATGCTGCCGATGAGGTTACCGGGAAAAGTGAGGAGTTGGAACTGACGGATAGTATTGTTCATGATACTCTGGTGTTGGCGGATGGCAAACTGACCCGATATGACCGCCGCGTCATGCGCTACCGCAAGCACTGGGATTTGCTGATACCTACTAGTGGCATCATTCAGACCTGTGGCAATATGGGTATCATTTCGCTGGGTATCGGATGGGAATATGGTAAGCGCCGCCAGTGGGAAACGCAGCTCTTGTTTGGCTACATCCCGAAGTTCAGTTCTGACGATGAGAAGTTAACCATGACGCTCAAGGAGAATTTCATTCCTTGGCGTTGCAATATCGGTAAGGGCTGGTGGTTTGAACCGCTGGAGTGCAGCCTGTATTTCAATACGGTGTTCGGACATGATTTCTGGACAAAGCAGCCTACCAAGTATGAAAGCGGCTACTATCCGTTCTCTACCAGAGTCCGTCCTAATATCGCCTTGGGTGAACGTTTTAAGTATGATATTCCGCACAATAAACGTAAGCGTATCAAGAGTATTACGTTCTTCTATGAGTTGGGTACAACGGATATCTACTTTATGCGTTTCTACCGTAACGGCAATGCCGGTTTCTGGGATGTCTTCGGCCTCTCTATCGGTGCCAAAGTGCAGTACCTTTAAATCAAGAACAGGTTGATGAGTTTGCTTACTCTGATGATATCTTCATCGTTGAGCGATGAGTTGCAAGGCAGACTCAGTTCTTCGTCAGCTATTCTCTTGGCTATCGGAAATTCCAGATGATTCATTTCCGGATAGCATGGCTGCAGATAGGGTGGGCGGAAGTAATGAATCTTTGTGCCGACCCCATTCTCTGCCAGAAATGCTTTCAGTTGGTCTCGCTTCGGGGTAAGGAAAGGGAAGACGTGGAAAACATTTTCATGAGCAGGAGAGATGAGTTTCGCAGCGATGCACCTGTCTTTGATGCTGTCATCCAGATGCTCCAGATATAGCTGTACCTGTCTGTATCTCGCTTTCTGTTCGTTCTCAGGATATTGCAGTTTCACATTCAGTACCGCAGCCTGAATCTCATCCATGCGCGAGTTGACGCCCTGGTATCTGAAGATGCCGTCTTCTATCTTTCCATATTCGTGTAGTGACATGATGGCTTCCGCCAATTCCCTGTTATTGGTAGTTACAGCTCCCGCATCTCCCAATGCTCCCAGATTCTTGCTAGGATAAAAACTGTGGGCAGCAGCATCCGAAAGATTTCCGGTATATCTTCTTTTTGATGGTTTTTCAGAAGAATCAGATAGAGTAGTGGAGCATCCGAATCCCTGCGCATTGTCTTCGAAAAGCAAGAGATGATGCTTCTTGCAGATTTCAGCAATCTTCGGAGTCCATGCCAGTTTGCCATAGAGATGAACAATCATGATGGCTTTGGTCTTCGGTGTAATTCGGGCTTCTATCAGTTGGTCATCTATCTGTAATGTATCGATATTGGCATCCACCAATACAGGAGCTAGTCCTACGCTGCTGATGGCAAGTACGGTAGCGAAATAAGTGTTGGCAGGCACGATTACCTCATCACCTTTCTGCAACTTTCCGATAGCCAGTTCCCCCATCAGTATCAGTTTGAGCGCATCCGTCCCGTTAGCGCAGCTGATGCAGTATTCTGTACCGATAAACTGTGCATACGATTTCTCAAACTTCTTTACGGCTTCACCTTGCAGATACCATCCGCTGTTGACCACCTTGTTGATAGCATCCTTTATCTCTTTCTCGTAAGGCTCATTGATAGCCTTCAGGTTGAGATAAGGAATCTTCTTAACTTCTGTTTCCATTGTTTCTTCTGTAATGATTTATACAAGTGATAAGACTTGTTTCTATAAATAAAAACGGATGTTTTGCGGTATTTATTATATGGGGAGCTATAAAAAAGACAAGAGCAGCTATCTTCTCAGACAACTGCTCTACATTCAATAGGTATTAGTTTTCTTTAAGGTAAAAAGATTGTATTCAGGATAACGTTGCAAAGGTACTAAAAAAAACTGAAATAAAAAAATAAAATGGCAACAAATTTACCATCAACTTAAAAAAAAGTTTTAAAACCCTTTGCGGAGTCTTTTCTATTTGTACGTGAAAACAGATTTTTATATAAATAGTGCCAAAATAAAAAGCTGTGAAATGGAAAAACTGTCACGAAACCGTCTTTTTTACCTTTCACAGCGTTCGATGTCTAAAATATTTTGCCAAACAGGTTGTTCATCATTGTTTTGATTCGATTTGCTCTCTATACAAATGGTTACCATCAATATATAGTCAATATGCTATGTTGGGTATGATTCTTCCCAACAGTTAGATAAGGTGTCTTCTAACTCCAAATTCTTCTGCAACTTGCTAGTACCGGATATATTTTTTAGCCTTTATCGTTTAAAAGATTTTAAAAAGCAGTAATTATCGTTTACGAGTTCCCACTGTGGGAACTCTCATTTATTTTATTTTTTGTATCTTTGCACCGTGTGACACAGATTAGAACCTTATTACCTACTTTGGAGGCGTCGCGACAAAAACAGTAATGTACGGATCTCTACTTCCGAAAGCCAACGGAGGCGGAGACAGGAGAGTTTATGCCCATAGCAAGAGAGCTATACAGCGCATTCTCAGCTCAGTGTTCACGGTGACAGGGTGACAGGGTGACACGAGTTTTTCAACATTTCGCCTCGCACGCGGGCAGGCAGGAAAAATCAGGCCGAAAGTTCCTGCCTGCCCGCGCGAGAGTAAATCTTCAGAATTCCCTGTCACCTCTGTCACCCTGTCACCCAGAAGTCGATTGTTTCCGAGACGGAAATCAAAGACTTACGATGCAAAAGTCAGTTACTTACGATATGAAAGTCAGGGACTTATGATGCAAAAGTCAGTAGCTTACGATGTATAAGTAGCTACTCATTAAAATATTTTGCCAAACAGGATGTTCATCATAGTTTTGAACAGAATCTTGGCATCGAACCACCAGGATCTGTGCTCCAGGTAGAAGAGGTCAAGACTTAGTCTTCTCAACATCTTTGGCATCGTATCCGTATATCCGTTATAAAGGGTGGCATAAGAAGTAGCACCCGGTCGGATCTGATACAGATAAGTATAGCGAGGATCATGCTTGATGATTTGGTCGATGTAGTATTTCCGTTCCGGGCGTGGACCGACTAATGACATATCGCCTTTTACGATGTTCCACAATTGTGGAAGTTCGTCCAAATGGTGGGCCCTAATGAATTTTCCCACACGTGTGAGTCGAGTGTCGCCTTCAATCTCTAGTAGATTTGGACCATCTTTTTCTGCATCAGCCTTCATTGATCTGAACTTATAGATGTTGAAAGGTTTCCCGTGCAAACCTATACGTTCTTGCTTGTAGATGATAGGTAATCCATCTTCCCATTTGATAGCTAAGGAGATAATGACAAATAGGGGAGAAGATAGAACGAGACAAGGTACAGAAACAAGAATATCTGTAGAACGTTTCACGAAACGCTCCATTCTGTTGTTTCTATTCTTGATTTCTGTTTTGTTTTGTATGATCATTTCTCTACTTTTTTCTTTAGTTTGATTTTTTGATTGATACCGATGTGTAGCATCGTATAAAGGGCTATATCGATAAGTAAGATACCTGTTAATCCTACATTCATATTGCCAAGTATTACGTTGGTGCCAACGAAAGTTAGGGTTAGTAGGATGATAAAGAATAACGTATAGTGTTGGTTATATCCCATAGCCAATATCTTGTGATGTATGTGGCTTTTGTCTGCATCAAAGATTGGTTTCCTGTTTCTGATGCGATGTAACACTACTCGTACGACATCAAAAGTAGGTATGATGAGCAGACTGTATGCTATCAGTACGCGTTTTGGAGACATTGGCATAATATTGGGATTTACGGCAATTGCTTTGACAAATAGGAATGCCAAGAAGAATCCCAACGTTAAGCTGCCCGAATCACCCATGAATATCTTGGTTCCTTTTTCTACTTTCCCCCACATATTATAATATAGGTATACTGTCAGTACGCCAACCAAACCTGCAATCATCACTTCATAAGCAATCAGGTTGTATGGTATGAAACAATAGAAGAAACCAAGCAGAGCAATGATGGAGAGACTTGTTGCCAAACCATCAATGCCGTCTATCAGATTGAGTGCATTATCTATGAACACAAACGTAAAGATTGTGAGAGGAATACCAATACTCGAAGGTATCTCGTAAATACCAAACAAACCATAGAGATTATTAATCTGGAGCCCACATATAGGCATGATGCTGGCAGCGAGAATTTGAGCGACAAATTTCACTTTAGCATTAAGACCGATTAAATCGTCAATGATTCCTACAGAGTAGATAATCGACAGACTCAAGATAAAACCTACGCTCCACATACTGAGAGAGATTTTGTCTTGAATATTATTTGTAGCTATCAATACTGCCACAGCTGAAATCATCATGCTTGGTATGAATGTAATGCCACCCAATCGTGGTATAGGTGCGCTATGCACTTTTCTTAGGGTTGGAATATCATACAACTTTTTTTTCTTGCAGAATTTCAGCACTGATGGAATGAAAAACACACCACATGTCATGCTCAGTATGAATGCTCCTATGATTGGTAATATTTCTGTTAACATATTTATATCTTCATTTTATTATATAAACTGAAAAGGTACGTGAATATTGTATAAAACATAAAAATTGTTTGGCTGTTTCATATAAAAGGCGTATATTTGCAGAAAAAAGAGACAAGATGGCGCAACAGAATAGAAAATTGCCTTTAGGCATACAGGATTTTGAAGAGATGCGTAGAGATCATTATATCTATGCTGATAAGACCGATATGGTTTGGAAACTGGCTAATGGTACTAAATACAATTACCTGAGCCGTCCACGCCGTTTCGGTAAGTCTCTTTTGTGTTCTACACTTAAGTGTTATTTTGAGGGTAGAAAGGAACTCTTTGAAGGTCTCAAAATGATGGAACTTGAAACGGAGTGGGTAAAACGTCCTGTTATCTATTTCAGTATGAGTTTGGGTGGTTCTTCTGCTCAAACGCTTACAGAATATTTGAACAATGTGTTGTCTTCATACGAGAAGATATATGGCAGAAATCCAGATGAGCAGTCTTTAGGTAATCGCTTAAATGGTATTATTCAAAGAGCATACGAACAGGCGGGAGTACAGATAGCCATTATCGTTGATGAGTATGATGTTCCTTTGCAGCATACTTATGAAACCAATCATCATGATGCATGCCGTGAAATATACCGCAATTTCTTTACAGGGTTAAAAGACTATGGTTACTGCATCAAGTGCGTCTTTATTACTGGCATTACTAAGTTTACTCAGATAAGTTTGTTTAGTATGCTTAATACATTAACTAATGTCAGTTTTAGGAATGAGTATGCAACAATATGTGGTTTGACTAAAGATGAAATTCAGTTCTATTTTTCAGAACAGCTATCTGAATTGGCAGATAACTATGCTATCACGAAGAGTGCCCTTATGGATACAATGAGTTCTATCTATGATGGCTATCATTTCTCTCGTAGTCTCGTCGGTGTTTACAATCCTTTTAGTGTCTGTAATGCCTTGGCAAATCTGCGTCTAAATTCTTATTGGATAGCTTCTGGTTCCAACGAAATGTTGCTCAAGGTCTTGCGTAAATTCATCAACGAGATTCCTGAGCTGGACAATTGTTTGATTGATTCTGACTATTTGGAAATGAGTGATGTCAATATGAATGATTCAAAACTCTTCCTTTATCAGTCCGGTTATCTTACAATCAAAAAGGTAGTAGGTAGCAGTTATATGTTAGGTTATCCTAACCGAGAAGTCCGAAATGCGATGTTTGGTATGATTCTTCCGATAATGTTGCATAAGGAGTCTTCGCAAGTAAGCAATGCTATTCAGGAATTAAAGATTTCGATGCTTGCAGCTAATATTGATAGGAGTATACTTTGTCTTAAGCAGTTGGTTGCTGGCACTCCTTACAGTACCCAAAAGAAGGAAAACTTTGTTTTTGAGGAGCATTTCCGTTTTATTCTGAAAAATATTTTCTATCTCTGTGGCTTTAAGGTCTCAGAGGAACAGCAGATGTCTGCAGGTAGAATAGATTTGGTGGTTGAAACTTCAGAAAATATCTACATTTTAGAACTTAAGATGTCAGATAATGGTGGGGTAGTTTCTGCCTCACATCAAATCGCTTCTCGTCATTATGCTGATGCCTATGCTGCATCTTCTAAACCCGTTATCTCTTTAGCCCTCGAGTTTGACAGGCAAAGTAGAGGGCTGATGGATTGGAAGATGCTTTAAAGGAGTATAGTGAAGTAAAATTCTTATAGGTAGAAATAATGAATTATTTTTGAGCTAATCTTCTGGTAAGAATGTGTATCCTGAGACAGATTGAAGTCAGATATTGGCTATATTTGATAGATTTATCAGACTTCATTCTGTCTCAGGCCACACTTACAACTGCAAAGGTAAGCTAATATTATCAATTATCATTTACATTGGCGATTAATTATTTGTCATGAGGGTTTCATTCTGATGAATAATCTTTGTATATTTAGCTATTACTCTTTGGACATCAAATAGGTTTTCGGCTTTTTTACGGCTCTCATCCGAAAAGTCCTGTTTCTCTTGTGGAGAGAGGTGTAGGTATCTTAACATAGCTTCCGCTAATGCGTCAGCATTGCGGGCAGGTACAAGAAAGCCATTTTTGCCTTCAACCACAGCTTCACGACAGCCTGGTATATCAGATGTAATAATAGGCTTGCCTGATGCGCACGCTTCCATTAGGGCACGATTCATACCTTCGCTATATGACGGCACAGTAATAACAATGCCTTTTCGTTGAAACACCTTGTCCATATCGTGTGTGAAACCGATATATTTTACTATTCCATCTTCTTCGTCTTTACGAAGGCGCTCTTCAGGTACGCTTTTCGGATATTTGGGGTCAAGAGAGCCTAATAACTCAAAGTTCACATTAGGATATAAAACTTTTACCTTGCGGGCTGCTTTCGTAAACTCATCATAACCCTTATCCCACAAAATTCTGCCGATAAACAAAAATGTTGTATCATTAGAGGCATTGTTATATTTCTTATAGTTGTCTATGTTGATGCCTTCACCGCCTTCTAAAAAAACTATTTTTTTAGGGGCACATAAATGCTTTTGTTCAATTAGCCGGCGATTATAGTCATTAAGCACTATTATATGTTCTGCAAATGAAAGTCCAAATTGATAGAATGCTCTTGCTGCACGCAGTATGATACTGTCATTTATGAAAATATATCCTAACCCAGCCATCATAGCAGTAGAGCGGCATCCTGCTAGTCTTGCGGCAATTGATCCATATATGTTTGGCTTGATGGTATATGTAAAAATGTAATCTGGTTGTTCTTTGCGGAAAATATGAAGCATCGTACGAAAATATTTCATGTCCTTTATTGGGTTCAGAGATGTGCGCTCCATTTTGATTGGAATGTAATGCACACCATCGGGAATGGTAGTTCTCATTTGTTTGTCTTCTTTTTCTGGAGCGACAAGTACAACTTCATGTCCTTTGTTTTTGAGATATTTTATAACTTCGCCTCGAAAATTTACCAATCCCCATAAGGTATTATCGCAAAATATAATTTTCATAATTTAATCTTCTTTAAAATAGATTTGTTATTTATCTTTCTTTTGTTTTAGCAACTGATTGTAGAAATTTACATATTGAGCTGCCATGTTCTTGATGTCAAATTTACTAGCCTGTTTTTGGCATCTTATTCCAATGTCTTTGAGCATTTTCTTATCGTTATAAAACTGCAATATTTTTACTGCAAGCTCATGCTCGTCGTTTGGAGAAAATAAAAGTTGTTGGTTACCAACAACTTCGGCAAGTCCAGGAACATTTGATGCAATGACTGGTTTGGCGTATGCCATACCTTCCACTGCAGCCAAGCCAAAACCTTCCCAGTGTGATGACATTACGCCTAAGTCAGCTATACTCCATAGTTGTGCAATATCTTCTCGCATACCTAAAAAATGAGTTCGTTCAGATACACCTTCTTTCTCAGCTAATTGGCGACAGACTTCTTCACGTTTCCCATATCCGGCAAATAGTACATGAATGTTGTCTGGTAGCAATTTCAGGGCGCGAATTAAGCAGTCTTGATTCTTTTGCGTAGAGAAACGTGCAACTTGTAATAATACGAAGTTGGTATCTGACAATCCGCTAACAATGTCTTTGCGCTGAATATTCAAGTTTTTTTGACTGCTTATAGATGGTAATCGAACGCCATTTTCAATGACCTTGATAGTGACTTTATGGGGTGTACGTTTGCGCATAAAATCGGCTGTTGCTTCCGAAATACAGATAATGCCATCATACAAGCCATATATACATTTGTCAATTTGTGTAGTGAGCCAATACTTTGCACGTGTATTTGATGTATTGTGCTCTGTAGTTACTAGTATTCCTTTTTTGATGCCACAATGAGCTAGTGCAGCCCAGTATTGTGATGGAAACAAATGGGAGTGTACAACATCTGCATCTTTTATTAGTTGGTGGAGTTTGGCTATGAGGCAAATATTATACGCTTCATGTTTATGGTTGAGGGCAATCACTTCAATCTCACTTTGCTTCAGCTGCTTTTCAAAATAGCTGTTTGACGAATATAGTAGGATAACTTTTACGTCATGTCTCATTTGTTTGATTTCCGGCAAAGTTTCTACTAATAGTCTCTCCGCTCCTCCTATTTCAAGAGCGTTTATTATATGAATAATATTCATTTCTCGTTTTCTAATTATTTGATGATTTTTAAGTCCATTATATGAATAATATATCCGAAAGGTTTGATGATTTTTGACCATCGAGGTATTTTGAACAAATTGTCATATACTTCTTCTGACTTATGACAGGCATGAAAACGCCAAAAGTTGAGCCATGAACGCAACTTGATCTTAAAGGGTACAGAACTATTTGCAAGTTCAGAATAACACAAGCAAGTTCCTTTCCAACTATTCATTCTAATCTTGGTGATTTTTGCGGAGAGGCCATCAGTCAAGTATTCACACAAGTATACATTTTTATTAAAATAATGTGTCTTGTATTTTCTTGCTATACGATTAAACAGAAATGCTTCAGGACAAAATCGTTCATCATTAAATACAGGAAATGGATATTTCTTAATAACGGTTGTACGAATAGCTTCTGCAGCATCGCCTTTAATATGATATTTATATCTAAAATCAAGAGCAGAACAATCGATTTCTTTGAAATTTAAATTGCCTCCAACTCGTTCTCCATTTTTATAAAATCTCATGCCACAGAGTACAGCAATATCTTTGTTGTCACTAATTTTTTTTGATTCTTTTATGATATTTTCTATACTGTGTTCTGGTAATTGGTCATCGCTGTCAACAATGAAGAACCATTCACCCAAAGCTTTTTGTGCCCCAAAGTTTATAGCAACATGTTTGCCATGGTTTTGAGTTTTAAAATAGTGAATGGGAAACAAATCAGAATTAAATCTATGGCATAGTTCCTCTGTATTGTCCGTAGAGCCATCATCAACAATAATCCATTCAAAATCTTGACAAGTCTGCTTTCGCAGGCTTTCATACAGCGCACCTAAGGTATAGGCGCGATTATATGTTGGTGTAAATATTGATATTTTCATACAAATTTTCTTAATAAAACTTTTATTGCCAATATAGAAGTTCGTCCATATAATTTATAGCCTTTTGCAAGTACATGAAAGAATCTTCGTATACGGCATTCTTTTTCAAAACGGAAATAGTCGGAAAATATTTTCTTGTTGTCATCAGAAATATACGTTTCATACTTTTGATACAAACTTTTTAATGCCTGATAGTGTTTGTGAGACATAACTGTTTTGTCCATATCAAAGAATGAATTGTATCTATCTGACAGTTTCTTAGCAGTAGGTCCAGTGACTGTAGATTGGTGTCTGCGATATAGCATCAGCCTCTTGTTGAGATAAGATAATTCTCCTAGGGCAGCAGCACAAACTGTCAATACATGATCATGCATTGCTACTATGTCTGGTGCATTTTTACAAATGTCTCGCAGTGCTGCGTTAAACATTAGAGCACAACCCTGTATGCCACTGTTTAGAAACAATACATCTTTTAGTTTTTGGGGAAAGCAAAGAGTAGCATAGCCGCTAATATCAGATGTTTCCGGTATATATACATAAGAATTAGAATATACAGCCTGTGGTATTGTATTATCTTTTGCTTCAATGAATCTAAGCATCAGTTCTAGTTTGTTCTCTAGCCAGATGTCATCTTGGTCGCAGAAAATACAGAATGGAGCTTTTGAAGATTTTAGAAGGTGCATGAAATTGAGCCCACTTTCATGAAATCTTATCCCGTCCTCAATTATATTGATTCTACTGTCCATTGCTTTCATTTCTTTTAAGATGCTCATGGTGTCATCAGAAGAACCATCGTCATGAATATATAATTTCCAATCGGTCAAAGTTTGGGCTTGTAACGACTGAATTTGAGTTCTTATGTAAGATGCTCCATTGTATGTTGCCATCAAAATATCAATGTTGTTCATTTCTTCAAAATTAAATATTTAAAACCGAATTAGTTTCAAGCCAAATTACCTTTTTGCTTGCTGAAAAGAAAAGGTAAAGAGGCAAAGAATACATACTGTATCGTAATGGAAAAATTTGTAAATATAAATTCTCCGATAAATTCCATCAATACAAATGTTAAAAAAATTGCGTAGAGTATCAATTCTAGTTTTCCTCCAGTTCTACTTTTTTTGTATAAGTACCCATAAAAGATGCCATATATTATTGAAAATAGAAATACTCCAGGAGTACCAAAATCTTCATAAAAGGGATACATATTTGTATATGTATTGGTAATATCTGGTATTGATACAAATTCAAGTATCGTGTCTGTTGGAGCTTCTGTAAGTCCGATAGCATGGCCTATTGCATAGATAATTCGGAATGTATGCATGCCTATTATAGGGGAAGAGCATGGAACTGCATAATAGTCGAATGCAACCATACTGCTGGATAAATAAAGTGCAAGGAAATTAGTAGCTTCCATGTCTTCTCCAACGGCACGCACAGATTGTAATACGAAACTAAATCCAATAAAAATTATCAATCCTATAATCAAATGCTTAACTTTGATTTTTCCTTGTTGAAAACAAAGGTATAACGATGAGAACATTACACCCAAGAAGGAAGTTTTTGCCATAGTTACTGTTGCCAATAAAAGATTCAGTAGAATTATGATGATTTTCATTGTTTTACTTTTGAAATAAAGCAAAGAAAAAAATATCATAACAAAGGAAAGTGATACAAAATAGAGTAATATGCCAAGTTTTGGCATCTCTATATTTTCATCTTGACCAGTGCTCATCATTCTCATGTATCGAAATATATTTTCTGGATCTTCCATGAATGCTTGCTTTATAATTACTGCACAAACAATAGGAATAGAAATACATGTTATGATAGAATAGACCAATAAAATATTCTGGTTCGGCTGTATTTCTTTTGAAATTTTTGAGGCTGGTGGTGCTATATAATCACATGCGATAGATGCAACAACAAATCCTACAATCCATACTGTAAGAATGAATGGAAAATTATTCTTGATAGGATAAAATGTATTTGGTAGTAAATAGTATATAAGTATAGCGATAGCCCATACACCTGGTACTGCTACGTATGGCGAAAATATATCATGCGATATATAATAGCCTATGCCTACTATTAAAATTGTTAAAAGAAAAGTTATAATCAACATTATTTCAAATATTTTTTATAGTTATATATCATTAAGATAGCCACGGCAACTTCTGTTGTTGTTACAACAATACTAGCGCCAACGGCTTGAAGGGAAGGTATGAATATTAACATCATGCAGATTGATGCAATCGCTGCTATGAAATATACATCACGAAAACGATGGCTAGTGTGCTCGTTCCCTAGAGCTATTAGTCCCATTTGCCCATAAACACCTCCAACTCCAATAGCAAATGGAGTAAGTGCGAAAATTTTCAAATAGATATCAAGACCAGAGTAGTCTTCACCAAGTACTGATGGTAGCCAAATACTACTAGTCCAGATTGCTACTCCTACAATTGCCATGACCATTAATACAAGTATGCGTACTTGTCCAAATAAGCGGCGTGCCTCACTGCAATTCTTTGCCGATACAGAACTGATCTTTGGAAAGAACACCTGGTTTAGTGGGGTGTAAACAAGAAAGCACACTGCTCGCATGATACGCTCTGCAGAAGAGTATTTGCCAATGATATCTGTTGTGCAATAGAAGCCGAGTACAACAACGATTAGTTGTGTATATATGCTTGTTGAAGCCGATGAGAGAAATAGAGGAAAACTAGTATGTAGCTCACTTTGTATCCCAGTCCATATTGGTGGCACCCAATTTATAAGTCGTTTGTATATTATATATACATTAGAAATAATTGCAGTAAACAGAAATACTGCAGCTTGAAGAAATGCTGCTAGTACATAGTCATTAGGACTCTTCACGAAAATAAATATGAGTGGCAGAAGGGTAACCTTAGATATTGTGTTTATAATAGAAAATAAACGTATTTTACCTATTCCTTGAAAAAACCACATAAATGTAAATACCGAGCCTAGTAGCATTGGAAATGTAGCGATGATTGCTCTAGAGTAGAATTGAAAAGTGGGTACAGCGACAAGCAAAGTACCAAGTATAACTGCTGAAACAGTTAACAATACTGATTTGGCTGCAATTACATTCCAAAAAACACGACTCCGTTCAACATAGTCATCTTTTACCATTGCTATATGTTTGGTTGCACTGAGATTAAATCCAAAATCAACAATGATAATTAGGTATTGTATAACAGACAGAGCAAATCCAACATAACCATAACCTGTGGCACCGAGTTTTATCATGAGATACGGCATCACAAAAATAGGAAGTAGCTGGTTGATACCTTGTAACATCATAAGATATAAGGTATCAACCAGATCTTTGCGGTTTGTTAAAAAATATTGTTTAATATTCGTTGGTTGCATGTCCCATTTTTTGATTGTATATATCTTTGACCATATAGAAGGAAAAACTACAGAAAAAGGCTAAAAACGACATTAGAGCCATTGTTATTATTCGTTTTGGTCCAGATGGCTTAGATGGTATTGCTGCAGGTTGTATTGTAACGAATATTGGAGTTCGTTCTTGAAGTTTTGCCTGAGCAAGTTGCATCTGTTGCACTGATTGTTGATACATGTTGTATGCCATCTGCATCTCGTTCTCCAATCGGTCTCTAACCTGTGTAAAAGACATGAGACCAATATCTTCATTGGCATCGCAATAAGCTGAGTACTTTTGTTGTGCTTTAATGTATTGAGCTCTTGACTCAGCAACAATCTTTCTTGTGTACTCTACGTCTTTACGAGATTTGTTTGTACGATACTGTGTGATGTATATTTGCAATCTTTTGCGGATCAAATCTGCAATTTGTGCAGAAACATCTGCATCAAGAGTTGTTACGCTTACCGAAATCATATCTGTTTTCTTATCCACACTGCAAAAAAACGAACCAAATAGAGCATCAACAATAGTCTGTTGCTGTTTGGATATATGTGTAGGATTTATATTTGACTTTATAATTTCCTTCTTTAAATTGAACAATTTGCCCCACCATGGTTTAATCTGATAATTTTCAAAGTACTCAAAGATGCTTACCTTCTTATGAAGGCGAGATACGGTTATTTCTTGTTTGAGTAATTCGGTAAGGAATATAGTAGAGCCTAATACTTTTGGATAAAACTCAGGGTAGATAGCATCTTCTGTTGAACCTGTATTCATTTTTATTCCAGCAATTGCTGCTATTGACCCAAGATTTCCCGATACCGAATTTGCTGATGATTCAGGCAAGAGTATTGTTTCTGATTTCCACGTTCTTGGCAAACTGAAAATGTATATGCCAGTCAGTATCATCACACTAAAGGTAAATATTAGGATAGCTAAAAGTTTCTTTTTTAGTAAAGAAACCAGATGAACGAGATTAGCGGATGCTTGATCTGCTGTTTTATAACTATATTCTGTATTTTCACTCATTTTTCTATCTACTTTTATTTTTTTATGCAAAAGTACAACGATTACCCAGATTCTCCGAGTTTTTGGCAAAAAACTATTTTAGAATCTCGGCTTGCCTTTCTTAAAGATTTCTACATTAACTCGATAGCCATATTCGGATGGTTCATCAAGTTCATTAGACTCGTATTCGCGCTGGAGAAATTCTATTGCTTGTGCAATAGCTTCTTTTCTTGTATCACCATGCGTACTGCAAGAGCTTGATGGTCTGTCGTTGCCCATCATTTCTAATCTAGCATTTATTAATGTATTTAAGTCCATTTTCTTTATTTTTATGTTATTTCTTGTAAAATTACAACTTTTCTTCGAATCTTTGAAATGAGGACATTTGGTAAGAGTTTCAGTACCGTCATACTTCACTCAATTACTTACTCATATTGGCAATCGTAGCAATCATGGCGGCGATGCTGCTCATGCTGCTTCCCATACTCATCATTTCGGCGGTACTCATCTTGCGCTTCAGCTTAGCTGGGACGACAATCTCGCTGCCTGGCTGCACTTTGGCACCATGAGAGAGCTTGGCTACCTTGCCATTCATATAGATGATGTATGCCTTGCTCTTTAATGCATCTGAGGCAAAACCACCTGCCTGATCGATATAGTAGCTTGCCTTCTTGCCCTTTTCGTAGGCTACCGTGTTAGCAAACATTACGGCACCATTGATCTTTACCGTACCATTGTACTGAGGAATGACCAGACGGTCGCCTTCGCGCAAGATGATGTCGGCATCGCTGCCTGGGTTCGCCAGTGCTTCTGGAAGGTCGATACCTACAGGGTATTCGCTAGGTACATTGAACTTCTCTATATTGGTGCGCTCTACATCCTTAGAGGTCTGCGAGATGGCACTGGCATTGTTGCTGCTGGAGGCTAGCTGCAGAAGATTTTTCTGTATCTCTTCGCGCTGCATCTTCAATACTGCCTCCATGCGCTGCTTCTCTTGCTCGTTGGCTTTGCGGATGATGCGGGCTCCCTTGAGATATGCCTGGTCGGTAGCTCCACCTGCCTTCTTGAAGAGTTCACTCAGGCGGGCGTTGCGACGGTCTAATGTATAGAGACCGGCAAACATCACTTCACCGGTAATTGATACGTTCTGCTGCTCTACATACGCCGGACTCTGACGAATCATTACTTCATCAAATGGCATCAGCTTGAAGCCTGGAGTGCCGTCGATAACGAAGCCGTCTTTAAGAGATAAAGTGTAGGTCTTGGCGATAACGCTATCTGGACGTAAAGCCTTGGCATCCATCACTCTACGGCTTACCATTACATTAACGGTTGAAGCTTTGTCGGTCAAGCCGCCTGCCTGAAGAACGAAGTCTTCGAGGGTCTCATTGTCGGCATATTGATAGACGCCTGGATACTGCACTTCGCCACGGATGGTGAGGGTGCGCTCTACAATCTTTTCCTGTCGGGTAGGGATGAAGAGAACATCGTTTTCCTTCAATGGGATATCTGGAGTCTTGCCGTTCATGATGCTGGCAATGTCTACACTTACTACTTCGAGTGAGCGGTCTGACTTCATGCGGTGCATTACGGCACGGTTAGTGAATGCCTCCTCAGTCAATCCTTCGGCATGCTCTACCAGGGTGCGTACGCTGTTGATCTGCTCGCCCAGATTGTACATGCCCGGACGGAATACGGCTCCTTTCACCTCTACGGTGTTGGCGTAGCGTGGCAGGATGCTGTCTACGCTGATTGAGTCGCCGTCATCGATACGGAAACTGGAGAAGTCGAACTCTTCTATATTATATACGGCACGTTCTCTGCCGGTCTTGCGGTTCAGTCTTACTGATTTCTTGTAAGCATCTCCTGTAAAACCACCGGAATACTTCAGAAGGGAATTGACACTCTCGTTCTTCTTCATTTCGTAAATCATCGGGCGCTTAACCTTTCCGGCGATGGTTACGAGACAATCGTATGGACCTACTACGATAACATCGTTGTCGGCAAGACGGACATTACCCGTCAGCTTTCCGTTTAGAATATAGTCGTAGATATCAACAACCGTTACCAGTTTGTTGTGTCTGTATACCTTGATGTTTCGCAATGTACCCAGATCGTTGGTTCCGCCAGCCATGTAGAGTGCATGGAATACGGTAGCGAAGGCTGAGAGGGTATAGGTGCCCGGAATCTTAACCTCGCCCATTACGTTTACCATGATGGTCTTGGTCTGTCCTACGGTAAGCTTGATGCGGCTTGAACGGTATCTGCTGCCCACGGTATTGCGCAGGCGGGCATTAGCCTGAGCTACGGTCAAGCCTGAAACGCTGACCGGTCCATAACCCTCGATGGTTACTTCACCATCTGGCGAAACGGTGCTCTCGATGGTTTTCTGAGAGGCGCCATAGATATCTATGATGACGGCATCGCCAGGCCCCAGACGATAGTTCTGTGGGGTAGCGATGTTCATGTTTGGCTCGAAACTGAGATCTTTGTTATTGAAGATGTCACGGCCGAAAACCTTACTGCGCTTCTGGTTGAGCTCAGCCTGCAGCTGTTTTACCATGGTAGCTGTATCGGGTACCAGGGCGTTCATTTCCTTGCTGAAATCGTCATAATCTGGGTTGGTTTCATCATAAGATGAGTAGTAGCTGTCGTTCTGCTTGCTCTGGATGCGATAGTTGCTATAGGTTGAAGCCTGCTTCTCTTTGTCCTTGTCCTGGTAATCTTCTCTATGCTTACCATTGTTGGTCCGCATTCTCTTGTTGCCTGCATTTCCTGCAGCGGTTGTGCTGTAGAGCTCGTTCTGCTGCGACATCTTCTGATACTTATTGCGTACACGTCGAATCTGGGAGATGTCTACGCCCTTCTGCATCAGTTTGGTAACAATCTGAGAATTGGCTGTGCCACGCTCATGTTCTTTCACCACAAAGCTCATGACCTGATCATCGGTCATGTGTGAACTCTGTGCGAAAAGAGGCCCTGAAGACAGGACGAGCGCCAGTACAAGTATGATATGTTTCTTCATTATTATTCTTTTATCTTAGTTTAATTTATATAATAACTCGAAATGAGTTATTTTGTTGTAGTAGAAGATTGAAAAGATGTTAATAAAACAAGTAACCCAGGGTTCAACCCTGGGTTACTGATGTTCTGAGCGAGATACGGGAGTCGAACCCGCCTCACAGGCTTGGGAAGCCCGTGCACTACCGATGTGCTAATCTCGCGAAGGAAAATACTAACTCCTTTCACAAGAAAGAGCCACGAGCGGGACTCGAACCCGCGACCCACGCATTACGAATGCGTTGCTCTACCAACTGAGCCATCATGGCTTTTTGCCCGAAAGCAGATGCAAAGGTAATGAATATTTTTTGAAATAAGAAATTATTGCCTAAACTTTTCTTGTGGTTAACTCTTATTAACTAAAGTTCGTTGGTTGCTATACCGGGTTCATAATAAAAGAGGGACTATCGCCAGTGGATAGTCCCTCTTCTGATTATAGTTTCTTGAATGTCAATTCTTCTTTTTTCGAATTTTTGCCTACCGAGATGGTGTCGCCTGGCTTCATTGTGCCATCGAGTAACATCTCGCAAACGGAATCTTCGATGTAGGTCTGGATGGCGCGGCGGAGTGGGCGGGCACCAAACTGCACATCGTATCCCTTCTTGGCTACCATCTCCTTTGCCTTTTCGGTAATCTGGAAATGGAATCCCAAGTCTTCTATTCTCTTGATCAGTCCTTCCAGGTCGAGGTCGATGATGCGCTTGATGGCATTGAGATCCAGCTGGTCGAAGGTGATGATGTCATCGAGACGGTTCAGGAACTCTGGAGCAAACTGCTTGCTCAGACTCTTCTGGACGATGCTGCGGGCATACTCCTTGTCTTTTTCGTCCATCGCCAATCCGCCTTTTATACCTGCAGAAGTAAAGCCGACGCCTCTGCCGAAATCTTTCAGCTGGCGGGTTCCTGCATTAGAGGTCATGATGATGATGGTGTTGCGGAAGTCGATGAGTCGGCCGTTGCCATCGGTAAGTCTGCCTTCGTCGAGTACCTGTAAGAGCAGGTTGAATATCTTGCTGTTGGCTTTCTCTATTTCGTCGAGCAATACGATGCTGTATGGTTTGCGGCGTACCTTTTCGGTCAGCTGTCCACCTTCGTTATAGCCTACGTATCCTGGAGGCGCACCTACCAGACGTGAGGTGTTGAAACTCTCGGAGAATTCGCTCATGTCTATTCTGATGAGTGAATCTTTCGAACCAAACATTTCCTCGGCAAGTTTCTGGGCAAGATAGGTCTTACCTACACCTGTAGGACCCAGGAACATGAATACGCCAATAGGATGGTTAGGGTCGCGCAAGCCTACACGGTTCCTCAGAATGGTCTTTACCATCTTGTTGATGGCATTATCCTGAGCAATCACCTTGTGCTTCAGGTTGTGTTCCAGATCTTTCAGACGTTTGCTTTCACCCTCTGCCATGCGTTGAGCCGGTACGCCGGTCATCATGCTGATAACGTTGGCAATGTCTTCGGCTGTCACCTCAACATATTCGCCAATCTCTCCCTGCTGCCATTGCGCCTTCATGTCCTCAATCTCTTTCTCGATCTTGGTCTGGGCATCTCTGCATGAGGCTGCCATCTCGAAGTTCTGGTTTGCTACAGCCTGCTGCTTCTTGCTGATTATCTTTTTCAGTTCTTTTTCCAGCTTGATATATGGAGCAGGAACACTTGCATTATTAATATGTACGCGCGAGCCGGCTTCATCTATCACGTCGATAGCCTTGTCTGGGAAGTGGCGGTCGGTGATATAGCGCTCTGTCAGTTTGACACATGTCTCGAGAGCTTCGTCTGTATATCTCACACAGTGATGCTTCTCGTAATGTTCCTTGATGTTGTGCAGTATCAGCAGGGTCTCTTCGCGTGTAGTTGGTTCAACGATAACCTTCTGGAAACGGCGCTCCAAGGCTCCGTCCTTCTCAATGCTCTTGCGATATTCATCGAGCGTGGTGGCACCGATACACTGGATGATACCTCTTGCCAGGGCTGGTTTCAGAATGTTGGCGGCATCCATGCTTCCTTCGCCGGAACCAGCGCCTATCATGGTGTGAATCTCATCTATGAAGATGATGATCTCCGGATGGTCCTCCAGTTCCTTGATGACATTCTTGATGCGCTCTTCAAACTGTCCGCGGAATTTGGTTCCTGCAACGATGGCAGTCAGGTCGAGACTTACCAGACGCTTGTTGAAGAACATAGGTGATGTTTCCTGGTTGTTGATGAGTTGTGCCAGTCCTTCTACGATGGCACTCTTTCCTACGCCCGGTTCACCTATTAATACTGGGTTGTTCTTCTTTCTGCGACCCAAAATCTCGAGCACACGCTGAATCTCCTTCTCTCTGCCCACGACAGGATCCAATTTTCCATCGGCTGCAGCCTTGGTCAGGTCGAAACTGAATTTGTCGATGGTAGGGGTACTGCTCTTTTTGCGCGGAGTTCCATTTGAACGGGTAGACAGTCTCATCGGGTTCTGGTCCTTTTCCATATCGAATGGCTCTTCGTCAGTTTCCATCATGTCGTTCTGCTCGTTGTAGTCATCTTCTGCTTCTATTCCACCAGCCATCTCCAGGCTCTCTGCTTCCTCCTGCCTGTCAGCATCAGGGGTTTCTGAATCTGGTGTTTGGGGTTCCATTTTGAAATCCTTCGGCTCTTCTGTCTTCTGCTCATCATCCTTGTCAGTAGGATAGAGCATTTCGATGGCACGGTCGTAGCTTAAGCCCAGTTGACTCAGCCAGTTGGCTACAGGGTTCTTGTCATTTCTCAAGATGGCAAGCAGCAGATGTCTTGGCTCTACAATCTTGGAGTGCTCGTAGTTGTTTGCCTCGCGGATAGAGTCTCTGATAATGCTGTCTGTTATCTGGCTGAATGGGATGTGGCTGTTCTCCTTCACGTTATCGGCAGGAGTTTCTTCCACACGCTTTTCCAGTTTGCTGTTAAGGACTCCGCTGAAAGCCATCGGACTGATGTCTGCGCCCTTCAGGAGCTTGTTGACATCGCTGTCGTTCTGGCTGATCAGACTCAGCATCAGATGCTCCACGCTGATTTCTCTTCCCAAGGTGCGTGCTGCTTCTTTGCTACTTCTGTTCAGTATGTCCTGTATATGTGAAAACGGATTTATCATATTTGCTTATATTTTAAAAAAACTCAGTGCAAAAGTACACATTATTTTCAATAATAGCAAATGATATGCCAACTTTTTTGCATTGTTAAAATACAAATAATGCTAAAATAATGCGATTTTTCGTCTCTAAAGCGTTTTAGTATCATTTTTTTTTGTATCTTTGTCGGGAATTTCAAAAGGGTAAAACGGCTTAGAACGCAAGGAAATGCCCTTAAACGCGATTTCCGGATGGAAAACAGACGTTTTGAAAGTAACGAATAAACAATAATACATTAATATAAGAAATGGACGAAAATCAGACAATGGATCATGATAGAATCATGAAGATCAACATTGAGGAGGAGATGAAGTCGAGCTACATCGATTATTCGATGTCAGTTATCGTGGCTCGTGCCCTCCCTGATGTACGTGATGGTTTCAAGCCTGTGCACCGCCGTATTCTTTACGGTATGCTCGGTATTGGAAACACCAGTGACAAACCTTATAAGAAATGTGCGCGTGTTGTTGGTGAGGTGCTCGGTAAGTATCACCCTCACGGCGACTCTTCTGTTTACGGCGCTCTGGTGCGTATGGGACAGGAGTGGAACATGCGTTATACCTTGATTGACGGACAGGGTAACTTCGGTTCTGTTGATGGTGACTCTCCTGCTGCCATGCGTTATACAGAGTGCCGCCTCTCCAAGATGGGTGAGCATATCATGGATGACCTTGACAAGGAAACGGTTGATATGACCAACAACTTCGATGATACCCTGCAGGAACCTACCGTGATGCCTACCAAGATTCCTAATCTTCTGGTAAATGGTGGTAACGGTATTGCAGTAGGTATGGCTACCAATATGCCTACCCACAACCTGGGTGAGGTAATTGACGGTTGCTGTGCATATATCGATAATCCTGACATCGACACCGATGGATTGATGCAGTATATCCCTGCTCCTGACTTCCCAACCGGTGCTACCATCTATGGTATCCAGGGAGTGAAGGATGCATACGAAACGGGTCGAGGCAGAATCGTGGTTCGTGCCACTGCTGAGATTGAAAGTGGTGAAAACCATGATAAGATTGTTATCACCGAGATTCCTTATGGTGTTAACAAGGAGCAGCTCGTGATGGCTATTGCTGACCTTGCCAAGGAAGGCAGAGTAGATGGCATTGCTAATGTAAACGATGAGTCTGGCCGTCAGGGTATGCGTATCGTTGTTGATGTGAAGCGTGATGCCAATGCTAATGTTCTTTTGAACAAACTCTTTAAGCTGACAGCTCTTCAGAGTTCATTCTCAGTGAATTGCATCGCTCTTGTTAATGGCCGTCCACGTCTTTTGAGCTTGAAGGAGTGTGTGAAGTATTTCGTAGAGCATCGTCATGATGTTACGATCCGCCGCACCCAGTTCGAACTGAAGAAGGCTCAGGAGCGTGCTCATATTCTCGAGGGCTTGATCATTGCTTGCGACAACATCGACGAGGTGGTACATATTATCAGAGCCAGCAAGACTCCTTCTGATGCCCAGCGCAACTTGGAGAAGCGCTTCGAACTCGATGAACTTCAGAGTAAGGCCATCGTGGATATGCGCCTCAGCCAGTTGACAGGCTTGCGTCTGGAACAGTTGCACAATGAATTCAACGAGTTGATGAAGACCATCGACTACTTGAACCAGATTCTGAACGATTCTGAACTCTGCAAGAAGGTAATGAAGGATGAACTCAACGAGGTGAAGGAGAAGTATGGTGACGCACGTCGTACCATGATTAAGCCAGATGACCATGAGTTCAATCCAGAAGATTTCTATCCAAACGACCCAGTGGTTATCACCGTGAGTCATCTCGGATATATCAAGCGCACCCCATTGTCAGAGTTCCGTGAGCAGGCTCGTGGTGGAGTAGGTTCTAAGGGTGCCCGTACCCGTGATAAGGACTTCACCGAGTATATCTATCCTGCTACCATGCACCAGACCATGCTGTTCTTCACCAAGAAGGGCCGCTGCTACTGGTTGAAGTGTTACGAGATTCCTGAGGGCGACCGCAATTCCAAGGGTCGTGCCATCCAGAACCTCCTCAACATCGAGAGCGATGACCAGGTGAATGCATTCCTCCGCTTGAAGGGATTGAATGATGCAGAGTTCATCAACAACCATTATGTAGTCTTCGCTACCAAGAATGGTACCGTGAAGAAGACCTGTCTGGAGGCATATTCCCGTCCACGTGCCAATGGTGTGATTGCTATCAACATCGTAGAGGGCGATGAGGTGGTAGATGTTCGTCTGACAAATGGTCATAACGAGCTGATTATTGCCAACCGCAATGGTCGTGCTGTCCGTTTCGACGAGAACGAGATCCGTACAATGGGCCGTACGTCTACCGGTGTTCGTGGTATGCGCCTCGATGAGGGTAATGATGCTGTAGTAGGTATGATTGTTGTCAACGATCCTGAGAAGGAAACCGTGATGGTAGTGAGCGAGCAGGGTTATGGTAAGCGTTCTGATGTACTCGATTACCGCGTTACCAAGCGTGGCGGTAAGGGTGTGAAGACACTGAATATTACCGACAAGACCGGTCGACTGGTAGCTATCAAGAACGTAACCGATGATAACGACCTCATGATTATCAACCAGAGTGGTATCGTGATTCGTCTTGCCGTAGCTGATTGCCGTGTCATGGGCCGTGCTACTCAGGGTGTCCGCCTCATCAATCTTGCTAAGAAGAATGATGTCATTGCCAGCGTATGCAAGGTGATGAGTTCAGAGCTCGAGGCTTCTGTAGAAGAGGAGAGCCGTTCTGCCTGGGCTAAGAAGAGCGAGGAGATAGAGAATGATACCGTAGGTGCCAAGACTGCTGAAGAGGCTGCTGAGGCTCATCTCGCTGACGAAGCATCTGGAGCAGATGATACCGATTCGGACAACGTAGATTTCGAATAAAAGAAAAGACGCGTAAAAATAAATAACAACAACTTTTAAACTCATTAAGAAAAATGAAAAAGTTTTTAGTAGCTGCAATGATGGTACTAGGTGCCACATCAGCATTCGCAGGCGACAGTGACGCTCTCAAGGCTGTCATGAAGGCTAAGTCTTATGCCGAGGCTGAGGCTTTGGTTAAGCAGAATTTGGGTCAGATGGCTAACGATGCAGAGAAGGCCAAGGCTTACAACAAGCTCGTTGATCTCGCTATGAAGCAGTTCAACGACCAGCAGAGCATCCAGCAGACCAATCAGATCATGAAGAAGAACGACCCGGTTGACGAGGCTGCTATGTCTGAGGGCGCATACAATGCATTGATCAATGCTATTGAGTGCTACAAGTACGACCAGCTTCCTAACGCTAAGGGTAAGGTTGCTCCTAAGTTTAACAACAACGCTAGCCGTGTATGGGGTGCTCGCGTTCAGCTCATTAATGCGGGTCAGACTGCAGCCCAGAACAATAAGGCTGATGAGGTATTGAAGTATTGGGGTGCATTCCTAGATACAGACAATGAGCCTCTCTTCGCTTCTGTAGACCAGAAGCAGAAGGATGGCGAAAAGGAGTATATCGGTCAGGTTGCTCTCTTTGCAGCCCGTTATGCATACCAGGCTAAGGATGCTGCCCGTTGCGAGAAGTATTGCGACATCGCCATGAAGAGTGAGAAGGAGGCTAAGGATGCCCTCAACCTCAAGCTCTATGTGATGAAGGACGGCTTGAAGACTCACGAGGATTCTCTTGCCTATGTTAACAAGCTCAAGGATATCTTTGCAAAGGACGAGACCAATGATGTTGTTCTCGATGGTTTGAACTCTATGTACTCTTCATTGAAGATGGAGAAGGAGCAGACTGAACTTTTGGACGCAGCTATTGCAAAGAACCCTAACAACTTTGTAGCTCTTGCCAACAAGGGTATGATGTATATCCAGAAGAACGATGCAGACAACGCTATCAAGTGTTTGAAGCAGGCTCTTGCTGCAAAGGAGGATAACGTAGTTGTTCTTACTTATCTGGGTGCTTGCTACAACAGCAAGGCTGGTAACTTGCAGGATCCTAACGGCCGCAAGGTTGTTTACCAGGAGGCTATCAAGGTTCTCGACAAGGCTAAGCAGCTCGATCCAGAGAAGGCTCAGGCTAACTGGGGTTACACCCGTTACCAGGCTTACTATGGCTACTATGGTCCTAATGCACCTGAGACCAAGCAGGCTGAGGCTGAGAGCAAGTAAAGTTTAAGCTTCAAATAAGTATTTGATTCTCATAGGGGGATGTCACCTAGTGTGGCATCCCTTTTTTTTGTTTCTTTGACATAGGGTTGTTCCGGTAAAATAACAAATAGAACTGTGTTTTTAGTGGCTAAATGATTGATAAAAACATCAGCGAGTAATGTTGGTTTGCTATAGGCGTCCATCAGCTGGTCTACGCATGCACAACAGGTGTTGTGCGAGCGCATATCAGCTGTTATGCAAGCGCACAACAGCTGTTGTGCGGCCTACGGAGTTAACTTCTCCGATAACCTATACTATCTTTTCCGACAACTTCATCTGTCTTTTCTGACAACTTCTTCCGCATTCTGCGATTGTATCTTACGCTTGCGTGCATTTATTGAAGTTGTTCATGTGTCGTAAAAAGCTTCTTGGTATGTCCGTATTCCATAAAAATAGGCTGAGCCATCATGCGATGACTCAGCCTTAATTCTTTTTTATCCATTCAGAACTTTACTGCTGAACAGGAATCTTCTTGACGCGACGCTCGTGACGGCCACCCTCGAATGTTGTGGCAAAGAACTCGTCGAGAATAGCCTCGGCGGTCTTGTTGTCTACGAAACGACCTGGAAGTACCAATACGTTGGCATCGTTGTGCTGACGAACCAAATGAGCAATCTCCTTGCACCATGCCAATCCGGCACGTACACCCTGATGCTTATTCAATGTCATGGCGATACCTTCGCCGCTGCCGCAAATGCCGATACCTGGATATACTTCGCCGCTCTCAATGCCTTTAGCAAGAGCATGACCGAAGTCAGGATAGTCTACACTCGCATCGCTGTATGTACCATAATCCTTTACAGGATAACCCTTCTTTTCCAAATATTCCAATACAAATTGCTTCAATGGAAAACCTGCGTGATCGCATGCAATACCAACTGTCTTTACTTCCATAATACTTAAGTTTTTAAGTGAAGAAAACGGGGTAAACCCTTATCCTTCACAAGGTTAATATAAAAAGAGTGAAAGGAGTCGGATGCCGGAAATGGAAATCTGCCATCCTGCAAAATCTCCAACTCCAGCTTCCAACTCCTGTTTAGTTTATGCTAATTAAGCCTCTGCCAAGAAAGCCTTTACCTGCTTGTAAACGTTCTCGCCTGTGTAACCGAGCTTCTCATCAAGTACCTTGTAAGGAGCAGAGAAACCGAAGCTCTCCATACCCCAAACCTTACCATTAGCGCCTACGAGCCCCTGGAGTGTTACAGGAAGACCGGCAGTCATACCGAAGATCTTAGCGTTCTTTGGCAATACGCTCTCCTGATATTCCTTGCTCTGACCGCGGAACAAGCCCTCTGATGGAGCACTTACCACGCGAACCTTGATGCCGTCGGCACGCAAAGCCTCGCAACCAGCCTCCAATGTAGAAACCTCAGAACCGCTAGCTACCAAGATAACGTCTGGATTCTCGTCGCTGCCTGCTACGATGTAAGCACCCTTGGCAGCCTGCTCATAGTCTGTACCCTCTGGCAACTTAGCGATGCCCTGGCGAGAGAAGATCAAAGCTGTAGGAGTCTCAACATTCTCCATAGCAAGCTTCCAGCAAACTGTTGTCTCGTCAGCATCAGCTGGACGGAATACGCGAACGCTGTCCTTACCTGCGTGGTTCTTCAACTTCTCCATGAGGCGAATCTGTGCCTCCTGCTCAACTGGCTCGTGAGTAGGTCCATCCTCACCAACGCGGAATGCATCGTGAGTCCAGATGAACTTCACTGGAACCTGCATCAGGGCTGCGATACGTACAGCTGGCTTCATATAATCAGAGAATACGAAGAATGTACCCATTGCTGCAACCACACCACCGTGGAGCATCATACCGATACACATATCAGCCATAGTCAACTCTGCAACACCAGCCTGGAAGAAAGCACCAGAGAAGTCACCGCGAACGATGCTCTTGGTCTTCTTCAAGAAACCATCTGTCTTATCAGAGTTAGAAAGGTCAGCAGAAGCACAGATCATGTTAGGAACCTGCTCTGCCAAAACACCGAGACAAGCAGCTGATGCTGCACGTGTAGCTGAACCAGCCTTCTGCTCAACCTTGCTCCAGTCTACCTTAGGAGCCTTGCCGCTGAACCACTCATCCATCTGAGCTGCCTTCTCTGGGTTAGCCTTGCGCCACTCAGCCTCTGCAGCCTTGCGCTCAGCTACGATCTTCTTCAACTCCTCAGCACGCTTAGCGTAGATTTCCTTTACATCGTCGAAGATAACGAATGCATTCTCAGGATCACCACCCAGGTTCTTGATAGTATTTACGTAAGCGTCGCCACCGAGAGGAGCACCGTGAGTATTGATGCAAGCCTCGTAGCTTGTGCCGTCTGCGCGGAGAGCACCCTTACCCATTACGGTCTTACCGATGATGAGGGTAGGGCGGTCCTGCTCCTTCTGGGCAGCATCGAGCGCCTCACGAATCTGAGCTACGTCGTTACCGTTGATCTTGATGACATTCCAGCCCCAAGCCTTGTACTTCATCTCTGTATCCTCGTTCATAACAACGCCACACTCTGTAGAGAGCTGGATGTCGTTAGAATCGTAGAACATGATGAGGTTGTTCAGACCGAGGTTACCGGCGATACGACCAACACCCTGAGAAATCTCTTCCTCTACAGCACCATCAGAGATGTATGCGTAGATCTTGTGCTGCATCATGGTTGAACCCAGACGAGCCTCGAGGAACTTCTCTGCAACAGCTGCACCAGCTGCGAGGGCATGACCCTGACCGAGAGGACCAGATGAGTTCTCGATACCACGCTGAAGGTCGAGCTCTGGGTGACCAGGAGTTACAGAACCCCACTGGCGGAACTGCTTGAGGTCTTCCATAGAGAAGAAACCACGCAAAGCCAAACCAGCATAGAGCATAGGGCTCATGTGACCTGGGTCGAGGAAGAAGCGGTCACGGCCAGTCCATGTTGGATCTGCTGGATCATAAACCAGGTACTCAGAGAAGAGCACGTTGATGAAGTCAGAACCACCCATAGCACCACCTGGGTGACCGGAATTTGCCTTTTCTACCATTGAAGCAGCCAAGATACGGATGTTATCAGCTGCATGATTCATTACTTTAATGTCGTTCATAATTTTATATTTATTATTGTTGTTATTTCTGCTGAAATATTCTTGTTTTTCTAACTCTGAAGGCTACTCAAAAGAAGGATACTTCCTTTTTTCGCCTTCAAAGATACTATTTTATTTTCAAAACTACGATAGATTTTGCAGGAATTTTTACCTTAAGGGTGTTTTTCTTTACTTTTGCATCCTTAAAAACTGCAGGCTTCACTACATCCGGGTGTGCGAAGTCGTTGTAATCGCTCACCTTGTTGCAGGAAAGAATCTGTCCTGTTACAGTTTTTGGAGCAGCTGCACCATCCAGATTAAACTCTACCTGCTGAGCCTTGTCAAGACTGACATTGGCAAGGGCAACCACAATGGTTCCATCTGCCTTCTTGGCTGCTGAAGTAGATACCAATGGAATCTTTCTTCCATCTTTTGCATGATCATCGCCGCGAACATCCATAGAGTCGCACTTTACATCCATTGGGAGATAGGTTGCCTCCTGGAAGTCCTTGTACATGTTGAATACATGATAGGTTGGAGTCAGAACCATGTGACCTGTTCCCTTTGTATCTGTCAGGATCATTGACTGGAGTACGTTGACAATCTGTGCGATATTGGTCATCTTCACACGCTCTGTATGGCGGTGGAATACATTCAGCGAGAGTGCTGCAACGAAGGCATCGCGCATACAGTTCTGCTGATAGAGGTGGCCCTTGATAGTGCCAGGCTCCTCATCCCACCAGGTTCCCCATTCGTCAACGAGGAGGGCTACCTGCTTCTTTGGATCAGCCTTGTCCATGATAGCCTCGTGCTTCTTGATGACATCTTCTATGCCGAGCGCCTTGCCCATGGTCCAGTAGTAATCCTCATTGTTGAACTTGGTGGCAGAACCCTTGCTGCCTGTCCAGCCTGTTACTGTATAATAATGTAGAGAGATGGCGTTGGCACGGTTGCCGATACGGTCCATCAATACCTTAGTCCAGTTATAATCGTAATCGCTCGCTCCAGATGCAATCTTATAGAGCTGGTTCCCGTCATAGTTGCGGCAATAAACAGAGTAGCGGCGGAAGAGATCTGAATAATACTCAGGACGCATGTTGCCACCGCAGCCCCAACTTTCGTTACCAACACCGAGGTATTTTACCTTCCAAGCCTTGTCGCGGCCGTTCTGTCGGCGGAGTTTTGCCATAGGAGTATCTCCATCGCTGGTCATATATTCCACCCACTTTGCCAATTCCTCAACAGTGCCGGAACCCACGTTACCGCTGATGTAAGGCTCGCAACCCAACATCTCGCAGAGATTCAGAAACTCGTGTGTACCGAAAGAGTTGTCCTCAATGGTTCCACCCCAGTTGTTGTTCTGCATCTTTGGTCGCTTCTCACGTGGACCGATACCATCCATCCAGTGATACTCGTCAGCGAAGCATCCTCCAGGCCATCTTAATACAGGCACTTTCAGGTCCTTGAGGGCTTGGAGCACGTCGTTGCGGTAACCCTGAGTGTTAGGAATCTTAGAATCAGGACCTACCCAAAGACCACCATAGATGCAACTTCCGAGATGCTCGGCAAACTGGCCATAAATCTCTTTATTGATTTTCTGTGTTCCCTGGTTGGCATGGATTGTTCCTGTTACATCCTGAGCTTGAGTTGAGAATGCAACTGCTGTTGAAAGCAATGTGGTAGCGAATAGTTTCTTCATCATTGTTCTTATTATTTGTTGTCGATTTTTAGTATAATACGTTTGTGGAGGTAGAATCCCCACAAACGTATTTATCGTTTAGTTACTTTTTGTTCTCAACTGCTGCCTTTTCGATAGCAAGACCAGCCTTGTAGGTTTCAATATATTTATCAAAACCGGCTACATCTTCGGCAGTAGGTGCAATCTCTACACCAGTATTGCCTGCAAATACCTTCTTGTCGAGATAATCTGCCAGGCTCAACTTCTCTTCGTTGTTAACGAGATAACCTGCGAGCAGGGCGATACCCCATGCACCACCTTCGCCTGCTGTCTCCATGACAGAGATAGGGGAGTTAATGGCTGCAGCGAGGATGCGCTGACCTACACGCTTGGTCTTAAACAAACCGCCATGACCTGTGATGCGATCTACCTGTACCTTCTCGTCCTTGAACAATACATCGTTACCAATCTTCAATACAGCTACTGAAGCATAGAGGTTGGCACGCATGAAGTTGGCAAGATTGAAGTGGTCGTTGGCAGAACGTACGAACATAGGGCGACCTTCTGCAAGACCTGTTACAGGCTCACCAGAGATATAGTTGTAAGCAATCAATCCTCCGCAATCAGCATCGCCTTCAAGAGCGTGGTTGTAGAGCTTGCCGAATACCTCGTTCATATCTACTGGAACACCGAGCAACTCCTGATACTGCTTGAACAAACCTACCCATGCATTGAGGTCGGAAGTACAGTTGTTGCAGTGAACCATGGCTACAGGGCTACCGTCTGGAGTAGTCACCATATCAATGACTTCGTAAGGTTGGCTCAAGGCTTTCTCCAATACAATCATAGAGAAAGAAGATGTACCTGCACTGACGTTACCTGTGCGCTGACGTACAGCGTTGGTAGCTACCATACCAGTACCTGCATCACCTTCTGGAGGACAGAGTGGGGTGCCTGCCTGGAGTGTGCCTGATGGGTCGAGCTTCTTTGCACCTTCCTCGGTCAATACGCCAGCATCTTCGCCTGCGTTCAGCACCTCAGGGAGAATGTCGAGAATCTTCCAGCCCAGGTTCTTAGGCTCGATGAGCTTATCGAACTTAGCTACCATCTCTGCATCGTAGTTGTTGGTGTTAGAGTCGATAGGGAGCATACCTGATGCATCGCCTACGCCCAAAACCTTCTTGCCTGTGAGCTGCCAGTGGATATAACCGGCGAGAGTGGTAAGGAAGTCAATCTTGTTGATGTGGTTCTCACCATTCAGGATAGCCTGATATACGTGAGAGATACTCCAACGCAATGGGATGTTGAAGTGGAAGAGTTCTGAAAGTTCAGCTGCAGCCTTGGCTGTATTGGTGTTACGCCATGTGCGGAAAGGAACGAGAATGTTCTCATCCTTACCGAAAGCCATGTAGCCGTGCATCATCGCAGAAATACCGATGGCAGCCAACTGCTTGATTTCGCAGTCGTACTCAGCCTTCACGTTCTTGCGGAGGTCGGCATAACAATCCTGCAAACCTTTCCAGATTGTGTCGATGCTGTAAGTCCAGAGACCATCAACCAACTGGTTTTCCCACTCAAAGCTACCCTGTGCGATAGGGTTGTTGTCGGTGTCGATCAAGACAGCCTTGATTCTGGTAGAGCCAAACTCGATACCGAGAATGGCCTTACCTGATTCTATAATAGTTTTTGCGCTCATTATTGATTCTTTCTTTAATGTAAGGAACAAAGAGAAAAGCAATGGAATTCTTCACTCTTCGTTCTTCACTCTTCACTTAAATTATCTCAACGCCTTGTTGAGCATGTAGTAAATCTCGTTGTTGCGGAGCTGCTGCTTGAAGCTGCTGATAGTTGTGTTCTTGTCGATGTTGACGAACTCAATACCGAGAATCTCGCAGAAGTCTTCCCAGTACTCAGCAGTGATATCGTAAGAGAATGCACTGTGGTGAGTACCACCAGCGAGGATCCAAGCACCTGCACCAATCTCGAAGGTTGGCTGTGGAACCCAGAGAGCTGAAGCTACAGGGAGCTTAGGCATTGCCTTTGGCTCGATGCACTCTACCTCACTTGCGATGAGACGGAAACGGTTGCCGAGGTCAACTACAGTTGCCTTAACACCCTTACCTGTCTTAGATGTGAATACCAAACGGGCAGTCTGCTGCTTGCGGATACCGATGCCGAGGAAGTGAACCTCGAGCTTTGGCTTGTCTGTTGCAATCAATGGGCATACCTCGAGCATGTGGCTCTGGAGGCTAGATGTGCGGTCGGCAGCGAAGTTGAGTGTGTAGTCCTCAAGGAATGAACAACCCTTCTCCAAGCCCTGGTTCATTACCCAGAGTGTGCGGTAGAGGCAAGCTGTCTTCCAGTCACCCTCAGCACCGAAACCATAACCCTCTGCCATCAGGCGCTGTGAAGCCAAACCAGGAATCTGGTCGAAACCGCAGAAGTTTGGATCGTCGATGTCAGCATCGCCGAGGTCATCGAAGTTGGTTGTGAATGCTACTGCGTTCTCATCCTTCAATACGCGACGGAGAGCGATCTCAGCCTTAGCTGCGTTCTTCACCTTCTCCCAATATACTTCCTCGCCAGACTCATCAATCTTGATGGTGTACTCCTTCTTGTATTCCTCAACGAGAGCATCTGCTTCTGCATCAGTTACCTTCTTGTAGTACTCCATGAGTGAAGATACTGGGTAGTAATCTACATGGTAACCCAAGCGCTGCTCGAACTCTACACGGTCGCCATCTGTTACGGCAACGTTGTTCATGTTCATACCGAACATCAAGCAGCGTACGTTGTGAGCATCAGCAACACCAGCAGCTACGCGAGCCCATGTTGCAATCTGCTTCTGAGCCTCTTCGCTCTTCCAGTAACCTACAACTACCTTTCTAGGGATGCGCATACGGGTGCAGATGTGACCGAACTCGATGTCGCCGTGGGCTGACTGGTTGAGGTTCATGAAATCCATATCGATAGAATCCCAAGGGAGTTCTGCATTGTACTGAGTGTGGAAGTGGAGGAGAGGCTTCTCGAGAGCCTGCAAGCCCTTGATCCACATCTTAGCTGGAGAGAAGGTGTGCATCCATGTGATGATACCTACGCACTTCTCATCGTTGTTGGCAGCCTTCATGACAGCCTCAACTTCTGCAGAAGAGTTAGCTGTGCCCTTATAAACTACCTTGATTGGGATGATGCCACTGTTGTTCAGACCATCTACCATGTCCTTTGAGTGACCATCAACTATCTTAACTGTTTCGCCTCCGTAAAGAAGCTGTGCACCAGTTACAAACCATACCTCCAAATTTTCAAATGCTTTAATCATGATTGTTTGTTGTATTAATTGTTATTGTTAATGTGATTTAATATCTTTATTTGAAACACGCTTTAATTAGTGCTTTTTCTGTCCGTAGTAAGCGTTAGGACCGTGCTTGCGGTTGAAGTGCTTCTCTACGAGCAATGGGTTCATGGTGGTGTTTGGATTAACAGAGAATGAGATGAAAGCCATCTTTGCTACCTGTTCAGCTACTACTGCGTGATAAACAGCCTGGTCAGCATCCTTACCCCATGTAAAAGGACCATGGTTCTTAACCAATACGCCAGGAGTATGAACTGGGTTGATGTTATCTTTCTTGAAACGGTCAACGATGACAACACCTGTGTTGTGCTCATATTCTGCCATCATATCCTCTGTCATCGCATCAGTGCAAGGGATGCAATCGTGGAAGTAATCAGCATGAGTTGTACCAATATTAGGGATGTCCAAGCCAGCCTGTGCCCAAGCGGTAGCATAAGTAGAGTGAGTATGAACTACGCCACCCAACTCTGGGAATGCGCGGTAGAGAACCAAGTGGGTTGGTGTATCAGATGATGGATTCAGATCGCCTTCTACTACCTTACCTGTTTCCAAGTCTACCACTACCATATCGCTAGCCTTCATGGTGTCATAATCGACGCCTGATGGTTTGATGACAACCAGACCTTTCTCGCGGTCGATACCACTCACATTACCCCATGTAAAGAGCACGAGGTTGTGCTTAACGAGATCAAGGTTTGCCTTGAACACTTTTTCTTTTAATTCTTCTAACATAATATCTTTTGTTTTAAGTTGTTTATTCTATTTCAAGTTGAACGATGGGTCTTCCTCGTATGCTTTCTTGTTGAAGCGGTAGAGGGCGGCGCCTCGTTTCGAGTTGACTTTATCGATGAGTTCTGTTTTCTCGATGAAGTCGATATCCTTCACGCGTTTGCGGAAGTTGCGCTTATCAATCTCTTCGCCTATTACTGCCTCGAATACATGCTGAAGCTGTGTCAGCGTAAAGAGGTCTGGGAGGAGTTTGAAGCTTAATGGCTCATGATTGATGCGGCGGCGTATCTGTGCGATAGCGTTGCGGATCATGAGTTTGTGGTCTGAGTAAAGTTCTGGAAGTTCGTTCAGACTAACCCATTCCAATCCGTGTTCTACACGGAGGCTGTCATCATAGTCTTTCACATTGATGAGAGTGCAATAGGCGATAGAGATAACTCGCTCACCTGGGTCACGGTCGATGCGGCCGAAAGCTCCTACTTGTCTTATATAGAGGTTTTTCATTCCAGTAAGTTCCAGGATGACTCTGTTGGCAGCATCTTCGAGATTTTCTGTTGCGCCAACGAAACCACCATAGAGTGACCATTCGCCTCTTCCCGGGTCCATCTTGCGTTTGCCTATCAGTACCTGGAGGTTACTACCGTCGAAACCGAAAATGATACAATCGACGGATACTAATACTTTGGAGTATTCATTATAAAACTGGGTCATGGTCTTTCTGCTGTTTTGATGTAATGATTCAATGTATGTATAGTTGTGTTCTTTTGCTTGCTCTTCATAGAGCAGGTTCGAGAGGAAAATCAAGGAGTAAGAAGGAGAAGAAAGGATCGCGGATTTTTTCAACAGAAACAGTTTTGTCTGATCTTTGAGAAAATTCCAGACTCCTCACTTCTTGCTCCTGACGTGAATAATATTTTACCAGAAGTATGCGTAGAATGCTGCGCAGAGGCCGATTACTACGAGGGTACCGATAATATCGAAGGCACTCCAACTCTCACGGATAGACTTCTTGAAGTCTGATGTGAAGGTGATTGCCTCTACCTGCTCCTTGCTTGGAGCTGGAGTGAAGCAGCTTACTACTACCATGAAGATGATGAGGAATACGAGCAACCAGCACTCGAATACGAGCCAGTTGGTCTGCCAGAACCATGCGGTGTAATCCCAGAATGCACCATCCATTGTAGCCTTACCTGTATCAGTAATGACGTTGGTAACGAGGCGGAGCATACCGATGAGGAAACCTGTAATCATGGTATATTCACCTGACTTTGGAGTAATCTTCTTGAAGAAGATACCCATTGCAAATACAGCTACCATGGCTGGAGCCAAGAGTGACTGGATACCCTGGAGATAGTTGTACAAAGTATCCATCTTCATCATGATTGGCAACCATGCGAAACCTAGAACCACAACTACTACGGTAGCGATACGGCCAACGAGTACGTAGTGAGCCTCAGACATGCCCTTCTTCAATGGTTTGTAGAAGTCCTCGGTGAAGAGGGTAGCACAGCTATTGAAGAATGCTGCCAATGAAGCAACGAGTGCGCAGATGAAACCGATGGTTACGATACCCTTGATACCTGCAGGAAGAACGGTCTTTACCATGATGGCGAAGGCTGCATCAGTCTCGTTCATCTGGATGGCACCCTTCTGAGCCAATGCGGCTGCAATCATACCTGGGATGAGGAACATGAAGCAAGGGAGTACCTTGAAGAAACCGGCTGCGATAGTACCGCGGCGGGCACGCTTCATAACCTCTACGTTGCTCTCGCCAGGAACCTGACCGAGTACACGCTGAACGATGTGCTGGTCAGTACACCAGTACCAGAAACCGATGATGGTTGCACCGATGAATACTACGAAACCAGGATACTCCTGATACATAGAGTCACCTGCCTCCCAGTGGAACATGTGAGTTGTACCATAACCATTGTTCAGCTTGCCGCAGTAATCCATCATGTCGGCCCAACCAGCAGCTATGCTGCCACCGCCAAGGGTAGAGAGACCGAGGAAGAGTACGAGGAAAGAACCGATGACGAGGATAGGAGTTTGGATAGTTGACAATGTCATCACACCCTTCATACCACCGAATACGGTGAAGATGGTGGTGAGGATAATCAGACCGATGGCACCAACCCAGAAGTTCAAGCCCCAAAGATATTCAAAGAAGATACCACCTGTAAGGGCTGTAACGCTCACCTTAGTAAGGATGTAAGCTACGAGTGTGATGATAGAGAGCCATGAACCTGTGCGCTGGGTATAGCGGAACTTCAGGAAGTCTGGCATGGTGATGATCTTACCCATCTTGTTAATGAGCAACTGGTAGAAAGGTACGAACAGCCAACCCAAGATGAGGATCATCCAGCCCTGCATCTCCCAGTGTGCCATACCAACACCACTCTTGGCACCTGTACCAGCCAAACCAACGAGGTGCTCAGAACCAATGTTGGCAGCAAAGATAGCCATACCGATTACATACCATGGCTCACCCTTACCGAAGAGGTAGGCAGAAGAGTCTTCACCTTTCTGAGCCTTTCTGTCTTTCACGATTGCGTGCCAGACAGCCCAAATTACGCCGATAACACCAATGGCGAGTATAGCCCAATCAAGCCATACGAATTCTGTTGAATTCCAATTCATAATTACTATAAGATTGTTTGTTTATTATTATTTGTTTATTCTTTTCTTTTATTGAATGCTTATTATGTTAGTTTCTTATCCAGCACATTTCGTTTTTTTTGTCATTGCGAAAACTTCTTGTTGGATGTTAGTTGTTCCGGCGGACTTTATCCGCCGGTTCGCTGACTTTTAAACTAACTTACGCTTACTTTTTAACGCTGAATTTGTAAGCGAGGTGAGAATAGTATTTCTCTCCTGGCTTCAATGTGGCATCTGTCCAATCCTTTACACCCTGAGCAATCTTGGTTGGAGAATCAGGATATTTCTGGCTCTCGAAGCAAACGCTTACGTGTTTAGGATACTTGATGCCATGCTTGCAGGCAATACCTGTGCCTTGGAAGTTACCGGTGTAAACCTGAATGCCTGGCTCGTTGGTAAATACTTCAAGAAGGATACCGCTCTTTGGTGAGTAGAGGCTTGCGCAAACTGTTTTGTCATCGCCCTTACCATTCTTATATGTGTTCAAACACCAGTTGTGGTCGTAACCTGTGGCATTCTTAATCTGATCAAAGTTATAATCAACCTTCTTGCCGATTTCTGCAGGTTTACGGAAATCCATAGGGGTTCCATCGACACTCTTGATTTCACCAGTTGGGATGTAAAGTGAATCTGCAGGAGTGAACTTATCTGCATTGATGTACATTATCTGATCGAAACCTTCCTTAGATGGATCGCCATTCAAGTTGAAGTAACTGTGGTTGGTCATATTGACAACGGTCTCTTTGTCTGTTGTAGCGCCAAACTCGATGTCGAGTGTGTTGTCACTCTTGACTGTATATTTAGCTGTTGCTGTTACGTTGCCAGGGAAACCATTCTCGCCATCCTTCGCATTGATAATGAAGGTGACGGATGAGTCGTTCTTCTCTGTAATGTCGTAAACCTGGTTCAACCATCCTGTAGCACCACCACCATGTAGGCAGTTGCCATTATCATTTGCCTTCAACTGGTATGTTGAACCAGCAAGTGAAAGTTTAGCATCCTTGATACGGTTGGCATAACGTCCTACAGAAGAACCATAGTCTGAAGGAGAGTTAAGGGTGTCAGCATACTGATGGATATTATCGTAACCAAGAACCACATCTGTTGGCTTTCCGTCCTTGTCTGGAACGGAAATGGAAACGACACGTCCACCATAATTGGTGAGGCAAACTTCCATGCCGTTTGCATTCTTGAGAGTTACTAACTCAGTCTTCTTGCCCAATACTGTTGAATCGAAATCTGCTGGATTCAAACCAGATTGTGTGAGACTTGCATTGCTGCTTGATGAACAAGCTGAGAGGGTAGCGATAGCCGCAAAACCAACTCCCATAAATAGGGTCTTAAATGTACTCATTTTTAGGCTGTTTTTTATTGTCTATTCATTTTGGGTGTAAAATTACAATTTTATTTCGAATCTGCAAGCGTTTTCCCTAACTTTTTTCCTTCTAAAGTGTCTTTTTAACACTATTTGTATGAAAACGCCTGTTTTTGTCTTATTTGGGACAAAAAAACTGCAGTTAGCAATACTAACTGCAGTTCCTTATATTATATATAATGTATATATTAGCAAACCTTGTGAGAACCCTCAGAGATTATTACAGGGTAAATCTCTGGAGCATGACCATATTTAGCTGTGAACTTAGCTGTAATGTCCTCAACGAACTTGTCGTAGATATCGTCCTTTACCAGGTTGATGGTGCAGCCACCGAAGCCACCGCCCATGATACGGCTACCAGTAACACCATTCTCCTTAGCAACATCGTTTAAGAAGTCGAGTTCCTCGCAGCTTACCTCGTATTCCTTGCTCAAGCCGTAGTGAGTCTCGTACATCTTCTGACCTACTGTCTCGTAGTCACCCTTCTCAAGAGCATCGCAGACAGCCAAAACGCGGTCCTTCTCGCCCAATACGAAGTGAGCGCGGCTGTAATCCTCTTCGCCTACCTCAGCGCGAACCTCTTCCAACTGCTCCCATGTGCAATCACGGAGAGTTTCGAACTTAGCTTCTGGGTGCTTTGCTGCAATGTGCTTAACAACATTTTCGCAAGAGTTGCGGCGGTCGTTGTATGGAGAACCTGCCAACTCGTGCTTTACCTTAGAGTTTACCAGGCAGAGTTTATAGCCCTTAGGCTCGAATGGGAAGTATTCAAATTCGCGGCTGTTGCAATCGAGGCGCATCAACTTACCTTCCTTGCCGAAAACAGAAGCAAACTGGTCCATGATACCGCAGTTAACACCTACATACTTGTGCTCAGTAGCCTGACCAGCGAGAACGAGATCCCATTTAGAAACCTTGTTGTCCCCAAAGAGGTCGTTCAAAGCAAAAGCAAAACAGCTTTCAAGAGCAGCAGAAGAAGACATACCTGCACCGAGAGGCACATCACCATAGAATGCTGCATTGAAACCCTTTACGTCAACGCCCAATGCCTTCATCTCCTGGCAAACACCATAGATGTAACGTGCCCATGAAGCGCGTGGACCTTCAGGATCATTAACCTTGAATTCTACACGGTCCTTCAAGTCGATAGAGTAGAGCATGACGGTATCTGTTCCGTTAGGACGTATTTCTGCCATGATACCCTTATCTACTGCACCTGGGAAAACAAATCCACCATTATAATCGGTATGCTCGCCAATAAGGTTAATACGACCTGGTGACATGTAGATGTTACCTGTTTTACCATCGAAATGCTTGATGAAGCGGCTTCTTACTTTTTCAATATCCATAATTAGTTAAGTTTTTGTTGTGTTGTTACTAAAGATTTGATTATATGATTTAGCCCCAAGACTATATAAGCCTTAGGGCTAATTTATTTCGTGTTATTAATCAACAGGAATATCCTTGTTGATGTTCTTGCAACCAGCTACAGAATAGAAGAACATGTATGCCATACAGATGAGAGGCACAATGTAACTAGCCATATAGCCAGCATTGTCTGCGATGAAGTTCTGTACCAATGGCATCAATCCACCACCTACTACCATCATCATGAAGATACCTGAAGCCTGGGCTGTATACTTGCCAAGACCCTCAGTAGCAAGGTTGAAGATAGAAGACCACATGATAGAAGTGCAGAGACCGCAGAGTACCAGGAACATGGCTGCGATAGGCACTGTTACCATCTGGAATGATGTACCTGTAAATACAGGCATTTCTACTGTTGTTGACTTGCCGAGAAGTACGGCGAGGACGATAAAGATCATACCTGCACCATTGGCAATCATCATCATCATGCGGCTAGATACCTTGTCAGCAATAAAACTGGAACAAAGACGACCAACCAGCATCAGGAGCCAATATGTACCTGCAACGAAACCACCGATAGCTGCTGCATTTGCCAAGGCTGTACCATTGATGAAACCACCACCATTTGCTGTTGTATCAGAAATGTAGAAGTTCAATGTTCCAGGAATGCCTACCTCAACACCTACATAAACGAAGATTGCGATAACGCCGAGGTTGAAGTGACGGAAAGCCCATGGTGAATGCTCGAATACAGTCTTGTCTGTAGTCTTACCCATCTCTGGATCCTGGATAGGGATGAAGTTCAAGATAACGAATGCTGCTGCGAATACGGCAAGGGCAATGTAAAGCACGAGGTTCACATCTACCATTTTTGTATTAGCAGTAACAGTACCGATAAGGGCACCTACGAGCATTGGGGTTAAAGTTCCGGATAAACTGTTCAATGTACCACCGATGAGGTTCAACTGGTTACCGCGGTTACCACCACCACCGATGAGGTTCAACATTGGGTTTACAACAGTATTCAAAATACAAACTGCGAAGCCTGAGATGAACGCACCGAAGAGGTAAACGGCGAAGCCTGAGATGTCGGCACCGAACTTACCTGAAAGGAACTGGATGAGCACGCCTACGAATCCGGTAGCGATACCGGTGAGGGCGGTCTTCTTGTAACCGATCTTGGTGAGCAACTTACCTGCAGGGATACCCATGAAGAGGTAAGCCAAGAAGTTCATGGCGTTACCCAACATACCGATCATGTTAGCACTTCCGCTGTCAGCGAATACATTTTTCCAAATAACTCCGATAGGAGCAGCCAAATTCGTTACGAACGAAATCATGGCGTAGAGGAACATCATCGTGATAATGGCGATGATATTGCCATTTTTACTTTGGTTTTCCATTTTTTTTGATAGTTGATATTGTTATTTGTTATTATTATTTGCGAAAAGCTTGTTTATACTCTTTTTGAAGAGGTTATTGATTCTCTTTTATGGTAAAGAGGTTGCTACTCTTTTCTTCTAAAGAGGTTGTTTCTTCTTTAAAGACGTTAAGACTTCTCTTTAAGATTGTTGTCGCGCTGGATGGGTTTTGTCATTCAAGCGCGAAAAATGGAGCAAGTGCTGTTTAGAGTACCTGCTCCATGATTTATTCTGATTTATTTGTCAATTCCAAACTTATAGATTGTCTTCTGGATGTATGTTTCACCCGGATTTAATCTGCAACTTGGGAAATAGGTGTGATTTGGAGTGTCTGGGAACTTCTGTGCCTCGAAGCAGACTGCACTGCGACGTGGGAATGTTGCACCAAACTGTCCTGAGATACCTGCAAGGAAATTACCTGTGTACATCTGCAAACCTGGTTCTGTGGTATAAACCTCCATGGTACGGCAGCTTACAGGGTCTTTTATACGGGCAGCGAAACTCAACTCACCTTCTTCTGTCTTGTTCAATACATAGTTGTGGTCATAGCCCTGACCATTCTTGATCTGCTCGTTGTCTGCATTGATGTCCTGACCAATTGGCTTTGGTGTACGGAAATCGAATGGTGTGCCCTCAACCTTCAAAATCTCACCTGTAGGGATAGAATACTTATCGATAGGGAGATAGTAGTTTGCGTTCACCTCACAGATGATATTGTCAACTGTTGGGGTAGGATTAGCAATACCCTGGATTGAGAAGAAAGCGTGATGTGTCAGGTTGCAGATGGTTGTCTTGTTGGTTGTAGCCTGATACTTGATAACGAACTCATTGTCGTCGGTCAATGTGTAAGCTACCCAAACTGTCAACTCACCAGTGAAGCCTTCTTCACCATAAGGGCTCGTGTATTTCAATACGACAGCGCTATCACTCATGCGGGTTGCATCCCAAACTTTGGTGTGGAAACCTGTAGGTCCACCATGCAGGTGGTTGGGACCATCGTTGCATGCTAATTGATACTCCTTGCCGTGAAGTATGAACTTGCCTTCTTTAATACGGTTGCCATAACGACCGATGAGCACACTCAAGAATGGCTCTGGCGAGTTGATGACGTCCTGTATGTTGTCATGGCCTTGGATGAGGTTGGCATAGTTGCCATCCTTGTCTGGCATCATGATGGCTACGACTGCTCCACCATAGTTAGTCACTGCAACTTCGTTGCCTTGCTTGTTTCTTAACACGAAGAGATCAGTCTTCTTGCCATTCACTGTGGTCTGAAAATCTTCTCTTTTCAAACCACACTTATTTGCTGGTTCTGTATTCATAATATCTCACTTTTTTTAGTTACCTTACTTTGGTTTAAGTAATGTACTGCAAAGTAACTAAAAAAAAATGAGTATTACAAATATTTTATGAACTTTTTGATTTAAAAAATCCTAAAACGATTCTGATAGCAAATCGGCAACGACGTAACTTGATCCGCCAATAAAGATAAAATCATCTTTTTTTGCGTTTGCTTTTGCTTTGTTAAATGCCTGTGCGATAGTTTGATAGCATGTTCCGTTTAAGCCGTGCTTTTGTGCGTATCCGTATAATTTGTCTACAGGAATCGCTCTTTTGGTTGATGGCTGTGTCCAATAGAAAATCGTGCTTTCTTTTGGCAACTTTTCTAATAGTCCCATTACATGCTCTACATCTTTGTCGTCAACCATTCCGAAGACAATATGTTTCGTATCGGCTTTGACGGATGCAATCTGAGGTTCCAGATACTCCCATCCGGCAAGGTTATGTCCCGTATCACAGATGGTGAGAGGGTGCTCGTTGAGTTTTTCCCATCTGCCACGTAAGCCTGTCAGCTCGCATACATGTTCGAAGCCGATTTTTATGCTTTCATCTTTGATTTCTATTCCTTCTTCCTTCAGGCATTCTACGGCTGCGGATATGGTGCAGAAGTTCTTTTTCTGATAGTTGCCTTTCAGTTCGAAGTTCATGTCTGCGTCAGTTGCATGTGCAAAATGGATAGGAGAATTCTGCTCATGGGCTTTCTTGATGAACACAGGTTGGGTCTCTTCGTTCCATTCGCCAATGACGACAGGAATCTGTGGCTTGATGATACCCGCCTTTTCGCCTGCAATCTCGCCGAGTGTACTCCCGAGGAATTGGGTATGGTCAAAACTGATGTTCGTGATAACGGATAGGATAGGAGTGATGATGTTGGTACTATCCAGTCTTCCTCCCAATCCAACTTCGATGACGGCAAAGTCTACCTTTTGTTCTGCAAAATACTGAAATGCCATCATGGTGGTCAGTTCAAAGAACGAAGGATGTAGCGGTTCGAAGAATTTCCGGTTGTTTTCTACAAAGTCGATTACATACTCTTCGCTTACCATCTCACCATTTACGCGAATGCGTTCTCTGAAATCTACAAGATGTGGAGATGTGAACAGACCGACCTTATAGCCCTGGCTCTGCAGGATTGCAGCAAGTGTATGGGATGATGAACCTTTTCCGTTGGTTCCTGCAATATGGATACATTTATATTGGTTATGAGGATGTCCGAAGTGTTCATCCATTTTATACATCGTATCAAGCCCAGGTTTGTATGCCTTGGCTCCAATCTTTTCAAAAACCGGCGTGCTGGTGAAAAGATATTCAACAGTTTCTTGATAATTCATGTTATACCTTATTATATATACAGATAATCCCCGAAAAGAGCGAACCGTTCTTTCGAAGATAGTTCGCCCTCTTCGGGGATTGCTCTTTACAGTTTATTTTTTAAAGAGATTCTTGAAACTTTCAAAGAGAGATTTCTTCTCTGCATTATCTGCTTTGAAATTATCGCATTCCTTGAATTTCACAACAAGATTCTTTTCTTCTTTGGTCAGAGATGTAGGGATGAAAACGGTAATATTGACGATAATATCACCACGGCCATAACCATATCCCTTAATAGCCGGCATACCTTTGCCACGCAAACGAATCTGTTTGCCTGGTTGTGTGCCTGGTTCTATTTTGATCTTCGTCTTACCATCCAAGGTAGGGACTTCTACCTCGCCACCCAAAGTGGCAGTTGCAAAGTCAAGAACAAGATTATGGTATAAGTCCTGACCAACACGCTCGAAATCATCGTTCTTTTCTACGCTTACCATTACCTGTAGGTTTCCGTAGAGACCATTGTGCTTGCCTTGGTTACCCTTTCCTTCAACGGTAACAACCATATCGTTGTCGACACCTGCAGGGATATTGATTTCTACGAGTTCCTCGCCCTTCACGATTCCGTCGCCACCGCATTCCTTACATTTGTTTTTGATGATAGTTCCCTCACCGCCACACTTTGTACATGCAGCCTGAGTTTGCATCATGCCGAACATGCTGCGCACCGTTTTTAAGACATAGCCGCTTCCATGACATTCCGGACATGTTTCTGGCTGGGCACCACCTTCGCAACCTGTTCCGTGACATGCAGAGCAAGTTACATCCTTGCGAATCTTGAAGCGCTTGGTAACACCTGTTGCTGCCTCTTGGAGAGTCAGTTTTACTCTTACGCGAAGGTCGCCACCCTGGTAAACCCGCTTCTGTGAGCCGCCACCGAAACCGCCGCCACCAAAGCCGCTGAAACCGCCGTGTCCGCCAAAGATATCTCCAAACATAGAGAAGATGTCGTTCATGTCCATGCTGGCACCACCGCCGAATCCGCCGAATCCACCTTGTGGCCCGTCGAAACCAAACTGGTCATACTGCTGGCGCTTCTGGGCATCGTGGAGAACTTCGTAAGCTTCGGCAGCTTCCTTGAATTTCTCTTCCGCCTCTTTGTTGCCAGGGTTGCGGTCTGGATGATACTTAATGGCTATCTTTCGATACGCCTTCTTTATTTCGTCTTCTGATGCCGACTTGTCTACGCCCAGCACCTCATAATAGTCTCTCTTAGCCATTTGCTTATTTCAAATATTGAATTTTCTTGCAGAATTCTAATGGAATGTTCTGGATTTTGAAAAATAATTCTTGATATTTCTTTCTTACTGACCTACAGCTACCTTGGCATGGCGAATCACCTTGTCGTTCATCGTATAACCTGTCTGGACGCAGTCAATGATCTTTCCCTTCTTGTCATCGCCCATTCCCGGAACCATAGCAATAGCCTCGTGGAAATCTACATCGAAATCCTTGTCGTTGGTTTCAATCTTCTTAACGCCAAGACCTTCGAGTGTCTTTACGAACTTGTTGAAAATCATCTGGACACCTTCCTTGATAGCCTTAGGGTCTTCGCTCTTGTCAGCGATGGCACGCTCAAAGTCGTCGAGAATAGGCAGAATAGCAGCTACAGTCTTCTCGCCGCCATTCAAAATCAGTTCTGCTTTCTCTTTGAGGGTACGCTTGCGGTAATTCTCAAACTCAGCAGTCTTATAGAGCAACTGTTTCTTGAGTTCCTCTACCTCTTGCTGTGCTTTTGTTAAAGGATCAATCTCTTCTGCCTTCTTGTCAGCAGCGTCTGTATTGTTGTCACCTTCTTCTGCCTTGTTGTCAGTATTCTGATTTTCCTCAGTATTTTCATTTTGAGTTGTCTGCTCATTATTTTCATTCTGAACAGTCTCCTGAACGTTTCCGTCCTCTATATTGATTTCTTTTTCTTTTGACATAGTCTTAAATTTTTTAAACATGATAATTCTTGTTATTGGTTGTTTGACAAAAAGTGTGCCAACCCGATTCTCATCGAATTGGCACTATTAAATTATAAGATAATTTGTGGTTGCTGTTTAAAACAGCAGAATAACTTTCTGTTTAGAATCCGTACATCTTAGCCTTCTGCTCCTTGATAGCTTCATCGTAGATATACTCATCATAAGACATGAGCTTGTCGATGGTGCCTGATGGAGTGAGCTCGATGATGCGGTTTGCCACGGTGTTGATGAATTCGTGGTCGTGGCTAGAGAAGAGGATATTGCCCTTGAAACCTACCAGGTTGTTGTTGAATGCCTGAATACTCTCCAGGTCCAAGTGGTTGGTTGGTGTATCAAGAATCAGGCAGTTGGCGTTCTGCAACTGCATGCGTGCAATCATACATCTCATCTTCTCACCTCCGGAGAGGACATTTACCTTCTTCAGTACTTCTTCGCCGCTGAAGAGCATTCTTCCGAGGTAGCCCTTCATGGCAACTTCGTTACCTGGACCATACTGGCTCAACCAGTCTACCAGGTTCTTGTCGCTCTGGAAGAATTCTGTATTATCGAGTGGGAGATAAGCTGTTGTGATAGTAACACCCCACTTGTAGTCACCTGCGTCAGCCTTTCGGTTGCCGTTGATGATTTCAAAGAGTGCGGTCATCGCCTTAGGGTTGTGAGAGAGGAATACTACCTTCTCGCCCTTTTCTATGTTGAAGTTTACATTGTCGAAGAGCACTGTTCCGTCTTCGTCGCATGCTTTCAGTCCCTCTACCTCCAGAATCTGGTTACCTGGCTCACGGTCCATCTGGAAGATGATGCCTGGGTATTTACGGCTTGAAGGACGGATTTCTTCAACGTTCAGTTTCTCCAGCATCTTCTTGCGGGATGTTGTCTGCTTACTCTTGGCAACGTTAGCTGAGAATCGGCGGATGAATTCTTCCAACTGCTTCTTCTTCTCTTCAGCCTTCATCTTCTGGTTCTGAGCCTGGCGGAGAGCCAACTGAGAACTCTCATACCAGAAAGAGTAGTTACCTGCAAACATCGTAATCTTACCGAAGTCGATATCTACGGTCTGGGTACTTACAGCATCGAGGAAGTGACGGTCGTGAGATACTACGAGTACGGTCTGTTCAATGTTGCTGAGATAGTCTTCCAGCCACTCAACAGTGTCGAGGTCGAGGTCGTTGGTAGGCTCATCGAGAAGGAGGTTGTCTGGGTTGCCGAAGAGTGCCTTTGCCAGCATCACGCGCACCTTCTCTGTATTAGAGAGATCTCCAACGAGTTTGTCGTGGCGGTCTTCCTTTACGCCGAGGTTCTGCAGAAGTTGTGCGGCATTGCTTTCAGCCTCCCAACCATTCATTTCTGCAAACTTGAGCTCCAGCTCAGCAGCGAGGTTACCATCTTCTTCTGTCATCTCTGGCTTAGCATAGAGGCGCTCGCGCTCCTTCATGTTTTCCCATAATGGCTGATGGCCCATCAGAACGGTATCCATCACGCGGAAATCGTCATATTTGAAGTGGTCCTGTTCCAAGACAGAAAGGCGCTCGCCTGGTCCCATTTCTACTGTACCCTTGTTTGGTTCAAGGTCGCCGCTGATAGCGCGGAGGAAAGTAGATTTTCCGGCGCCGTTAGCACCGATGATACCATAAATATTACCATGAGTGAACTTGAGGTTTACATCCTTGTAAAGCACTCTCTTTCCGAATTGGATCGCAAGATTTTGTACTGTAATCATCTTAATTTTATAAGTCCCTTATTATCAATTATTTATAAATTCTTGTTTTCTATTACTTGCATATTGCTGACACCTATCTGATTTTCGCCGCCAAGGTTCAGCATGCTTCTTGTCGCAGATTTGCCCATTTCTTACCTTACTTGCAGTCTTACTTGCAAGAATGCACAAGCTATTCTATTTTCTTGTAGAATAAATGCCCAAGATGCTTTTTCTTTATTATGCTGTCCTGTATGTCCACGTATGCCAATATGCTATACTCATTGTCCCCTCCAAACATGAACCACTGGCTTCTGTTTATCGTAACCAGTACAGTTCGATACTTGTTCTCCCACACGTAATCACGCATAAAGTGCCTTGCCCCTTCTTCTTTCTCAACGTACGATGAGTCTTTCGTAGGCTTTCCGTACTCTCTGCTCAAAGAAACGAACAGCTTACTTTCGAAGGCCTGGAATTCACTTTTACTCTCGTACGATTTACTTATATAAGAGAAACTGTTAACCAGACCATCCTTAACGATAGCTCTTGCTTTTTCGAACGAAACGTCGCCGAGCTTTTTGTCAGTAAGGTTATACATGTCCTTGTATTCCGGGTCAGGAACCAACCATCCCTTACCAACCAGGTTTATGGCAGTATCACCAATTTGTATGCTGTCGTTAAGGTACAGGCTGCTGTCTTTTTGGCTTGTATTGCTGCCAGTTCCGCATCCATAAAACGAAAGTACGCCTACGAACGCTGACGTTAACACAAATGCTACCTTCTTCATAATCCTTATATATAATAATGTTATACTTCGATTCCGTTATCTGCAAGAATCTTCCTGAGAAGACGAATCTCACTGTCCTTAGACTTGATAGTCTCGTTCTGTGCGTTGATGATCTGAATGAGCTGTGCATTCTTCTCTTTGAACGAATTCTCTTCCCGATCCTTAGCGCGGTCTGTTCCTGTTTCGATGTTCTGTTTGTTATGGTCGCCGAACATGCTTGCTATTACAGAAGTTGGAGAGTTCGGGTTATCTTCCATATGCTGTACAGCTTGTTCTATTTGTGTTTTTATCAGGTCGCCGTTGATGTGTATACACGGATAACTGCCAGACATTCTGTTTAGCTCCCTCGTCTTCTCCGCTAGCTTCTCAGGCGAGTACATCGGACCGACGCCTGTTTCAAGCCATTGGTCGTTAACTAGCAATGAGTGTTTCATTTTACTTATGTCCACCTTGGTGATAGCAACGTTGCCGTCGAGCTTCCTACCGATATTACTTATACCGGTCACCTTCATGAACTGCTGCTTATTAAGCTGTTCACACTTCATTACTTCCTTCAGTCTTTTTTGTAGTCCTGCTACACGATTTTCTGTTACAGCCATATGCTTTTAGTTTTATATACGTAACTAAAACCGCCTAAAGTGCTAATAAAGGTTAATGGTACAAGAAAAACGTGTAAATCGCTTGGTGATTACACGAAATTCATGTACCTTTGCACTCGTTAACGGTCGAGTAACCAACAAAGCCGTTACAAACGGAGGCTTGTGCGACCGAAAGTACGTACTTTACATTGACACTGCAAATATACGACTTTTTTCGCATACCTCCAAATTTTTAATGGAATATTTAAGTAACAAAGATGAAAAAAGTTGCAAGAATAACAAAACAGGACATATTGGGCATCAAACCAGGAAAATTTGAAGTCTTCCTGCTTGAGTCCGCAAGAGCAGTTCGGTCGGCAGTAACATACGCTTATCAGCTTGCTCAATACGAAGATTTGCCGAAGGGTGTGCTCAAATACTCAACCTCGGCAGACTATAAGAACCATACGGCGATTATTACCGCCGTTCCGGTTGAGTGATAATAATTAATGTATAGGAGGTTAGGAATGAATAACATTAGTACCACAAAGGTAAGTCCAATATTTGGAGCTATCCGAATATCAGGAACGAAAGAAAAACCTATGTTTTGTCTTTCTGATGTTTGCAGGGCATTGGATATTAAAAATTCACGTGACTGCAAAACAAGACTTTATCAAGACGGTGTCGTTTTAACCGACGGGGTCTCTGAAACAACAAATCAGTATGGAGTTACGACTTCACAGAAAGTACAACTTACTTATATAAATGAAGCTAATTTTTATAAGTGTGTGTTTATGTCTCGTAAGTCAAATGCCGAAGATTTTCAAAAGTGGGTATTTGATGAGGTTCTTCCAAGCATCAGAATGGATGGCGGATATATGGTCGCTAAAGACAATGAGTCCGAAGAGGATTTGATGGCGAGGGCTCTTGTTGTTGCACAAGCGACTCTTAAAAGAAGAGAAGAGCGTATCAAGCAACTCGAACAGAAATCCAAGGATGATGAGCCTTATACTGTATTCGGAAGAGCAATGACCATTGCAAAAGAAGGGTGCCTTCTCGGAGAGTTCGCTAAAATTCTTACACAGAATGGTATTAAGATAGGACAGAATAATCTCTTTAGGTGGATGCGAGATAACAATTATCTTTGCAAAACTGGAGAAAAATGGAATTTACCTCTTCAGCGATACACGGAACAAGAATTGTTTGTCGTTAAGCCGGACTATCGAAAGGGAAAAGATGGAGAGCTTATACAAGTCTTCACTACGAAGATTACAGGCAAGGGACAGATGTACTTTATAAATAAGTTTCTTGAAAATCCAGACTTGCTTGACGGATATTATAATGGTAATAAAAAGAAGTAAAATATGACACAAGAAGAAATTAATGATAAATTCATCAAGGAAAACCATTGCGAGAAATATCTTGCAAGGGATGTTTCAAAATTCAATCCTGACGTGTCTTATGAAGTTCTGACTACAACGGGTTTTTGTGTTGATGAAAAAAAGAACCCAACTGAAGTTGGGGATGATTTAGTTTGTGTTACTATCTATGATAGTGATGAAAACGAGGAACTTGACGGAGCATCGATATTACTCAGTCGCAAAGAAACTCTTTCTCTGATAGAGAAGTTGGCGAAAGCTGCTAGTTTGTTACGTAAAGAACATACAGACTAGACCTATGTCAGGCAAGAATCGAAGTAAGGTCGGTATCGACGTGGTGGAGAAAATCATCTCGTTGAAGGAAGTAGACCAGGAATTCCTGACCAATAAGACAATCCTGGCATACCTTGGCGGTGTTAGCAAGGAATACATAAAAGATTTGAGAGAATCGGGTGTTCTGCCTTACTATAAGGTGCGAAACACCATATTCTATAAGGTCTCTGATGTTCGAAAGATGGTAGAAAAGAATAGGATCATCTGCTAGCATTGAAAGTATGATGAATATTGGTATGGTTAAAGTTATAGATTTGTTTCATTTGCTCGTGAGAGTATGATTGTTAGTTATTAATTATTTGGGTTTTATCTACAGCGGTAGATACTTTGGGGCGATGTCTGTTCGTTTAGCTTATTTCGCCCCAATCAGACTGAGTAGCTCAGTTGGATAGAGCAGGTTGATTCCTAATCACCGGGTCGATGGGTTCGAACCCCTCCTCAGTCACACTCTTTTTTTAGTTCCGTTTAGTAGTTGAATTCCTCTCTGACGGCGCAAAGGTAAGTCCTTATACCTTATAAAGTAGGTCGTTCGGGCAGCGACAATCTTGCGTCAGATGAGAGTTTCTATGAACGGACATGAAAGAATTGTTCTTTGACATATTGATGCACAGAAATAGTATGCGTGGAAAAGAAGTAACTGGAGAGCATCAATGGATGCCGTGACCTGGCGAAAGGACGCACGACATACGAAAATCCAGCTAATCTGCATCAAGTAAGCAGACGGACTACACCGGAATGAAGAATTGTCGGTGCAAGCACTGCCGAAAACGTTGCAGTCTGGTAAATCCAAATGAAGTGAGAATTGCTCATTCATAAAATATAATCAAGAGGTTAGTAGTGTAACTGATGCACGGCGATAACAAAATGATACCGATCTTATCATCGCAAGTGGTTCTTCGTTGAGCCCTAGCCTCCAACATATAATTCATTGTATTCAAATTTTACTCAGTTTAAACATGCAGCTCGTCTGTGAAGATAGGCTGCATACATCGCAGGTTGGAGCAGTTGGTAGCTCGCTAGGTTCATAACCTAGAGGTCACAGATTCGAGTTCTGTACCTGCCACAAATGTTTATTTTTTTAAGCTATAAATTGTTTATATGTGAAAAGATTGTTTCTTGCGTATCTGGTCTGAGAAGATAGGGTACGTCTATCTCTTTTAGAAGGAATTATTTTTTATTTCTGTGGAGAGTAGCTCAGTAGTAGAGCGCCGGGGGAAGTGTCCTTGGAGGTCGATGGTGCGAATCCATCCTCTCAGACCAATTTTCTTTCATTTTTCAAGAATTTTGATTGGTTAACTTATGCGTCGCCCAGTAGCTCAACTGCATAGAGCCGTGGTACTATCCGCGAGGTTGGGAGTTGGAGTCTCCCCTGGGCTTCCCGAGTAGGTAAAATTCTAAAAATGTTTTTGCTTTAGCTGACAGCGGTCAGCACACTCTTATAAATTATTCATATTTTTTTTGAGTATTAAATCCTCTTGCCTGTGAAGGTAGGAGACACAAGCCGCATTAGCTCAGTTGGTCAGAGCGGTCTAAGGTACAGACAGGTCGCAGGTTCGAGTCCTGCATGTGGCTCACTTAATTGTGAGTGCCATAAATTACTAGTTTTTGATTATCTTTGGGAGTGAGGGAGTCAATTCTTCCTCCTCCCTTTAACATTGACTTCTACTCCATCTCACAATAACCACGTGCAATCACCTCTCCTGCCTTGCGTGGTTGGCTAAACGGAGAGGTTTTACTATAGATGAAAGTTAAAAACATAATAAGAATCAGTAAGGAAAACATTAATGCTCTTCGGAATCTGGAATGCGTTGAAAGCATAGAACAGAACGGAAGGGATATTACTGTTCGCCTTAAACCGGAATGTACGGACGGTAAGCTCGAAGCCCGAAAGGGTGAATATCTTGTTCAGTGGGGTAACAAAATGTGGCAGAGATATGGCTCTGAGGCCATCAATCTGCTTTTTAAAAATCCCGGAGCGGAGGCCGGCAAGACATGGGACGCGTAGGTTCAAAGAAGTATTACGCTCCTGACGGGAACGAATACGATTCAAGGGAAGAGTACCTGTACTTGCAGACCATCCTTGATGATCCTGGCATAAGCTGCATACATAGACAGGTAACCATCACGGCCATCAACCCGGTATGGATGCTGAAACCAAAGCAGCTTAAGACTAAGGTTAAGTACGTGAGAATGTCACTGCTTTACGGGCATAACTATACTGCCGACTTCGTTTACCGGGAAGGCGATAAGATTGTGATATGCGATGTCAAGAGCCTCTACACATCAAAGCTCAGAGAGTTTTCGATAACTACGAAAGCTGTGGTAGCAAGACTTATCGCTCACAATAGAAAGCGTCATAACGGCGAAGCAGTCGTGATATTCCGAAAGGCTATCAAGGTAAAGAAGAATGAGTGGAAAATCGTTGATTATCCACCGTCCGACTGTACTATTATATAATAAGGTGTAAAATCTAAAAGATATGGTTATCATTTTCAATAGTCTCGTAGCCACAGTAGCTATGTTCGCTGCTGTATCATTCGTAGCACATCTCCTTGGTTGGGATAAGGAAGACGAGTAAGTTTTATTCTAAATATTTTTAAATTATGAACAAAGGAAAGATTAAGTTGACTTTTGAAGTTGATCGCTTCAAGGTTATCCAGGTACTCGCAAAAAACTGTGAGTCCGCAGAAGAGTACAACGAGATGATGAAAATCATTGAAAGTACTGATGAGGTCGTTCGTGAGGATGCTTCGCTTGAAAAGACTCATTGCTTACTGATTCTCGATAGATTGTTGCACAACAATCCTAAAGCTCTCCTCGGTGTTCGTCTTAAGAAAGAGGAGACTGAGATGGAAGCTCCTGGTGAGAATGAAGAGGAAACCGAAGAGGTCGCCGGCGCAATCGAGATTACTGGCGAAGAGGCAAAGAACTTCATGGATTTCGTCAAGAAGTTGGTTGCAAAAAAGAAGGATGGCGAGTAATGGGCGTAGTATCAAAGTACGGAAACCTGTATGATGTCAAGAAGAACATCATCTGCCACGCTCCTGTCACTTCTTCACATTTCGAACGTATTTTGAAGAAGGACAATTTGCTTCCTATGATGAATGGCGTAACAACACCAGCATTGTTCGGAATTCACGCGGACAAGAAATTTAAGCGTGGACGCTGGCGCCGAGTATTAACACATTAATTCGTATAACAATGAGATCAAAAACAGGTTCTTGGTTCGAAACCAAGATTAAGTATCAGAAAACTCAGGAAGACGGTTCAGAAAAGGTCGTTAGCGAGTGCTACATCGTTGAAGCTCTGTCTTGTACAGGTGCAGAAGCTTCTATCATCGAAGAAATGGCTGTCTATTCTAGTGGTGACATGAACGTCCCTAGCACAAAGGAGGCGAATTTCAAAGAGGTCTTCTTCTCTGACAATAGTGAAGATGACAAATGGTACGCAGCAAAGCTCCAATTCATCACGATTGATGAAAAGAGTGAGAAGGAGAAGCGTAGTAATGTCAATTACCTCGTTCAGGCAAAGTCGCTTGCCCGTGCTCTTCGTTATGTTGATGAGGTGATGGGGAAAACACTTATTGATTATGATATCGTAGGCCTCAATGAGACTAAGGTCATGGATGTCTTCGAGCATGTAGCTCCATCATCTTCTGAGTCTAAAGAAAATAAAGAATGACAGAAGTTGGAAACAGAATAGCAAAAATGCCCGCCAAGATGGCCTTTGCTGTACTTGACTTGCGTAAGGTACATGCGTGCATCATGGAACTTCCACGAAGCAAGTCGGTACAGCTGGCCCGAAAGGCGGCATACCTCAACTACATTGAAGGTGAGGGCAGAAAACTCGGTAAGGTTCCACTTCATTATGAACGCCTTAATGAAAAGGGCGAAAGCGTGACGGTGGAAACTTACTTCAGATATTTAGATAGAATACATTAATCATTCCCGGTATGGCAAACAGTAGATTCGCTCTCCACTATAAGAGGAGTTGTCACGATTGTATCTTCCTTCAGATTTGTACTGATCCTAACGCAAGCTACAATGGAGATTACGTTTGCAAAGACTGGGAATGGAAGTATCAGTGATTAATTTTTAAACAAAAAAATAAAATGCCAATTATTAAAAAAGATGACGTTACGCCAGAACGTCCGGTTATTATTGTTCTTTATGGCCAGCCTGGTTCAGGCAAAACATCAGTTGCAACTACAGCAGAGGTTCCTTTGCTCGTAGATACAGACAGAGGTTATGACCGCAGTGTTCAGCGAGTAGACACCCTCGTAGCCAACCGATGGGAAGACATCTTGGGTGCTCAGAATGATATGACCTCCTACAAGACAATCATCGTTGACACCGCAAAGGCAACGCTTGATGACTATCTTTCAACTTATGCAGTTCAGACCGACTACAAGCTGGCGAAGAACACATTGAAGAAGTTTGGCCGTATGGCTGATGACTTCAAAGCATTCGTTAACGTACTTCGTCAGAATGGTTCGGATATCATCTTTATATGCCACGACAAGGAGCAGTCTGAGGGTGATATTATCAAGCACTCACCAGATTGTACCGGTCAGTCCAAGGATTTGCTTCTCCGCATCGCGGACCAGGTAGGCTTCATCTCTCTCATTAATGCGAAGCGCACTGTTTCTTTCGAGCCTAATGACAACTACGTCGGCAAGAATGTTGCGCAGATTCCTATGACAGAGATTCCTGATGCTACTTCTCCTGAGTTTTCAACATTTATGGCAGACATCATCAAGAAGGTGAAGCAGTCTATTCAGTCTAAGTCTGAGGCACAGCGCAAGGCAAACGAGCTTATTACCAAGTTGCGTGGAGAGCTTGCGAAGGTCGAGGATGATGAGTCTGCTGCAAAACTCCTAGCTGATTGTAAGGAACTCCCACAGATTATGAAGCAGCCGTTCTTTAATGAGATCAACACCGCTCTCACTGCAAAGGGATTCGTCTTTGCTGGCAACAAGTTCACTAAGCCTTCCGAGGACAAAAAGTCTGCCACCAAGAAGACAGAGAAGAAGGAAGAGACTAAACCTGCTAACGATGGGAAAAAGTAGCAAGCCACTCGTCAGAGTAACAACTATAGAGTCTTTTAGAAGATACATCGAACAGAGTGAACATGACAACTATGAGGTAACGGAGCAGAGCGTTATTGATAATATTGTTGGTGAGTTCCAGGGCAATGAGTATACTAGGGTTGGAACTGCGTTTCACGCCATCGTTGAGACTGGTTGTCAACCCTGCGTCGTAGCCCCTGCCGGTTACCGAACGTTTCCTTACTATGGTAAGGAAAAGCAGGAACCTGTGCCGGAGGGCAGAACTTTTGATATAGAAGGATACCCTGTGACGCTTGACCTTTCACAGATTAAGGTTGCCCTGGACTACCGCTACCAAAACATTGAGGCATTCCATGAGATACGCAAGTATAAAGACTATGGCAGAGCCGTAGTAACCGGATGTGCTGATATGGTAAACGGATTGCAGCTCCGTGACATTAAGACAAAGTATAGTGCTCCTTCTGATAATCAGTACTACGATTCCTGTCAATGGAGATTCTATCTTGATATGTTCGGTGCAGACATCTTCGATTTTGACCTATTCTGCTTTGATGGCTATAAGCTCGAAAAACACGGGTATGATGTTCGTGGTCTTCCGCTTATACCTTACACTCCGGCTATCCGTGTCTATCGATACGATGGGATGGAGCAGGATATTCATAACCTCCTAGACCAATTCTTGGATTGGTGCGAACTCAGAGGCTTAACTCAGTATTTATATTACACAAAAATTGATTAATATGGAAATGACAGGTGTTGTGATTGCCATTCTTCCTGAACGTTCGGGAACGTCGCAGCGAGGAGAATGGAAATCACAGTCTTTTGTTATCGAAACACAGGAGCAATATCCAAAGCATCTCTGTTTCGAAGTTTTCGGTGCTGACAGGATAGCTCAGTTTAATATCAAGGGTGGTGAGACAATCACCGTTCAGTTTGATATCGATGCAAGACAGTATCAGGATCGTTGGTTTAACAGTATAAAGGCTTGGAATGTTATTCGTCCGGGGCAGCAGGCTCCTGTTCAAGGTGGCTATAACGTTGGAAATCCTCAGGCAGGCGCCCAGGCAGCACAAGCAGCACAACAGGCAGCTATGGCTGGAGCTTCCGGTCAAACGAATTCAAGTAATCCGTTTCCGCCAAAGCAGCCAGCTCAGCCGCAAGGGAACTATGATGATTTGCCCTTCTGACCTGGCATCCAAACTGAAACTGATTAAAGATACATTCAATGCTGAAATAGTATGATGTATAATACCAAGAATCCTCTTGAAGTGCAGAATCTCAGACTGAAGATAGAGAAGCTGATTGAGAAGCAGAGTATGGTAGAGGTCGTGGAAAAGAAGGCGAAAACGCTTCAACAGTTGAAGTACCTTCACACGATACTCGCTTACTTCGGATTGCAGACCGGCAACACTCTAGATGAAGTCAAGACCTGTTACTTCAAGAGGATTGTTAATAGAGACTTGTTTGTGCGACAAAAGCACGATGATCTGCTCGGAACAGACAGGGAATACGTAATATCGACCGCAAAGCTTACGAAAGAAGAGCTGTCTGAGGCTATCGAACGTTTCAGAAACTGGTCTAGCAACATAGCCGGCATATATATTCCTTCTTCTGAGGAGTACATCGCGCTTCTGCACATCGAACATGATATTCAGAATTCCAAACAATATTTATAAACAATGATGTTACCTAAAGAAATCAGACAGAAGTCGAGTGAGCTTTTCCCGAATGACCTGGAAAAGCAGAAAATCTTTTGTATGGGCGCTGCCTTCTCCTTAGGAAAAGATTTATCTGACTTTGAGGCAGAAGAACAGCAGGCAGAAGTGGTCGAAGAAGTTAAACCTCAAGAGGAAATCTACATTTGTCAGGAGGCTCTTGATATGTGGCTTGCATACAAGAAAGAGAAGCATCAGACTTACAAGCCACGAGGGTTAGAAGCTCTTAAAAAGAAACTCCTACAGTTATCGAGCGGAAATCCAGAATACGCAAAGGTCATCGTTGAGTACTCAATGGGAAACAACTACGCCGGGCTATTCGCTCCCAAAAACAATAGCATAAATAGTTATGAACAACAGCAACGAACTTTCAACAAGATTAATTCAATCCTTGCCGACTGAATGCAAGCAAGCGGTGGAAAAATACGGTGGACAATATGCGCTATTCCTGGACAAATATCCTACCTTGCAAAATCGAACAGATGCAATTACATCTGTATATGATTCTGTAGCTAGAGGCGGTATGTCGTTTGTTAGTATTGATAAGTACTTCAAAGAGGGTGCAAGCGAGTTTTGGATTAAGATGATGCTCATTGACTTGTTTATGGTTATTGGTGCTATTGATTCGACTACTCCTTACCAGTTCAAGGCGATGGCGCAGCGTATCAGACAAGAATACTATCACCTTACGCCTAGTGAACTTACTAGATTCTTCTACGAGTTTTCTATGGGTGAGTATGGCGAAATCTATGTAGGAAAGACAGTAAATCCTCAAAAACTTTTTATAGCTCTCGACAAGTATATGTGTAAGGTATACGAAAAGAGAGCTGAAATTGATTCTCAAAAGTTAGCCGAGAAACAAAAGAAAGAAGATGAGGAATCTAGAAGAAATGCAATATCCTACGAAGAACATTGCCGCTTAAAGGGTGTCGATATTGAAAAATCACCTCTTGAAAAACTAAAGAGAAAACTTGAAAAAGAATCAAAACGAGACCAAAATGGCAGACGTAAGTAAAATGGCAGAGGAATGGCTCAGTGAGCATCCTGACGCGACACCAAAAGAAATATGGTTAGCCGGTTATTGGCAATCTACCGATAACTGGTGCAACCGAACAAAGTAAATAATAAAAACAAATAATTATATGGAATATCTAGAATTTGAAACATTGAATTTCATTCAGAGAGGAAGAAGAAAAATAGGTCTTATTCCAAAGAATGTGTTTACCATCACGTCAAACGGAAAAAACTCTGTTAGGGCTATGTTTAGTAGAGAGCTGACTGAGGAAATAGAACGGTTTAAGTTCTTGGTGGTGAAGAGAAACCCGATGACTATGCAGGATTATCTTGTGTTCAATAATGATTCTGGAATGAGTATTATCTATAGCAAGACCGATAAACGTGCATCTATTTCATGCAAGGATTTTTGTTTATACTTACAAAATAAATACGGAAAAGGAGATACACATTTCCGAATGAAGATAAGCGATAATAAGTCCAATTCTTCTTCTTACGCTACATATGAGATTGTTGGCAAAACACATGAGTAACCAAACACACAGAATTATGAACACAGAACATAAGAAATTAAATGCAACAACTAAGCAGGCGGCAGTACTGATAGCTTGGTATCACTGGTGTATAGCAAAGAATACAGCAAAGGTAATAAATAATGCGGTACACAAGCTGCCCTGGTTGTTCATCGTGGTAACGATAGTAATATCATTCATTGTTAGCTTCGTTCTTATCTCTAAAGCTAGGGCAGAGCGAGATAACTACAATCAGAAGCTGGTACACGCAACGCAGCAGCTTGATAGCTATATGGCTGCATACGGAAACATTAAATCAAAGTAAATATGAAGAGATACAAACATACAATAGTGATGATCCTGCTTATCATCGCAGCAATTATCGCAGGTTACGGGTTCATCTGCTTTATGGTCGAATACATTTTCCTTTCGCTTCTGATGGTCTTCTGTTTCAGTTGCGCATTGGCAATAGAGAAGGAGGTGTAGGAATGTCGGCATATAATTTCACACCGAAAGGAGCATTCTTCATCAACTACAAGGAGCCTGACAGGGAAACCGTAGACCATATCACTTCGCTCTATTACCTCATTATCGGTTCTCTCGCTACAATCACGCAGACGGCAATCAAAGACTTGCACGACAATCTCAGTGAGAGGAAGGACCTGTTTAAGCATGAGCTTAAGTATCGCATAAAGGAGGCATTCTCCCGTTCTGAGACTCTTATAGGTATATTCAAGAAGTATACTACCGAGATTTCTCAGTATGAACTCTGGCTTGATATTACAGACAGCATGGAGGAAGACCTGAAGATTGATATACAGAGACTCTTCTATACAACAGACAACATACTTCTGAAGAACAACATCAAGGAACACAAGCTTCAGGCGTATGCATGCGTAGCCTACAACCTGTCAATCATGCTGCACGATATGTGTACGAAGTTTGATGACGTTATGAGTGAGCGTGGCATCAGTTCCGGCAGCATAAGACCTTGCGGAGAATTCATACAGTCTATGTATGGTATGTATGCCTCGATGAGAGAGGTTGCCAGGATTCTTATACCTGATAAGGATGCTGAATACTTCAAGGAAGGCGGTCAGATCTACAGGGCTTTGCAGGTGGTTGCAATGAAGGTATGCAATCCGGAAAGGATAGACAACGCTGCCGACGAAGGACTGAAGCTTAATGGCGTTGACTATCATGGTGAAGAACACCAGAATAACGCATTCCTTCCTTGGAACGGCATCCAGGTTAACTTCCTGTCACGCAACTTTGACAAGATGTCTGATGAAGAACTTGCAAAGGCTCTAGGACGATCTGTTGGTGCAGTAAAGGCAAAAATGAGACAACTTAAACTAAAAAGAACGGAATAGTATGAGTGGAGGCGCATTTGATTATGCTCAGTACAGAATTGCTGACATATACACGGAAATAGAGGATGAAATCTACGGACATTCTCTTGATGATGAATTTGACGTAAATCGGTATATTGAAGATCATTGGTTAGAGGATTCCGAGAAAGAATACGTTCGTAAGCATTATCATACGATACCAAACCGTAGCGAGTATTCTAAGGAAACCATCAAGGAGTTCAAGAAAGGTATAGCTCTACTAAAGAAAGCCGAGGTTTACGCACAGCGCATTGACTGGTTACTTAGTGGCGATGATGGCGAAGATAGCTTTCATAAGCGTTTGAAACACGACTTGGAAGAATTAAAACGTAAAAAACAATAGCTTATGGAAGATTTACCTATTGGTGCAGAGGTCACATTGAAGGTGGTTGAGACAGAGAAAGAACAATGTAATGGCTGTTTTTTCGATGAGATATGTAACAATATCTATGAGAATGTTTGCGGAGATTTTGACTGTAGCGCAAGCACTAGAAAAGACGGAAAGAATGTTCAATTCAAAAGAGTAAAATAATATGGAAGAAAAGATTAACATAGCGGAGATATTAAAGAATAAGCCGCGAGGAACTAAGTTGTATGACTGGTTGCATAATATAGATGTAGAGTTAGATAAAGTCCACACAACAGACGTTGGTACTTATATAGAATGTACATCAACTAATGAAGTTGGCAGTACTCTTATGTTTGATTATTCAAAACTAGGTACAGAAAAATGCTGGCTTGATGGCTTACAGATTCTCCTTCCTTCAAAGGGAATGCGTGATTGGGAGAAGTTTTCTTGGAAAAGAGGCGATGTGCTAAAGAATACAGCTTACGAGGAAAGTGTAATTTTCGATGGATTCCTTAATGATGATTATACTTATTTCAAAGGTAAGCATCCCTTGGATTGCTCTAATAAATTTGATATTACATATCACGAAGAATGCAACTGCTTCACCGGTAATTATCGTCTTGAATCCACGGATGCTGCTCAGACCTACATCAATACCATAGAGGAAAGATTGGGCGGTAAGCTGAATCGTGAAACTTTGGAGATTGAGCAAGCTCATCCTGAGTTCAAGGATGGGGATATAGTGTTTATGAAAGGAATTAAAGGTGAACATTTTGCAAATTGTATTTTCATCTTAAGAAGTGAATATAAAGATGGAGACGAAAGAGCTTTTTACTATGCTTTCTATAATGCTGACGATAAATTTACTATAGCTGAATATGGTTATACAAGAGTTCATTATAGTCTCCGCCCAGCAACTGACTCTGAGAAGCTGCAACTCTTTGATGCTCTCGAAAAGGAAGGCAAGGCTTGGGATGCTGAGAAGAAACAATTTGTTGAATTAAAGCCCAAGATTGAGTTCAAGCCTTTTGATAAGGTTGTGGTACGAGATACAGAATATTCTACATGGTGTGCTGATTTATTTAGTCATATAGATGAAGACTACAGATATGCGTGTGTAGGTGCTACTTGGAGTTTTTGCATCCCGTACAACGAGGAGACAGCAAAGCTGATAGGTACAACAAATAACGTGGAGGGCTAGGTATGATTAGAGACGATGCAAAGATAATTGTAACACAAAATGGCGTATCACTTAAAGAAGCCTTGACTAAAGAAGTAGTTAAGGCACTCAATAAAGAAGCTTCCATCTATATGATCCCAGAAGTAAAGCTTGGTGGCAATCCTCCTAGTGGCAAGGAAAGCCGTAGAACTAGGAGAATGTTAGAACTTAGAAAAAGAAAGGGTAGAATCTAATGAAAACATTTGTATTTGATATAATGCTCGACGGAAGATTCATCTGCACGTTAAAGTATAAATATTGTGCGCTCTTCCCGATAGATTTTGAAGAATTAGAGAAGTACGTACTCCAAAAGAGACCTACTTTGAAAGGTAAGGATTTTAGAATAGCATTTTGATTATGAAAGAGAAATTATTAAATATCAAGCACAAGTTAATCGCTTTATGGTGGTTCTTAACAAGAAAGAACTACTACCTTCTGTCATACAATGGCAGAGTAGGTAAGACATTGGAAAGCACTAATATTGTAATTCCCGAGTTCATTGAATGGGTAAGAAAAAAGCATGGTGTTCCTACCAACCATGAGATAATCATGGAGTTGAAGAATATCGGCAACCTCTGTAGAAGCACAGATATTCTTGCATATAATGAGATTAAGGCATTGATTGAGAAACTTGAAAAGTAAAGCGTATGGAAAAGTTAGAATACATTCCAGGAGATTTGGTAATGGTAAAGAAGTCGGCACTTCAATTTGCTAAAGATAAAATATTTAAAGTAATATCTTCATTGAGTGGTGGCTTTGTTAAGGTAGTCATGTTAAACGATAGTAGTACAACATACTCTATTAGTAATAATGCTATTCGTCCGATTCCTATCACTCCAGAGATTCTAAAAAAGAATGGGTGGGAAAAACCTGATGGTTTTGATTCATATTGGCTTAACAAGATAGGATTGTTACAAGAGGGTGATACATGGCATTCTGCTTTAGGTAGTACAAAAATTGCTATCACTCTTGGTAATATTCTGTATGTTCATCAACTCCAGCACCTTCTATTCGGGATAGGCATCAAACACGAAATGGAGGTATAGGTATGGATGCAATGTATCAAGTTTGCAAATACTGCAAGCATGCAAAACCAACTGAAACAGATTTACTTTATTTTGAGATTTGGAAACGGAAGGTATGTGAGCATGAAAGTTGTGACGGAGATTCTGAAAACTATTTTGAATAAGTTAATAACGCCTTCGGGCATAAAAGATAGAATATGACAGTAGAAGAATTGATTAACGAATTATCAAAGATTGATGATAAGACTATGAAAGTCAACTTCCCATATTCTCATGGTACACAAGAAAATGGGCAACCTATGAATGTTGATAGTGTATCAGTATTTGATGATTGTGTTGTGATTTATTAACCATCCTGCAAAGGATATAAATAGATAGAATTATGAAAGCTAGTGTTTTACTAAAGGCTTTAGAAGCCTATGGAGATTTAGATGTTTGTGTCATAAAGAAAACTGATCCAATGACATATAATGATACAGACCATTATAAGGCTGTAGATGCAAATGTATTTGCGATAATGGATAATAAAATTATTATCGCAGAGAAAGAAATAAGAATAGACTAAGTAACTAACCACCCTCTCCTGTAAAAGGGAGAGGGTAAAAAGAAGAGAATATGGACTTAGTAATTACAATATTAGGTTGGATTACATTAGGCGTTATATCTGCTTATCTGTTAGCAATAGTATGTAAAATAATCTTTGATGCTGCAACCGCTGATTATAAGTTATACAAGCATGTAAGATTGTGTCGCAAGAGATTGCTACGAAAGCGATATGAAGATTATGCTTGGCTATTATTCCAGTTAGAGAAAGATACGGAAGTTTTCAATCTTACTCATAACACAAGAGATTGGACTTTTGAAGATTGGAGAGAATTTTATCTTAAAAAAGCAAAGGAGGATAAGAAATGAACAAAGAAAAAATAAAATCAGCTATTGAAAAGACTATTAGTTATATGAATGGTAACTATTATTCAAAATTTGAAGAAAAAATGATTGTTGGTTACCTGAAAGAAGCACTTAAAGAGTTGGAGGATGAATAATGGGTAAAATAAATGTTAAAAAGTCAATTCTAGAGATTGTCGAAAAGAATAATCTAGAAATACTCAAAATAGACTTATGTAATGATTATGAATTTGCTGCTAGATTCTATGGTGGAGGAAGAGATGCGGTTTCTTCTAGAGTTTATACTACTCTAGAAGATTTAGACTTTGAAGTAGATTCTATCTTCATGCAAGAAGAGGTCAGAGGCACAGTATATTGCCGATATAAAGATACTAAAGAACCAGTATGGATTGTATCTAGTGGTGATGAAGGAGGTTCTTGGTGGGAAGTCAATAGAGTTCCAGACTTTTATAAAAATCAATTTAAAAAGTTAGAGGATGATACAAAAGCAGACATGGAAGGACGAAATCAGGATTTTAATAACTGATGAAGAAAATCTTGGTTCTGTACAAATATCCATTCCGCTTTATGTTAGTGATATTTTCGGCAAAGCTGATGCTCTAATATATGCACTTTGGGTGGATGTTGTTCATAGGAGACAAGGCGTAGCACAACATCTATTACAACTAGCAGAACAACAAGCTAAGTTGAATGGAGTGAAGACAATCGGATTGGAATTTAATAAAGAAGAATCTGATAGATTTGTTCTAGATTGGTATCTCCGTAGTGGTTATAAACTATTTGATAAGAAAAGTAATTTATTAATTAAAAAATTGGAGGAATAGTTATGTCTTGGTTAGCAGTAGATAAAGGTGGCTGTGAACATATTTTTGCAGAAAAACCTTGCAGAAATGAAAGTAATACATTATGGATTTGTTCTGTCGTATATTTATATGGGCAGAGGTACGCAAATACCGGTTGCTGTTACCTTCCTAAAGGTAGTATTGAAAAGCTCATCGGAAGGGAATTATCTTGGGATGATGAACCGGTAGAATTAAAATAAAAAGGGGTAGTTGCCGCTACCCCACAAATAGGAAATTTAATCGTCAACCCAAAAGGCTAGACAACCTCCGTGCTTAGGACGGATAATCTTACCATCCCTAACAACGTAAGGACGAAAGATTAGACGTTTCCCGTTTGTTTTTGAATCATTTGTCATAATCAAACAATGTTAAGTTCACTACCATTCGATAGCTGGAATACCGCAAAACCTCTAAACTGCGGTACACGAAAAAGCCCCTAAGCGGCAACTAAGGGGCTTTGTAAATCTCATTGCTGTTCCATTGTTTTATTTGTTAATGTTTGGCTAGAGGTTTACCTTAACAGAGTTTGATACTCTAAATGATTCGAGTGCAAAGGTAGTGATTATTTTAATAACAATAACAAAGTTAATAAAGTAAAAACAACAGTCTATTTAGACTTTATATAAACATATAAATATGAAAATAGAAAATATCAAGTTCAAGGCTAAACGTCTTGACGGAAAAGGATGGGTTTGCGGATATTTCTACGAAGAGAATGGTAATACATACATCATTGAGAATCGTCAGAAAGAAAGCAAGTTAAACAGAAATCCCACTTATCAGGTTGACCCTTCTACCGTCTGCCAGTCCACAGGACTGAAAGATTGCGAGGGCAAAGAAATTTGGGAAGGTGATATAGTGCATGACAGTTATGACCTTTTATGTATAGACAATCTCTATGAGGTAGTTTATATTGAAGAAGAAGGAACGTTTGCCTTCAAGAGTTTAGATAAAGTTGACAATTACGAGCCGTTTGTTAATTTATTTGAAGCTTATGTTGTTGGCAATAAATTCGATAAGGAGAAGTAGCGTATGAATAAACAAATAATCTTAGACGAACAAGATATTAAATGGTTTCACGAGGATGCGGAGCATCTACGTTGGCTATACAATAGAATGGTGTGTGAGCATAGCGAAAATGAAAACTTTGATTACATGCGCCGCTTCGTCAAAATATTCAATAAGTTAAAACAATTATAGATTATGAAGATTAGGTTGGCAAAGAAGATAATGAAGCAAGCTAGAACAGATATTCCTTGGACTAACTTGTATTGGAGAACTAGAATAGAAATATATGATTTGGGGCATGGTTTTATTTTAGACCACCGCATCTCTAAGGCGAAAAAATTGACAACACGATGGGACGCTCGTAAGCTTATTAACGAATTGGTAAAGCTCAATAAGAAGCATCCGTTCAAGCTAAAAGATATTCAGCGTAGTGCAGAAAGATTAAAACAGTACAGCGTATGAAAGAAGAAAGATGTTGTGGTAACTGCCTTTGGATGGGATGCGAAGACGCTTATGGTGTAGGATGGTGCAGTAATAACGAGCATGAATCATCTTGCGACCAAGTATGTGATGAACATGAATTTTAAACTTTAAATATTAAAATGGAAAATAAAGAATTGACACTTAATGAGTATCAGAAGGCTGCAATGACTACTTGTATGCCTAGTTGTGAGAACTTTAGCTACATGACTCTTAATCTTATGGGTGAACTTGGAGAGTTTACTTCGAAGATTGGTAAACTTATCCGAAAAGGAAAGGCTCATATCGAGAATAGTAAGCTGGTGGTTCACGAGGATGTAACGGAGGAGGAGATCAAGGCAATTCGTGCCGAGCTCGGAGATTGCTTTTGGCAACTGAACGGAATCTGTTCGGTATTTGGATGGAATGCAAATTCTATCTGCCAGGAAAATCTTGATAAGCTTGCTTCCCGAAAGGAGAGAGGCAAGATTGATGGTAGTGGTGATTTTAGATAGATAGCTTATGCTTATAAAAAAAGTTTGTGAAATATGCGGAACGGACTATTTCGTTCCGCATTGGAGAGCAGACACGGCAAAATATTGCAGCGTTCGGTGTCAGAGAAAATCACTTATACGCAGACCTAATGTAACGTGTGTGGTTTGCGGAAAGCAGTTTCACGTAAAGCCTTATTACCTTAAAAGACTAAAACATCCGCCCTGTTGTTCTTTAAAATGTTCTTCATTATATCGTAAAGTATGGTTTCGTGGAAATGGTAACCATCAATACGGTTTAAAAGGCAACAAGAATAGCACATTCTTAGGCGACGTTATTTTTGTAAAAAATAACAAATTAACGGAGGTAAGAAAGTATGCTCCGTATAGGGTTGACGCAAATAAGGCAGGGAGAGTGCTTGAACATAGGCTTTTGGTTGAAGAAAACTGGGAGCTATTTGATGAATGCGCCTTCGATATAATAAATGGCCAACATGTCCTAAAGAAAGATTATGTCGTTCATCATATAGATGGGAACCACGGTAATAATGATATACGTAATCTAATTCCTCTCACAAAGAGTGAGCACAAGAGGATTCATATTAAACTGAGAGAGATAGTTAGAGACAAAGAAACAGGCCGTATTATTACAACATATAAAAAGTAATACATGAATATCACAGATGAACAGAAAACATATATAAAGGAACACCCTTACGAATCTCCTTACGCAATGGCCAAGAGCTTCGGTTGCGCAGTACAGACTGTTTACTGGTGGCTACATAGGCTGCATGGGGATTCGTTCAAGGACGCAAGAAAAGAGCAAAGAGAGAAGATTAGGGAATCTGTCCGTAAGCTGTATCCGGATTACTCTTCTTCCGAAATTTCCAAAGAGCTTGGGATAACAAAGTCATGTGTAACAAGCATAGCAAAGTCGCTTGGCGTTACTCATACCAAGGAAACGGAAGAAAGACTTCGGTTGAAATGTGCTCAGGCAATAGTAAGACCGGAGGTAATAGCTAAACGTTCTGAATCTCTAAAAAAGACGCTTAGGCTTGACAGGTACAGAGCAGCGAACGGAATTAAACAGAAGACACAACGCAAGTTCAAGACCATTCCAAGCAGATGTCTCTGTGCAAGGAACTATCTCTGCAATAAATACAACTACTTCTACGACAAAGATTACGGAGAGCTGCTGACCATATTCTACGACAGTGAAACCAAAATGTTGGCAGAAGAGCAGCAGAAACACTACGAGACGAAGTATGGTATCAAGTTCCTCCAGGGAGCTGAAGAATAATTTCTGTGCATTATCTATATTGTTTAGGGGTGGCTACACATCGCGTGCGGTCACCCCTTTTTGTTTATAAATCAATAACCAAATAAAAACATTAGAAAAAACTAAGAACGTTTGTGTAGCTTTAATTTCCAGTATATCCAACAACCTAAAAATGCGAGAATGCCTATGAAAAGACAAACTGAAGCTATCTTACCTATATTCAAGAAAGCTCTGTCAGTCTTTGATAGTCGCTTGCTAACCTCAACTTTATATGGGATTGAATCTCGCACAATCAAAGTATCTGATTTGTTTCTTACAATATATCTGTCTTTATATTGAAGATGGTACTTGTCCTTGAAGACTGTATCGCCTCTAATATAAACAGATACGCTATCATGCACATAGACGGAATCAGTCTTCAATAAAGAATCCGTCTTTACTACGACCCTATCTTTGTATTCTGTAACAGGAACATACTTTGTAGTAGTGCATCTACAGAACATTGATAGAATCAGCATTAAAATGCTGCATATCACTAGCCATTTCCACCAATTAAACTTCAAATTCATATACTATAAAATTTATACATACTTCCAAATAAAACCTCCTGCCGTTTTCTGTCTCCCAAGACAAACTTGTCCTATATTTTGGGCTAAAATACCAGTTGATTCAAAAGCATCTTTTGTTGAATTATATACAGCTACAACAACTCCGTCAACATTAATTTGCTGTACTCTTTTGCAGTTCTTCTTTATCATATCTTTTAGAACAGAAATCATGGGTTGCGTAGGATTTTTCCATTTATTTTTAAATGAAACACTGCACTTTCTCCTAAAATCTTCATTTTTGTACAGCATTTTCCTTGATGCTGAAAGCTTTATGTTGTGGCTTCCGTAATTATTGTTATACTCCTGTGTACACCATTCCAAATTTTCCGATTGATTATTGTAAGGGTTGCAATCTTTGTGGTTTATTTGAGGATAATTGTGTGGATTTGGAATAAATGCCAACGCTACTAATCTATGGACACGCATATATTTTACAATGCCATTTTTACTTAATGACACGCACGCATACCCTCTACTATTTTTATACTTAATTATCTTGCCTTTTATATTTTGTACCGCCCCATAGGAAGACTTAACAGTCCTATCTAGAGAACGAACACGACCAAGATTTGATACTTGGTATAACCCATCGTAATCTGGAATGTCTTTCCAAATTTCTCCGATAAATGACTTATTTATTAGCCATTCTTGTGTATTATAATTTGGTAATTCTATCATTTTATTACAATTATTACTCGCTCTTTTCGATTCCAAGCCTCTTTCATTTTAGAAACTAACTTGTTAGTCCATTCTCTACTATTCAATACCATTCCCTTTTTGAGATTTAATCCAACCAAGATGCATCCCTCTGTATCTTTTGCGGAGTTACCGCTATGTATGCGTATTCCTTCAAATCCTTTGACATTCAGAAGCAATGGTAACATCTTCTTGAATCTGTTAGAGTAGGTATATACACATTCATAGCTGCCGATTGGTATTGCAGTCTGCCCATACACTTTTTTTTTCTTGATTTCGTTCAACTCCATACTTTGGTTCAATCCTCTGTCTGTATCTTCAAGAGTATTGCATCCGAACAAATTTCCATTCACGTACAGACGGCTAATAGTATAGCCATCCTTTTTCCAAGCTCTATCAATTAGTACTTCCATTTTTGTTTTCCTCCTCTTTTTTATCAAACTCTTGATTCAATCTCTCCAATATCGGTTTCCAATAACTCGGCAATGCCTTCGCAAACTCAAACCTCAGAATGTAATAAATAACTCTGAATGCAACATTCTTAGGGTACGCCTTAATAAGGTTCTTGAACGAATTGCATATATACACATAGCAGAATATATACGTAAGCATCTTAATCACAAATAATGCTTCTGTATTGTCGTTGCAACTTACCATGATTCCATACATGACATACACAATAACAATATACAAGAGCATTTCTAAAAGTGCATTCTTGAACTTCGATGCAGAAAAGTTCTTGCATCGTACAACACTAACTCCATCAGCCCTCATACCACAAAAGATGTTGAAGCCGAAAGCAATTACTAGCGCCAGCACGAAACCTTCAGTTGGCGTTGCAAAGGCAAGTATAGCAGAGAAAATTGTAACCACTATCTGCCGAATCTGTGATGAATCTAATAAATCTATCATAATCTGTTATCCTGAATAATAAATAAAAATAAAGTTTCGGTCTCTTGATGCAAAGATAGCAAAAAAAACCGAAACTTCATTCAGAATAACGAAAAACTTTATACATTCAAGTCGTAATATGGAAGTCTGCCACTTTCGATGAAGGAAATACATTCATCGAAAATCTTTTGCTCGTAGTTGTACGTGTTGATCTTCGGGAACCATTTCTTTATCTTTGCGTCGTTACGCTTTACCATTTCTCCCCAGAGAACGCACCAGTCTTCGAGATTGATGTTGTCGTTCTTGACCTCATGCCAATAGTCCTTGGCTACATCTTTAGTGTGAAGCTGGCCTATGAGACAAAGATGCATATCTGCCATTTCTTCGTCATAATGACACGCGCCAATCTCTCCCTTAACCTGCTTCATCATATCAAGCATTACGCTGTCATTCATTCCAACTTCGCAACAATCTGCCATGATCGTAACACAGTTCTTGATAGCCTGCATATCATTGCTAGCTATAATGTCTTCGAATACCTTTTTCATAACCGTATATTTTTGATGTTACTTCAGAAAATACTCTCTTATGTTGTATACACCATCCTTGTCTTTCAACAAATCGAGCGCAAGGCTGTTGGCATACTTAACCAGATGTTCTGTATCAATGTCCTTAACATCTTCCTTGCCGAGTATCTTAGCAATGGTGCATCCGTGGTCGCTTACAACCTGATTCATCGCAACGTACAAAGCGTAATCGTTGTAATAAGGTTTCTCCTCTGTTGCAAGTCCGAGACCGGTCATAGCATTGATCCATGTCTGCATATCCCAGGTTACTGGTGGATTCATACCGTTTACAATCTCAGAAGCCTCCTTCTTGGTAAGATAGTTCTTCCACCTGATAGCGCAAAGCTTATCAAGATACTCTTGTGCCAACTCTGGGTGCTTGGATGCCATATCCTTCATCATGCAACGCATCGTATTACCGAATACGTGCATATACTTTACGTTTGCTGATGATGCCATCATCCCATACAGCTCATCAAACTTACTCATAATCTCTTTTGCTTCCATATTATTTTATTTTTATGATTATTATTCTGATGTTATCAGACTTCTCAACTCTTCAAAATCATTTTTGGTAAAGCTGATACTCTTTTTGCTGCCAAAGAGGATAGTCGTTATGATGTTGTCGGGCAAATCAATAACCAAAGCACCGCCGTCAATGCGACCTTTAATAACTCCGAGATCAAACTCATAGTTGCTTATATTCTCCAACATCTGCATGAGGTCTGAGAATATGGTATCAGCATCAATGTTTCCGTCCTCATCGGCGATGAATAGGGTAGCGTTATCAATACTCTTGCCCCAACTATCTTTGTTCTTTGCGATGATGTTGTGCGAAGCTCGCTTCATGTACACGGAAGGAATAGCTAATGCAGGGTTTACCTTCACCATATCGCTAATTCTTGCGTCTGCCCACAAATCCAAAGATGTAAGCAGCTTTTCTTTCAGTTCAGTTACATTCATTTCTTAGTTTCTCCTTTATGTGTTTTATTGTACCAAACGAGATATTCTTGCCAAGTCTTATCACTATGGTTAGTCATATAATCGTTGAGCATAGCAGATTTCAGTTCTTCTGCTTGCGCTACTTCTTTTCTCAAACGCTGCATCAAAGATAGATGTTTCTTCAATGCCTCCTGTCCTTGCTGAGTGCTTTCGATGCGAGGACGTATGATGCGCAATTCCTCGTCTTGCACTAACTTAGACACATACTGCAAGCTATTGACGTATTCTTGATTTTGCATCAAGTACTGACGTTGTGCACCTGTAAGATTGTCCTCAATCTTATCAATCTCATCCCAAAGTGGGGTGGCGGATTGCTGCGCTTGCATATTGATAGATGCTCGCTTCTGTTGTATAGCCTCATACACCTTTTGTAGTTCGGCATCCATCGTTGGCGGCTGTTGCTGATTTGTACCCATATCCAACAATGGGCTGTTCCCGAAATTCATCATAATCAATATCTTTAAAGTTGATGATATATTATAGAGAGGTGAGATGGCATCCACCAACGAGGGCAAACACCCCTCACCAACTCATTTTTTCTTAGTCCGTCTAACCGACTTCCTTACTGCTCTGTTACGCTCCTGTAGTGGGAGTGGAAGCTGCTGCACATCCGCAAATGCTTGCAGATGGGAGAACTGTAACTGTAGGAGTGCTCTGGAGTCCGAGGACACCATCAATCTTGCGGCAGCACTTCTCGTTAACGTAAGCCATCATCAGCTTCTCCTTGTAAGGAGTGAGGGCTTCCATAACGGCTACCTTCTTGTCAAGGTCGCTATACTTAGCCTGTAGTGCGTCATACTGGTCTCTCTGATTCTTGTACAGACCGAAGTCCGCATCAATCTGAGACTTGTAAAGACCGAACTCAGCCTGCATTGCACGGCGGTTCTCAGCGTTGATAGCATCGTTAGCACCCTTATACATGGAGAACTTCTCTGCGATGTCAGTCTCACGCATAGCGTAGAACTTGTTAGCGGTGTCGAGCTTCATACCGAACATGTAGGTAAGCAACTTTACCTCATCATCGCATTCCTTCTCCATTACCTGCAAGGCGGTTGGCTGATTTGAGCTTGAGTTAGCTCCGTAAGTGTTGATGTTCACGTTCTCGGGCATATTTCCGCCACCGAGAGAACCGAATACACCACGACCATTGCCGTTAAGCAAAGCTAAAGCCAAGCCACCGATGCCAATTCCGAGGGCTGTTCCTGCCAAACCCTTGCTGGCATACTCCTTCTTACCATCTTCGTAGATTTTCTTCTCTACTACTTTTGCATCTGTCATTTCCATGATACAATCTTTTTTAAGTTATCCTTAATATTAACTAACACTATGTAATCGATTACGGATGCAAAGGTACGAAGAATAGGGAAGAGCAAATATAACTCTATCACACTTTCTTTTAGTGGTTGATTATCAGAGATTTAAGGTGATAGCGGGTAATGTCATTTTAAACGAATATATATTTTTGAAGAAATATTGTATATAATTTCCTCGAAATATTGTATTTTAAAAAGCATCGAAATTTGGAATTAAAACAAAAATCCCCTATACCACACCAATAGTATAATCGTTATGTATAATTTAAGGCAAAAAGTGCGTATATTTTTCGGGGAAATATGTGTGTTTTTGTCTATTATATTGTACCAAATAAAAAAGAGAGGCAATCACTTACCTCTCTTACTCTTAATGAAGTGCAGTATATCCCACTTCTTCCAATATCGGGTGTGACCTCGCTTCTTGCACTCGCCATTGGGCAAATCGCCCCTAGCCACCATTCTGTTAAGGGTAGCATCAGAAACGTGAAGCTTCTCCTTGACTTCCTCGGTAGATAGCATCGGGTTTAGCATATCGGGGATGATGTCACACAATCTATCTAGGTCATCATCACTCATACCGCAGGCGGTGATTTTCTCACCATTTCGCTGTTGCTCGTCTGCCTTAAAGCAAGCGTCACTCAGCGACTTAAAAGCCGTGCCGAGCAACTTGTAATTTAGTATCTTTCCCATTATGCACAGATTTTACGTCCTAACTTACTTCGACTTATAAACAAATCCACAAAAGAGTACAGATAGAATATTGCCGTTACTACCATGATAGTGAAGCAGGAATCTATCATATCTTTGGTGGTATACCAGCTCCATTCAACAATGTGAGCCGCATTGATGCTTGCAAAGTAGAAGAAGGGAATGCGGTATCTCCAACACAAGAAGAAAAATCGGCTTGCCACTATAAGAACCATAGGTAGAATGTATGCCATGAAATATATGTAGAGATAGCAAGGCGTATTTTCTGCGTATGGGATGAACATGTCTCGTGGATGCTGCGAGAAATCCCACATTCCATAAGCGTGGAATAACATAAGCGTAATCGGAACGTACTTGCAGAACCATCGGAAGAACTTCAAAATCCTCCTTGAATATCTGTTACAATGCTTCATCAGTAAATCCATCACCTCACTGATGTCCTTGTCTTGCAACCACCTTAATAGGTTGTCTTCGTCTTCTTTAGTCATAATCTCTTTTTTTTAGGTTGATTTAAATTAAATTATTGTGCAAAGATACACTTTTTGCGCAAAATCAACGAAAATGAGAATATTTTTGTGTTAAACTTCATAAAAAAGTAATAATCTGAAAGTTTTGTTACCGATTTTTTGTTACCAAAATTGAATAAAATGGTAACATAAACATTGCACTTTCAGTTTATTTTCGTAACTTTGCAGCAGAAATCAAAATATTAAGATTATGAAAAAATTAGAACCATACGAAAATCAAATGATGTACCTGGTAGGTGGCAGTAGGTTGCCATCAACTCCTGGAGAGCGAGAGTTGGAGCACAAGTGTAATCCGCACCCTAACGACTGGATAGATGGTATCTATGATTTCAACAAACTTCCTTTCGCTGTTAGAATGCAGAAAGGTCTTGTAACGCAAGCAGAGGAGGAACGAAGGAAAGGTAGATATGGCTATCTTAGTGATTTAATTCCATCTTTCGGTGGCTCTGATGCTCCATATTTCGCTGACATGATATTAGAACCTATAGAGAAGTTCGATGCAACACACTTCCCTGACGGACGAGAAAAGAATAAGGCGGTCACCATGTGGTGAACCGCCTTATTCTTTTCCTATCCTTCTAGTAAATCAACAATCTGACCATAACCACCTACAGCCATCACTGGACAGAGTATCTTCTTGATAAGAATAATGTCCTCGGCTTCGATGTCTACGTTCTCAGCATCCTTGCCTATCTTGCAGGCTACCCGATAAGCACGTAGCTTTTCTTCGCCCGATAGCTGAATACTCTGATTGTCTATCACCTCGAATAGCACCTTACCTACAATATCGCCAATAATCTGTTGCTTGTAGGTTTCCTCTCCGTTCTCGTTCTTTACTGGTGATACTATCACCTCACCCTTCCAATTCTTGAAAGGTACATTGAAATTCTTTTTCATATCAATTTTTGCTTTTATGATTGTCTATTTATCCAATCCAAATCTTTTT